>Ga0210408_10000602_pt1 | contig 43820 bp, 43 predicted proteins | sample IncBWH4MmetaG_FD_155471 | JGI IMG/M metagenome (GOLD analysis project Ga0210408, IMG submission 155471) | Forest soil microbial communities from Barre Woods Harvard Forest LTER site, Petersham, Massachusetts, United States - Inc-BW-H-4-M | ecosystem: Environmental > Terrestrial > Soil >...
CCTTGCGCTGCATGATTTCTCTCCTTTCGGCTCTTTCGTTCTTTATGATTCCAGAGAATTCGATTCCCAGCCCGCCTGCAAGGGTATATTCAGAAAATGACCTTGTCTAGAAACGTTTGCGAACGCGCATGAGCGCGGTCCTGCAAGAAGTCGCGCACCGCCCCTGGCCGCTGCCCGCGGGACCATGGATCATGGCGCAAAGCTGGCACGATCTCCTTTTCACCCACTGGCCCGTCGAGGCCGCGCTACTGCGCCCGCTTCTCCCACCGCAATTGCAAATCGACACGTTTGAAGGCTGTGCGTGGCTCGCGGTAGTTCCGTTTCGAATGACCGGCGTGCGTCTGCGTGGCACGCCTTCCGTGCCCTGGCTCTCCGCATTTCCCGAGCTGAACGTCCGAACCTACGTCACCTGCGGCGGAAAGCCCGGCGTGTGGTTCTTCAGCCTGGACGCGTCTAACTCGCTGGCGGTCGTCATCGCGCGCGCCTGGTTCCACCTGCCATATTTTCGTGCGCGAATGACCTGCGCGGAACACGAAGGTCGGATTCATTACCATAGCGAGCGCACCCATCGCCGCGCGCCGGCCGCATCGCTAAAAGGCCGGTATCGTCCCGTCGGACGCGTTTTTTGCCCGCAGCCTGGGACGCTCGAGCATTTCCTGACCGAGCGCTATTGCTTGTACACCACCAATGCGCGCGCCCAAATCATTCGCGGCGAAATTCATCATCCGCCCTGGCCGCTCCAACCCGCCGAAGCCGAATTTGCGCGCAACTCGATGACGCAATCCTTGAGCATCGCGCTGACTCCGCACCCGCTCCTGCATTTCGCGCGAAGACAAGACGTCCTGGTCTGGCCCCCACGAAAAATCGCGTAACCGCCCCGCCCAACTCCTACCAATTGTGAAAAATAAAGAATGCTGCCACCACGATGAACACAAAGCCGACGCCGTAATTCCATCTGAATTTGTCGCCGAGATAAAACACCGAAAACACCGGAAAGATCGCAAGCGTAATGATTTCCTGAATGGTCTTCAGTTGCGCGGCCGTGAATTGGTAAGAGCCGATGCGGTTTGCGGGCACCTGAAAACAGTATTCGAAGAAGGCGATCCCCCAGCTGACCATGATCACTTTCCAGAGCGCCTCGCCGCGAAATTTCAGGTGCCCGTACCAGGCTACAGTCATGAAAATATTGGAGATCGTGAGCAGCAGAATGGTTCGCATGCGAAAGAGCGCTCCTTGAAAGTTGTTGCGAAACTGGCCTGAGCTCATTCTGTGGCCCGGCACGCCACGTCACTCTTCGCGATATGCGGATGCGGTCCGGCTCGACGATCCAGAGTTGCCGTTCCGGCGAGCGCCGGATCAGTACCGGCAGAATGCGTTTCAAAAGAGAAATGAGTGTTGGCTTGTCCTGGGATTTTGACCGGAAGACTACAATTCCCGAATGAGATCCGGGAGGATACGCTTGCACATTGGCGAAATCCAAATCCAGCGTAACCAGGACTCTGCCTTCTGTGCGGCAGCGCTCGAAGAGCGCCGAATCCGCTGCTCCCGAAAGCCGCTGTTCGGCGACTGTTGCCGCTTCAAAGCCTGCGTCGCGGAATATCCACGCGCATTCTTCAGGGAGATTCTCGTCGATTTTGAATTTCAAGCCTTGGTTTCCAGCGGCAGATCAACAGTGCCCTCGCGCGCTAGCGCGGCGGCGTAGGCCAGGGCCGCATCAATATCGGCTTCGATGAGCGCCGGGTAGGTCCGCAAAATCTCGTCGCGAGGCACGCCAGCGGCGATGTTATCTATCACCACGGAAACCATGACGCGCGTGCCCCGAATACACGCCCGGCCATGGCAGACAGCCGGATTGACGCTAATTCGCTCTCGCCAGTTCTCCATGTCCCCATTCTAATCGCATCGAGCTACCGAGCGCCATCCTCGGTGTGCCCTTGGAAACGACATATGTTGAAGGTTACTTGAAGCGGCAGCGGCCGTGGTGCGCGGTGAAGAAAAAGTCGGAGAGAATTTAGCCACTCGCCGTTCAGAGTTCATTAAGCCGTTCAAACGCGCGTTGCCCAAATCTGCCGTTTGGCAACGCCTCGTAAGCGTTCTGATACGCCTTACGTGCATCCACGGGTTTTCCAAGGGCAGAAAAAGCTTCCCCTACATAAAAAGCTGCGGTGGCTTTCCTACTGGAAGCGTCTGCTGAAGTTGCGTACGCCTTCTCAAGGTGAAGTACCGCTTCCGAGGGTCGGCTAAGAAGGAAATTCGCAACGCCCAATACTAGGTGGGCGCTGGAAAAATAATCAGGTCCCATAAGTTCCAATTGTGGGAGGACAGATTGCGAGATATCCATTGCTTTGGCGGGTTCTCCAAGGCGTGCATAGCACCATGCAATTTGATTCTCAATCACGGGAGCGCCCTTCTTCCCTAGTTTCTTGGCGTCCAGTGTTTGAAGATCATTGAGTGCATCCTCATAACGCTCCTCTAGTAGAAGAATGTTGATTCCGTAGGATTTAATCGTCTCCCGACCCCTGCGCCTCCAAAAATCAGTGAGATTGGCATGCTCCCGTTGTGCAGAGGGAATGTCTTCGATAGACAAGGCTTTACGAAATTGCCGTAGCGATCTCCAAGCGAGGACATTGGCAAGAACGATGCCAACTGCTGTGACGAGGAAAGCGGACAGCAGTTCCCATTTCCCGCCCGAGCTATCGGGATGCCGGAACCACACTACGATCCACAACGCTATCAGCGTTATCCATATCAGCCGGATTCGGTTTCGTAGGCTCATTGCAGCAAGTCTATCGTGAACAGCCTGAATTTTCGCCCAACGTTCTTGAGTGGTTTCTGACAATGCGCTATCAGTCGCCAGAAGAAAATTTCCAGAATCTGGCGGCTAAGCTACCTTTCGGCGCGTCGCCAGCGCCTGCAGAAAATCAAGAGGGTTGACAGTAATCCATGTTTCTGCAAATATAGAAATATGCAAAGTGGGACAAGCATGAAGCGCGCGGAGCGCGTGGCCAAATATGCCGATATGTTTTCGGCGATGGGAACGGAACCGCGGCTGCGGATTATGCAATTGCTCTTGTCGGCCCATCCCGAGGGACTGGTGGTTGGAGACATTCAGGGGGAATTGGAGATTCCCAATTCGACGCTTTCGCATCATCTGGACAAGCTGAAGAATGAAGAGCTGGTGCGCGTGCAGCGGGAAAGCACTTTTTTGCGGTACACCGCGAACACGGGAGCGCTGCAGGAATTGTTGCAATTTCTCTACTCGGAGTGCTGCACTCGGAACAAGGCACTCAGGCCGCAAGACATCATGGAAATCTGCAAATAGGAGAACGTCGTGGAAAACACAAAGATCAAGGAAATCGTTAAGGAAAAATACGGACAGGCGGCGCTGCGAGGCACCAGCGGGAGTTGTTGCGGAGCGGCGGATGCGAGCGGCGCGACTTGCGACCCAATCACTTCCAATCTCTACGACGCCGCGCAGATGCAGCAAGTTCCGGGGGAGGCACTGCAAGCTTCGCTCGGCTGCGGAAATCCCACCGCACTCGCCAAATTAAATCCCGGTGAAATTGTCCTCGATTTGGGCTCCGGCGGCGGCATCGATGTCCTGCTTTCCGCCGGGCGTGTTGGACCAACCGGCAAAGCGTACGGCTTGGACATGACGGATGAAATGCTCGCGCTCGCCAACGAAAACAAGCGCAAGGCCGGAGCCGAGAACGTCGAATTTTTAAGAGGCGAGATCGAGAATATTCCGCTTCCTGACAATTCCGTCGACGTCATCATTTCGAACTGCGTGATCAATCTCTCCGCCGACAAAGACCGCGTCTTGCGCGAGGCTTTTCGCGTGCTCAAGCCGGGCGGACGATTTGCCGTTTCCGACGTGGTGACCCGCGGCGAAGTCGATGCGCAAATCCGTCAAAACATGCTTCTGTGGGTGGGCTGCGTGGCGGGAGCGCTGGAAGAAAACGAATACCGCGACAAGCTAGTCGCTGCCGGATTCGAACAGGTCGAGATCGAGCCGACGCGCGTTTATCGCCTTGCAGATGCGCGCGAGTTTCTCTCGGAAAAAGGCCTGGACGTGGACGCGCTAGCGCTGCAAGTGGAAGGGAAATTCATGAGCGCGTTCGTGCGGGCAACAAAAGCGCAGTCCACGAAAAGTTCAAAAGCATATCACGCGCCAGCGTCTTGAAACTGGACCAGAGCTCCGGCCCCTTCGGTCAAAGCACAACGGACATGCCAACACACTACAACGTCTTATTCCTGTGCACGGGAAATTCCGCGCGTTCCATCATGGCCGAAGCCATTCTCAACGGCAAAGGCAAGCCTGTTTTCACCGCTTTTAGCGCCGGAAGTCACCCTTCGGGAGTGGTCCGCCCCGAAGCGCTGAAGCTGATTGAAATGGCGCACTTGCCCACCGAAAGCTTACGTAGCAAGAGTTGGGAAGAGTTCGCCAAGCCCGCAGCGCCGAAAATGAGTTTCGTCTTCACCGTTTGCGACGACGCGGCCCAAGAAACGTGTCCTGTCTGGCCCGGCCAGCCCATGACCGCCCATTGGGGCGTTCCCGATCCCGCCTCGGCTAAGGGGACCGTTGAGAAAATCGAAAACGCTTTTCGCGATGCTTATCTTCTTCTCGAACGCCGCATCAGTCTTTTCCTCAGCCTGCCTCTTGCAAGTCTCGACAAACTCGCGATCCAAAAGGAAATCAATCGCATCGGCGTCGGTTAACCCGCGTTGCGAATCGCATCTCCGCGAACTACAATGCGTTTCTCCACTCGCCTCTTTCTGGCAAACTGGTGGCGCGATATTGTATACACATTGCAGGAGGCAAGGATGAATACGCTACTTCACGTGGCCGCAGCGATCGCCATGTTGCTTGCCGCGCAAGGTCAAGCACCGGCGCGGCCGGATGTGCCGGAAAACTTGAAAGCGCCGCCAACCGAGGAAGTGATTCTGTCCGCGCACGCAACCGGCGTGCAAATCTACGCGTGCCAACTCGGCGCGGATCAAAAGTTGGCCTGGGCACTCAAGGCCCCTGAAGCGGAACTCACGGATTCAGCCGGGAAAAAGATTGTGCATCATTTCGCAGGACCAACTTGGAAGCATGTGGACGGGAGCGAAGTGACCGGTAAAGTGCTCGCCAAACACGATGCGCCAAAGCCGGACGCGATTCCGTGGCTGCTGCTGGCCGCAGCAAGCCACACCGGACAAGGAATTCTCAGCCGTGTCACGAGCATTCAGCGAATCCACACCGAGGGTGGCTTGCCACCGGCTGCAACCACCTGCGATGCATCCTCAAATGGCAAAGAGTCGAAGAGCTCTTACTCGGCGGACTACTATTTTTACGCGCCAGCGCACTGAACGGCCGATAGCAATCCTCGAGCAATATTGCTGGAACGGGCGGCGAGTGCCAGGATGATTGCCTCGGAAGGCTGAATCTTCAGCCTAAATGATGGAATACAAAAGGTTTAGTATTGCAAGTAGGGGCAGGGCGGAATTTGCAATGTGTAATATTTGCAGCTCCGCGCGCGTACTAGTCTATGGAAACGCTGAGACCAGGCCGGATGAGCGCGCCGGGAATAACGCAACCGACGGAGGCGATTACCCGTGCCAGGGCGGGTGACGCCGAGGCTTGGGGCGAACTTTACCGGGAATACGCGCCCGCCATATTCCGGTTCTGCAGGCGTGCCTTGCCGACACGGGAAGACGCCGAAGACGCCACCATGGAAATCTTCATGAAACTGAAGGACAAGCTGATCCAGTACGACGCGACGCGGTCGTTCTCCGCATGGCTTTATAAGGTGTCGGCGAATCATTGCTGGGATATGCTCCGGCGGCGCAAGATTCGCCAAGACAAGGAAACGGACGACCTGGAAAATGTGCCGCTGGAGCATCCCGACCCCAGCCAACTGGATCAATTGATCGAGCAGCGCACCAGCGAAGAAGTGCGCAGAGCGCTGGACAAACTGGGCGGGCGAGCCCGCATGGCGCTGGTGATGCGCTATTACTCGGACATGAGTTACGACGAAATTGCGGATGCGCTGGGAGTGCGGCGCGCCTTTGTGGGCGTGGTGCTGCTCCGCGCGCGGCACGAACTGCGGCAAGCGCTGGAAGGCAACGCGGCGCTGGCGGCGGGAGGGGCTTCATGAGCGAAATACCGGACGAGAAGATGAAGCACGTGGACGAAATGACGCTCCTGCTGTACGTCGAGCGGCAACTGGACCGCGCGCGCGGGCTGGAAGTGTCCGCTCACACGCAGGAATGCGATGCGTGCCGCACGCTGCTGCGGGCGCTGGAGCGCGAATCGCGGCTGCTGACGCGCGCCATGCTGGAAGAAGATGAACCTTTGCCTTCGCGGCTGGCGCAATTTCAGGAGCGCGCCCGCAAGTCCATGCAATGGATATGGGGAATGGTTTTCGGGCTGGCGGCCACGGGAGTTTACGCCCTCTATACGCAATATATCCAACCCTGGCAGACCCAATTGGAAAATGCGGGATTCGGGGGCTCGAACCTGCTGGGCCTACTGATTTTTCAAGGCGCAATGTGGAAAGGGTGGCAATCCGTGATCACACTCCTCGAAGTACTAGCGATGCTGACTCTGGCGGGCCTGGGAGCCATGTTCTTCCGCCGGCGCATCCGGCGCGGTTCGGCGCTGGCGCTGGTCTTCGCGGGGTTGTGCACGGTGCTGGCGTTTCCCACCGGCGCTTCGGCGACGGAGCATCGCGGGGGACAGAATCCCACAGTGGGCAAGGACGAAACCATCAAGGGGAATATCTACCTTACCGGGGAGCGCGTGCGAGTGGAAGGTACGGTAGACGGCGACGTTTTTGCAGCGGGAAAAGACATCGATATCGACGGGCACGTGACCGGAGACGTAATCAGCGCGGGCAGATATTTGCGGATTCGCGGGACGGTGGACGGCAACGTGCGTTCTTGCGGGAACACCGCGGTTATTTCCGGGAATCTTGGCAAAAACATCATGTGGTTTGGCGATGCTGTTACGGTGGATTCGACCGGGAAAGCCGGAGGAAGCATCACCATGTTTGGGGGGACGCTGGCGATTGACGGGCATCTGGGCCGCGACATTCTTTTCTTTGGCGAGGAAATCAACGTCAACGGCGGCGTGGGCGGAAGCATCCAGCAGAAAGGGCATTCGCTGATCATCGGATCGAACGCGCAGGTGGACGGGCCGATTCATTTCGAGGGTGACCAGCCGGCAAGCGTTTCGCCGGGGGCCAAGCTGGCGTCGCCAGTGGTGTTCAAGCAGATGGAGCACAAACGGGAGTACCGCGAAAGCGACTACTACCTCTGGCGCGTGATTTGGACCGCGGCGTTTGTGCTGTTTGGAATGGTCCTGTTCCTGTTAGCGCCGGAATTTGCCCGCGAAACCATAAGTTCCGCGGAGACTTATGGAGCCCCGATCGGATTGGGCATCCTTGTCTTTTTCGGGGTGCCGCTGGCGGCGCTCATCTCCTGCATAACAGTCGTGGGCCTGCCGCTGGGCATGCTGACCATGGGGATATGGTTATTGATGCTTTGTTGCGCCGAGCTCGTCGTGGGGGCCGTGATCGGCAACCTGATCCTCGGCAGGCCGACGGACACCTGGGGGATGATCGGAAGAATGGCACTGGGGTTCGTGATCGTCAGAATCGTCTACACGCCGCTGTCCCAGGTGCACATACTCGGATTGGTGGCCGCGCTGGGAATCTGGATGTGGGGCATGGGGGCGATTTCGCTGGCGATTTACAAGCGCATCCAGCCGGTGATAGCGCCAAACGTGCCACCCGCGCCGCAAACCCAGCCGATGCCGCCGAGCACAACAGTGGGCGGCCCGCTTCCTGCGTGAGCAGACACGTCCTAGGGTATCTTGGCTGGTCTGAAGTTGCTACATGAAGAGGATGACAGAAGCGCAGGGCACTAATTGCCAAACTAGCGGGCTCCCCGGGAAGGGCGGGGAGCCCGTTTGCTCTTGCGGAGGCGGTAAAGAGAGAGATTAAGGCTTGCGCACCTTGGCGGCGAAGAAAGGCATAGTTGCGTTGTCGCTGGTGTTCTGCAGGTAGAGGACGCGAAGTCCCACGGGCTGACCCACGGTTAAGCCAGTTGTGTCAGTGGCTATGCCATCCAAACTGGTAACACCATCGGCACCCAAAGTACCGGTGAAGGTCTGGACGATTTCCTGCGTGGTGGAGAGAGTTCCGAAATAGGTGGGAAGCGTATCGATATTGATGGTGCTAGACGTGTCCGACGCCACATTGGCGCGGAAGCGCGACCAGCGCAGGACGACTGTGTCGACGGTGGCGATAGCAAGCGTGGGCGGGTTTGCCGCCGGGTTTGCCGCAGTGAAAGCGGTGACATGGACAGCCACGGTCTGCCCTGGGTGAATGGCGGAGGTGGTGGTCTGACTGTCAAAGAGACTGAAATCGGCGGCGAAAGAGTTCTTGACACCGACGAAGCCCTTGAGGTCGACGAGAAAAGGTTGAGTACCGATATTCACGGTGAGGCGATCCCCGGTGTTGAGTCCGGTGATAAGGGGGTTGGTGGCGCCATGAACCTTATCGGTGACGGCGATGGTGAATTGGGTTGAACTAGCAGGGGTGACGGCGTAGACGATCCCTTCGACGAAGTCCTTCTGGGTTGCATTCAGAGGCTCGAATTCCTTGAGGGAGAGCGTTCCGTCAGTGTTAAGGAAGGCGTCCACGCTGGCGATCTGGCCGTTGACGACGCAAGTGAGAGTGGATGGTGTCGGGCAAGTATTGCCGTCCGGGCTGGGGTCAAAGAAAGAGCTTGAAGTGCTCGTGGCCATGAGCATGCCGCGGGTGTTTGAGGCAATCGTTACATTGTTGCCGCTGAGGCTGACGACGCCGGTGAAATCTTCAATGAGTTCGAGCTGATTGGTACCGAGATTGGCGTTGGTGCGGGGCAGGGTGAAGGCGGTGAAGACGCCCGGGTTGGGAGTGGCGGGGTTGAAATTGACGGACAGAGTCCCGTTCGTGAGGGAGATGGCATTCTTCAGGTTGAAGTCGAGCTCGATGCCTTGCTTACCGCCGGAGGTCGCGGTGAATGTGAAAGAGGCGACCGAGGGTGTCCCAGCGGCCGCGAGAGTGACAGCACAGACAGCATTCACGGCACAGGCCGTGCCGTTAGCAGTGATGGAGGAAGTCGTATCGTTCAGGAAAGTGATCTCCTGGCTGGTAAGAGTAACCTGAACTGTGTAGGTTCCTGACGGCACGCTGGGGAGGGCGCCGAGGAAGGCGGTGTCGGATTGCAGCCGCATCAGATCGACGACAGGTGTAGCAGGCGTCAAAGTCACGGCGGCGCCCGTCGTAGGAGTAAGGGCAATCCCGACAATAGAAACTTTAAAAGAAAGGATGGATGGATTCGCCGGCAGCGTATCGGCGACAAGGGTGAAGCTTACCGTGGCATTGCCCCCGACTGTGCAGTTGGTGGTGCACCTGTTCTTGAGTCCGCTACAGGCGGTCAGGGACAAGGCGGCGAGCAAGAGGATGGGAAAAAAGGAAAGAGCTTTGCTGCGATTCATGTGGCACCCCACGACAGAGTAGTTGCGTTCGCCTCCCTGAAAAGGAAAACGCTTACAATCCCACCGCTTGAATGTAACGTAGCAGGCGAGCAGGAGGACAGCCCAAAAGCAGTTAGCATGTTCAACTGTTAAATGCCCTGAATCAAGAGAGATACAATGTCGTACGGCTTGTGAGCGGGCCCTGACGGGACGGCGGGAGAGGGTATGCTATCGTAACTGGTCTCTCCGATTCGTCCCGTAAGAGGAAAGGCGGATTTCTGGCGAAGCGCGCATCCAAAACGGCGGGCGACCTTCCGGTTACGAAGCTCAGGCGAGCGGCGCAGACCGCAGGGCGCGAGTACGTGGCCATGGAGGACGACCCCACTGTGCCCGGAATCGTGGCGGAAGGCGCGGCCGGTGGGGCGGCAACGGAATCGGAGAAGCCTTCGATGCAGGAAGTGTTTGGTCCGGGAGGGTTCCTCGAAAGGTGCATGCAGGCGGGATTCGACCGGGCGGCCGTCGGGGCCGACTACGAATACCGGCCGGCGCAATTGGAGATGGCGGAGTTGGTGCACGATGCGTTCGAAACGCGTCATCACGCTATCGTGGAAGCAGGGACGGGGACGGGCAAGACGCTGGCGTACCTGCTGCCGGCGATTTGCAGCGGGCGGCGCGTGGTGATTTCCACGGCAACGAAATCGCTGCAAGAGCAGCTCTATCAGAAAGACATTCCTTTTCTACAAAAGCATTTCGCGCCGAACTTGAAAGTGGCGGTGATGAAGGGGCGGTCGAATTTTCTGTGCATCTCGAAGCTGAACCAGATGCAAGATCAAGCGCTGCTGAAGGACATGGAAGAGATGGACGCCTTCCGGCAAATTGCGGATTGGGCGAAATTGACGGAGACGGGCGACCGCGCGGAACTGACGTTCTTGCCGGACGATTCGGAGCTTTGGGGAAGGCTCGACGCGCGAAGGGATACTTGTACAGGGAAGAATTGCCCTTCGTTCAATCCCTGTTTTTTGACGGGGATGCACCAGCGGGCGAAGGAAGCCGACCTGATCATCGTGAACCATCATTTGTTTTTCGCGGACCTGGCGCTGAAGCAGGACGATTTCGGAAGCATCCTGCCGGAATACTCGGCGGTGGTTTTTGATGAAGCGCACGAGATGGAAGACGTGGCCAGCGATTATTTCGGGCGGACGATATCGAATTACCGGTTCGAAGAGCTGGCGCGGGACGCCGACCAAATGTTGCGCTTACTGCATCTTGGGACGCCTGCGCTGCTGCGAAAGACGCAGCGGATCCGGGAACGCAGCCGCAGCTTTTTTGAATTGTTTCCGCCGCGCGACGGGCGGTTTTCATTCTTGAGGAACGAGCGCGAGGCGTTTCTGGAGCAGAACCGGGAAGCTTACGATGCGCTGGCGACGTCTCTGAAGAGCCTAGAGACGGAATTTGCGGCGCTGACGAATAAGCCGGAAGAGCTGACGCGCATCGCGCGGCGGAGCTTCGAATTGCGGCAGGAATTGGCGTTCCTGTTCGAATCGAACGAGCGGAATTTCGTGTATTGGTACGAGCGGAGGAACAAGGGGGTGTTCCTGACGGCTACGCCGATCGACGTTAGCCAGATTTTGCGGGAGCGGCTGTTCGAGCAATTCGACACGGTGATCCTGACGTCGGCGACGCTGACGGTCGGGAAGCGCTTCGATTTTATCCGTCAGCGGCTGGGAATCGATCATGCGAAGGACCGCGCGCTGCCGCCGGAGTTTGATTTTCCCAAGCAGGCGCTGCTGTATTTGCCGCGCAAGATGCCGGACGTGCGCGACGCGGGATTCGCGGCGAAGGCCGCGGAGGAAATCGTGCAATTGCTGGAGCTGAGCCAGGGGCGGGCGTTTTGCTTGTTCACCAGCTATTCGCAGATGAATGATTTGTTCAAACGGGTGCGCTCGCGCGTGGCGTTTCCGCTTCTGCTGCAGGGCACGGCGCCGCGCTCGGTGCTGCTGGAACGATTTAAGAACACCGAGGCGGCGGTGCTGTTTGCGACGGCCAGCTTCTGGCAGGGAGTGGATGTTCCGGGCGAGCAGCTTTCGTGCGTCATCGTGGACCGGCTGCCGTTTGCGGTGCCGAGCGACCCGATCGTGGCGGCGCGGGTAAAGGCGCTGCAGGAGGACGGGCGCAACCCGTTCGCGGAATTTCAGGTGCCGCAGGCGGTGCTGGCGTTGAAGCAAGGATTTGGGCGGTTGATTCGAACGAAGACGGATCGCGGCGTGCTGGCGCTGCTGGATACGCGGCTCCAGCGCATGCCGTATGGTAAAATTTTTCTGGAGTCGCTGCCGCAATACGGAGTGACGCACGAACTGGCGGATGTTGCCCGGTTTCTTAATGCCAGGGATGGCTCTGAACGGCTGGGGGCGCGTTCGGCAAGTCCTTCCTGAAGGCTCGCGATCCAGGGGATATCGGCGGCAAGCGCGCGGCGCATTTTTGGAGAGACATGTTTCAAGTCAGCGTAGAAGAGACTTTTTCGGCGGGACATGCCCTGCGCGGATACCGGGGCAAGTGTGAGAACGTGCATGGGCACAATTATCGCGTGCGGGTGACGCTCGAGGGGCCGCAGCTTGATGCGATCGGGCTTCTGGTGGACTTCACGCAGCTCAAGCAGGTGGTCCGGGAGATTATGGGCAGGCTCGATCATCAGTTCATGAACGATCTGGAGCCCTTCAAAACAGTGAATCCTTCGGCGGAAAATGTGGCGAAGTATTTTTACGACGAGGTCACGCGGCAAATGAAGGGGCTTCCGCCGGAGGCGCGGGTTACGGACGTCATTTTGTGGGAAACGGACACTAGCCGGGCGCAGTACCGGCCTGGGGGTTAAAGGATTGAACTACAGGTGAGCGGATGAATCGCGCTTTTCTCATTATCATGATTCCGGCGTTGCTCGTGGCAGTGGGTTACATTGTGGTGCTGCGGTACATGGGAATTGCGCCGGGATATCCGCGGCTTGCGGTGGCGATGGTGGCTTTTTTCGGGATGATTTACTGGTTGTCGCGGCGGGCGGGGCGGAAGGTGAATTCGGACCGAGGGTAGGGCGCTTCGGTTAGGCCGACGGCGGCGCCGTCGGAAAAGCGGCGGCTAGTAGCCGCACTCCAAAATGGTTATCACGGAAATATTCAAGTCGATTCAGGGGGAAGGCACGCGGGCTGGCCTGCCGTGTATATTTGTGCGCCTAACTGGCTGTAATTTGCGATGCACTTGGTGCGATACGGCTTATGCGTTTCATGGCGGGGAAAAGATGAGCGTTGAGGAGGTTTTGGCGCGGGTGGATGAGCTGGCGGGGCGGCATGATGGAATCACGGGAGCATTCGCTGCCGTTCCATTGGTCGAATTGACGGGCGGGGAACCTTTGTTGCAAGAAGAAATTTATCCGCTGGCGGAAAAGCTGATGGCGGCGGAGTACACGGTGATGATTGAGACCAGTGGGGAGCGATTCATTGGAAGGCTTCCGAGGGAAGTGGTCAAGATTGTGGACGTGAAGTGCCCCGATTCGGGGGAAGCGGACACGTTTGAGATCCGCAATCTGGAGGCGCTTTCGGAGAACGATGAGGTGAAGTTTGTGCTGTCGACGCGGCGGGATTATGAGTTTGCGCGGGAGTTTACTTTGCAGCATGGGCTGGCGCGGCGGGTGAAGCAGGTATTATTTTCGCCGGTGTTTGAAGATCCGCAAGGGAAATGGCCAGGACTGGAGACGCGCGAGCTGGTGGAATGGATACTGGCGGACGGTCTGCCGGTGCGGCTGGGGCTGCAACTGCACAAGTTCATTTGGGATCCGGCAACAAAGGGAGTTTGAGATAAAGGACGTAAAAAGGTAAGGAAGTAAGAAACATCGAGCGCAACGGGAGTGGTGGAGTGGCGATAGGGACGGATCGGCGAAAAGCGGTGGTACTTTTGAGCGGGGGGATGGACTCGTGTGTTTGCACGGCGATGGCGCGCGACCGGCATGGCGCGGCGAACATCGCTTTGCTGCACGCCAGCTATGGGCAGCGCACACAGGAACGCGAACGGCGCGCGTTCGATGAGATTGCGAATTTCTACGGGGTGCGCGAACGGCTGGCGGTACGGCTCGAGCACTTTCGCGCGATTGGCGGGTCCGCGCTCACCGACAAGAGCATTTCCGTTCCGGAAAATGAATTAGGCGCGGCGGGGCCGCATGGCAGCGCGATTCCCGTGACCTACGTTCCGTTTCGCAATGCGCATTTTCTTTCCGTGGCGGTGAGCTGGGCGGAAGCGATCGGCGCGGACGCGATTTACATCGGAGCGGTGGCGGAAGACAGCTCCGGGTATCCGGATTGCCGGCCGGAATATTACCGGGTGTTCCAGGAATTGATCCGTGTGGGGACGCGGCCAGAAACGCAAATCGAGATCGTAACGCCGGTGATTACGTTGAAAAAGAGCGAGATCATCCGGCGGGGGATCGAACTGCAAGCGCCCTTGCAACTTACCTGGTCGTGCTACCAGAACGAAGACGTTGCTTGCGGCGTATGCGATAGCTGCCTATTGCGGTTGCGGGCCTTCGCGGAAGCGGGCGTGGCCGATCCCATCCCCTACCGCGCGAGCGTCTCCGCCGGGCGCTGAGCTTGGAATCTGGCCCGCATGAGAGTGATAATGGGGCGCACGCAGCCCTGAAAGTTCGAGCGGGGCACCTCCGCGAAAAAGGAGAATCGAGCATGAAGCGTTTTCATAAGTCGTGGGCGCTTGCCGCAATCCTGGCGGCCGCATTGGCCAGCGCGCTTGCACCGCAGGCTGCGGCGCAGGGGTCGGTCAGCGGGACAATTATGGATGTGAATGGGAAGCCCTGGGCCGATGTTACCGTTCGATCTGTGAGCGACCAGGGCGCAAAACAGGAGACCAAGACGGACAGCGGAGGCAAATTTAGCTTGGCTAACTTGCGCGCGGGCATTTACACCGTATTCGTGCTATTCCCGCCGCCAAATGACAAACAAGCGCCATACGAGGTCAAGGTCCGGGTGCAAAGCGGGGAGGACGCGAAGGTCGATCTCAACTTCAAAGATATCGTCGCCAAACAGGGCGCCGCGGCTCAAGAGCAGGTAAAAAAGGCGGAAGAAGCGAAAAGCAAAATGGAAGGGCTGAAAGCGCACTTCACGGCGGGCGGCGCGCTCATCGATCAAGAAAAACAGGTGAAGGCGGAACTGCAGAAGGCGCCCCCGGACCAGCGCGACGCGCTCAAGCAGAAATTGGCGGACCTCGCGGATCAAGCGGTCAAGGAATTTCAGGAGGCTGCCAAGAACCTCGGGGAGAAAGATCCCAACGCACATTTGATATCGTTCAAACTCGGCGAAGCTTACGACACTGCGGGGCGCAACGACGACGCGGTACAAGCGTACCAACAGGCCATCGCTGCAAAGCCCGACGTGCCGGGTTATTACAACAACCTGGGCAATGTGCTGGCGCGCGCGGGGAAGATCGAGGAGGCCAAGGCAGCGTACACCAAGAGCGCGGAACTGGATCCACCGAATGCCGCCACGGCGTGGCGCAACTTCGGGATCAGCCTGTACAACGCGAACCGGCTGGGAGACGCCGTCGAGCCCCTGCAGAAGGCCGCGGATCTCGATCCCAAGAACGCGCAGACCTGGTATCTGCTGGGAGCTTCACTGGTTTACAAGATGACGACGAAGAAGGTCGGAAATAGAGAAGAAGTGCAGTTCGCGCCGGGAACCATCGAAGCCTACCAGAAGGCGGTGGAGCTCGACCCCAACGGAGTATGGGGCCAGCAGGCCAAGCAGGGGCTGGAACAGCTTCAGTTGATGGCGCCAGGTATCGACACGAAAGTCAACCTGAAGAAAAAGAAGTCTTAGTCAAGATAGAAATAGATCGCGTTTATTGGGGCCGGTTCCGCCAAGCGGGGCTGGCCTTTTTTTGTGCTGCGAGTTAGCGAAGTGCGGCGATCCCCGGTAGAATGCTTTGCGAGGGGCAATCCTTCCGAGCATTGGGGGACGGAGGGCCGGGGGCGCCCCAGGAGGAACCGCGCCGATGGTTTCATTTACCGACCGGGCGGCCATTCCGGCTCATGTGCTGGTCCGCTTTCTGGATCGGGAATCGGTCCTGCTGAATGTAGAGACGGAGCAATGCTTCGGATTGGACGAAACCGGCACGCGGATGTGGCAACTGTTGACGGGTTCGTCGAACATCGACGCGGCTTACCAGGAGCTTCTCGCCGAGTTCGACGTCGAACCGGAATTGCTTCGCGCCAACCTGATGGAACTTCTGAGCCGGCTCGTGGATATCGGATTGCTCCAGGTTCTTCCTGCTGATGTGGGAACGGCTCCGGCGATTTAGGGCGCTGGAACGCCCGGCGCAGGAACTTTTTCTGCGCGCCATAGAACAGCCCTGACGGGGAGGGGGAAGCGCCTCGTAGTGGAGCCTCGAAATGAAAAAGGCCCCTGGCATTGCCAGGGGCCTTCGCGAAACTGCCTGCGCGATTAGATGCTGGTGCGACCGAAGACGACGTGCTTGGTACGCGCGGCGGGTACGGGCAACTCAACAGTAAGCGAAATCGCACTCTTATTGCGGAGAACCCCCAGCTTTACCGTGCGGTCCTTATCGTCGCGCTTCGCCGAAAGTTTTTCGCGCAGCTCGCCGACGTAGCGGATGCGCTCGCCGTTCAGCGAAGTGATGACATCGCCCGCTTTCACGCCGGCTTTTTCCGCGGGTGAACCGGAGTTGACGTCGCGCACGAGTATTCCTTCGCCATCGGGAGCGCCGAAAAATGCGCCGAGCTGTCCGCTGATATCCTCTGCATCAATTCCCAGCCGGGGCTGTCTGCCGAGGAACATGTTGCCGTTCCATTCCATGGAAGGAATTTCGGGCATTTCCGGCATCCGGAAAGAGAACATCCCCGGAGTCGGCGCAACCATCTTCATGCGGTGGCGGCCCTCTTCGGACTTGCCGAGAGTCGCGCTGATTGTTTGTGTCCGCCCATCGCGCCAGACGGTGAGCTGGATACTGCGGCCCGCGGGAATTTCGTGAATCATACGGCGAAACTGCGCCGCGCCTTCCACACGCTGGCCGTTGAGTTCCGTCACCACGTCATTTTCCTTTAGGCCCGCCTTGGCCGCCGGGCTGTCCGGAACGATCTTTCCCAGGACTACGCCGCGCTCGACAGGGAGTTTCAGTTCCTTGGCCTTGTTGGTGGTCACTTCATGCGTTTCGACGCCGAGCCAGCTTGAGCCGTCATCGCCAATGACAATATTCATGTCATCCGTATCAATATTCGGCATGACTTCGATTTGCGCTGGTTCCTGATCTTCCAGCGTGACATCCCCCACGGGTTCCTCAAGCGTGTCCACGCCGGCGATCACGACTTGTTGGCCCTGTTGACGCTCCATCTGCGCTTGTAATTTCGCTTCGAGCTCAGCGATCCTTTGCTGCAAGCATGCAACCTTGGAATCGTCGGCCTTCTGCGAACTTGCGGAACTGGCAGGCAGCGCAACCAGTGCGAGCCCCAGTGCGGCAGCGCCGCCAATTGTAAGCAAATTTCGTTTGTTCATGTTCGTCCCATCCTCCTCAGCGGTTAGACGCAGCAAACGGAAAACCGTCAGACCGTCGACCGCAGAATGACCACTCGAATCCCCCCATTCACGGTGCGCAAATGGATCGGAGCGCCGCCGCGGCCCAGTTTGCCGTGTATCTCCCGGGGGCGCTGGGAACTCTCCATCGCTATGGGGAGTTCGGAATAAAAGTTGCCATTCAGGCAGCGCGCGTCGACATCCGCTTGCATTTCGGAGGGCACGGCAAGGACCAGGGAACCGTTGGTCGTTTCCGCGGTGGCGCCGATTTTGTCCTGAAGGCGCGCCAACTCCAGGTGCACGTTGCCGTTGGTGGTGTGCGCGTGAACGCTCCCGCCAGCTTCAAACACTTCGATGTTGCCGTTCACCGTGTGCAGGTCTTCCACGGTTTCGACGCCGGCCACGCGCAGCGTGCCGTTCACCGTGCCGATGTGCTCGACGCGCGCGCCGTGCGGAACGTGGATGGTGTATTCCACGGCCACTTCCACGCCCTCGTTTTGCGGATAGCGGGTAGCGATCGAAATGGCGTCCGGCTTGGCGTCCACCTCGATGGAAACACGGTCCAGGTCGGACTCCTTGTGTTTCGCGGTCTTTACCGCATGGACTTCAATCTCGTTGCGGTCCCAGCCCTGCACGTCCACGGTGCCGTTGACGTTCTGCAATTCCAGGGAACCGCCGGGTTGCAGCGGATAGGATTGATTGAACTCCTTGCTGATGGCGAAGCTGGGAACGGCCCAAACAGCGGCTAGAAACAATGCAACCAGAGCAGTCGCGCGGAGAGCTGGACGAAGCATAACGGTCTACCCCCTTCGAGTTCGTGCTACCGACTAGATTCGAGGACCCGAACAAACTCGTATGCGCCGAGGCCGCCGCCGCTCAGTGCAACTGAAAATTGAACGTCACGGTCGAAATCACTTCGACCTGCTTCCCGTTCATCAAGGCCGGTTTTGCCCGCCACTGCTTCACGGCGGCGATAGCGGCGTCGGCCAGCGCCGGATCGCCCTCCAAAAGTTTCTGCACCTCGACGCTGCCATCTTTCTTTACGCGTACCTGGAGCTTCACGATTCCCTGCAAGCCGGCGCGTTGCGCCAGCGCCGGATACGATGGCTTTGGAGAATTAACCAGCCGTTTCTGGAAATCGCCGGGATCCTCGGTCATGCCTCCCCGGAAACTAATTTCCAGGCTCATGAGCCAGCTATCGAGCCAGTCCATCTTGGCGTCGGAGTTCCCCGTCAGTTCCGTGGTAGTTGATGATGCGGGTCCTGGCGCATTGGAGAAGGAAACCGCCTCGAAGCCATTTTCCTTCAATCTTTTGTTGAGGCGGTCCATCTGCTCGCGGATGAGTGAATCGTGAAGCGCCACCTCCGAATCCAGAAACTGCAGGCGAATTTTTCCCGCCGTGGTTTTCAATTTGAGCAGAGCGCCGCCGCCGTTTAGAACGGCCATGGCGTGCACTGGACCATTGGCAGGCGACTGCATCGTCAAGTGCAGCGCGGGGTCTGCTTCGATGCGCCGCTCACCTCCATTTACCACGGTGGCGTCAATGTTCGCGGCGAGATTCCGCGGCAGAAACACGATGATGTCGCCGTTTCCGGAAGCCAGCTGTGAAGCGCCCGCGAGCCGCACGTTCCCGCCTCCAGGAGGCGCATCCGGATTGATCCAGGCGGTAATCGTTCCGCCCGAAGTGGCCGCTTGCAGAGCGCCGGCGACGCGCGTCAGGCAAATGCTGCCGCTGCTCGATTCCAATTCCATAGGGCCGGAAACGTACATCACGCGAATCCCGCCTCCGCCCGTCTGGGCATGCACGGAGCCGCGCACTTCGCCGAAATCGATCTGCCCACCGCCGGTACGCACGCTTACGTAGCCTCCGGCACGCGCGACGGTGATGTTGCCGCCGGCGGTCTCCAGGTCCGCGCGCCCTCCGACTTGGCCGGCGCGAATATGACCGCCGCCGGTGCGCAGTGAAGCGTCTCCAGAAATGTTGCCCACGTTGATGTGGCCGCCGCCGGTCAAGGCCGTAAGATCGCCCGCAACATCGAGAACCTGAATGTGCCCGCCTTCCGTTTCCAGCTTAGCGGCGGAGTGTCCCCACGAAGCGTCACGGATTCCCGAAACTCCAATGCGGCCCGTCTTGATGTTCCCACCCTGGGTGTGAAGGTCAGCCGCGCCGCCAATGTCTCCGGTAGTGATGTCACCTGCTTCGGTGTTCACCTGGATGCTGTAGCCGCGCGGCACGGCGACTTCAAACTGCACCCAGAACTGCGCGTCGGCGGAGCGCGCCGCTTGTGGCGGCAGTAAGCCGTTGATTTCGACGCCCGACGGAATCGATTTTGCCTTGAGAGAATAGCTATCGAGCAGTTGCTGGGCAGCGTGGGCGTGCGCATCGGTTTCGATGTGCACCGTGTAGCGCACCACGGGAGCGGCGCCAGCCTCCAGAGGTACGACAGTGACGGATCCAAGATCCGTCGTCAGGTGCAGCGTCAGACCATCCCTGGTCTCCATCGAACCGCTGCGAACAACGGAGGCGTGCTGCGAACCCGGGTCGGCGGGCTGGGCGTGTTCGAGGAGCGCCGGTTTTTTTGCTTCCCCTGCAAGAGCACGCGGCGCGGGCCCTGCAACGGAAAAAAGAAATACCAGAAAGTAGAAGAGCGCCACACGGCGCGCGAGGAAAAAAAGCCTTTGATGGAAACGTATGTTCATCGTCGAGCGAAATTTCTGGCCCGCTGACCGCTCACTGCACTTCGCGCGGACCAATCTGCCGCAAAGCGGCAGCGCTGCGCAACCGCACGTAGCGGCTGGGATCACGGCGTTGCAACTGTTGCAGCACGTGAATCACGCGCTCCACGGACGGATCCTCATCCGCAGCGGTGGGCTTCACTGATGGTGTAGCGTCGTTCGGTCCGGAACTTATTTCTTCCCGATCGCCACGCCGCAAAGATCCAACCAGCACGTTGACGGCTTCCACGCGCACGCCGGGATTAGCGTCATGCTCCAGGGCATCCAGCACCGCCTGCCGCACGGCGTCATCCGACGCCGCGTCACGGAGCGACTCCAGGGCCTTCATACGCACCGCAGGATTCTGGTCCTTGCGCGAAGCGGTGATCAGCGCATGGCGCACTTGCTGGTCCCGCGAAGCCGCCTTCAGCGCCTCGAGGCAATCGAGGCGGACACCCGCGTCGAAACGCTCGCCATTTTCCACGACGTAAGTCAACACGCTGCGCATATCGCCATCATCGGCGCGGCCGGTGAGAACCATCGGCTCCTCGGCGCTGAGATGGAGCTGTACGTTCGGAGCCCCGGCATCCGATGAAGGAGAAAAATTGAGGCCAGCGATCGCCATCTTATCCAGTTGATCTCTCGTGAGCGGCGGCTTGGCTGTGACGTTCATGGCCTGACCGTCCCCGTTATTGCCGTTCCGCAGCCACGGCAGAATCTGCGTACCTAACGCGATCCCGAAAAGCACCAGGAGGGCGCCACTCCAAGCGGGGCGCAGCGCCATCCAACGGCGCAGCCAGCCGAATGGACGCCAGTTTTCCTGAAGCGGAGGCGCGGAAAGATCATCGAGGGTTTCGGCAAGCTCGCTACGGCACTGCGAGAGGAGAATTCCGGAAGAATCGAGTTCATCGGCAGGTTGAAGGATGGCAACCATGGCTTCCTGGAGATGGCTCTCTTCGGCAAGCTGCGCGGCGCACGCCTGGCAATTCGCGATGTGCACCTGAATCTGCTTGCGTTCCTTGTCGCTGACTTCGTCGCAGGCGTAGAAAACCAGGAGCGGGGCAACGTCTTTGCAGCTCACGTTCTTTTCAAACACGCTCATCGCAGTTCTCCCAATTCATGGCGGAGTTTGCGCGTGGCGCGGAATAGCGAATTCTTCACGGTTTCTTCGGTGGTGCCGAGAACGTCGCCGATGGCACGGAGCTTCAGGCCCTGATAGTGCTTCATTTCAAAAACAATGCGTTCGCGCGGCGACAGACGCTCCATCGCCGTGGCGATGCGCGCCTTGATTTCCTTGCCGATGAACGTGCGCTCGGGGTCCAGCGTCGGGCGATGCTCGCGCTGGCGCTCGAAGAAATCGGTGATGCCCTCCTCGTGGAGGCTGGAATTCGGCTCGGGCGACTGGTCTTCGGGGCGCGCCTGGCGGCGGCGCAGGTGGTCCAGGCAAACGTTGGTGACGATGCGATAGAGCCAGGTGTAGAAACTGCACTCGAATCGGAAACGGTGAAGGTTGCGGTAGACCTTGAGGAAGGCTTCCTGGTAGACGTCCCGGGCGTCTTCGGGGCGCTTCATCAGGTTCAACGCCAGGCGCAGGACGTCGCGGTCGAAGCGACGCACCAGTTCCTCGAAAGCTGCACGGCTGCCCGCTTGTGCTTCCGCGACCAGGGCCCGTTCGTCGAGCTGGGACAAAGAGATCACCGAGGCCAAGGCGGCGTCCGTGCTACCCGAGCGACCGTTGTTATCGGCCAAAGCCAAAGCCCATCTGGGGAGCGGCATATTCGCTTTCTCTTCGCGTGGACCGGTGTTGCCGCTTGCCAGACAACACCTTAGCTCACATTCCAGCAATTGTCTGAACGCTGCGCACCACGCGACCACCCAATTTGGACGCACTGCTGCGCCTTTGGGTGAGCACCGCTTCCCACTATAAAAACGGTGCATGTGTGGATTTTGTTTCAAGAATAACCCCTGCACCTTGGCCCGCGACGACCACTTTAGGCCCCCGGTTGGCCACCTAAATGCCAGACCGGGGCGTTTCGGCAGCCCCGACTGAATTGCCCCCGCGCCAGGCTATTAAAGGCCAGGCGAAGAGCAAAATCAACGCCAGCAATACCGCGCAGCCGTTAGCGCGATAGAACGAATCCGGCTGCGCGAGTAGTTCCGCCGCGCCACCGAGCAAGGATATTCCGGCGACGACCAGAAAACAGCCGAGGATGTTGAAGCGCATTACGCGGCACACGCCGAAAACAAGAATGGCGAGCAGGATGAGCCAAGCCAGAAATTGTTTTGCGAGATCCGCAGGGCTACCCCAGTTTCCCGGCACGAGAGAAAGAGCGCCTACGAGAAGCAGCAGAATCCGAAGGCCGGTGTGGCGAACTTCTGCCGCCACGAAGGCAGTCACCGCGACGACAATCCCCATGAGGAGCAAACCGTGTTGAATCGTCCCGCCGGTGAGCGAGGCGGCCGGAAGGATGGCGTCAAACTCGGTGCCAAAGGAAGCGGGAAGGAAGCGGTGTACCGTTGGCCAGTACGCTGAGGCTGCGCCGAGGACGCGCTCAAGTCCGAGCAAAACGGCCGACCCGCCGAGGCCGATGCAAAACGCATCGCGATAGTAACTCGCCGGCATGCCAAGCCAGCCAGGCATGTCCAGTTCGCCAAAAGCCCGCGTGGCGTAGAACCACGCCATTCCGAACAAAAGGGCGATCACGCTGAAAATGAGCGGCCCAAAGAACAGCAGACTGATTGCGAAAATCGCATACGTGAACTTCAGCGGATTTGAAGTATCGTACAGGTCCAGCAAGGTCGCAAAGCGATTGCCAAATGCGACTGCCGCGAGAAACCCGCAAAGTCCCCAGAGCGACCACAATCCAAGGCGTTTCCACGGAATCGTGCGCGCTGCTTCCGATTTCAGGTTCTTGAGGAATACAATCAGTGCCGTGATGCCTAGCCCGCCGAAGAACAGCCCGGGAATTCCCCAATTAACGAGGGTGCGAGCGGGCGTCAGCTCCTTTTGCTTGCGTATCCACTCGTCGGGAATTTTGACGTAAGTGCGGTAGTTCGCCACCTCGTCGCCCAAGACTTGGACATCGATGCGCGCATAGGCGTGATCAGCCGCATTTGGGGCTGAAGCTGTGCCCGCGTCAAGGGGCGTATTCTGCTGCCAGGTCAATGAGTGATCGATTCTGTGCGGCTTCTTATCGGAGTTGGACTCGACAAGCGTCCAAGCCTTGAAATCGATTTTCTTTTCTTCCGTTAGAAAGTTCTCCGCGCGCGTCCTCGCTTCCTCTTTGGTCAGCGAGGCTCCTGGCGTTTCTTCTGCCAAAATATGATGGATGGAGTGCAGCGCGCCATCAGGCCGCAGAATGACCGCATACTCTTCCGCCTGGCCGTCCCGAAAATACCGTACACGCCAGAGTGCTCCCGGAACTTGATTCGCGTAAATTGCATTGATTCCTGCGATGCCCACGCGCTGCCGCAGATACTCGTTTCTGATCGGATCGGTGGTATCAGCGAGCACCGTCGAATGGAGATACGAATTTGGGTCCACATGATGTTGCCGCAGAATTTCGTCCCCACGGGCGCGGGCCGAACGCGCGTTCACCGAAAGTTTCAAATAGTCACCAATCGCCTGTGGCTTCAGCCGCCATGCCAGCGCGCCGCCAAGCACCACGCAAGCGGCCAGGAGCGCAATCATCGCGGGCGCAAGCGCATCATACCGAACCGCTTTGGTTTCCGCGGCCACGGCAGCGGATTCCGTTGTTATATCGATTTCAGGCGCGGGCGCGGCGCGATTGAGTAGATCTTCCTCGGTTTCGAATTCGCCGCGCGTTAAGTACGAAATGCACGCAAACGCCAGAGGCGCCAGCGCCGCCGCGGCCACCACCGCTCCCGAAACCTTGAAGTACAAATTGTTCGAACGGATCAGCAGCAAACCGACCAGCGAAGCGTCCACCGTGTAATGCCAGATCAGCGTGGCCACGATTCCCCAGCGCAGCATGACGAGGCCCGCCACGATCCCTACCAGGCCAATTTCGATTCCCCGGATGTACGCCGGCTCCTGCGGATAGTTGCTGTGCAAAAAGCTCCAAAGGAAAGCGGGGACGATCACGGCGATCCAGCGCGAACCAGTAATCCTTTTGAAAAAGGGAATTGCAAAAAGGCGAAAGGTGAATTCCTCGTTCGTCGACGCCAGCAGCCCGATAGCCGCGCCGGAGATCCAGGGAAACGCGGTGTTCACGGAATCGTCGAAATTCAGTTCCTGCGGCGCCCAAGCGCCGTACTTGCTCGCCACCACATAAAACGCCACCACATAGCCGATGTGTGCCGCGGCCATGGAGACTCCCACCACCGTGGCGGAGAAAAATTCCTTCGAGCGCAATCCGCGCAGCGTGAACGCGCGCGACAGCCGCATCCGTTCTGGCTGAGAAGCGCGATACAGCGGTTCCGCGGAAGGAAGCACCAGCGTCACCGTCAGCGCCGAGAGCACCGAAATCAGCAGGGCCATGGTGAGCTTCATCGCGAGGAAGCTCGCGTAGGATTGATTGGTATCGTAGCTCGATGCCCAGTGCGGCCAGTCGTTGAGGTTTTGCAGGAACAGCAGCGCTGAAACAGCCACGCCCAGCAGTATCGCGCCCCGCCACGACGTCCGCCCCTGTTTGGTGAATCGAATCGCCAGCCACACCGCCACCGCCAGCAGCACGACGTACGGCACGGTAAAAGCCAGCGCCAGGGTGTTGTTCCCGGAGCGCAGACGCGCGAAACTCCGCTGCCACGCTTCCGGCACTTTTAGGAATTCCTCGCTCCCGCCGATCCGGTCGCCCTGCAAGCTCACTTGCAGGCGGTACGGCGCGTCCTTCGCGCGGAAGCCGTGCTTTTCCCACGTGAACGACCAATCCAGGCGGTTGGGCCGCTTGTTCGAATTGGCTTCTTCGGGAAGAACATCCCACGCTTTCAAATCCATTCCGAGCTTCGAGGTCAGATAATTTTGCGCGGCGGTTTGTGCTGCGTCGCGCTCCAGCGAAGGTCCGCCGCGCGACTCCTCGATTTTGTGTTCGTAGCCGACGATCTGTCCCGCGGGACTCACCCGCACGCGGAATTCTTCCTCTTGTTGCGGCTTGAAAAAACGCACGTTCCAGAACCACACGTGCAAGTCCGTCGACATGATCTGGTTCGCCTGCTGCAAACCCAGTTCACGTTCCAGGTAAGTCTTGGCATCGTCGTCCACGTCGAAAGCCACCGTGGACCGGTAGCCGCTGACGTTTTCACCCATGCCGGTGACAAATTTCTGCGCGCGCGCCAAAGCTTCTTCGCGCGAGACTTGAAAATTAACGGAGGCTTCGGGGAATGCGCGAAAGAAATATTTTTGCGCAAAGACGATGCCAATAATTCCAGCCAGCACCCACAGCAGCAGCGCGCGCTTGTCGGAACCTGTCAGGCGGTCTCCCGTCACATCATCCTCCATGCTGGATACACGGAACCTCACTCTATCGGTACGGACGGCAACCGCGCAAGTTTCGCGGCCACGATATGTTCTCAGCGGGAATGATATAAAGAGGAGGCGTCCAATGCACTTCTTACACGTTCACCAATGGCGATGAACCTCAGCACCGAAGTGCGCATGATCAAAGGGGTTGGCCCGCAGCGCGCCGAACTGCTGGCGCAGCGCGGGATCCATACGCTTGAAGACCTGCTCGGCTATCTGCCGTTTCGCTACGAAGACCGCATCCATTTTTCCAAGGTGAAGGACATCCAGCCCAACGGCATCTACACCATTCGCGCGCGCGTGATGAGCGGCCAAGCTATTCGCAACATGCGCGGCGGCCGCGACGCCATCTATCACCTGCTCGTGCAGGACGAAGCCGGCAGTTCGCTCCCCGTCAAATTTTTTCACGGCGGCTATCTCGAAGGGCGCTTGAAGCCGGGGCAACAGTTGATCCTTCATGGCAAAGCGGAAATCGACAAGCTTCGCCCCGCGCGCCTCGAAATGATCAATCCGCAGATCGAAGTCCTCAGCGATGAGGAAATGGATTCCACCGAAGTCGGCCGCATCGTCCCCATTTACGAAGCCATCGGCACCTTCGGCTCCAAGCAGATTCGCCGCGCCATGTACGCCGCCGTCCAGCTCATCGATCAAAGAATGCCCGATGTCCTGCCCGAGCCGTTGCGCGCCCGTCTCTGCTATCCCTCGCGCGGCGAAGCCCTCATTCACACGCACTTTCCCGAACCAGGCGAATCCCTCGACGCCCTGAACGCTTTTCGTTCACCATCGCAGCAACGCCTCATCTTCGAGGAATTTTTCCTCTACCAGCTCAGCCTCGCGCTGGACCGCAAAGCTACTCGCAAGGAAAACGCCATCGCCTTTCGCCTCCGCGAAGACGCCATCCGCGAAGCACTGAAGCGCATCCTCCCTTTCAAGCCCACCGCCGCCCAAAAACGCGTCCTCGCCGAAATCGCCGCCGACCTCGAAAAGCCCTCCCCGATGAATCGTCTCCTCCAGGGCGACGTCGGCAGCGGCAAAACCATCATCGCTCTCCAAGCCGCCGTCATCGCCATCGAAAACGGCACGCAAGCTGCCCTCATGGCGCCCACGGAAATTCTCGCGGTCCAGCATTTTCTTTCCGCGCGACGCATCCTCGCCAAGGCGGGCTATCGTGTCGAGCTCCTTATCAGCGGCCTGAAAGCCGCGGAAAAGTCAGCCGCCCTCGGGCGCATCCGTACCGGCGAAGCCCAGCTCGTCATCGGCACGCACGCCCTCATCGAAGACAACGTCGAGTTCGCGCGCCTCGGCTTCGTCGCCATTGACGAGCAGCACCGCTTCGGCGTCCTCCAGCGCAAGCGCCTCATGGACAAAGCCGCCGCTCATGGCCACGCCCCGCACGTCCTCGTCCTCACCGCCACGCCCATCCCGCGCACGCTTTCGCTCACCCTCTACGGCGACCTCGACGTTTCCGTTCTCGATGAGCTCCCGCCCGGCCGCACGCCCATCGTCACCCGTATGACCAACGAGCAGCATCTCCCCGGCGTTTGGGAATCTCTCCGCCGCGAAGTCGCTGCCGGCCACCAGGCCTATATCGTCTATCCGGTCATCGAGGAATCGAAGCTCGAATTGAAAGCCGCCATGGAAGAATACGAGCGTCTCTCGCGCGAAGTTTTTCCCAAGCTAAAGCTCGGCCTCTTGCACGGCCGCCTCTCGAGCGACGAAAAAGAAGAAGTCATGCAGCGCTTCCGCAAAAACGAAGCGCAAATCCTCGTCGCCACCACCGTCGTCGAAGTCGGCGTCGACGTCCCCAACGCCACCGTCATGGTCATCGAGCACGCCGAGCGCTTCGGCCTCGCCCAGCTTCACCAGCTTCGTGGACGCATCGGCCGCGGCGCGCAAAAATCCCATTGCATCCTAGTCACACCGGCCCGCATGACCGCCGTCCGCCCAGCGGACGCCAAAGACGTCGCCCGCTCAGCGGGCGCAAAGGACGATGTTGCCCGCGCCCGCCTCGAAACCATGGTGCGCACCTCCAACGGTTTCGAAATCGCCGAAACCGATCTCCTCCTCCGCGGCCCCGGCGAATTTTTCGGCACCCGCCAGTCCGGCGACCTCGGCTTCCACATCGCCAATCCCTTGCGCGATAAAGAACTCCTCGAACTAGCCCGCCGCGAAGCCTTCGCCCTGGCCGCCGACTCCGCGCAGCAGGACGCCATGCAGCGCCTCCTCCGCCAGCTCCCCCCTGAATGGCAGCGCCGCTACCACCTCGCCCACATCGGCTAACGAGCTAGTGCGATCCCACTTGTCCGGTAAGCACGGGTTATCGGACATGTGCTCTGCCCCGAAACCGCGTTCAGTGCAGTAGGAGCAACTCCCCCGTCCGGCTTGTGCGGGCCTGTATAGTATTAAGGGGACTGGCCCTATGCCGCTCCAACTCTCGTCAGACGAACACCTCGATTACATTGCCGCCCTCCTGGACGATATGTTCCGGATCCCCGGAACACAGATTCGATTTGGGCTCGACGCCTTGATCGGCTGGGTCCCCGGGATCGGAGACGCCATGGCGGGCATCGCCTCATTCTTAATCGTGTTCGCATCCTGGCGCCGTGGCGCCAAATCGATCACTCTCGTTCGAATGATTGCTAACGTAGTTCTTGAAACGACACTAGGAGCAATACCGGTAGCAGGAGACATCTTCCACATCTTTTGGAAGGCGAATAGACGCAACTACCGACTGCTAATCCGAGAGAAGGAGGAGCCCGGCGCCAATACCAGGCGGGATTGGATGTTCCTCGCAATCATCCTGTTGGTAGCCATTGCTGCGGCGGGGATTCCCATTGGCATTTTGATTTGGATTCTGCGGTCACTTTTAAACTAGGGTCTCTGCGCCCGCAACCATACGGAAACGAGCTTCTCAGCGGCGACAGTGAGATTCCGGCGAATCAGACTTCGTAACAATCTACCTGCCCGGTCAGTCGGTTTGCCGAATATCTGCCGAGGCGTTCTCTCGGGCCATGTAGCGGAAGGCGAGTCAGACAAAGTCGCCGGGAGGAACAGACGGAGGGCTTCTGGCGGGCATGGGCTTAGGGAGTGACGGCTGAGCGGTCGTTGCGAACGAATGCGGGCGCTAATTTTTGGCCTAGTCTACACTGAAGCTGTTGGGCAAACCGATGACGATTGACAATGCGCCTCTTGCTAACGAACCGGCAACTCGCGGAAAGCGGGGGAACTCCCGGAACTTGCGCTCCTGGGTTTTGGGGACCTTCTTGGGCACGATTCTTACCGTTGTTTTGGTGGGGGCGCTGCTGTGGTTGTCGAGCGGGCTCGGGTTATTGCACCTGATTGGCGTTTTGCGCGGGGGACGGACGCTGATCAACGTGGATCAACCCACCGTGGTTCGTCAAATTCAGCAGCTTCAACGGCTCGAAACCGTCAGCTACACAATGGACAAGATTATTTCGGGTGAACACGCCAATGCCTACCTGCCGAAATTTCTGGCAGGTGACCGCCTGCTCCTTGTGGTGCACGGAGAAGTGGTTGCGGGGATAAATCTCGCGGGCGTACAGCCCGGCGATGTTCTAATACAAGGGCAGAAAGTGTCCATTCACCTGCCCGCCGCGGAACTCTTCAGCACGCGCATCGATAATGCTAGGACGAAAGTATATTCCCGTGACACCGGCCTATTCTCTTCCCCAGACCCCAACCTCGAAAGCGAAGTTCGCGAAGAAGCTGAGCGCCAGCTCCAGCAGGCCGCGCTGCAAGATGGCATCCTCAAGACCGCTGCCGACAACGCGCGAAGCACAATCTCGGGCATGTTAAAGGGCTTCGGCTTCCACGAAGTGGATATTCGCTAGGATCGTCGCGAGAGCTCTACAAACAGTATCCGCGCTCGAAACGCATGAAGGTAGCGGCCAGTCCCTGGTAGTCGTATTACTGGACAAGTTACTGGACAAGTGCTCGTCGTCGGCTACTGACTGGAACCAGAAAACACCGGTCTCTCGCACGCCTCAACCAGGTCCACCACCCGGATTCTTTGTTCCTTGACTAAGAACTAAGAACTGACAACCAATGGCTGCATTCATGCACATCATCGCCGGAACCTACCGCAGCCGCTTCCTGAAGCCGGCAGATTTACTTTTGACGAGGGATTTTTCGCGACGTGGCACCGTTCCAAGCAACCCGAGACGCGACTGTCCTATCGGGTTGAGAGGTTAACCTCGGGAAAATGAATGTTCAGCTTGTAGCAAATAAAAAGAACCAGGATCGCGCCCAGTGTGGAAAAAATAAGGCCGGCGGGATGATAGCGTTCGTTTGTCGGGCGCGAAAACATGTGCGTAACGGCGCCGCCGAGGATGCCTCCGATGATGCCGACCACGACCGTCCAGAAGATCGTTATGTGCACGTGCATCACCGATTTCGCGATGACGCCCGAGATTAGCCCAATCAGAATGTACCAGATCAAGTGAAACATGCTTTTTCCTCCCTCTTTTCACTGTCCGCCAACCCTAGACTTTGCCAATGCCTAAAGCTGTCCACTTTTAGACAGCCGCATCACTTCAAGGCGGCTCAATGATTCGGATTCTTGTTCCTTGACTAGAAACTAAGAACTGGCAACTAATAATTGCACTCATGCGTGTCATTGCCGGAATCTACCGCAGCCGCATCCTGAAAAGCCTCAAGGGCCTCTCGCGGAGGCAAGCCGGAATGAAGAAACGAGTTTCTCCCGCTGGCGCGAATTCTAGGGAGTGGCCGTCTCCACAATTAGCGACCGATTGGTGACAATGGCGGCAGTTGGATTGCCCATGCCCCAGAGGATGTCGACCGTGTGAGAGCCCGCAGAAACGTTTTGCGCCACCCAGTGAAATGATCGCGTGTCGCAACAGAACTCCGGGTAGAGGAATTCGACCGTGCTGCCATCCGTCTGGCAAGCTTGACCGTCGATATGGCACTCGATAAACACGATGGGGATGCTCTGACCGCCGGAAGGCGCAACTGAGCCGCGGGCGCTGAACGACACGGTGAGAAAGCCCGGAGCCTGCGACTGAAAGATCAAAGATGTGGAGGGCATCAGTTCCAGCGCACCGCTGGGAGTCGAATAGGTTGCTGGGCTGGAAGTCGTCAGGGTAAAGATGTGAGCCAGTTGCCCTGCTTGAGTCTGCTGCGGCGCTTGCGGTGGATCGTTTTGTTGCGCCAAGTTCGCCGCAACATTCCCGCAGCCATAACTGAAGGCCAGTATAAGTGCAAGAAGAAACGCTCGACCGAAGAGGCTTTTTCTCATAGTGGTCCCCCTAATGGATGCGGACCGTGGGCAGGTGACGGTCTAAGCTGCGAGCCTACGCCGGGGTTATCTTCTTGTCAAAACAGAGTTCAATATAACTTTCATTCGGAAAGCAAGTGGGTCCACCAGCCAGATTCTTTGTTCCTTGACTAAAAACTAAAAACTGACAACTAATAACTGCACTCATGCGCGTCATCGCCGGAACATACCGCAGCCGCATCCTGAAGAGCCTCAAGGGCCCCGCGCTGCGCCCTACCAGCGACCGCCTCCGCGAAACTCTTTTCAACGTGCTGGCCCCCAACATAGCCGGCTCTCGATTCGTCGATCTCTTCGCCGGGACCGGCGCCATTGGCATCGAAGCCCTCAGCCGCGGCGCCGCCGAAGTCGTCTTCATCGAAAATCACGCCCCCGCCGTCACACTGATTCGCCGCAATCTCGAATCGCTGGGCATCACTACTGGTGTATCCGTCCTTGCCGTAGACGCTCTTCGCGGCCTGGGCTTGCTCGCGGCTCGGAAAAACTCAGGGGCGCCCGCCTTCGACCACATCTTCCTCGATCCACCTTACGCTGCTGCCGCAGACTACTCCCGCGTGCTAGAATTCCTGGGTTCCGCGGATCTTCTCGCGCCCGGCGGCATCGTAATCGCCGAGCATCGCCGCAACTTCGATTTACCCGAAGACGTCGGCGCTCTCGAGCTATTCCGCGTCCTAAAACAAGGTGACGCCGCCCTAACGTTTTTTCGCGTTGGTAGTTAATCCTTAAAAACACAGAAAAATGGAGTCGTGCGAGAGGCTGCCGAGGATCAGTGTTCCCTGGCACCACTAGCGGTTGCTCTTCCCAAGGCAGCGAGGTAGTTCAGCATTTCGCGAACTTCTTTGGCGTGTTCGCCGTCCGGGGCGAGTTCGAGGTACTTCTTCAATGCCTCGGCGGCGCCCGCCGGTGGCGCGGTCACCTTGCCCGTCACGGCTGGCTGGTTCGCGTAGACTAGTAGAGCGCCTTTGAAGTAATAGACTTCCGCCTTGCGGGGATCGACGGCACTTGCTTTGTCGCAGGCGGCAATAGTGCCCTCAACGTTTTTCAAGTTGTATTGCGTCACGCAGAGATTGAAGTACGCCATCGAAGGGTCAGAAGCCAAGGCAGCGGCTTTGGTGTAAGCGGCCATCGCTTCTTTGGTCCTGTGCAACTCATTGTAGGCGTTGCCTTCATTGTTCAGCATGCGGACAACACCGGCTTTCTTTCTCGCAGATTCGGCATCGGCCGTCTTGGGGGCAGTTTCGGAAACGTCGCCGGCCGCCAGAATGCCGCTCTCAAAATTGCCGATCGCTTCCTGATACTGGCCGAGCCTGTATTGGACGTTGCCCAGTTCCCCCAAATACTCCCAATTATCCAGGTCCATTGCCGTCAATTCCTGCAGCGGAGCCAATGCTTCCTGCCACCGCTGATCAAGGACCGCAGCGTTGGCCTGCAGGATGAGCGCGTTCATTTCCGAGACTTTTTCGTTTTGCCTATGGATTTCCTTGATCTGCTGCCTCTTGTTTTTGAGGTTCGGCTCGGGCAAAGTTCGAAGGGTTCCGTACACTTCTGGGTCGCCAGGCGGACTGGTTGTTTTCGATTGGCTGACATCGATATTTAGCGTTGCCGTTCGCGAAGTTCCCGCGGGTGTGATCGAAATTTGCTGCTGGAGAAGCCTGTCCCCGTCGGCGCTCACGACGTCCAGGTCGTAGTAGCCATAGGGCGCGTTCTGGAGGACGAATCTGCCGAAGTCATCTGTTTTGATTTTGAAACTCTTGCCCGCAATGGCGTTGGCCAGGTTCACCACAGCGCCCGCCAGCGGTTTACTGGAGTCCGTTACGGTTCCCTTGATCTCCCCAGTTGGGGTTTGGGCGCGCGCGAGCGCACAGACGAGCACGGCCAGCAAACTGGTGAACGTGCAAGATACGAAAAAGTTTCTCATGGGTTGCTCGGGCTCTGAGTCACCACCGCGGCAATATCAGGCTAAGTAGATAACGAGGAGGGTGTTGTAGCACGGATTCAGGCAAATGCGAAAGGAATTGGCGGTGGCCTGCGTAAGGCGGGCGGCAGCGAAAAAGCGCACGGGCAGGAGTGCCTGTGCTACTGAAAACAAAGGTGACGCCGCCCGCTCCTTTTTTCTGGTCAACTGGTTCAGGCTCGTTATCGGTTCACTTGACTGGAATTCGAATTCGACTGGGGAGCGACAGCATTGCGGAACGGGCATCAGCTGCACAACCTCGTACCCAGAGCCCACATCTATCTTGATGTAGTGGCGGTCTTTAGACCCGTGCAGCTGCACTTTTCCAGCCAGGCGGACCGACGCCGCCAGCTTTTTTCTTTGCTTTATATACCCTCGGGTTCGTGGTCCCTCCGGTATAATCACCGAACCCGCAAACGGAGCTTTTTTTGAGCCAGGCAGCTCGTACATTAGACCTCTTGGGACAGGCCGCGCAACGCACCGCCCCCGTCCGCCTCCCCGCAGGCCTCGAACCCAAACTCGACATCGCCTGGGGCTCCTTCCACCAAGGCATCAGCAGCAGCATTGCCGCCGTTCTGACCTGGACTCGTGTCCCAAAGAACTTTCTCAATGGCAGCTTCTTCAAGGAGTGTTGGGTCGAGCGCAAGATTCCCCGCCGCGCCCTGGTAGCCGCCGCACTATGGCATTTTGTTTTTGTCCTGATGCCGTTCCCCAAGCTACCAGCGACAGCGCGCCACAATTCCGCCCTGGATAACACCGAAATCACCTGGTCTGGCCCCATCGCTGACTTTCCATTGGTAGAAATAAAGGCTCAGAAGCCGAAACCAAGCCCGCGCGGCGAAGCCGGCAAGCCGCTGCCTCCCGAAGGTGCCGACGCCTTCCATCCGCGCCAGCACATCTTCACAGATCCCGTTCACCCGACACACCCGCGCCAGACCTTAATCAATTCCGCCGCTCCCCCCGAGCCGCCAAAAATTCTTCCCAACCTCCCCAATATCGTCCAATTCCAGGAACTACCCGGCCCCGCGCGTCCACGCCTCGAAATTAGCCAGGAAACCCTCTCCAAGCTGCACCCTCGTGAGCTTCGCAACGTAAAATTCACCGCCGAACCAGCTCCCGACCTTCCCACGCTGGACCAAAAGCTCGCGGATATCGCCCCGTCCATGCTTCCAAACACTCCGGTCCGTCCCAAATTGGAACTAACCGCAGGTGGCGCCCCGCGCATAGCGCAGAGCACGCAAACGCGTGCGGTCGAACCCGCGCCGGAAGTTAGCTCCGCCCAATCAGGCCTTCCAAATGGAAATGCCGCAACGCTCATCGCCCTCTCTGCCACACCTGCCCCGCCCGTGCCGGTCGTCCCGCCGCAGGTGAACCTTGCCGCGCGCGTTTCCATTTCACCCGAAGGCAAGCAACCCGGCATCCCCGGTGGCGCTCCGAATGGAAGCATTGGCGCAAATGGCGGCGCAGGCGGCGGACCTGAAAGCACCGGGGGAACTGCAACAGGCAGCGGCGGCGGAATAAATGGCATGGACATAAGCATCAGTGGAGGCCATCCACCCGCCAACAGCGCCATTTCGAGTCCGGGCGCGTACCCAACCATGACCGTGCCGGCCCCGCACAAGCTGATTGCCAAGCCAGATCTCCACGCCAAGCCCGACGACGCCCCAGAACGAACCGGCCCGCCCAATTTCACCGCCCTACCGCCCAGCGCGCAGCCCGAGCAAATCTTCGCCTCCAGGAAAATCTACAAGATGCTCGTCAACATGCCCAACCTGAACAGCGCTACCGGTAGCTGGATCCTGAATTTCTCCGAGCTACGCACCGATTCCGCTGGTCCTCGCCCGGCTTCCTCGGAAGTCATTGCTCCCGGTCCACTTAGAAAAATCGACCCGAAGTATCCGCCAACATTGATAAATGAGCATGTGGAAGGCGAAGTCGTCCTCTACGCCGTAATCCGCCGCGACGGCTCCGTCGACAGCATCCAGCTTGTCCGTGGCATCGACGACCAACTCGACGCCAACGCCATGCAAGCCCTAAGCCAGTGGAAGTTCCGCCCCGCCACCAAGCAAGGCGCCCCCGTCGAACTCGAAGCCATCGTTCACATCCCCTTCCACGCCCCACCCGACCGCTAACCGGGCTGGAACTCGAAGCGATAGATCGATCTAAGGTGTGAGGCGCTAGGAACGACCCTCGGCTAGTTTCACCAAGGCGTACAGGGCGTGATTGACGGGGGTTGGAACTCCAAGCTCCGCGCCGCGGCGGGAGATGTATCCATTTAGCGAATCGATCTCCGTGAGCTTTCCGCGATTCAGGTCCTGCGCGGTTGAGGAAAATGCCTCGGCCAACTGCGTGGCGATTTTGAGCGCCCCCGCCATCGCCGTCTGGGGGTCTTCCAAACCGGGAAGATGTATCCCCGCGGCCCGCGCCACTGCCAGGACTTCGTAAACGGTCGTCTCGACGACTTTCCGCGCATCAGCGCTGGCGGCGATTTGGCCGTACTTTGCGCGGCCCAGCGCAGAGACGGCGTTCAGCGCGCAGTTCCAAATGAGTTTGGTCCACAGCTCTCCGTCGATGTTCTCGGAAATGCGGCACGCTACCTTTGCCCGGGAAAAAAGCGCGGCGATGCGCTTTGTCTTCTCGTTTTCAGGCCCCACGACCAAATCCCCGCGGCCGGCGTGTTTCACGCGCCCGGATTCGGGCACGGAAGCCGCAACGTAAACGACGGACGGAAGCGCCTCGATCGGCGCCGCGGCGCGAATCTGTTCTACGTTGTCCACGCCGTTTTGCATGCTGAGGACTAACGCACCGGGAGCGAGCAGAGGAGCCAGCGCGCGCGCCGTCGCCGCGTTGTCCGTCGTCTTCACGCAAAAGAGAACGATCTCTGCGCCGAGTACTGCATTCAATTCAGTGGACGCCTCGATGCGCACAGTCTCTTGAAACTGCAATGTATCGAGGAAAAGTCCGTTCTTCTTGACCGCTTCGACGAAGGCCGCCCGTCCGATCATCACCACCGACGCGCCCCCGCGCGCCAGCAGCCCGCCGAAGTATCCGCCCACGGCGCCCGCGCCAACGACGGCAATTTTTGGCCAGTTTTCTTGTCGGCTCACGGAGTAACCACGCTGATGAGTCGGTCGATATCGCGCTCGGTGTTATACAAATGTGGAGAGACGCGAATGTTGCCTTCGCGCAGGCTGACGATGACGTTTTCCTTGCGCAAATGCTCGTAATGTTGCGCCGTCTTCTCCGGGCTTCGCGCCTTAAAGCATCCGTAAGGCCCGCGCCGCGCTACATCCAGCGGACTCGCCGCCACAAAACGGTCCTTCGGCAACCGCTCGAACATCAGTTCAATCAATTTGCGGTTGTGCGCGGCCACCAACTCCGGTCCCACGCGCACCACAAAATCCACTGAGACATCCATGGCCACCAAATTGAAATTGTAATAGCTGGCCCACTCCGGCGCATCCCATCGCTGCGCGGTCGCGGCGGGCTTCGGGTCCGCGAGATTCATAGCCGAGAAATTGTCCGAGGTCAATGCCGCCAGCCAATAGAACGGCCCCGGCCGCACCACGCCCAGGTGTTCGCTCTTGACCCAGAAGAATCCGGTGCCAAACGGGCCCAGCAGCCACTTGTAACCAGCGGACACAATGAAGTCTGCCCCGAGCTGATTCACGTTCATAGGAATCGCACCACAGCACTGGCTGGCATCGAGCAACAGCAGCGCGCCCTGTTTGTGGCAGGCGTCCGCAACACGCGCAGCATCCAGCAGCGAACCATCGTCGAACCGCACCAGGCTTACGGAAACGAGCCTCGTTCGCGGAGTGATTGCGGCAATCAAATCATCCGCGGTGATAAACTGCTCGCGCGGCGAGACAATCTTCACCTTCAGTCCCTCGCGTTCCTCCATTGGCTTCCAAGTCGTGTATTGCAAGGGAAATTCGCCCTTCGCAACGACAACTTCGTCGCCCGGCTTCCACGCCAGCGCATAGGCCACCGCCGCAACGCCTGCGCTCGCCCCAGTGGTCAGCGCAATCTCTTCGGGCTTTCCACCGATCAACTTTGCGAGGGAGGCGCGGATTCGCCGGGGCACTTCAAAAAATTCTGGATCCGTTTTGTGGTGCGGGTTCTTCTTTGCCTCCAGCGCGGCTTGCACGGCGCGAATGGAAACCTTCGGCATCGGCGACTGGCCCGCCAGATTCAAATACGTCGCGTCTTCAATCTCGAACCACTCTTGCCGCCAGTCGGTTTGCGGAAGAGTTGTCGTGGTAGCCATGGGTTCTCCTTTGCGGGAGTCAGAAGAAATTAGATTCGGGCATACGCCGCCAGGTACAACGTCCAATTTGGACAGTCCATACCGGCTGGCACCAATTCCTCACGAGCACCGGACGAAAGCAGGAAGTTGCAAGGAGCGGTGGTCGGTTGTAGGGACGCAGCATGCTGCGCCCCTACTCGGCAAGACTGGGCCGGCTAGAAATGGCCGCGAAGCTCGCGGAAAGAGGGCAGGATCACCAGTTTCCCGGAGCCCGCCACCACCGGTTCGTGTTCGAGAGTCCAGGTGTGCTGGTGGGGGATATACACGGCGTTGAGGCCGATCTTCATCGCCGGATTGATGTCGCTGCGCGGGCTGTTGCCGATCATCCAGCCGTGGGTCTTCACGATTTTGTGTTTGTGAACCAATCCGCCGTACGTCTCGGGATCTTTTTCCGGAACGATTTCAATGAACTCGAAAAATCCCTGCAAGCCGGAGCGTTCTACCTTGGCGGCCTGTTCCGCAGGCTCGCCCTTGGTAAATAAAATCAGCCGGTGCCTCTCAGTGAGATACGCCAGCGTCTCCGGGACGCCGTCGAGAATTTTTGGCGGCGTGCGCTCCAGGTCGATTACGCGGCTGTGAATCAACGCCAGCGTTTCGCGTTTGGACATCTGATCCGCCAGCTTGATGTACGTCTCTTCCAGCGAGCGCCCGAAGCTGCGCACGCCGTAGCCATACTGCCGGATATTTTTGCGTTCCGTTTCATTGAGGATGTGGCGAATGTAAGCGCGGGTATAGCCGTACGGCTCGACGATGCTGATAAAATCCTCGATCAGCTTTTCGAAGAATACGTTGTTTTCCCAGAGCGTGTCGTCCGCGTCAATCAGCAGTGTATGGCGTCGCATGGATCCTGGCGTTCGGCGGCGTTCGCGCCGCGAACCGCATTCCCCCAGCCTGTTTCCCCGGAGTCTTCAGTCTAACAGCCGCATGGCATCTTCGGCGATGGCCGAGGCGGCTCCCGGCCGTCCAAGGCTGTGGGCTGCCTCCCGCATTCGCGTCAATCTACCAGTATCATCGACCAAGGCCGCAATTTTCCATGCAGCTGCGGGCAAATTGTTGCAGCGAATCGCGGCGCCGACTTCCAGCAAATGGTCAGCGTTGCGTTCTTCCTGGCCGGGAATCGGTTCGATAAGCGCCATAGGCAAAGCCCGCGCGAGAGCTTCGGAAGTCGTCAGCCCGCCGGCTTTGCCGACCATCAAGTCTGCCGCCGCCATGTACTTGTCCATCTCCGTCGTAAACCCGACGGGGCAAAGCCGTGGCAAGCCTGAAGGCAGATTACCGGCCTCCTTCGCCAGTTCCTCCAATCGCTTCCGAGTTTTCTCGGATTTTCCCGCAATCGCGGCGATTTGCCACGGCCGTTGCAGCGCCAGCAAGTCTTTCACCAGTTGCTCAACGGGACCGATGCCGTAGCCGCCTGCGGAAATTAGAATTACCGCCGCATCCGGGTCGAGCCCCAATTGCTTCCGCGCCTCGGAGCGATTCACCGGCGTAGCGAACAACGGATCAATCGGTATGCCGGTCACGCGCAATTTTTCCCGCGGCACGCCGATACGCGCCAGGTATTCCGCGGCCTCATCGATGGCCACGTAATAGCGGTCCACTGTACGGCAAAGCCACATCGCGTGCACGTCGTAGTCGGTCACAACTATAGCGTTGCGCGCTTGCAATTTTTTCTTAGCGATCAGCCACGCGATGATCTCCGCCGGCAAAAAATGTGTCGCCACGCAAAGATCCGGTTGGATGCGTTTCAACAAACGGATCATCGGACCGGTGTTTAGCCGGTCCAGCGCGAGGCGCCGCCGCGGGTGCAGCCACGGTTGGTCCGTGCGTTCGTAGAGCAAACCCATCAGCTCCGGTGCACGCCGCACCATCGAGATATACGCTTTGTCGTAAACGCGCTGGAAAAGTTTGCTGACATGCTGCAATGCGTCGATATGCTCGACGGCGCAATCGCCCCGCGCCAGGAAAGCCTTTTCAAGTGCTTGCGCGGCCCGCACGTGTCCGGCGCCGGACGTTGCGGACAGCAGCAACACACGGGGCTTCGCTTTCATTTCCGGGGAATTCCCGCGAAAACGCGCGCCATCAGGAAGTCTTCCGCTGGCCGGCGGCGATTTTTTCCAAGATTCCGCGCCCGACTTTTTGCAGCTCCCCGAAGCGCGTCAGGTAGTCCTGAAAATCGTGATTCAGCACCTGCGCGTCCTGCGGGCCCAGCTTGGTGCGCAGAATCATGTCACGCAATTTTACGGGATGCGGAAGCAGCGCCTCTTCCTGCAATTCCTCGAGCGCAATCTTGGCGTCGTAGTGGTACATGGCTTCCCCCGGCAGAAAAACTCTTCCTGAGTATTGTACTCACTTGTTGCCGTGAGAGGGGAGCTACCCGGTAAGCGGGGGGAAGAAAGCCTACGCGGCGGTCGCCGCGGCGGGCATGAATTCATAGCGCGCGATTTTCGCGGCGATGCCCACCTTGCCATTCTCGGTGGGCTCGATGCGCACAACTTCTCCCAGGCAGCGGATATTTACATCGCCGGACTGGGTGACCTGCTGCGGAAGGACGATGACGAATTCAATCTCGCTGCCAATTTCGAAATTGGCGTCGGCAAGAAAGTACAATCCGCGGTAACTGACGTCCCGCGTGTTGGCGTCTACTTCGTGGCCCTTGGCCTCCCGCGGCAATACGCGCATCGGAAGGCTCATCGTGAAGCGCCGCGCTTCGCGGCGTTCCGCTCCATCACTCATCAAGACCCCCTGGGGCTGTGGAACTTGGCGCAAAGTTAACATCGGCACGGGCAGACTGCAACGCGAAAATCAAGCATTTTTGTCCTAGTACGAGGTCTTGGAGGTTTTCTCGTGTGCGCCCTATACTCAGGGTGATACCAGACCTTAGGGCAGTACTGTTACGCCTATGGACAACCGCCAACATCGCCGCGTGCGCATGCGCCTTCCGGTGCGCTTGCGCTGGAGCACGCCCTTCGGCCAGAAAATCGAACTAGCAAATACGATCGACGTCTCGCGCGGCGGCCTTCTCCTTTCGACCGAGGCGTCCCACACACGGGGCGTAACCGTGTGGGTTACGTTTCCTTATGACGCCTCGCTTTCCGATGGCCAGCCGGAGATCCTCGCGCGCGTGGCACGCTGCTACGAAGCGCTGGAAGTCATCCGCGCCACCAACGCGCGCGAGAAAATGCAGTCCGCGAGCGCGTCAGAGCAGGAGCGCTCCGCGAAATTGGAGCAACTCGCCCGCGCCCTGGGCATCACCAATGCGCCGGCGACGTTCGCGGTGGCCTTTCATTTCGAGGAGCAGCCGCGCTCTTCCTCCAACGGAAATGCCGATCGTCACGAACCGGAACGGCGCGGAAGCATGCGGAAGGCGCTGGCGATTCCCGTGCGCGTGCATCCTGAACGGATTCCCTGGTTTGAAGAGGCCATGACCATCGATATTTCGCCAAAGGGCATGCGCTTTCGCGGTCACCGCGGATACGAGCCCGGGGAGCGCTTGAACATCGCTTTTGAAGATACCGCTTCCGCGCCGTGGCCGGGCACTCGCGAATTCCTCTCCCAGGTAGCGCGCGTCGCTCCCGTTCCGGGGAGCGCCGCGCTGGACGTCGGCGTTTGCCGCTTGGAATAAACGAATCGAGAATCTCCGGCAGATTCGGTCTTTTTTCTTCGATGCGGTAGACTGCCAATTCGCCCATGACCCGTTGATGAGCAGCACTCACCACATACGCAATTTCTTTTTGGAAGGACCAGCCGGACGGCTGGAGGCGATTCTCTGGACGCCGTCCGCCGCCGAGCGTCCATCGCTCGCTGCAGTGGTCTGCCACCCGCATCCGCTTTTTGGCGGCACGATGCATAACAAGGTGGTTTACCAGGCGGCAAAATCGCTAGACGCCCTGGGCATTCCCGTGCTGCGATTCAATTTTCGCGGCGCTGGGCTTAGCGAAGGCGCGCATGCCCGCGGCTTCGGCGAGTTGGGTGATGTCCGCGCCGTGCTGGATTTTCTTGCTTCCGAGTTTCCCCGAGTGCCGCTGGTGCTGGCGGGATTCAGTTTCGGTTCCTGGGTCGGCATGCGCGTGGGCTGCGAAGATCCGCGCGTATCTTGCTTGATCGGCCTGGGTATTCCCGTCAACAGCACCGATTTTTCATTCCTGCACCAGTGCAATAAGCCTAAGTTGTTTGTGCATGGAAGCAACGACGAGCACGGTGCCATCGTAAAAGTCAAGGCGCTAGTCCCCACGCTGCCCGGCGAGAATCAACTTGTGATCGTCGAAGGCGCCGATCATTTCTTCGCTGGCAAACTTGACCAACTAGACCGCGCGATCAACACCTGGTTGACCAAAGAAGTCTTGCGTCAAGGTCAGTAGACCTGAGTTAGATCTTTTTCTTCAAGCCCCTTCGCCGCGCGAAAAAAGTTTACCGAACTCCTCGGCGGTGGCCGGAGCCACACCCACGAGCCGTGCGTTGGCTTTCGCGTGCTCCACGCGGGACATGCCCACCAACGCGGTCGTAATTCCCGGCGATGACCGCGCGAATTGCAGCGCCCGTTCCGCGTCGTTCTCCAGGCCAAACGCTTCCGCGACAAACGCTGGAAGATTCTTGGCTACCTGGCCTTGCAGCAGCGAAGCGCTGGCGATCAGCGTAATGTCCAGTTCGCTCGCCGCTTCCATCACCGTGCGATGATGCCCGCGCAGCGGTTGATTGCCCAGCGTGAGCGCTTCCGTCATCGCCAGGTTGAACGGCAGTTGCACGAAACGGAAGCGGTGCCTGCCGCCGGCAATTTCCTGCGCGACCTGCGCGATTTCTCCGAGCTGCATGGCGTCGCGCGCGCTCGCAGCTTGCCGGAAGCCGTTCCACGTGGCCATGCCGTAATACTGAATCTCGCCGGCCTCGACGGCGGACTCGAGAAACGTGAAGGCTTCGCGTACGCGGTTCAGGAATTCTTCTTTCGAAACTTCAGAGAGCTGTGTCTCCGGATTGTGAAGATAATAGACGTCCACGCATTCGACGCCGAGATTTTTCAGGCTGCGTCCGAGCTGGTTTTTTAGGAATTTCGGCGTCATGCAATGGCTGCCGGCGGCGATGTCCTTGGCGCTGAAAATTCCCGGCTGAATGTATTCGCGAAAAAAATATTCGTTTGGATCAACAGGCATCGCGCCATCAGGCGTCAGGTAACCGCCTTTGGTACACACCACAATTTCCTCGCGTTCGAATCCGCGCGCGGTAAGCTGCTGGAGGGCCGCGCCGATGCTTCGCTCGCTGCGCTGAAATCTGTAATTGATCGCGGCGTCCAGCACATTGATTCCGTTTTCCACTGCCGCGACGGCCGCCGCTGCATAGCCCTCATCCGTCTTGGTGTCCGGTTGCCCGAGATACGTGCCCATGCCCAGGGAGGAGAGCGCCAGCCGCTGCACTTCTCGAAAATGGCCGGCGGCGGCGCGGCTTGCAAATTTCTGCGCATACCGCGTGGTTCCTTCTTTGGTTGCCGATTTGCTCATGACGCTCCTTCGGTTGTTTGAGCCGGGCCCGGCGCCTGCTTCGTTTCCGCTTCGTTGTTTTTCGGAGCGAGCAGACGCGAGCACGCCCGAAGAATCCTACGATAGGGCCAATCCTTTTCGCGGAAGAAAATTTCGCCCTCGCGCGGATTGCTGTAGTACCAGCGGGCCACCAGCCACAGGTGCTCGCCGAGATCGCCGCTGGCTGTGGCGGAGGCCGATTCGAATTGCTCGCGAAAGATTTGCTCCGCCGAGCGCGGCTGGCTGGCAATCTCAGCGAAGCTCAGGAAAAACGGCTCCGCCAGCCTCCCGCCGCGCACGGGATAGACGCTGATGGTTTGCTCTTCCGCGGCGCGTTGGAGAATCACCGCGTCGAGGTCCTGAATCCGGCGGGTGAGTTCGGGCCTTCCTCGCAAAACTTCATCGAGCTTCTCGACTTTTTTGTGTAAGGCGGCGGCGCGTTCGAAATCCAATTGCTCGCTGGCTTTCTCACGCTCTTCTTCGATGGTGGAACGCAACGATCCGCCACTGGTCTCCAGGAACTGCACCAGGCGCTGCACTTCGACGTCGTATTCTTCCTTGGTGCAGCCCGCGAAGCAGGGGGCCAGGCACATTTTCATTTCTGAGTAGAGGCACCCGGGAAAAGTTGGGTCGCGGCGGATCTTGATTTGGCAGCGGCGCACTTTGAATAAGTCGAGGATGCATTCGGCAAACGCTTGCGCAGAACGCTTCGATGGGAATGGACCGTAATACGCACCGCCGGTGGGCACGCCGGCCTCATCGACGGGAATCCGGCGAGTCACGTAGCAGCGCGGATAGGCGTTGCGCAAATTCACTTTTAGCACTGCGGCGGGGCGCAGGCGCATCAGGTCGCGATAGCGCTTCGGGAAAAGTTGCTTGGCGTGCTGATAGTAGGTGAGCGTCTGTTCGAAGGGCGAGCCGGTCAGATGGTAGCGGATGCCACGCGCGAAATCGCTCAGGTTCAGGCGCTTGCTCGCAGGATCGACAGGGCCAAGCAGGCGCTGCAAGCGCCGCTGCAAATTCTGCGTGCGAATCAGGAACGGCTCGGCGTTTGTTTCGCGGGATTCGATCAGGCAAACGGCTGCGTGTGGCGGCAGAGCAGGGAAGAAGTCTTCTTCCGCGCGAGAAGAGTCGAATTCGAGTCCGCAGTCGAGTTCCAGCACGTTGTCAGAATACTATGGTGGGGCTAAGACTTCAGAACCCAGGAGGAAATGACGAGGCGCTGGATTTCGCTGGTACCTTCGTAGATTTCGGTGATGCGGGCGTCGCGGTAGTTGCGCTCGACGGGATATTCGCGGCTGTAACCGTTGCCGCCGTGGATTTGAATGGCTTTGTGCGTTATGCGCGTGGACATTTCGCTGGCGAAAAGCTTGGCGATGGCGGCGTCCATGCTGAAGCGCGCGCCAGTATCTTGCTTCCAGGCGGCCTTGCGAATGAGGAGACGGGCGGCGTCGATTTCC
>Ga0210408_10000604_pt1 | contig 43775 bp, 30 predicted proteins | sample IncBWH4MmetaG_FD_155471 | JGI IMG/M metagenome (GOLD analysis project Ga0210408, IMG submission 155471) | Forest soil microbial communities from Barre Woods Harvard Forest LTER site, Petersham, Massachusetts, United States - Inc-BW-H-4-M | ecosystem: Environmental > Terrestrial > Soil >...
AAACCCTGGATGGACCTATCCAACGCACAAGCCGCCCGTGCGGCCAGCACCGCCACTGGTTCCAATTGGTTTTGGGGAACGACACATTCTCGACAGGTCGCGTTCATGCACGGATTCTACACCCCCCCTGCAAGAAACTGGGTTGCGCCCAAGGATGACTGAGTGTCAAAATCGTCCTTGTCATTCACGTGGCAGATGGTATTGTTCCCGGCCTTTTATGAGAGATAAGATACATCCAAAATATGTGGATGCGGAAATCCGTTGCGCCTGCGGCAACGTGATCAAGACCCGTTCCACCAAGCCGGTGATCATCGTCGGCATCTGCAATGTTTGCCATCCCTTCTATACCGGCCAACAAAAGTTCGTCGATACGGCCGGCCGCGTCGATAAATTCCAGCAGCGCATGGCCAAGACCCAGGCGGCCCAAGCCGAGGCCGCCGGCAGAAAAAAGAAGCGCTAGCCTCCTCTTTAAACCTCCGCCCGCATGGTCCCGAGACTGTCCGGGCGGATTGTTTTTTACCATGGACTTGGGTCCGCACATTGAACGATTCGCGCGGCGGTTTGCCGAGGTGGAAGCCGCCTTGAGCGCGCCGAACGCTTTTGATAATCCGCAGCGCGCCCAGGAGCTGTCCAAAGAGTATTCCCGGCTGAAAGAACTGGTGGGGCATGGCCATGCCTATCAAAAGGCCGTCGCCGACCTGGCAGAGAATCGCGCGCTGCTACAGGCCGAACCGGCTGATTCCGAACTGGGGCGAATGGCGCGTGAAGAAGTCGCGCGGCTGGAGTCAGAAGAAAAGCGGCTGAGCAAGGAAGTTCAACGAGGCGTTCTGCCGCCCGACCCGGCAGACTCGCGCAACACGATCATCGAAATTCGCGCGGGCGCCGGCGGACGGGAATCGGCGCTGTTCGCGGCTGACCTGTATCGGATGTACACGCGTTACGCCGCCGGGCACGCCTGGAAATTCGAGGACCTTGATTCGAGCCCGTCGGACCTCGGCGGTTTTAAAGAAGTGATTTTCGAGATTACCGGGACGGATGTTTATAAGCGGCTGAAGTACGAGAGCGGGGTGCACCGGGTCCAGCGCGTGCCGGCGACCGAGGCCCAGGGACGCATCCATACCAGCACCTGCACCGTGGCCGTGCTGCCGGAAGCCGAGGAGGTCGATGTGGAACTCAAGCCGGAAGACCTCGACATCACGGTTTGCCGGGCCTCGGGTCCGGGCGGCCAGGGCGTCAATACCACCGACTCAGCGGTCCAGATCATCCACAAGCCGACCGGGGTGACGGTGCGGTGCGCGGACCAGCGTTCGCAGCAAAAAAACAAGGCGCGAGCCCTGACGGTGCTGCGCTCGAGGTTGCTGGAGCGCAAAGTGGCTGAGGAAAACGCGAAGTACGCCGCTCAACGCAAGGCGCAAGTTGGCACCGGTGAACGCAACGAGCGCGTTCGCACGTATAACTTCCCGCAAAACCGCGTCACCGACCATCGCATCGAGTTGACGCTGTATAATCTGCCGGTGGTGTTAGAGGGGGATTTGGACCCGTTGATCGAGCCGCTGATGGCCGATGACCTGGAACGGAGGCTGGCGGAGCTGAAGACGTGAAACGTGAAACGTGAAAGCGCGTTTGAACGTCCCTTCTATGTTCACGTTTCACGTTTTATGGTTTATGCATCCCAAGACCACTATTTTTTCACATGATCAAAGGACTCATCTTCGACTGTGACGGCACCTTGGCCGACACCATGCCGCTGCACTGGCGTGCCTGGCAGGCCATTGCCTCGCGCCATCAGTTCCGATTTCCGGAAGATCGTTTTTACGCCCTCGGCGGTGTGCCCTCGCGCGACATCCTGAAGATGTTGAGCACCGAGCAGGGGCTGCGATTAGACCATCTGGCCGTGGCACAGGAGAAAGAGGCGGTGTATCTCCCGCTGATTGCTCAAGTGGAACCGATTAATTCAGTGGTAGGAGTGGCTCGGGCGAACCACGGCAAACTGCCCATGGCAGTGGCTTCGGGCGGCACGCGGCAGATCATCGAGCAAGTGCTGGAGCATATAGGCATCCTGCATTTATTCGAGGCGATCGTGACGAGCGAAGATGTGGTGAACCAGAAGCCGGCCCCTGACATTTTCCTGGAGGCTGCCCGGCGGCTGGGCGTGCCACCGCACCACTGCCGAGCTTATGAGGATACGGATTTAGGCATGCAAGCGATTCGGGCTGCAGGGATGGAGGCGGTGGATGTGCGCAAACTGGTCGTCAAGGCGCGAACGTGAGGCGTGGAACGTAAAACGTAAAACGTGAAAGCGCGTCTGGACGCCCCTTCTAAGTTCACGTTTCACGTTTCACGTTTTACGCATCACGTTTCACGTTTCGCATCCCGTTTCCAAACGTACCGAAACATCACCACTCGTAGCGCGGCCGTCAGCGGGATGGCCAAAATGCCGCCGAGCAATCCGCCGAGCAAGGTCGTGCCGACCATCACCGCGATAATGATCGTGACCGGGTGCAAGCCGACGCGGCCGCCCATGATTTTTGGCGAGATGACCAGTCCCTCGAGCGCCTGCACGCAGGCGAAAACGACCAGCACCAGAAGCGGATGGCGCCAGTCGCCAAACTGAACCACGGCAATGAGCAGCGCGGTCAGGCAGACGACAATCGCGCCCAGGAACGGGATGATGGTCAGGAACACCGCCGCCACCCCGATGAGCAAGGCATAGGGCAGGCCGATAATGAGAAAGCCAACGCCATAAAGAACACCATCACACATGGCCACCAGGACCTGGCCGCGAAAAAAGGTGATGAGATAGTTGTTGATGGAGTTCAGCACAAAGACGAGCTCGTTCTTGAAATGGGAGTCGGCAACCGGGAGGTAATCGGTCCAGCGCGAAGAAATGCCGCGCTTCTCGAGCAGGAAGTAAAAAGTGTAAACCGGGATGAGCGCCAAGCCCGCCAGCACGCCAAACCACGACGCCACCCGCCCGACCTGGCCAAAAAGCCAGCGCCCGGCCTGGGGCAGCGCCTTGGCCGCCCAATCGGCGGCGGTTTCCAGGGTTTCGTTGCGCAAGGAGCCGGCGGGCGGCGCGGGGTTGTTCGTGGCCCCGGCCGCGCTGTTCGTTAAGTCGGTCGAAACGGCGGGGGGATTCGAGTTCGTAGCGGTTGCGGGGGCCGTCGGTTGCGCGTTGCTCGCTCCGCGCTCGAGCAAGCGTTGAATTTGCTGAATCAGGGGCGGCGGATGGTTGACCCAATTCTCAATTTGCTTCTCGGCGCGCGAGGCGTAGGCGGGGATGCCGGCGGCGAGTTGGCGAGTTTCACTGACCAACTGCGGCACGATACTGCCGAGTAACGCACCCACCGTCACCAGCGCAATGCCAAACACCATGAGAATTGCCGGTGGACGTTTGAGTCCCTTGCGCTCGAGCAAATCGACCACCGGATCCAACAGGTAGGCAATCACACCGGCCACCGCAATGGGCCAGAGCACGGGCGAAAGGATTTCCAGCACGCGGCCCAAACCCCAGATGAGCCCTGCCACCAGGCCGGCGAGCACCGCCATGGATAACCCGCTTAGCGACAGCCAGAAGAGGCGGGCCTGGCGGTCGGTGGGGGGTGGGAAATTCATTTTCCCATTCACGCTTGCCCCAGTTTCCTTGATTTTTCAGTCGCCGCCCGCACGGCGCTGATAAGCGTGCCGCGCAGTTTGCCCTTTTCCAATTCATGGAGACCCTCAATGGTGGTGCCGCCGGGACTGGTGACCATGTCCTTGAGCGCGCCGGGATGCAACCCGGTCTCCAGCACCATTCGCGCGCTGCCCAGAACGGTCTGCGCAGCGAGTTTGGTCGCGATGTCGCGCGGTAGGCCCGCGGCAACGCCGCCGTCGCTCAGCGCTTCGATGACGAGATACACATAAGCCGGTCCGCTGCCGCTCAAGCCGGTGACCGCATCCAGCAACGCTTCCTTCACCTGAAACGCCAGCCCGACGGCGGAGAAGAGCCTTTGTGCCAGCTCGGCGTCTTCGGGCCGAGCGGATTTGGCTGGCGCAAAAGCCGTCGCCGAAGCGCCGACCAGCGCCGGCGTATTTGGCATCACCCGGATAAGCCGCGCTCCAGTGCTCAGGCCGGCCTCCAGCTTTGCCAACGGCACGCCGGCCGCAATCGAGAGGAGCAGGTGTTTTTCCGTCAACTGGGTACGCACCTGGGCCAGCACCGCACCGACCTGGTCCGGTTTGACTGCCAGCAGCAGCACCTCGGCGAAGCCCACCACTTCCGGATTGGAATCTGTTGTACTGGCGCCGGTTTCTTTGGTGAAGGCGGTGCGGGCGACTGGACTAGGGTCGCTGGCGATGACCTGCTTGGAGGTGATGAGTCCGGCCTGGATAAAACCTTTCGCCAGGGCGGTGGCCATTTTGCCGGCGCCGAGAAAACCGATGGAGAGTTTGGCTGCCATTCCGCAGTTCTAGCAGGCTGACCGGAATCGAGAAAGCCAAAACGAACCCGCCCCGGAGCGAAGCCTCCGGGCGCGCAGTAGGGTCCGCTATCGAAACGGGCTCGCTCGGGAAGGCCTCTACTTAATCTGCGGCGTCAATTCGACGTGAACGGTTCCGAACGAGATTTCCAGCACCCGATTGAGCAGCACCGGCAGTGCCCGGGTCGATGCGACTTTCTGGCCAGGCTTCTCGAGCACCGCGGACAGCTCGATGCTGTTGGGGTCTATTGGCTGGGCGGTCAGGATGCACACTGAGCCACCACCCAAATCGCCCGCTCATCATTTGGCCGCCCGTACCTTTAAACTGTCCTGCGGCCTCGATTCCATCTCGGTGAGCCGGAGGCTAGCGGCGTTCAGATGTCCGTTGATGATATTCGTGAATACCTGGTCCAACTCGGCGGAAACGGCGGCGTTGGTTCCGTATTGGCGGCGAAGCGTGTAGAGGCGGTTCGCCATCACGAGGTCGTTGGTGTGATAGCCAAAATCGGCGTCCAGATGTTGACGGCGAAAGTCCTGGATGATCCCGAGATCTCGGTAACCGTATTCCCTCGTAGGCTCGACGACGGTGCCTTCCCCGAAGTCGTTCCAGGTAACGATCTGGACACATTTCGAGGCATTGGTCATGGCCCGGCCCAGGGTTTCACGCAGGACGTCTCCGTTGTGGTCGCCCAGGTAGCCCCAGTAGTCACGAACACCTGCGGGTTGATAGATGTCGTGGAAGCGCGGGAAGGCGCTGCTGATAAACGCCGGCCACACTCCGGCTTTTTGCTCGAAACCGGACAGATACTGGCGCAAAGCCGCATCGGAGAGCACGCCGCCTGTGCCAGGGGCCTGGCTTAACCACATGGGAGGCCAGTTGAACGCGCCTGCGCTGACGGGGATGCGGTCATCTTCAGTGAAAAAAGCCGGCTGATTAGTAGGGCTCAGGACCGAGAAGATTGCCTGCCACTGCGAATTGGTTTTGAAATACTGGGGCCCAAAATTCAACAGCACAGGCCGGTTGCCCCACCGCCAGAAGCTCGCGTCGCTCCAATAGTTGGTCTGGAGGTACAACATGGTTTCTTGGGCGTGGGCCACCGCGCCGGTGGCAGCTATAAAACCGCCGTTGATCTCCTGCTGGATGGTTTGGTCTTCGTAACAGAGGGAGAACTTCAGGCCAGCGCGCCGAGTGTAATTGAGCAGGGCCGCGGTGCGTTCATTGTTGACGGCGTAATCGTTGTAGCTATCCGGGCCGTACCAATCGACGATGACGCCGTCAACGCCGGCCAGCTTCATGAGCAAGACGTGATATTCGAGCACGACGGGGTCAGCCGAATCGTAGGGGCCGATCAGCGGGTAGTACCAGGAGGCGATCTGTCGCTCGCCAAAGGCGTTGACGATGTCGGGATCGAAGTGGTTCATCGTCCAATGCCATCCCCAGGAGCTGCTGTGAGGTTTAGCAACAAACCAGGGCATGTAATAGACCATGACCGGCTTGGGGCTTGCGGGGGCGACCCCCGGCTGCAGGACCAAAAACGCTGTAAACCACGCCAGCCGGAAGATACTTCTTAACCTCATAGGGTTGACGTCATGCTAAAGGGCCGGCGGCAGCCCGGCCAGTCGCATGAAGTGGGGACAGGTAATGTTGTCCGGAGCTCAAGGGCGGAGATATTTTGCGACGGCCTCGGTGCGGGACTGGACATGCAGCTTCTCGTAGATGCGGCGGAGATACGTGCGAATGGTGTCAATGCTGATGCCCAATTGATCGGCGATTAATTTATAGGTGTATCCCTTGGACAGGAGGTTCAAGACCGTTTCTTCGCGCGGGGAGAGGTGCGGAAGATTCGGCTGCTTCTCACCTGGTGGTCCGGACTTTTGAAACGAGGCGACCACCTTGCGGGCAATGGAGCTGGACATCGGCGAGCCACCGGCGTGCACTTCGCGAATGGCCTCAAGGAGTCTCGAGGGACTGGACCGTTTCAAGAGGTAGCCGCTGGCTCCCGCCGAAAGGGCCTTAAAGATTTGGTCGGTATCCTCATAAACGGTGAGCATCACAATCTGAATGGCCGGGGCGAGCTCCCGCAACTGGGCGACGCATTCGATGCCGGTCATTCCGGCCATGTTGATGTCCATGAGCACGACGTCCGGCCGATCGGCCGGCAGACCCTGGAGGGCGGCCCTTGCGCTGCCATACGTGCTGACACAGTGAAATCCCGGGGACCCGTTCACGAAGGTGGCAATGGATTCGCGGAGGGCCTTTTCGTCATCAACAATGGATATCGAAATCATGCGATTAACTTTCTCTTTCTACTCTTTCTACGTCACCCCGTTTAGCGGAACCACAAACCGAATGGTAGTGCCGTGCCCCGGTTGGGATTCGATGCGGCAGGACCCGCCGATATCGGCCATACGCCTGGCCATGTTGTGGAGGCCATCCCGGCCCTCGGAAGAAGCCTCCGCCGCGGTCTCGCCCAGGGAGGGACTAAAACCGACGCCGTTGTCGGCCGCGGTGAGTTCGAAGGCCGAGGCCCCGCAGCAAATAGAAACCTTGGCCTGGCTCGCGCCTGAATGCTTGAGGATGTTGGTGAAGGCCTCGTGTGCCGCGAGGAAAAGATGGTGGCGAGTCTGCGAAGGGATGCGGTGGGACGGGAATTCGGCGGGGACGGACAGCTCGCAGTGGATGCCAGTCATTTGAAAATAATCCTGGGCGTACTGCGCGATGTAGGAGGCGACATGATCGAGCGTATCATTTTTAGGATTGACGGCCCAGACAATTTCGTCGAGCGAATGCAGCACCTCGCGGGACGCGTCGGAAATCGAGGCGATTTCATGCTGCAGCTCATCGGGCAGTTTATCGTTTCCGCGAGCGTGTTCGCTGAGGAAAGAAATGCGGCAAAGTTTAGCGCCCATTTCATCGTGAAGGTCCTGGGCAATGCGAGTTCGCTCGCGTTCCAGTCCGCGTTCCTGTTCGAGCCGTTTGAGCCGGCGCTGGAGCTTGCTTTGTTCGACCAGCCGGGCCGTGCCGGCGATGGAAATGACAAGTCCGAGCAGTGCCGGGGTGATGATCCACCAGGATTGCCAGAAATGCGGGGACACCTTCACCGCCAGGCTCGCGCCAGTCTCGGTCCAGACTCCGTCCCGGTCGCAGGCGGTCACCTGGAAATGGTAAACACCGGGAGGCAGATAATTGTAAAAGGCCGTGCGCCGCACGCCGGCCTCGACCCAGTCGGCGTCCAGGCCATCCAAGCGGTAGCGGAAGCGGAGCTCTTCGGGAGCATCGGAACCAAGGCCCGCGTATTGCAGCTCGATCCGATGCTTGCCGGGAGGGACGTTCAGCATTCCCGGCTGCGGCTGGTGGTCCTCGCCGGCGGGCTCTCCGTCCACCATGACTTCCTCGATCACCACGGCTGGTGGGTGCATCAAGTTCGTGTGCTGCTGGGGTTGGGTCACAACGACACCCAAGGAGGTTGAGAACCAAAGCAGACCGGATTTGGTCTTCAAGCCCGCAGGAAAGAACCCGCCGGTGCATTCCTCGGAAGGCATTCCCTCAGCATGGCCATAAATCCTGGGAAACAATGGCCGCGATTTGCCCACGGCGGCTTTCTCCAGTTCGAGCTTATTCACGCAGGCAATCCCATGGTCGCCTCCGAGCCAGAGACCTCCGGCGTCATCTTCGAGGATCTGCGAGATGGTATCATCCCGGAGACCCTCGCGGGTGGTTATCGTGGCCAGGCGGCCATCCCGCCACCAGCTCAAGCCTCCGCCGGCCGTGCCGATCCAGAGAGTGCCTCGCGAATCCAAGCACAGGGTGCGGATGGCATCGCTGGACAAGCCGGTCCCTTGCCCATAATGGACGCGCACCTCGTCGTTGCACCGGTACAAGCCACCGCCATCGGTGCCGATCCATACGAGGGCATTGGCGGCAGGGACGATGGCGGTAATCGGATGAGTTTCACGGAGAGCGGCGCGCTCGGACCATCGACCTTTTGCGAGCCGCCAAACTGATCCTTCGCGGGTCCCGGCCCAGATTGCGCCTTGCGGATCTTCGGCCAGGGAAATGACGTTCAGGTTTGACAACCCTAGTGGAGTGGCTTCGTCAGCAACCGCTTGTGGATCTTTGAAGCGCAACAGCCCGCGGGCGTGGGCGACCAGGCAACTGCCATCGCGGGTTACGAGTAATGCTTTGACCTGGGGGTCGCGCAAAGGCAAGCCGGCGGCAGTCAAGCGGCTGAAAGTCTTTCCCTCCCAGCGATAGAGACCATCGTTGGGCTTAGCGGCCCAGATGACTCCCGGCGCAACCTCCCGTAAGCCCAGCACCGGTCCGTAACCCAGGCCTTCGTCCTGACCAAATACACAAAACGTGTTGCGGCGAAGCTGATTCAGGCCGGAATCAGTCCCCACCCATAATTTCCCTTCGCGGTCAACGAGGAAGGATTTGATCCGATTGTCGGTGAGACCGGTGCTGGCATCCACCGCTTTGAGTTTTCCTCCGTTGAAACGAAACAAACCTTCGCTGACAGAGCCGGCCCAAAAGGTGCCATCCGGTTCCTCGGCCAGGACTTTCACGTAGGGCCTGGCGCTATGGCGAGGAATCCGATAGCGGCGCCACTGGCCGCCATCCTTACAAAGCACAAAATCGTCTCCGGCGCCGACCCAAAGCCGCCCGCCAGCGTCCACCCGCAGGCAATGCGGATCGCGGAGCAAATCTCCCACGGAGGGATCCGTCAAAGGAGTGAGCTTGCCGCCGTCAAATCGGAAGATGCCGGCGCCAGTAGCGCCGACCCACATGTTTCCTTTTCCATCGTTAAACAGGAAGGCGATGGGCTTGCCATGGAATGGTGCATCAGCGCTCAGGGGCTCAAACCGGCCGCTCTGGTAAACGGCGAGGCCCGCTTCGCTGCCCAGCCATAATTTGCCTTCCTGGTCTTCTGCCAGCGCGGTGATCGAATCGGACGGCAGCCCGTCCTCCTTCTTGAAGGTGGTGGACTTGCCGCTCTCGAAGCGGACCAATCCGCCACCGCCAGTTCCTATCCATAAACGGCCCAGACTGTCTCCAAACAAGGTCCGCACCGGAGCGCCATGCAAACCTGCCTTTGTGCCGAAGGGAACAAACCGCACGCCATCAAAGCGAGCCAGGCCATCATCGCCCCCGAGCCAAAGATAGCCATCGCGCGTTTGAGTCAAAGCCTGGATGGGATTGTGGGGCATGCCGGGCTGCGCCTGCCAGGAATGGAAGCTGAAGGGCAATGGCCCGAGGCCGCCGTTGGGTATAGGCGTCCCAGCTTTGGCGCTGCTGGTGTCCACAAAATCGCTGAAGGAGGTTGCAATCGCCATGCTGCTGAAGGTCCAGCCGCCACCGCCGCCGCCATGACGCAGGCGGATGGAGTCGAATGAGGCGTTAACGCTGAACCGGGTAATCAGTGATTCCAGTTGGTACACTTCGTTGGCGCCGGGACCGAGGTCCGGGTTCAACCAAACCGTCACCAGATCATCTCCGTCCGGAACATACTGGACCTTGAAGACGATGGTGCGGCCATTGCCGCGGCGCGGCAATTCATAGGAGGAGGGCGCTCCAGAGGCCAGAGGTTCGGGGTTGGAGGAGTGCAGGTCGGTGTAGCTGGCGACCTTGCTGGATTTCCCGGTTTCATCGGCATTGACGAAGGCGCTATAGGCCCAGGCTTTTAAGGCGTTGCCGACGCCTAGCCGCTCGGTGTCGCCTTCGTACAACTCGAAGCCGGCAAAGTATTCCTCCGTGGACGAATCCGAAAGCGGTTCGACATGAAATTTGAAATAGAGTGTGCCGGAGGAGGAATCATCCCTTTTCAATGCGCCCCCAAGGATGTCGGCGCCGGCGCCGTTCTCATGAACCAGGGTGGCGCCAAGGTCGCTCCATAAGATGATCGCCTGGGAGGGGAACACCAGGAAGAGGAGCAGCAAGGCCACGGAGCGGACGCACGCTTTGAACGCGACAGACAGGATCCCCTGAGAAAGCGGCTCTGGAGGCGAGCCAAACGGACAGGAGGCGACGGCGTAGCCGAACATGGTTTTGACGGCCAGGATTATGACGCCGGAAGTCGCGTTACACAAGCCAACAAGTGTTTCTGATGTGTCACCGTTTCATGCGACTTTTGAGGAGCGGAACGAAGTTGCTAGATTAGAGAATTAGACGACTCGTGTGGGAGAAATATTATGAATCGTAAAAAGGCTGCCAGGGTTGGAGCTTTAAGAGCGGCATTCACGCTGATCGAATTGCTGGTGGTCATTGCGATTATCGCCATTCTGGCGGCGATGTTGCTTCCGGCCTTGAGCAAAGCGAAGGACCGCTCGTTGGGAATAGCCTGCCTGAGCAATACCAGGCAGATCGGTCTCTCCTTCATGATGTATGCGAGCGACAACGGAGATTTTTTTCCATCGCCCCCGACTTGGTGGACGCCTGGACCTTATAAGAATGCGCAGGGATTGATTTGCGGCGGGGAGTGGCTGTTACGGGACCAGGTCACGCCGAATACCCCGGCGCCAATGTTGAAAACTTATCTGCCAAATCACAAAACCTGGGTATGCCCGAAGCGGAAACGTGGCCTGACTTACACCAGCGCACCCGGACTGTGGGACCCAAGCATCACGGGTTTTCTTTCTTACGGATTCAATTCCTGTGGCGTTTTTGGCGCTGTAAACCCCAACGACGGGAACATGATCAATGCAAAACCGTTCAAAGGTTCCTCTGTCTTGAGGCCGTCCGACATGGTGGCGCTCACCGACACCAGCGGGTCGAACGACCCGAATAACACGCCCGCTGCCGCCTGGCTGGACTCCTTCTGGGCGGGATATTCGGGACCTACGCTCCCCGTGACCGACTCGGAGAATGCGCGGCTTCAGACCGCGTATGCCAAACACAATGATCGGGTGAACGTAATATATGTCGATGGACATTCGGCGCCTTCGCGGCCAAGCGCTCTGACCTGGGGACAGTTCTATGGTGTTTTTGGCGCCGGGGTTACTCTCAAAACCTCTCCTTCAACCCCTGTGAGCACTGTCCAATCGGATGCTGCCATCAGCAAGGCGGCCTACGACAGCCAGCAATGGGCGGCCGATCCGGAATGACCGGTTTTGAGCCTGGCCGCGAGTGTGGTAGAGTGAATCGTGTTCCTGTGAAATATAGAGGTATTGTCATCCTGGCGGCCCTTGCCCCGCTTTTATTCGCCGTGCCGCAAGCCGCTCAGGGCGCCTCAAAGCCGGTGATGGTTCATTATATGCCTTGGTTTGTCTCTAAGCCCTACAGCGGCTCGTGGGGATGGCACTGGACGATGAACCATTTCAATCCCGATCTGGTCAACACAAATGGCCAAAGGCAGATTGCTTCGTGGTACTATCCCTTGATTGGCCCCTACGACTCGGTTGACCCTGCCGTCCTTGAATATCATGCGCTCCTGATGAAGCTGGCGGGAATCGATGGAGTCATTGTGGATTGGTATGGTTCGGACAACTACAACGATTACGCGATCAATAATCAGCGCACGCTGGCTTTGCTGAATTACACCCGGAAGGCGGGTCTGAAATTCTCGCTCTGTTATGAAGACGCGACGATCCAGCAGGAGATCAGCGGCAGTTATATCACAGCGGGTGCCGCCATTTCCCACGCTCAGCAGACCATGCTTTATGTGCAAACGAATTATTTCACGGATCCGAGCTTTCTGCGCCTGAGCAACGCGCCGGTATTCCTGAATTTCGGGCCGCAATATTTCAAAAACAATTCCGATTGGGTGTCCATTTTTTCGGTGTTAAATCCTACCAATCAGCCGGCGTTTTTCACCGAAGACAACCGGCTGGCGGCCGGGTGGGGTGCTTTCGATTGGCCGCCGATGTGGATGTCTGGCGGCGGCACCAATACGCTGACGCAGGCGCAGCTCCAGAGTTATCTCACGAGCTTTGATCAAAAAGGGGGCGGGTGGCCCGCCTTTGTGAGCAGCGCCTTCCCGAGATTCCACGATATTTATGCTCAAGCCGGTGTGGGTGCATCGTATGGCTACCTGGATGATGCCAACGGGAGCACTTTGACGAACACCTTGAGCTGGGCGATGACCAACAATTCGGCCATAGTCCAGCTCGTCACATGGAATGACTTTGGCGAAGGGACGATAATTGAGCCAACGCAGGATTACGGTTATCGGGACCTTGGGATTGTTCAGAATTTGCGCCGTCAGTACCTGGACCCCGGTTTTTCCTATCACACCAACGACCTGGCGATGGCCTTGCGATTTTACAATCTCCGTAAGCAATATGCGAACAGCACTCCCATCTCAGCCGAGCTGAACCGCATTTTCACCAATATCGTTTCCGGACAAATCTCCATGGCAAACCTGCGGCTGACGGGCATAGAATCCAACCGGCCGGTAATTTACAATCTCTCCCACAGCGGCATTGTGCTCCAGTTCCAGATTGGGGGGTATGTGGCTTCCAGCGTTCAGGTCCAGGTTTCAACCAATCTGACCTCCTGGCAGACTGCCCAAACCTTCGCCGTCACCACTAATGTGCTGGTTTTCAGCACCGACGTCACGCAGACGGCATACAGCTTTTTCAAAGCTCAATAGTGTAACCCAAAAGGAGCGCCGACTTGCAATCGGCTTACGGTTGTTCTTAGGCCTGGTCGCCCGCCCAATGATTGTGCATCGGTCAAGGATTGGACAAGCGGAAGAACACGGGGGGATTGGTCGGGTTTATCGCGATCATAAACGGGCTGGACGTGCCACTGCCGGTGGCATGCCAGTTGGTGCCAATACCTGCACGGTTCGTTTGGGCCTGGACACTGTAACCCGGGAAAGTGGCGCTGTCCCAGGACAAGGTTAAAAGGCCGCCGCTTCTGGAGATAGCCAGGATTGGAGGAACCGCCAGCGTGCCCGTGACGTCAATGGAGCCGGTCGTCAGCGTGTTATCAACCCAGCTTAAATTATTCCGCAAGCTCGGGAAACTGGTGGAGACGAATCCGCCAGCATAACTCGGGGCATCGAAAAGCTTAAAGCTGGCGCCCGGTCCCGGAGGAGCCCCGGAGTTGATGACGTTCAGCAATCCGCTGTAGTACAACGCGGTGCCAGCGCCGGGCTGAAGAACGATCGTATTACTATGCGCAAGGTCAAACACCAGCGTTCCGTTGAGGGTTGGGGTGTTGGTGGTAAGTGTGATGGCGGTGCCAATGGCATAGGTTCCGTTGACCGTTATAGTTGGGAGCGTAAGTGCGTTGCTGCCGGCGATGTTCCCCGTGCCGTCAAAACTAATGCTGCCATATCCGGCGCCGAATATAGAGCCATTATTTGTAAGGTTTCCGCCAATACCCCAAGTGATTACGTCCGACACATACCAACCATTGGTGTAGGGACCACCCGGATAGGCGGGCACACTGTTGGTGGGGCCGGCGACAATTACATTGCCGCCAAAATAGTTCGTGCCCAGCGCGCCGTTCAAGTCCTCCAGCAAACCATAAACAAAAGTGTTACTTACCACCGTTAGATTGTCTCCGGAGCAATCCCAGGCACAGCCTGCGCCAATCGTCAGATTGCCACCGATGGTGATCGGGGCTCCTCCGCTTCCTTGTTGCACCTTGGTATGTCCGAGCAAAGTCATATTCCCGGCAATGGTCATAGGCGTGGGGCCACCTGCATCAGGGGAGAAGTTGTTGAAGTTTTGGTATTCGGAATATGGTGGAATGGGGTCCACGTAATTGGTATTAGCAAACACAAGATTATAGTAATTGCATCGCTTGGCATAGTAAGGATTGCCAGGGTGAATGACGGTATTGCCGGCGGCGGCGGCATCCAGGGTGGTGAGCTGATAAGTCCCAAAGTTGCCGAAAATGGTTAGCGTGGAATTCGTAGCCATCGTTACCTTGCCGTTCGTGGTGTCGTCGGCAATAGTTTGGGCTGAAGCGTTCGTATTCACAGTAACATTTACTCCAGCCGCGATAGAAACAACGTCATTTTTTCCCGGCACAGTTGCGCTATTCCATATGGTGGCGTCTCCCCAATTACCGCTGTTGGTAGCGGTGATAGCTGCCGCGCGGCTCGTCGATGAGAAAAGCAAGATGAACAGGACAGTCAATACCGCGAAGATGAGTTTTGTTTTCATGGTCAATTTGGGTCGGGTTGGACTAGTTGAGATTATTTATTTGTGCTTGGGAGCAAGTTCGAAGGTCTTTGATTACGAATATTTTTTAGAATACTGTGAATCGCGTGTCAACGGCAGTCGCATAAAATGGGGACAGTGCAAAAACAAGCGTTTCCCTTTTGGCAGGTATCCGGACGGGACGCTTGTTCTGACGTTGGTTCTTGAGTTGGCCTGCTTCCAACAGGACTTGGAAAAGCAGATATTCCATCTTTGCCTGCGGCGAAAGAACGCTGCAGATCCCGGGAAGAACATAGTGAAGAAAAAAGCCGCCCCGAGAGGCGGCTTGAAAAACGAATTGGAAACCGGTTCCTTATTTACGACGGCGGAAGGCCAGGAGGCCGGCGGTGCCCAAACCGACCAACGCCAACGTCGTCGGTTCAGGGACCTGGCTCAAGGTGATACTGCTGTACGTAATATCATAGTTCCCCGAAACATTAGCTGGATCTATTTGAAAGTTCATACCGTTTATGATAGCGCCGGCGGCAACATGGGCTTGATTAGGGGCTTGAAGAGCGAAGGTATAACTATTTAAACCCGGGGTCGGGACGTTATACCCGGTTCCATAGTAATCTGTACCGCCCATACTATCGTCAAGCGCAAACAAAACATTCACACCAGCCACGGCATTTCCGGAGTTCCACAAAAAGTGAAACGTGACTTGTGTATCGAGGGGATTGAGTGGTGTCTGTTGGCCCGCAGGAATGGCATAATACATTGTGCTAAACGAGCCGGTGCCACCGGGCGCGTTAAACTCCAAGCCGGTTGGGGTGGACGTAATCGTTGTAAGAGGAGTATTCCAGTACCCGGTATATGACGCGGCTGCAGGATTTATATTTGACAAATAGGTGGTGCCAGTGATGGCTTGCGCCTGAACCGAGTTGGCAAATACCAGCCCACTCGCCACTGCCAGGGCGGCCACAAACCATTTTGTATGTTGTTTCATAAGTCTGTTTTTTTGTTTTAGTCTCTAAGGCTCCGATGAAAATCACGGTCCGGCGTCGTTTTGAGCCAGGGCCAGGAGGTGTCTCGGGATGAGATCATGATTAAATTTCATCGGCTGTCTGCATGCTTTTCACGCCGAATATAGCAGTGACAAGGCATTGACGGTAGTCGCATGAACTGGTGACAAGGCGAAGTGTTCTTGCTCCGGGGTGTGGTGGAGGAGTGGTCGCCGAGGGGTTAGACATACTCACCCCTTTTTACCAGTCAACCCGTGGGAAATGGGGAAATTCTTCACAAAAAAGCCGTCAGGAATAGGGGTGTCGAAGTTCAAATGCACCCGAGACGTCCGCGACCTTTTTTGATTTGCATTGGTGGGGTTATTATGTCTTCTGGTCGACCAGCTAAGTGGGATAAGGATATGACTCGCGAAGTGGTGCAGTCGGATATTGAGCTCGCCCGGGGATTGATGGATGCCGGATGCCAGGACGGCGCGATCGTGGCCTGGTTGCGCTGGCGCGGTGTCGGGGTGGTGGAAAGCGCTCAACTCGTTGAGGCGTTGCACCAGAGACGTCCGATAAAACCCAAACAGCCTGGTGCTGCGAGGTCCGCGCAGCATTCATCACGAAGGCGACGTTCGCTCCGACAGCACCGTCGTAGTTCACCCAGGCGGTTCCTGCTGCGTGAACGACGCCGACAACATCGTCGCTTTGTGAAGAGGATAGTCCGAGGAATCGTCGGAATCCTGGCAATTCTCTTTGTATTATGCTGTTTTGGGTATGTTGGGTATTACGGGTGGCAAGGAGCGAAACAAAATAAGGCGCGCCATCGGCCGGAATGGGAGGAGAGAGTTTGGCGATGGGAAAATGGGCTTCCGGACACTGTTTCCGATGACCTAAAGAAACCGGCTGAGCAAGACAAAAAGTAACCTGAGCTACACGGTCAGGACGAAGGCCATCGTGACGTTGGCGTCGCTGGCATATTGGCGGGGGGCCCGGAAGGATCCTTCGCAGAGCATATGGCTGGCCGCAGGCAACAGATTATGAACCCGGGGCCTACGTGGCCGGCTGGACTGTTACGCGGACCAACCCCGCTTTCGCGGGGGCCAGCTTTTCGAAGGCCGCGCGCGCCAGGTCGATTACCCGCCCATCGAGAACGAGCCGGCGCTCCGGGCCGCGGTCGGTAATGGTCACGACGACGCTGCGAGTCGTACCGGGAGCGCTCTCGAGCGTGACGCGCACTTTCGTGCCGAAGGGATAGAACCATGAAGCGGCGGTAAGCTTGTCCGGGTCAAACGGTTGCCCATTGGCCATGAGCTTGCCGCGGTGCTCCTCGCCGTACCAGGAGGCCAGTCCGGCAGCCGGCGGTTGGGGCGAGGAGTCGGCCAAGTAAGTGGCGCCGTCAAAAGTCCGGCCGGTTAGTGGTGCGTCCGCCCCCAGGCCGGAGCAGGCCAGGAACAATGAGGCAACGAGCAGGAAGGGGGATCGGAATGGCAGCGTAAGCGTCATGTGCTGAGGAAGGGGAGCAAGCCGTTTGCCACGCTTGCCACGTTTTCCCTCCCGATGCCCTTTCCCTGGCTTTGCGGCGACGGTTGATGACTCAGGGCAACGAGCCTGGATTACTCGATATTGGTGGAGATTGGTGGAGATTGCTGTAGTCGAAATTGCTCGAAGCCAGGCGCCGGAGGGGGGAAGAGGACGAGAACGAGGGGGGGATAGGGGGTACCTTGGGGGTGTACAGCCGTCCCACCGTCCCGAGGCCGGTAAACACGGGCGATTCTCACTCTTGCAACCGTCCCACTGCCGTCCCGGACCGTCCCAGCCGTCCCAGAGCGGGGGACCGGAAGGTCAGGGATGAATCCGTTTCACAACCATGGCGGTGGTCATACTGAAGCGGTTGTCCTTGCGAGATTTTCAGCGTTCCATCGCCCTTACTCTCTCCGAGCGAACGCACATATGACAGCGAGATCAAAGCTACCAACACTTTGCTGCTCTGCGTTGGGACTCCGATGGCTAGATTCTGGACGGCCTGACCCGCTACGGCACCCTGGTGTGCTTCAAAGTCTTGCTCAAAACACCTGACGCCTGAGACATGTCCCAACCCAAAGCTTCGCCGCGCTTGGATCCATTGAGCAACGTTGACGAGCCCGGCGTCTTTCAGTTGAATCGACTACGACAAAGAGCACCTGGCGACGTTAAAGCCGAATGCGGACTGGTATCCGCCGAGCGTTTTTTTCCAGGGAATGAAGTTCATGCTGTTTGGCGACCCGAGTCTCCGTTTGCCTGGGTTAACCACGAATGGACACAAATAGACACTAATGGAAGCCTCAATCATTGCTGGCCGTATTTGGCGTCGACGGTAACGCCCCTTTTGAACAACACTGTAGCCGGACTAACCATGACGGTCTCTGGCCGACGCCAACATTTTGTTGGGTGCCGCAACAAAGCGCCGGCTTTGAAGTGAGAGACCGGACTCGTTGGGTAAAAGTCGCCAGGAGGCCCAATTATTTCTTGTCCCAATTGTGCTCTTTGATGAGTTGCTCAAGTTTAACCTTCGCCTCGGCATCAGGCTCGATGACATTAAACCGGGCGAGGTACTTGCAGACGTCACGAAGATGTTTGAGCTCATCTTTTTTGGCGTCGAGCTTGTCGGGGGGAAGCTGCTCGATGTTCGCCCAGTATTGGCCCGCCAGGTCTCCGGCCCGGTGGGCGGTGTCTGGGTCGTTCTCGTAAACGAGCGATTCCGCTAATCGCAGCATCTCGGGCACGGGATTGGACGGGTTCTTTAATTTGTCGGCGTCTTGCCGGAGCATGGCTGCGATTTCGTGGCGCTTGGCCATGGTGGCTTCGGTGGTGAGATAGCCGTCGGTCCCGCCTTCGATGGCCCGAGGGGGCAGAGGACGATACCAGATGTTGCGATAACGGACCGGGTTGCCGTGATCCTGCAGCTTCAGGGGGCCGGCATCCGGGAACGGACCCGGCTTGCTACGGGCCATGTGGCCGGTGCCGCCTTCGAGCCTGGTGTGGTCCTCAACCAGGACTCCGTTTTCAAAAACCGTGACATAACCGGGGTCCAGTTCTTTGCCGTCCTTGTAGATTGGCCGGCGGAAAACGATGTCATAAACCTGGAACTGCCCGGGCGGGCGCAAGGCGTTGGCCAGAGGTGGGTTGACGCCGTAAACCGACCCCGCGAAGCCGTCGGCGTAGGTGGGATTGTTGTAATTGTCGAGCACCTGGACTTCCACCCGGCCCATCAGAAAAACGCCGCTGTTGCCGCGGCCCTGGCTTTCGCCCTCGACTTTGGTAGGGGCGGCCCACTCGACGTGCAGTTGGATGTCGCCCAGTTTATCTTTCGTGCGGATATAGCCAGAATGGGGAACACACTCCATGGCTCCATCCTTGACGATCCATTTAGTGGGGACGCCGGTCCCCTGGTCGGCTTCCCATTTAGACAGGTCGTTCCCATCGAAAAGGATGATGGCGTCAGAGGGTGGTTTGCCCGGTTGCCCCTGGGTGCCGAAGGTGCCGGGGGTGACGAGCGGTGGCTGAGGACGGTTCTGGTCGTGAACGGCCCACGGGTGGTGTTCATCGGGAGCATCGCCGTAGAAAGGCGAGCCCGTGTTGGCAGCATAGACGCTGGTGTAGAGAGACAGGGCAGTGCAGATGGTCGGTAGGGGAGGCGGTAGCTTCATAGAATGTTCAAGTTTGTGAGAAGAATTCTATTTGTTCACGATGCCAAAGTCCAGCTTTCGCCATTCGCCTGGGCCCGCACGTGTTCGGCAGAGGGTGGTTCAGCAGAGGCTACAAGAGCGGTGAGGGGAAACGCCGGAGTGAACCTGAAGAAATCTATCGTGCGCCCGGAGGCCGAGAACTCCAAAAAATTCCATTGCGCGTCCTGCCTGGCTATGGCTTTATCCCTGCTGTCAAAGCCGGTGGAGGGCTGATTTTCCTCCCGGAACAGGCCGATGGTGGCACATTGGCGCGGGACAGTGGTGTGAATCGCAAGCAAATGCACATTTTTTACACCGGCAACGTGCAGGGTGTTGGGTTTCGTTATACGGTGAAAACGGTCGCCACGGGATTTGAAGTTACCGGGACGGTGCGAAATCTGGCCGATGGCCGGGTCGAGTTGGTGGCGCAAGGCCAGAAGGAAGAACTCGAGGCCTTTCGACAGGGCATTCGCGAAGCGGGCCTGGAGCATTTTATTGCGAAGGAAGAGGCCCGTTGGAACGATGCGACGGGCCAGTATCGCGGGTTCGAAATCGTAAGTTAGAAATGACATGAAGTTTGCGATTATAGCCGACATTCACGCCAATCTTGAGGCGTTCCAGGTTGTTTTGGAGGACATTAAACAGCAGAAATGCACCCATTATGCTTGCCTGGGCGACGTGGTCGGCTACAATGCCAATCCCAAGGAATGCCTCGATATCGTCCGCCGGATGAACATTCCCTGCGTGAAGGGGAATCACGACGATTACTGTTCCACGGACGACGCGTTGGACGGGTTCAATCCCGCCGCTGCCGAGGCGGTCAACTGGACCCGCAAACAATTGGCCCCGGAGGACAAGCAGTGGCTGCGCGATTTAAAGTACGTGCGGATGGTCACCAGCTTCACCATCGTTCACGCGACGCTGGATGGGCCGCAACGTTGGGGTTATGTTTTCGACAAGCTGGCCGCCGCGGCCAGTTTTACTTACCAAAACACGGCCGTGTGCTTCTTCGGCCACACGCATGTGCCGGTCGCCTTCATCCGCGACAACCTGGTCCGGGGCGGCACCTATTCCAAATTTAAAATGGAGCCGGGCAAAAAATATTTCATCAACGTGGGCGCTATCGGTCAGCCCCGCGACAATAATCCCAAGGCTGCTTACGTCGTTTATGATGTGGACGAAGGGACGATTGAGCTGCGCCGGCTCGAATACGACATTGCGGCCGCGCAGAAAAAGATCCTCGATGCCGGCCTGCCGCCGCGCCTGGCGGAGCGGTTGGCGTTTGGCAAATGAGCGGAGGCGACCAGCTTAGCATTTATGACTTTTGATTTATGATTTATGGTTGGATGCGCGGGAGCGAGCGCCAAAAATCATAAGTCATATCATCAATCATAAATGCTTTGAAAATCCTCATCCTCAAACCCAGCTCCCTGGGCGACGTGGTTCAGGCCCTGCCGGTGCTGCGCCACCTCAAACGGCACCTGCCCCAAAGCGAGATTTACTGGTGGATTGAGTCGAGCCTGGCGCCTTTGCTGGAGGGGGACCCCGACTTGACAGGGATCATTCCTTTTGAACGCCGGCGCTGGGCCGCGCCGCGCAACTGGCTGGCCCTCTGGCACGCCATTCAGTGGGTGCGCCATCAATCGTTCGATTGGGCCATCGATCTGCAGGGACTCGCCCGCAGCGGACTCTTTGCCTGGCTGGCGAGGGCTCAGCTTACCATCGGCCTGGACGAGCCGCGCGAAGGCGCCACGGCTTTCTATGATCTGATGGCGCCTCGCCCCTCATTCTACACCCATGCCGTGGACTGGTATCTGGGCGTGCTGCCCCTGCTGGCGGTGCCCGCGAACGGACAATTCCAATGGATCCCCCCGCGCCCGGAAGTCGCCGCCGCTCTTCGCCGCAACTGGCCTGTCGGCACAACGCGCTGGATTTCGCTGCAGCCGGGCGCGCGCTGGTTGAACAAACGCTGGCCGGTGGAACACTTTGTGGAATTGGTGCGGCGATTCCCGGCAGGTGGCAGCGCATTCCGTTTTGCCATCCTGGGCGGCCTTGAGGATGCTTCGCTGGGCCGAACTGTTGCGGAAAGCGCGCCGGAACGCTGCCTGGATTTGACCGGCAAACTTTCGCTGCCTGAAATGGTCGAATGGATTCGGTTGAGCGAGTTGATGGTCACGAACGATACCGGCCCGATGCACGTCGCAGCGGCGCTCGGGAAACCAGTGGTCGCCCTGTTCGGTCCCACCGAACCCCATCGGACGGGACCCTATGGCCAACTTGACAACGTCTTGCAACTGGCCCTGCCTTGTGTTCCCTGTCTCAAACCCCGTTGCACGTGGTCCAAACCTTTCGAATGCTTGCGGGCGCTCCCGCCAGAGGCCGTGGTGGAGGCCGTGTTGAAGAGGGTGACAGGTGACGAGTGACAGGTTTCGGGCTTAAAAAGCAGACTTGCCACTCCCAAGGGTCTGTTTAGAGTGTTACCAATGAAATCTATCGGTTTAGGGGCCGTTTTTCTGGCGGTTTCACTTTCTTGCGTCCGGTCCCAGGTGACGGTAGAGGTGGTGCAGGACCAGCAGGAGTTCTTGCAGGGTGAATCGCTGCCGGTCGCGGTTCGTATCACCAACCGTTCGGGGCAGGCCTTGCGTCTCGGCGCGGAAGAGGACTGGCTGACTTTCGAGGTCGAGAACCGGGACGGGCGGGTGGTCGCCAAGACGGGCGATGCGCCGGTGGCCGGTGAATTCGTCCTGGAATCCTCCAAGGTCGCTACCAAGCGCGTGGACCTGGAACCGTATTTTTCCCTGAACGAGCCAGGGCGCTACCTGGTCCGCGCGACCGTGCGGATCAAGAGCTGGGACCGCGAACTGACCAGTGCGCCGCTCGGTTTTAACGTCATGGAAGGCGCCAAGCTATGCGAGCTCGAGGTCGGTTTGCCCCCTTCGGCCGGCAGTACCAACTCGTTGCCGGAGGTGCGCCGCTATATCCTGCAACAGGCCAATTATCTCAAAACCCAACTCCGGCTCTACCTGCGCGTGACCGATGCCTACGGCAAAGTCTTCCGCGTCTTTCCGATTGGGCCGATGGTTTCTTTCGGCCGGCCGGAACCGCAAGTGGACAAGCTCAGCAATCTCCACGTGCTCTATCAAAATGGGGCCAGTTCATTCAACTACACCGTCTTCAACCCCGAAGGGGAATTGCTCACCCGCCAAACCTATGATTATGCCAGCAGTCGTCCGCGCTTGCGGGGCAATGACGACGGCACGATTTCCGTTGTCGGTGGTGTCCGCCGTGTGACGGTCAATGATGTGCCGCCGGCCAAGCCCCAGCCCGCTCCGACCACACCGGCGAAGGAGGTCAAACCGGCGAAGGGATAATCCTGATTCCGAAATAGAGCTTCAGAGATTGAAGGTTTAGAACAGTTGAGCCTTTCGGTTTTAAACGGGTTTCGCCTTTGGGATTTCAGAATTCGTCATTTGTCATATTTTTTTTCCAGGGCCCGGACGGAAGTTTTCAGGGCCACAATCTTGTCCACCGCCGCCGCCAGATCCGGCAGCACGAAATCCCGGTGTACCGTTCCCAGCCAGGGCGATTGGAGCAACAACGAGGTGCAGCCAGCCGTCCGGGCGGCCTCGGCATCCTGCCATTTATCGCTGATGACGAATGAGTGGTCGAGGTCCAGGTGCCATTTGAAGGCGGCCTCGATCAACAACCCGGGTTTCGGTTTGCGGCACGGGCAGTGATCCGTTTCATCGTGCGGACAGACGAGGATATCATCCAGCGGGAAGACTGAGCGCAAGCGCTGGTGCATGGAGTCCAACTCTCGCCGGGATTGATAGCCGCGCGACAACCCGGGCTGATTGGTCGTGGCGAGAAGGAGCAGGCCGGCTGCCTTTAAGCGCTCTAACAACGGCTTGGCTTCGGTGTTGAGCTCAAAATCCTCGAGGGTCAAAGGGCTGACCTGATATTGCCGCTCGACCCGAGCCCGGTTCAAGATCCCGTCCCGTTCAATGAACACACCTATCTTCATACCGCTGAGAAAAGCATAAAACCGGCCCTTAGCGGGTGAAGTCCGTAGAATCCCGACAAGTACGGGGTTCCAGACCGGGTTACTACGGGTTCTGAGGCCAACTTTCGACCGAGCGGTTGCAGTAATGAGAGAAACCTGCCGCCGCGTGAGTGCGGGTCGCCATTCCGTGCTCACCCCGCCGAACTTCTCATAAGTTGTTATAAATGCAGGACATCCGAGTCATTTTGTCTCGTTATCCTCGCCTGGCACGACCAAAGCCTCTCCGCAGCCGATTCGCAAATCTGCTACAAGAGGAGATGAGGTGCGATGGCGTAAGGAAGGCATGGAGCGCGTCAGTCAGCGTTCCCGCACAGTAAACACCACCTCATTCAATGCTTCGGTTCTCCAACACGCCGGTGCTCCACTTGCCGGCTTTACTTGCGCTGCGGCTACTCGATGAGATCCTGGAGCGATTGCACGCGCGCCTGCATTTCCTTCACAATCGGCGCGGCTCGTACGATGGCATTTTCCTCGGTCTGTCCGGCAAAGGATTTCATTACTACGCGGGCGGCGGCAATCGCGTCGCCGTTGCGGTCCCGCAACGGCATGATGACCGAGACCGAATCCTTATCCTTGCCGAAGTAGGTCTCGCCGCGGCCGATGACCTCGCGCTCGGTTTTTGCGCCCGGCTGGCCGATTTCCTTCTCGTCTTTGCTGGCAATCAGCCGCGTCGTCTTGACGTCGCTGCCTGGCACATAGACCTTCAAACCGAGCAGCCGCGGGTACTTCTTCGCCATCTCCCGCACCAGGGCCTGGGCCGGGAGCTCGCGACGCGGATAAACGATTTTAGTATCTGCGAAATAGCTGACGGAATCGGATTTGGTCCAGAATCCAATTTTGCCGCTGTTGAAAGAGGTGTCGATCAGCGGCGGGATCACTTCTTTGCCGTCGAGCTGGCACCGGATTTGATTGCCTTTGCATTCCACCATGAGGTCGTGCCAAATGCCGCTGGGGATTGGGACCTCCGGCCCGATAAGATTCCCGCGTTGTCCGTTGACGACTTTGTAGAAGCGGAAAGTGTTGCCGAGGGAACTGGCCCGGACCACGTAGTAGTTGGTCTCGTTTTGAACCCGAAAGGCAATGCCGGCCATCTGTTCAACGGTTCCGCGGACGGTCTTAAAGCGCGTCGTCAGGGTGAAATCGCTGAAGGTTTCCTCCTGATAAATCAGCAGTGGGAAATGCTCATCGGCGGGGTCCTGTGCCGTTTGGGCCAGCACGGCCCGTTTGGTGACCGTCGGCGCCTGGGGTGTCAAAGGCGCCAGCAACGGCGGCACATCGTCCAGGATGATTTTCCAATCGCCTGGTTTTCCCGCGCCCGTCACGGCATTGCGAAACCCGGGCGGCGGCTGGTCCAGGTTCATGTCGCCAAACTCGAACTTGCGTTCGGCTGCGTCCAATGAGAAGGCCAATAGAACCAAAGCCAAAGACAAACGACTTTGCATTGGCCAACAGACTAACAGAAGGCAGCCGCAGGACAAGTCCCGCGAGTCTATCTCTCTTCGTCCCAAGCGGGGTAAGGGGACTCGCGGCGGCTTGGCTTACGGCGCCTGGATCGTGTAGAACGCCGCGGGCAGAACCGGCACGTGGGGGGTGCCGGTGAAGCTGAAGTTGCCGCTGCCATCGAAGGAGTTGGTGGCGATGCGGGTCCAGGTGGGCAGCGGTTGCGCGACGTTGGTCGCCTCGAGCACGTAATAGGTAGCCCCGGCGAGACCGCCCGAGCCGCTGATGGTGACGGTATTTCCCGTGACGTTGTTCGAGGTGATTTGCGGCGGGGCACTGGTTCCGCTGATGCTGATGGTCCCGGAGGTGATCAGGCCGCTGGTGACCCAGCTTAAGCCGGGCCATAGCGGCGGCAGTTGGGTTGTAGCAAAAGAGCCCCCGTAGGTGCCGGTGCCGGAACTGAACAGTTTGAAGATTTGTCCGGTGCGCAAACGACCGGCGAGGTTGGTAACCGAGAGGGTGCCGCCGTAGGTGATGTTGTTGGCCTTTAGGACATCGTTGGTGGTCGTGGTCGCGTTGAGATCCATCGCATTGGTGCCCAGCAAAACGAGGTTGCTGTTGATGGTGAGGGTGCCGATGACGCTGAGGCCACCGGCGGCGATGGTGCCGCCGACGCTGACGGTGACGTTGCTGCCACAGGAGCCAGTGCCCGCCAGGGTGCCGTTGGTAGCGACGGTCACCGCGCTAAGGCCCACCGAGCCGCTGACAAAGAGGGTGCCGTTGGAGACGAGGGTGGGGCCAGTGTAGGTATTCGCAGCTCCCAGGGTCAGAGTGCCGGCGCCCAGCTTGACCAGGCCGCCATCGAGAACAGCGCCCAGGGTGCTGTCGTGTTTCATTGGCTCGAGGATGGAGATGGCATTGCTGCTGGTATCGATGATGGCGCCGCCGGATTTGACCGTGGTGGTGATGGGAATGGCGGGAGCGGAGGCGTTGCCCTGGAAGAAGGTGCCCGAGCTGGCGCCGGCCTTGAGGGTGCCGCCGTTAAAATTGAAGGCGCCGGAGACGCCGTTTTGACCGGCTTGCGAGTTGGCGGTGGCAGCGCCGACCCGGCTGCAGGTGAGGACGCCACCGTTGAGGTTGACGACGCCGACGCTGCCGAAGGTATTGCCGGCGGCATTGCGCGAGACGTCGAGGACGCCGCAGTTGAGGGCGCCGCCAAGCATGTTGAGGGTGCCGTTACCACGGCTGGCTACATAGAACTGAGCAGTGGCGTTGGTGGCGGCGCCGACATTCACCGTGCCTCCGAGGAGGTTAAAGGTGGAGGACTCGCCCAGGTTGGAGCCATTGGCGCCCTGGAATTGATCGCCGAGGTTAAAGATGCCGCCGACCACGTTGACAACTCCGGTGGAGTTGAGAACGGTGGCGGTATTCAGGCGGGCGAAGGTGGTAAAGGTGCCGTTGCTGATGTTGAGGGTGCCGATAGCGCCGGTGACATTTCCGACGCGGTTGTCCTGGGGTGTGCCCCTGGCAGTGATGGAGGTCAGGTTGGGTGCGCTGGCGCCCGCCCCAAAGTTGAACGTGCCGGCCAGAATGTCAAAAGCCCAGGGCACCACGATGGGGGTAGAGGAGGCATTATCCATCAAAGTCCAATTGGCATTGCTGGTGGTCATGCTGATGGTGTTGGTGCCGTTGGGGTCGGTGCTGTTGAGCAGGTTGGTGAGGATGCCAGTGCCGGCGAGGCTGAGGGTGTTAAAGGTCGTGGCAGTGTTGGTCACGCCGCCGCCGATAATCAGGGGTTTGGTGGCGCCTCCGCTCAGGGTGCGAACAGCCGTGCCGTCTAGAATCAAACCGAGGTCAATGGCTTGGGCATTGGTGGAATTGTTGGCGATATTCCCGCCCACGGTGATCGGGTTGCCGTTAAGAACGAACAGGCCCGCATTGGGGGTGAATTGGATTTCGCCATAAACCGTCGCTGCGGTGGTGTCATTGGTGTTATTGACGCGGTTAATGCCGTCAAAAACCAAAGGACCGCTGGCAGCGATGGTGACGCCGCCCCAATTGGCGGCGTCGCTCCAGTTGCTGTCAGAGGCGCTGCCACCGTTCCAGACGGGTGGGCCCCCGCTGGCCACCATGTTGACCTGGCCGGGGGTGTTGGTGTTGAAGGTAAAAGTGTAACCGAGCACCCCAGGTATATTAAGGTCCGAGTTCCAGATCAAATTGCCCGTATAATTGAAGAGGCGATAAGGAACACCCGGCTGCAGGATGGAGAGAGGGTTAATGTTGATGGTGTTGCCGTTGACGGTCAGGTCGCCGTTGACGACGATAAGATCGTTGGTGCCGCCGCCGGGCGTATTGGCGAAAGCCAGGTCAAAACCGAGAGTAGCGCCGAGTTCGAGGATGTTGGTGCCGACGGTGAGTGTGCCGACGGAATTGGAACCGCCGGGGAAGATCGTGCCTGAGGCGTCGAACACACCGAGGTTGGTACCTGTGCCTGTCACGGTGGCCAGAACGGTGTTGGTCAAGGGTCCGCCCAGGATACCGTTGAGATTGAAGGCCCCGGCGCTAACGGTCACGGCGCCAAGCAGGGTGGAACCGTTGCCGTTGTACGTGAGGGGCAAAAGACCTATCTTGGTGAGGGTGCCCGAACCGCTGAGGGGGCCATTGAGGGTGAGCGAGGTGCCGTTGACGGCGGCGATTACGCTACCGTTCAAGACCATGGGACCAATAACAGTGTTGGCGCCGGAACCGTTGAAGAGCGTATTGGCAGCGCCATCGCCATTAAGCACGAACTGCTTATTGAACAAGTTGGTGGCATTCCAGAGCTCGAGTGTAGCACCCAGTGAGACTGTGAGGGTCTTGGTCGGGTCGCCGAGACCGGTGGTATTGCTTTCGAAACTGAGGGTGCCGGAGGTGATGTTGATGTTGGCCAGTTTCGGATCAATGGTGACATTGGCGATAGCGATGAAGTTTGCTCCGATTTTGGTGAGGTTGTAGGCATTACCACCCGTGCTGAGACTGCACAGGGCGGGATCGGTCAGGCCGCTCGTGGTGGAGCGGATGTCCCACCGGCCAGAGCCGCCGAAGGTGGTGTCCGCGGTCATCGTGACACGATTGAGGGCGGCCAGTGCGGCAGTGGCGGCGGTGCTATTGATGATTGCGCCATTGCCGCCCACACCGATGCCGGAGACGGTGACCGGTTCGGCGCCGAGGCTGCTGTTATCGACATCGAGGGTAGCGCCGCTGGCGATCGTGGTGCCGCCATTGGTAGTGCCCAGGGCGGAGTTATTGGCCGTTTGCAAGGTGCCCTGGGCGACGGTCACGACCCCGGTAAAGGTGTTGGCCCCGCCGAGAGTGAGGGTGCCACCCGCACCATTTTGTGTCAGCGAGCCGGTTCCCGAGATGAGATTGCCGATGGTGACCGCGTCCGTCCGCGCGAAGACCAGGGCACCATTGTCGCTAACCGAACCGCTGGCAGGGAGATTGCCGTTGGCGTCACTGTTGCCGATTTGGAGGGTGCCGCCGCTGATGGTGACGCCACCGCTGAAATCATTCACACCGCTGTTGTCGAGCGTCAGCCTGGCCGAGCCCTGTTTGACGAGGGAGCCTGCGCCGGTAATGAAGAAACCGGCGAGGGTGTCGTTGATCGTGTAGTTCAGGACGTTATTGGTGATGGTGATGCCCGCGGGGGTGACGGTTTGCTGAAGAGTGACGATGCTGTTGCTGGCCGAATCGTCAAGGAAAACAAACCCGCCGTCGGCGTAAGTGGTAGGGGTGCCGCTGAAGAGTTTCCAGTTGGGCGTAGTGGTGTCCCAGGCGGAGTTATTGACGCCACCGCTGAAACCGGACCATCGGATTTGGAGAGGGCCGCTGGTGAGGTAGAGGTCCACGGAGTTATTGGCGACGTTGTTGGAGAGAAAGCCAACGAACGGCGTGCCGGGGGTGGGAGGCAGAGAGCCGCTGAGCCCAAAATTCAACGTGCCGAAGACGTTGGTGCCTTTGAGAACGGCGAACTGAGCCGGATAAGCCGAGATGCCCCCGATCTCGGTAATCTTAAGAAAATTGGTGGCGCCCAGCGAGAAGAAGTTGGTGGCGGCCAGGGTGGGGGCATTAGGCGAGGCCGGAAGGATGATAGTGCCATTACTGCACGTGAGGGACTGGCCGACGGCAAACGTGGAAGGAGTGATGGCGGAGACGTCCAGGGTGGCATTGCTGTTGACGGTGATTTGAGGCGTAGCGGTGGACCAGGCGCCCGCACCAAAGACCAATGAGCCGCCATTGACAATGGTACTGCCCTTGTAAGTGTCGACGCCAGTGAAAGTCTGGGTGCCCGTACCGATCTTGACGATGGAAAGGACATTGGGGGCAGTGCCGTCCTGGATATTGCCCAGAAAAGTCGCCGTAGCATTGTTGTTGCCGATGGTGAGGACTGACGGAGCACTGCCGAAGTTGGCCACCTGGACGTTGGCGTTGGTCGTGGCGGTTCCACTGACCAGTCCGTTGATCGTCTCGTTGTGTCCGTTCAGATCGAGCCGAGCCACGTCGGTTGCGTTAATGGTCAGGTTGCCGCGGCCAGGGCCATCGGGAATCTGCTCGTTGGCGCCAAGTTTGATGAAGACCCCGCGGGCGCCAACAAGGGCACTGATGACGGTGCCGCCGGGCCAGTCGTTGGGAGTGCCGGTGTTATTGGTCAGCAACAAGGTGGAGTTTGCGGTGGCAAAGGTGATGAACTCGAGTTGGCCGTCGCCGGTGATGGGACCGGAGATCAGGGGCGGGCTGGTGCTCGAGGTTGAGATGCGGGCGTTGCCATGGAAGGTGACTTTGTTGGTGATGTTAGCGGTGGAGTTCAACCGGATGGCGCCGGGAGCGCCGTTGATGCCGCCGTTGGCTTCAGTGGTCCCAACGCCGGTAATGTCGAACCTGTTGGGGAAGATGCCGCCCGCGTTCAAAAACGCTTCTCCGCCCGGATAGATCGTGACCACGTTGGTGCCGAAGGCTTGAATATTGCCGGCCTGAACACGGCCCTGATTGATGAAGGTGCCGCCCGAATAGGTATTGGCGCTTCCGATGGCCACATAGCCCATGACGTTGACGCTGACCGCGTTTGCCGGGCCATCATTGGTAATGACGGAGTTGACGGTGAGATTGTTTGCGGTGGCAGCGAACGGAGCGTCCGAAAGGGTGATTTCGCCGCCGCCGTTGGCCGTGAGCAAGCCACCGGTGACCGTGAAACCGCCGGTCGCCGCGCCGTTGCGGTAGAGGCCGCCCCTGGAACCAAGCTTCATCGTACCGGTAATCGTGAGGGTCCGGGCGACGCCTTGCTGAGTGAGCAGGGAGTTAATAGCGATGCCGCTGGCTGAGTTGGTAATATTAGCACTATCACCAATATACCTGACATTGCTGGCGGGATTGTTGAGAATTCCCCCGAAGCCGAGGTCGGTATAGGCGGTGTAAACGACAACGTTGCCGCTGCCGTCCAGCGCCGCCCAGTCGTTGGCGAGGGTGGCCCAGCCACCGAGGATGCCGTTGGCGTTGGCCAGGCCGGAGCCGGTGAAATTGACGGCGTTGCCGTTGGGAGCGAAGACCACGGTTCCACCCGTGTTGCGGGTGAACGCGCCGCTAAGATTCAATTGGCCGGCACCCAGATCGGTTTCAATATTGTGTTTTCCAGCCGAGAGCGTGAGGGGCAGGTTCACTGTCTCTGCGTTGGGCGAGGAATTGGTAATGCCGCCGCCGCTGGCAAGGCCGGCGCCAATGTCGCTGCCGTTGGTCAGGACCAGAGCGGCGCCGCCGAGAGTGAAAATGCCCGCGCCGCTATTAAAGTTGATGTTGTTGAAGATGGTGCCGGCCGGGAAGTCGTTATTCGGTGTCAACCGGGTGCTGCCGTCAAAGAAGAGTTGGTCGGCGGGGGAAGGGGCAACGCCGCCCCAGTTATTGGCATCAGTCCAATTGTCACTGGCGCCGCCGCCGGTCCAGGTATCACTGGCGGCATGGGCCGGATTGGGTGCGCCGCAGAGGACAAGCAGAGCGACAATTTGAAGGGTGGAAACGCCGGCGGTCAGACCCGCCAGGATTCGGTTTGGGGTGAGCTTGGTGTTCATGGGTTTATGGATGGGTTCGCTGGTTTAGTCCGGGGTCAACCGGCTTGGGGAGGCCGGGCAAGTCATTGGTAGCTAGAGTTCGGCATTAGCGGATTCGAGCCGACCGCGAGCGGCGAGTCGGTCCCGGGAAGGACAGCACACGCTAGCCGCGCGGTGGTCCTGGCAAAAAGAGAATGTGGCTCTCATAAGCGCTTGCGTGGTTTGGACGATGGCAGGACAATATTGCCATCGGCTCCCAGAGACAATAGAACGTTTGTTCTAGTGGCCTGGTTCAGACTTCCAATGTCTGTCCCGGACCGGGTTGAAGGACTTTAATTTTTGGAAAGCGCGCGCGGATTTGTTGCTCGAACCAGTTGCGGGAGGCGTCTTCGCCATGGGTCAGCAAGACGGCGCGAGGTTCGACCCGGCCGACGAAGTCGAGCAGGTCCGCGCGATTGGCGTGAGCGGTGAGATCAAATTCCTCGATCTCGCAATGCTTGGTGACCTGGCCGCCGCCGGCGCTGAAGAGGAAGGTTTCGCCGTGTTTGGCAGCGCGGAGGCGGCCGCCCGGGGTGTCAGGGTCGGTGTAGCCGACAAAAAAAATGGCCTGGTGCTGATCGCCGATCATCCGCAAAGCCAGGTTATGCGCCGCGGTGTTTTCGCTCATCATGCCCGCGGTAATGACGAAGATGCGCCCGCCAGTGAGGCGCATCTTTTCAGATTGTCCTTGTTCGAGCACGACCAGGTTCAGGGCCTCGCGCAATTGGAGGTTGGGGTACTGGCGGTGAGTGCGGTGGGATTCCAGGTCATAGATTTCCGTAAAGACGCGGCCCAGGCCGCCGATGTAAATCGGCTGCGGCTTGAGCTTGCCTTCGCCCATCAAAAGGGCGAGCAAAGCCAGGATTTCCTGCGTGCGCCCCAGGGCGAAGGTCGGGATCAGGATTGAGCCTTTGCGGGCCAGCACACGCTGGATGGCCTGGGTGAGGCGTTCGATTTCGCCCGGGCGGGTGAAACCGGGCGCCAGGGCGCGGCTGCCGCGGGTGGTCTCCATCAGCAACACGTCGGCCTTGATGTCTTCAAACCGCGCGGCTCTAAGGATGGTCTGGTCGTGAAAGCAGACGTCGCCGGTGTAAAAGAGCCTTTCCTTTTGGCCGCGGACCATGATGCCGGCCGAGCCGAGGGCGTGGCCGGCATCGTAAAACTCCAGGGTGGGGGAGAGAAACCCGGCACGGGTTTTGTGAAAAGCAGCCCAATCGACTTCGCGGTTGTATTTGAATCCCTGGAAGAGAGGTCCGATGTCCTCCACCTCGTCATGGCTGAAGAGCGGATATTCCCTGATGCCGAGTTCATCCCGTTGCCGGGTCATAACGTTGACGGAGTTGTGCAGGACGCGTTCGGCCAGGAAATAGCTCAGCTCGGTCATCAGGACGTGGGCCTGGGGGAAGTGCCGCAGGGCAACGGGCAAGGAGCCGACATGATCGTGGTGGCAGTGGGAAATGGCAATGGCATCCAGCTCCTTGTCTTTGATGAGGTGATAAAGCGGCAGGCTTTCCCGGCCTTCGCGTTTGGGATGGATACCGGTGTCCATCAAAAGGCGGTGGTCCTCCATTTCGACAAACCAGGCGGAGGCGCCGATGTCTTTATCGGGATTTAAATTGGTGATACGCATGGGTCAAAACGGTAGCACGGAGCGCGGCGCTCCCCAGCCGTAGAGGCACGGCGATTCGCAGCCCTGGCAAGTTCGCACGCTCGCCAGCCCGTGAAAGTGGTGCGGCTGGGGCCAGCCGCGCTCCGGCCCAATTGCAGCCCGGCAGTTGGCAATCCTTACTTCTTCCCTCCCTCCGCCATCATTTTTTTCATGACGGCTTGTTGCAGTTCCCACTGATTGGTGTATTGCGTATAGCCCGCTGGCGGCTCGAACTGCTTCAGGTCCGGTTTGACGAATTGGACCTGTTTGAAACGCACGATGGAGGTGGCTTCCTTTTCCTGCGTTTGAATTTGGAGCGGGAAATCCTTCAAGTCGGCGGCGTTCCAGGTGGTAGCCTGAACGCTGTTGCCCTGCTCGTCGCTGATGAGCACTTTGAATTTTGTACAGTCATGGCCATCGAGGGTTTCCTTGCCCAAACTGGTTTTTTGGATTTTAGGCGTTTTCTGCGCGGCTTCGGCTTCCTCTTTGGGCATCGCCATGCTCAGCAGGATTTTTTGTTCCGGATAGATCACATAGATCAATTTCTTGTCGGGACGAACGACGCTGATGATTTGCGCCATGCCCATCTGCTTAAGTTGGGCGGCGGCGCCCGGAGGCATGGTGTTGTTTTTTACCTGGGTCATGTCCATCTCGACCCGGATACTGCCGTCGAGCAACGCAAAATCCATGGGCATTCTGGCCATCTCTTTTTGGGAGCCATCCAGCACCTGCACTTCGGCCTTCGCGCTAAAGGCTTTGACGTCGCCAAAGAGTTTGACCATGGCGGCGCTCATGCCGGCCGGGGAGCCGGCGCCGGGCATTTGGGCAAAGACGTTGAAAGCCGCCAGGCCTGCCAAGGTGAAGATCCTAATAAAAACTGCGAGTTTAGGTACTTTCATAAAAGGGCATAAAAACGCTCAGGGAAGGATAGTCCGTGGGTGCCGGATGGCCAGCGAATTCGACAAAAGGATAAACGGCCGGGGCGCAACGGTCCTCCGCCGAGGCACTCCCGAATGATCCGATAGTGCTTCGCGTTTCCCCTCGCCCGCCAGCACACGCGGTGGCTGCTGCGGCTGGGGCCCGCTCCGGCCCATCCTCGAGCGGAATCGCGCAATGCGCCCTTGCTAGAGCCCAATCACCACCGCTTTGGTTTGAGTATAGAGTTCCAGCACCTCGTGGCCCATTTCGCGGCCCCAGCCTGATTGCTTGTAGCCGCCGAAGGGCAGCGCAGCGTCGAACACGTTATAGCAATTAATCCACACGGTGCCCGCGCGCAGTTGCGCGGCGATGCGGTGGGCTTTGCCGATGTCCCGCGTCCAGACGCCGGCCGCCAGCCCATATTGGGTCGCATTGGCCCGCGGGATTAATTCCTCGGCCCTGGTGAATGGTTCGGCCACAACCACCGGCCCGAAAATCTCTTCGCGGACAATACTCATCCTGGGATGCGCGCGGGTGACGACGGTGGGCTGGACGAAGTAACCGCTCTCGCCCTGGCGGCCGCCACCCGTCACATAACACGCGCCGTCCTGTTTGCCCTGGTTGAGGTAACGGGTGACACGGAGCAGTTGTTCTTCAGAGACCAAGGGCCCCATTTCGGTCTCTGGAGCGAGCCCGGGCCCCAGCTTAATCTTTTTGGCGCGTTCCGCCACGCCGGAGACGACCTCGTCGAAGATGTCGCGCTCGACCATTAGGCGGGAACCCGCACAGCAGCACTGGCCGTGATTGAAGAAGATGGCATTGGCTGCGCCATCGATCGCCGATTCCAGATTCCCCGCATCTTTGAAAACAATATTGGGCGATTTGCCGCCCAGTTCGAGGCTGACTTTTTTGAGGTTTCCAGAGGCGGCCCGGAGGATGAGTTTGCCGACCTCCGTCGAGCCGGTGAAAGCGACCTTGTCCACGTCCTCATGGGCGGCCAGCGCCGCGCCGGCCGTCTCCCCGAAACCGGTGACGATGTTGACCACGCCTTCGGGCAGTCCGGCTTCAAGCATTAATTCGCCCAAACGCAGGGCCGAGAGGGGGGTTTGTTCGGCGGGCTTAAGGACCACGCAATTGCCGGTGGCGAGGGCGGGGCCGAGCTTCCAGGCAGCCATCAGCAACGGGAAATTCCACGGAATAATCTGCCCGATAACCCCCACGGGCTCGCGTAACGTGAAGGCGTGAAATTGCGCGCCCGCGGCGTAGGGCACCGAGATGGGAATGGTGTTGCCCTCAAGCTTGGTCGCCCACCCGGCCATGTAATGGAACATGTCCGCCGCCAACGGGACGTCTGCCACCCGGGCCACGGCACGGGGCTTGCCATTGTCGAGCGACTCCAGTTCGGCAAGTTCGTCGGCATGTTGGAGAATCAGGTCGCCGATGCGCCAAATCAGTTTGCCCCGTTCGCTGGGAATGATTCGCCGCCAGGGGCCGGTTTCAAAAGCACGGCGGGCGGCGGCCACGGCGCGATTAATGTCTTCGCGGTCGCTGTCAGGCACTTGGGCGAGCAAGGTGGCATCGGCCGGGTTAAGCACACTGAAGGTTTTGCCGGAAGCGGCCGGCACCCATTTGCCGCCGATCAGGTTGTGTTTGGGCCGGGCCAGCCACGTCTTGACTTCGGCTCCCATAGGGTGGCCGTTGCGGCGGGCCGGCGCATGGCCGTTGGTTTCTCCATTGTGCCGGGCGGTGCGGTGAGATTTGGCGGCGCGGCCGGAGGTCCGCCGATGAGAAGCGATGGTTTTCATAAAAATCGAACTGGGCTTGTTTTTGTTAAAGGTTGAGAACCTTAACCGAGATTACTCCCGAGCCATGAATTATGCAAATGGAGGATATTAGGACGAAATTACCATGGGAACCACCCCCCGAGCGCCGGGCCGTGGGTCAGCGAACAAACTGCTGGTAAAAGGTCAAGGCCGACAGCACGAAACCAATAAGGGTGATGATTTGCCGCACGCGCTGTTGAGGAATGCGCTGCGAAAAATGCGAGCCCAGGAAGTAGCCGGCCAGGGAGCCCAGGGTCATGACGCCGGCTTTGGGCCAGTCGATCAGCCCGGCAAAGATAAACCAGATCGCGGCCACCGAATTGATCAGAGACCCGAGAATGGTTTTGAGGGTATTCATTTCGTGAATGTTGCTCAAACCGATGAATCCAAGCGTGGCGAGCATCAGGATGCCGATGCCCGCGCCGAAGTAACCCCCGTAGATGGCAACGGCAAACTGGAACAGGATCGCTCCCTGCAGCGCATATTTGCTAGAGGCGCGCGCGCCCTCCCGCTCGGAGTTGATGAGCCGCCGAAAAAAGCCTTGGGCCAGGAACAGCAAGGTCGCAAACAGGATCAGGAACGGCACGAATTTGGCGAAGATCCGGTTTTCGGTAAACGTGAGCAGAACCGCGCCTATCAAACCGCCAACGACGCTGATGGGAACAAAGCGCCATAGCCAGGGTTTGACGGAGGCCAAATGCTGCCGGTAACCGAAGAGGCTGCCGGAGGTGCCGATGACGAGGGCGAGTGTGCTGGTGGCGTTGGCGATATTCGCCGGGGTGTTGAAGAGCAGCAGCGTTGGAAAAGTAACCAGGGTGCCGCCGCCGGCCACGGCATTGATCGCGCCGCCGCCCGCCGCGGCGGCAACCAGGCCAGCGATTTCAGTCCACGACATGCTCGGCGGTGGAGGGTAGTGCGGGAGCGCGGCAACTCAAGCCCTACCTGACTCGACACGACACTATTCTACGCGGCCGCGATCTTTACTGTCGCGACACTAAAATACGCAGCTGCGATTTTTATTGTCGTGATCCTCAATTCCTCTGCGTCTCCCTCTCTCTCGGCGCATCAGAGAAAATCCTCGACTCTCCGAGATCGTTTCCTATATTGCCGGCTCAAATCGCAGACCACAAATCATCATGATCGCAGCCTTACCCCTCAATTGCCGCTTCCCAATTAAGGTGCCGTCCCTCCGCATCGCCACCGCGCTGGTTTCCGTCCTCCTGGCTGCCGGTTGGGGTCAAGCGGATGAGGGCATATGGCTCTACAACAATCCTCCTCGGGCGCTGCTCCGGGAGAAGTATGGCTTCGAACTGACGGAGCCCTGGCTGGAGCACTTGCAGCTCTCGTCGGTGCGGATGGGCGGCGCTTCCGCCGAGTTTGTTTCCGAGGAGGGCCTCGTGTTATCCAACCACCACGTGGGTTCGCGTTCACTGCAGCGGCTCAGCACCAGGGAGCATAATTATTTGCATGACGGTTTTTATGCGCGCACCCGGGCCGAGGAGAAACAATGCCCCGGCCTGGAGATCAACGTGCTGGTGAACACGGAAGATGTCACCGCGCGCGTGAATGCCGCGGTCAAGCCGGACATGAGCGATGAGGCGGCGTTTCAGGCGCGTCGGGCAGTGATGGCGGCGATCGAAAAGGAGTCCCTGGACCAAACCGGCTTGCGCAGCGAAGTCGTCACGCTCTATCAGGGGGGCCAGTACCATCTTTATCGTTTCAAGAAGTACACCGATGTCCGCCTGGTCTTCGCTCCCGAAGAGCAAATGGCTTTTTATGGGGGCGACCCGGATAATTTCGAGTATCCTCGCTTCGACCTGGATATTTGCCTGTTCCGCGCCTACGAGAACGGCCAACCGGCCCGGGTGACGCATTATCTGAAATGGAGCGCGTCGGGTCCGGCCGAGAACGAGCTGGTCTTCGTTTCCGGCCATCCTGGCCGGACCGACCGGCTGCGCACAGCCGCCGAGCTCGATTACTTGCGGGATGTGGAATATCCGCGCACGTTGCAGCGGCTGAAGCGGCAGGAGGTCTTGTTGAGCGCCTACAGTGCGCGCAGTGAGGAAAACGGGCGCCGGGCGCGCAACGACCTTTTTGGTGTCCGGAATTCGCGTAAGGCGCGGGATGGCGGTTTAGCCGGGCTGCTTGACTCCAGGCTCATGGGCCGCATCAAGGAAAGCGAAAATCAGCTTCGGGCCGCGGTGGCCACCAATGCCTCATTGGCGGCTCTCCAGGGCGCCTGGGACCGCATTGCCCAGGCCCAGAAAATCATTGCCGAGCACACGATGGATTATGAGCTGTTGGAGCGGGGAGCTGGTTTCAACAGTAGTTTGTTCAACTTTGGACGTGAGCTGTTGCGCGCCGCCGAGGAACGCCCCAAGCCCGATGGCGAACGGCTCGAGGAATTTCGAGAATCGGCTCGCGCGTCCTTCGAATTTGGTTTGTTCGCCGAACAACCCGTTTATCCCGACCTCGAAACGTTGAAGCTGGCCGACTCATTGACAGCGCTGGCTGACGGCCTGGGCTACAACCATCCGCTCGCGCAGAAAATCCTGGACGGCAAATCCCCGCGGCAACGCGCCTCGGAAGCAGTGCGCGGCTCCAAACTGGCTTCTGCCGCGATACGCCGCCAGTTGTACCAGGGCGGCCGGCAAGCCGTCAGCCAGGCGGGGGATTCCATGATTGAGCTGGCTCGCCTGGTGGATGCAGACGCGCGCGCGGTTCGCAAAATGATCGAGCCCCAGCGCGAGGCCATCCGCCAGGCCCACGCGCAGCTTGGAAAAGCCCGCTATGTCATCGAAGGCGCCAGCCATTACCCCGACGCCACCTCAACCCTGCGCCTGGCTTTCGGCACCGTAAAAGGCTACGAAGAAGACGGCCGGCAAATCCCGTTCGAAACCACCTTTGCCGGATTGTATCATCGGGCGGCGGAACAGAAGTACCGGCCGCCTTTCGATCTGCCCGAGCGCTGGGTGACAAACAGGAAGAAACTGAATCCGGCGACCCCGTTTAACTTTGTCTGCACCGCGGACATTATCGGCGGCAATTCCGGCAGCCCGGTGGTCAACCGCAAAGGTGAATTCGTCGGGATCATTTTCGACGGCAACATTCAGTCATTGGTGGCGGAATTCATCTACACCGAGGAGCAGGCCCGGGCGGTGTCGGTCCATTCCAGCGCGATTATCGAAGCGCTGCAGAAGGTTTATGAGGCGCGGCCTTTGGCGGATGAGTTGCTCGGAAAGGGACGGTCGAAGTGAGCCGGGAACCCGCAAAAATTGACCTCCGACCGGAATCTCCTCATGCTTGCGCTGATGCAAAATAGTGCTGGCCTGGAGGGATTTCTTGACACTCAACTGCCCGCCGCGCTGGAGATGCTGCGACAGATGGTCTGCATCAACAGCTTCACCGAAAACCGCGAAGGAGTGAATCGGCTCGGCCGGTACACAGCAGAATGTTTCGCGCCGTTGGGGTTCACCGCGGAATTTGTGCGCTCGATTAACCCAGGCTGGGGCGACCACCTGGTTTTGACCCGGCCAGGGCGTTCGCCGAAGAGCATCGTGATGGTCTCACACCTCGATACGGTGTTTCCGCCCGAGGAAGAGGCGCAGAACAATTTCCAATGGCAGCGGGAAGGAGACAGGATTTTCGGCCCCGGGACGCATGACATCAAGGGCGGAACGGTGATGATGTGGCTGGTGCTATCGGCGTTGCAGCAGCGCGCGCCCAGGGTATTCGAGGAGCTGACCTGGAAGCTCATCTGGAACTCATCGGAGGAGTGTTTCTCGCCGGATTTCGGGGAAGTTTGTTGCAGCCGCTTTAACGACGGCACGCTGGCGGCGCTGGTCTTTGAAGCGGAAGGCCGTATAGGAAACCAGCGTGCCATGGTCGTGGCGCGCAAGGGACGGGCGACTTGGCGTGTGCGCGTCAGCGGCCGCGGCGCTCATGCCGGCGGAAAGCACGCTCACGGGGCCAACGCCATTGTTCAACTCGGCCAAATCGTCCAGCGCATTGGAGCTCTAACGGATTATGAACGCGATCTCACCTTTAATGTCGCGACCATCTCGGGCGGCACGGTGTTGAACCGTGTTCCGCATGAGGCGAGCGCCGAAGGTGAGTTTCGCGCCTTCACTCCCGAGACTTACGCCGGCGGTAAGGCGGCGCTGCTGGCCCTGGGCGGGCGTGGCGAAGTGAAAAGCCCGGCCGATGGCTATGCGTGCGATGTGAGGGTGGAAATCTTAACCGAGAGCCGCCCCTGGCCGCGCAACCCGGCGACGGACCGCCTTTGCGAGCTTTGGCAACAAGCCGGCAAGGAGCTCGGTGTGGCGGTGAGCGGCGAAGAACGCGGGGGACTGAGCGATGGAAACCAGATTTGGGACGCGGTGCCGACGCTCGATGGCCTGGGGCCTTGGGGGGACAATGACCATTGCTCGGAGCGCAGCCCGGATGGTTCGAAGGTCCCTGAGTTCGTTGAGGTAAGTTCCTTCGTGCCGAAGGCGGCACTCAATGCGGTCGCCATTCTCAAACTGGCGAAGGCGTAGCCAGGAAGTCCCTCGGCGCCGCGACGCTGACGCTGCGGGAACCTTGACTTTCGGCCCGCAGCGATAGTAAAACATCCTTTGGTGTCGATTCCGTGGTTTTGATGAAATCGCCGTTTAATTTTTTCAGTGGTTCAGCCGACGAGCAGAGAATCCAGGAGCTCAAGGGGTTGACCCTGTTCAACGGCTTGCGGGCGCGGGAACTGAGGGAATTGGACGAGTTGCTGCATGCGCGGTCGTATCAGAAGGACGAAGTCATCTTCGACGAGGGGGACACCGGCCTGGGGTTGTTTATCGTGGTGCGTGGCCGCGTGAAGATAGTGTCCAGTCATGCGGGCCTCAAGCGCCTGGCCCCGGAATTCGGGCGGGGAGATTTTTTTGGCGAGCTGGCCTTGTTCGATGAAGCCAAACGGACCGCGCGCGCGGTGGCCATTGAGCCGACGGAGATCGTGGCCTTGTTTCGCACGGAGTTTTTCTCGCTCCTGGAGCGCGACCGGGGCATCGCGGCCAAGATTCTTTATGAGCTGTCGCGAACGGTGTGCCGGCGCTCGCGCAGTCTGGTCGTGCAGGAGGAGCATTTGCCGCTACTATGAGGAACGAGCCGACTCCGACCCTGTTGAGCTGGCTTATCATTATCCTGGTTACGTGTCTGGTGCTGTTGGTATTCCAAAAAATCCTCTGGTTGGTCATCCCCGGCCTTTTGGCGCTCGTGCTCTATTATTGCATGCAACCCTCCGTCCAGTCGCTGGTCCGCGCGGGATTGCGGCACGGCACAGCCGCCAAAGTGGTTGCCGGCCTGCTGTGTCTGGCGATGCTGCTGCCGGCGCTTTTCATTTTGTCGGTGCCGGCTTCGCGCGCGGCCGCCTGGAAAGGGACCCTGGCCCATTATGTGCAGGGCGGCCTGGACTTCCTGGGCAAGACCGAGGAGATGCTCGCGCAAAAGATGCCGATGCTCCGCAAGTCTGCCGTCTTGCATCACTCACCGGCCAACCTGGACGCGGCGGCCGAGGAGTTCGCTGAAAAATATCTTGGCATTTTTCTGTTGCAGCTCGTCCATTGGCTGCCGTCCCTGTTGCTCATCCCCTACCTGACCTACTTTCTCTTGCGGGAAGGAAATCTTTTCCGCAAGCATTTGATCCGCAACGTTCCCAACGCCTATTTCGAAAAAACCCTGCTGTTGTTTGACCGCGTCGATAAAAGTCTGCAGAGCTTCTTCGTTGGGCTGATGAAACTGACGTTTTTGGATACCGCCTGCCTGGCCATTGGCCTCTGGCTGATTGGCGTCTCCTTTCCGCTGCTGTTGGGCCTCGTGGCGGCAGTGCTCGCCTGGGTCCCCTACCTCGGCTCGATCGTCGGTTGTATTCTGGTCGTGGTGGTTGCGGCGACGGATTTTCCCAACGAGCCCGCCGTTGCCTATGGTTGTATTTTGCTCTTCATCAGCGTCCGCATTCTCGATGACTTTTTGTTCCTGCCCCTCACGGTGGGCCGCAGCCTGCGTATCCACCCTGTGTTAAGCGTATTGGTGCTGTTTCTCGGGGCGGAGGTCGCTGGTCCCATCGGCCTCATGCTCGTGTTACCCGTTTGGGGGGTGGTCGCCGTGGTCATCGAAAGCCTCGGCCAAATCCTTGCCGACCAGCGGTTGCACGAACGCTTTCGGCAGGCGCGCCAGCTCCGCGCTGTGACGGGATAACCTTGGCCGAGGCGCTGGCCGGCTTGCCGAAGCCGTGGGCCATCCGCCCGCACCGGGCCTGCTTCAACGGATGAGTTTTTGGAATTCCGAGGACTGGCGCAGCGCCGCGAAGCGCTCGTCTTTCCTGGCCGCCGCCAGCAGGTCCGGCTTGGTCGGGTCGGTTTCAAGGCGCTTGGCGTTCAACGCTAAAGCGCGAGTCAAAGCGGGAAGCACCTGGTTGGTCTTGCCGATGTTGGCTCTGAAACCCGCCAGGTCGTACCACGCCTCGGGACTGTCCGGTAAGACCTGGACGAGCTTCTCCAGCGCGGCTTCGGTTTTGGGCAGGTTTCCCATCTGCCGATAGGTGTCGGCGACCTGGGCAACCGTGCGGGCGCTGACCTGTGGAGCGTTGAGCACCCCCTCGAGCAACTGGTTGGCGCGGTCGGTTTGTTGGACCTGAACAAGGATCCTGGCCAGTTCAGTTGCGGCCTGAAAATTGGTGGGATGATTGCGGACTTCTTCTTCCAGCATTTGGAGGCTGTTGCGGGTTTGCATCATGCTGCTCTGGCTCTTGAAGCCCTGCAGATCGCTCAACAGGCGCATCACCTGGCCGTTGTAGGGGTCCAGTTTCAAGCAGGTCTGGGCCAGCAGCAACGCGTCGTCGATGCGATTGACTTGCAGCAGCAGATTGGCGTAGCGGAAGACCGCCTCGGGACTGAATGGACAGTAGGCAAAGGCCTGCTTAAACGTAAAATCCGCTTCCTTCAGCAGCCGTTGGAACTCGGCGTCTGTTTTGGGACGGAACTGGGGCGGGCACCCCGGGTTGAGCCGCCACGCATACACCCCGCCGATGGAGCTGCGCAGCTTCGAAAAGGACTTTTGCCCGTCGTCATCGTGGATGAATTTGCGGTCACCGGTGAAGCCGTTGAAATCATACCGGAGATAGGTCTTCTCAATCCAGTTGCACACGTCCTTCAGAGGCGTGTCATAGTCGATGAAATCGCCGGTCAGCCGTTTGGAGAATTGTTTCCAGAATTGATGGTCCCGTTGCAGGACGTCTTCCGAGAGGCTGGGCAACGGCTGGCGGTTAATCTTCATGATGACGCCAAAGGGCGTCAGGTGCGGATACATCCAATCCAGCGGAAAGCTTTCCTCGACGAAAAATTCGTTCTTGGGATTCTGATCGAACATGACCTTGGTGAGCAGCCCGTTAATCGACATCACCGCCGTTTGGCCGGAGACCGTCAGGCGATTGTCCACGATCTTGATGTCTTCGCCGGGTTTGATTTGCCTGGGTTCGTTGGGGAACTGCATGTCGTGCTGCAGCCGCTTCTGGGCGTCGCCATAGTACTCGCTGAAGCACCGCTGCGAGTCGTCGGGCGTGGCGATATACATCTCGCGGTCGGGATAAACGCCACCGAGGCTCTTGGCGATTTCTTTCGGGTAAGCCGCTTCGAGCAAGAGACGGTTGAGACGAATCCGCGTGTGGCTCTGTGGATTCTCTTTGATAAAATCCTGCAGGTATTCGGAGATTTGCACTTGCTTGAACCGGTCCGCGTCATAGAGCGGGCCGATTTTGGACAACTCGGCGATCTCCTGTCCGAGCTGCTGCTGTTTGTGTTGCAGGCTTTCGGAACTATTCCCCAGCGTGATCTGCTCGTCCGTGGCGCTTTTCTCCTGCTGTTTGTCCTTGAGACGTTTCTTGATTTCCAGTTCCCGCTCCAGCAGCACGTTGAGATCGCGGGCGAGATCCTGGCGCAGCAGTTTCTCGTTGCTGCCGGCGTTCAGCAGTTGCCGGGTGTCCGGGCTGAGATTGTCGAAAAGATATTTCGAGAGCGGATCTGGTTGGGGCGTGGCCCGCAGGCGGCCTGCCAGCGCGGGCAAATCGTTAAAATCCTTTTCCGTGAACCACGAAGTGTAAGTGCGGCGGCGCTTTTCGATTTTATCGCCAAGTCCTTCGAAGATAGTGTCGAGTGGGGAAAGGACACGCGCCAGGAGGTTGGTCTGATAATTCAGTTCCTTCTCCTTGGCGGAACGGACGAAATCCTGGAAAAAAGGAGGGTCATACTGCTTGTTGCGATTGTAATGGGCCCGGATGTAATTGAGGTAGGTGCCGTCGGCCAGCGCATTTTGGGTGATAATATAGACATCGCGACGGTCGAACTTCTGGTCCTCAAGCGGCTGGCAGTTATGCGGGGTGAAGCTCTCGCAAAAGATCATGTAGGTAGGGCAGAAGCGGCCCGGGTCCGTGCCGCCGTAAAGGATCGCGTCTTTCGTCATCTCCGGATACAGCGGCTTTCCAT
>Ga0210408_10000606_pt1 | contig 43710 bp, 31 predicted proteins | sample IncBWH4MmetaG_FD_155471 | JGI IMG/M metagenome (GOLD analysis project Ga0210408, IMG submission 155471) | Forest soil microbial communities from Barre Woods Harvard Forest LTER site, Petersham, Massachusetts, United States - Inc-BW-H-4-M | ecosystem: Environmental > Terrestrial > Soil >...
CGAAATCGAGGTCGCACCGGGGATCCCGTCGGCCTGCTCGCCGTCGAGATGATGGGATGTGAGGTGACGGGCTCGCGAGTCGCAGCACGTCATTGCGAGCGAAGCGAAGCAATCCAGGCAACGCGCACCGCGCTTTCAGCAACTGGATTGCTTCGTCGGCCTTCGGCCGCCTCGCAATGACGCGTTTCACTCCGCGGCGATCGCCGGCTCGCGTTCCGCGGCGTCCGTGACCTCCTCGAGCTGCGGCTCGAGCGAGCGGCGCAGGTGGCGGTCGATGCGGTCGAGATAGAGATAGACGACCGGCGTGATGTAGAGCGTGAGCAGCTGCGAGAGGATGAGCCCGCCCACCACGGCGACGCCGAGCGGCTGGCGCAGCTCGGCGCCGGCGCCGCTGCCGAGCGCGATCGGCAGCGCGCCGAAGATTGCCGCGAACGTCGTCATCATGATCGGCCGGAAGCGCAGCAGGCAGGCCTCGCGGATCGCCGCCTCGGCGGAGAGACCGACGCGGCGCCGCTCGATCGCGAAGTCGATCATCATGATGGCGTTCTTCTTGACGATGCCGACCAGCATGACGATGCCGATCATGGCGATCACCGAGAGGTCCATCTTGAACACCATCAGCGTGAGCAGCGCGCCGATGCCGGCCGAGGGCAGGCCGGAGATGATCGTGATCGGATGGATGAAGCTTTCGTAGAGAATGCCGAGCAGCACGTAGGCGGCGAACACCGCGGCGAGAATCAGCACGCCCTGGCCGCGCAGCGAATCCTGGAACACCTGGGCGGTGCCCTGGAAGCCGGTGTAAATCGTCGCCGGGAGGCGCTCCTCGCGCTCGATCTTCTGAATGGCGTCGACGGCGTAGCCGAGCGAATAGCCCGGCACGAGATTGAATGAGATGGTCACCGCCGGCTGCGCACCCTGGTGATTGACCTGCAGCGGCCCGACGCTCGGCACGAGCCGCGCGACCGAATCGAGCGGCACGCTTTGGCCGTTCGCGGCTTTGACGAACAGGCGCGAGAGGCCGGACGGGTCGGCCTGAAAGTCCTTGGTGCCTTCCAGGATCACCTGATAGTCGTTGGTCGGCGTGTAGATGGTGGCGACCTGGCGGGCGCCGTACGCGTTGTAGAGTTCCTGGCGGATCTGGTCGACGCTGATGCCGTAGACCGCGGCCTGCTCGCGGTCGATGTCGACCGACATCTGCGGGTTGGTGACGTAGAGGTCGGTATTGACGCCCCACAGCCCGGGAACTTGAGCTATTTTTTCCCTCAATTCGGGCGCCAGGCGGTACAGCTCTTCGGTATCGCTTGACTGAACCGTGTATTGATACTCGCTCTTGGTGATGCGGCCGGTCAGGTTGATGTTCTGCACGTTCTGGAAGAACACGTTTATGCCGGGGACTCCGGCGACCGCGCGGCGCATCCGCTGGATGATCGCCGTCGAGTGCTCCTTGCGTTCATTTTTGGGCTTGAGCGAAATGAACATGCGCCCGTAGTTGTTGGTCGGGTTGGGGCCGCCCGCGCCGACGGTCGAGTTGAGGTAATCGACCGCCGGATCTTTCCGGATTATCTCGGCGATTTCGCGCTGGCGTTCCGCCATGCCCTGGAACGAGACATCGGTCGGCCCTTCGGTGACGGCGAGGATGAAGCCGGTGTCCTCGATCGGGAAAAAGCCCTTCGGGATCGCGACGTAGAGCCACACGGTGATGAACAGCGTGGCGACCGTAAGAATCAAGGTCACCACCTTGTAGGCCAGTACCTTGTCGAGCGTCCACTCGTAGGCCGCGAGCATCGCATTGAAGAAGCCCTCGAACACGCGCAGCACGATGTTCTGCTTCTCGCCCTCGTGATGGGTGTGCAGCACGCGCGCGCACAGCATCGGCGTGAGCGTGAGCGACACGAAGCCGGAGATCACGATCGCGACCGAGATCGTCACCGCGAATTCGCGGAACACGCGGCCGACGATACCGCCCATCAGCAGCACCGGAATGAACACCGCGATCAGCGAGAACGTGATCGACACGATGGTGAAGCCGATCTCACGGGCACCCTTGAGCGCCGCCTCGAACGGCCGCATGCCGCCTTCCACGTGGCGCACGATGTTCTCGAGCATGACGATCGCATCGTCGACCACGAAGCCGACCGAGAGCGTAAGTGCGAGCAGCGTCATGTTGTTGATCGAGAAGCCGAAGGCGTACATCAGCGCGCAGGTGCTGACGAGCGACACAGGCACCGCGAGCGAGGGAATGACGGTCGCCGCGGCCGAGCGCAGGAACAGGAAGATCACCAGCACCACCAGCGAGATCGCGATGGCGAGTGTCACCTCGACGTCCTCGACCGAGGCGCGGATCGATACCGAGCGATCCATCAGAAACTGCATGGACACCGACGCCGGGACCTGCGCGCGGTAGCTCGGCAATCGTTCCCTGATGGAATCGACCACCGCGACGGTGTTGGCGTCGGGCTGCTTCTGGATCGCCAGCACGATGGCCCGTTCGTCGTTGAACCAGCTGGCGATCTTGTCGTTCTCCACACTGTCGATGACGTGCGCGATCTCATCGAGCTTGATCGGGGCGCCGTTCTTCCACGCCACATAAACGTGCCTGTAGTCGGCGGCGCGGCGGATAGCGCCCGTTGCGGCGAGCGTCACGTCCTGGCGCGATCCCGACATGGTGCCGGCCGGCGTGTTGGAATTGGTCTTTGCCAGGGCGGCGCGGATGTCCTCGAGCGAGAGGCCGCGCGCTGCCGCCGCCACCGGATCGGCTTGCACCCGCAGAGCGTATTTCTGCGCCCCATAGACCAGCACCTGGGCGACGCCGGGCAGCTGGGAAATCTGTTGCGACAAGGTCGTCTCGCCGTATTCGTCGACCTCGGAGAGCGGCAGAGTCGGCGAGCGCAGGCTGATGTAAAGAACCGGAAATTCCGCCGGGTTCACTTTGCGGAAGCTCGGCGGAATGGTCATCTCGACCGGCAGCTTGCGTGCCGCGACCGTGAGCGCGGTTTGCACGTCGAGCGCGGCGCCGTCGATGTTGCGGTTGAGGTCGAACTGCACCGTGATCGACGACTGGCCGAGCGATGAGGTCGACACCATCGACGAAATGCCCGCGATAGTGGCGAGCTGGCGCTCGATCGGCGACGCCACCGAGGCCGCCATGGTGTCGGCGCTCGCGCCCGGCAAGGTGGCGGTGATGTTGATGGTGGGAAAATCAACCGCCGGCAGCGCCGCGACCGGCAGCAGCCGGTAGGCGAAAATCCCAAACACGATGAACGACGCGGTGATCAGCGTCGTCATCACCGGACGTCGAATGCAGGTTTCCGAGAGGTTCATTGCTTACGAACCTGCCTTTACTTCGCGCGGTGCCACTTTCGTCCCGTTGTTGAGCAGCAGGTGGCCGTTGACGACGACCGACTCGCCTCCGGCAAGTCCTTCGGAGATGACAGTTTCGTTTTCGTCGGTACGCGCGACGGTGACGCGCTGGACGTTCGCGACGTTATCCTTGACGACGTAGACGTATTTCCCCGCCTGCCCGGTGAGCACCGCGGAGGAGGGAACAACCACGCCTTCCTCGTAGCGCAGGGTCAGGCGCATGGTGGCGAGCGCGCCCGGCCAAAGCACCTGGTCGGCGTTGTCGAAAGTCGCCCGCATGATGATCATGCCGGTGGCGGGATCGACCGTGTTCTCGATCATGGTGAGCAGGCCGGTCGGGCGGCGCTTCTCGCCCGCCACGATGGCCTCGACGCTCGCGGTCTCGGCAGCGAGCGCCGCGCGCACGTCCGGCAGATTACGCTGCGGGACCCCGAACGACACGTAGATCGGCGCGATCTGGTTGATGGTCGCGAGCGGCGCCACGTCGGTCGCGCGCACGAAGTTGCCGACCTTCACGACCGCCGCGCTGATCTGACCCGAGATCGGCGCCCGGATGGTGCAATAGCTCAGCAGGACTTTGAGATTTTCCAGCGCCCCCTGGTCCGCCTTGATGGCGGCGCGGAACATGTCCGATTGCGTTTGCGCATTTTCCAGATTGAGGATGGGCGTCGCGTTCCGGGCGACCAGATCGGTATAGCGGCGCACGTCGCGCAGCGCGCCCTCGAGCTGCGCCTGGTCGCGTGCCACGTTACCTGCGGCCTGGGCGATTTGCGCCTCGACCGCGCGCGCGTCGAGGCTGAACAAGAGGTCGCCCTGCTTGACCGTGGCGCCGTCGCGGAAGTGCACCGCGATGATTTCGCTGTCGACGCGCGAACGCACCGCCACGCTTTCGATCGGGCTGACGGTCCCCAGCGCCTCGATGAACACCGGCGATGGCCGGCGCACCGCGGTCGCCACGTCGACCGGCACCGCCCGTACCGCAGCCGGCGCTTGCGCCTCCGCGCCGTGCCAGGCCCAGGGGCCGGTTTTATATACGGCAAACCCCACCAGGGCGGCCGCGACCGTCCCGATGATCAACGTGCGTGTCTTCATCGCGACTACCGGCCCGGTTCCTGTGTGCGCCCCTTCCCGGGCTCCTTCACGTCGACCCGCGGCCCGTGCCGATGATCTTACATGAATGTGCGTTAATTTTCGGCCCTGGCCTTAGCACATCCATCCTCGGCCGCGCATCCGGAAACTTCAAGCAATCTACGTGCCGACTACTGGACTTTCGGCTAAAGCCCATCTGGGGCATCGTCCGCCCGCCCTTCCATTAACCCCGAACCCTCGCTCGCCATGCGTGTCGCCACCTGGAACGTCAATTCGATCAAGCAGCGGGTCGACAACGCGGTCGCCTGGCTCAAGGAGCGCGAGCCCGACATCGCCTGCTTTCAGGAAACCAAGTGCGTGGACGAGGCGTTCCCGCGCGAACCTTTCGAGGCGCTCGGCTACAACGTGAAGGTCCACGGGCAAAAGACGTTCAACGGCGTCGCCGTGCTCTCCAAGCTGCCGTTCGACGAAACCACGCCGCGGCTGCCGGGCGGCGACAGCGACGACCACGCGCGCTTCCTCGAGGCGGCGGTGTCGACGAAATCAGGGGCGCTGCGCATCGCCTGCCTTTATCTGCCCAACGGCAATCCGCCCGACACTGACAAGTATCCCTATAAGCTCAAGTGGATGGACCGGCTCATCGGCTACGCCCGGGAGCGGCTCGACCTCGAAGAGCCGCTCATTCTCGCCGGCGACTTCAACGTCATTCCCGGCCCGGCCGACGCCCGCGTGCCCGAGGCGTGGACCGGGGACGCGCTATACCTGCCGGCGACGCGGGAGAAATTCCGCGCCCTCGTCAATCTCGGGTTCACCGACGCGGTGCGGGCGACAAGCGACGAGGCCGGCCTCTACACCTTCTGGGACTATCAGGCGGGCGCGTGGCAGAAGAACAACGGCATCCGCATCGACCACATGCTGATGTCGCCGCAGGCGGCCGACCGGCTCATCGCCGCCGGCATCGACAAGCACGTGCGCGCCTGGCAGCGCCCGTCCGACCACGTTCCCGTTTGGGCTGACTTGGATATCGATTTGTAACCCGGATGAGCGCGTAGCGCGAAATCCGGGAGTCCCGCATTTCGCTTCGCTCATGCGGGCTACGGGCTACGTTCTCACTCCTTCGGCGCGCTCACCCACTCCTGCAAATAAACGCGCGCGGCGTCGAGGTCGTCCTTGGTCGCCTGCGCAAGCGCCTGCTGATAATCGGTCCTGATCGCGGCGTCGTCGGGCGAGGCATCGCGGGCGAGGATCAGATACATGAGGCCGCGCGCTACTTGGCGCGGCACGAGTTCGCCCTTGATCAGCATGCCGCCGAGCAGCGCCTGCGCGGCGTGCTGGTCCTTGTTGGCGGCGAGCTTGAGCCAGCGCGCCGCCTGCACCGGGTCGCGCGCGCCGCCGCTGCCGTCGAGCAGCAGCCGGCCGAGCATGTATTGCGCGTCGGGGTCGCGGAAATTGCTCGCCGCGTAGAAGAACATGCGCCGCGCGCGCACCGGATCCGCCTTGATCTCGGAATTCGGAATGCCGTCGAGATAGTAGCGCCCGATCGCCACGATCGCGCTCGCCACGATGCGGGCGTTGGGCGAGTCGACGCCGTCTTCCGCGTGATTGTCGGCGATCCTGCCGAAGTAGCCGAACGCGCGCACGTCGCTGCGCGGGACGCCCTCGCCCTTCATGTACATATGGCCGAGCCGCCATTGCGCGGTCGAGTCGCCGCGCTCGGCGGCATATTCGAGCGATGTGATGTTGACCGTGCCGCGCGGCGTTTCGCCGGGATGGAGCGGCGCCGCGGGCGAGGGCAGCGACTGCAGCCGGTTGGTGGTGCCGTCGAAGCCGAGCGCCGGCGCGAGCCCGAGGCCCACGCCGATCAGCAGGATCACCAGCGCCCGGTCACACGTCCGCATAGCACGCCTTCTCGGCCGCTCCGCCCGGATGGGTGACGGCGCCGTTGACCGCCGCCCCAACCTGCTGGGCGTACTTCCACAGATAACCGGAGGCGAATTCTCCCTCCCGCGGTTTCCAATCCTGGCGCCGCCGCTCCAGCTCTTGTGTGGAGAGCTTCACATTCAGCGTGCCTTTTTCCGCGTCGATCTCGATGATGTCGCCGTCGCGCAGCAGCGCGATCGGCCCGCCGACCGCGGCCTCCGGCCCGATGTGGCCGATGCAGAAGCCGAGCGTCGCTCCGGAGAAACGGCCGTCGGTGATGAGCGCGACCTTGCCGCCCGTGCCCTGGCCGTAAAGCGCCGCGGTGGTGGAGAGCATCTCGCGCATGCCGGGGCCGCCGCGCGGGCCCTCGTAGCGGATCACCAGCACGTCGCCTTCGCGATAATTGCGGCTCTTAACCGCGGCAAAGCACGCCTCTTCGCCGTCGAAGCAGCGCGCCGGGCCGGAAAACTGAAGGGTTTTCATCCCGGCGATCTTCACGATCGCGCCCTCGCTCGCGAGGTTGCCCTTGAGGCCGACGACGCCGCCGGTCGGCGAGAGCGGATTGTCGACGCGCCGCACCACGTCCTGATCCTCGTTCCAGCGCACGCTGCGCAGGTTTTCGGCGATGGTGCGCCCGGTCACGGTCATGCAATCGCCATGAAGATGCCCGCCATCCAACAAAGATTTCATCAGCAGCGGCACGCCACCTGCTTCAAACAAATCTTTGGCGACATAACGGCCGGCGGGCTTGAGATCGGCCACGTAAGGGGTGCGGCGAAACACCTCGGCTACGTCGAACAGCGAGAAGCTGATGCCGCATTCGTGCGCAATCGCCGGCAGATGCAGCGCGGCGTTGGTCGAGCCGCCAGAGGCCGCCACCACCGCCGCCGCGTTCTCCAGCGCCTTGCGGGTGACGATGTCGCGCGGGCGCAGGTTCGACTTGACGAGCTCCATCACCTGCTCGCCAGCGGTCATGCAGAACTGGTCGCGGAACTCGTACGGTGCGGGCGCGCCGGCCGAGTAGGGGAGCGCAAGCCCGATCGCCTCCGACACCGTCGCCATGGTGTTGGCGGTGAACTGGGCGCCGCAGGCACCGGCCGACGGGCAGGCGACCTGCTCGAGTTCGTCGAGATCTTCGGCCGACATCGCGCCGACCGAATGGCGGCCGACCGCCTCGAACACGTCCTGGACGGTCACTTGCCGGCCCTTGAATTTCCCGGGCAGGATCGAGCCGCCGTAGATGAAGATCGACGGCACGTTGAGGCGGCACATCACCATCATCATGCCGGGCAGCGACTTGTCGCAGCCGGCAAGGCCGACGAGCGCGTCGTAGGCGTGGCCGCGCATGGTCAGCTCGACCGAATCGGCGATCACCTCGCGTGACGGCAGCGAGGACTTCATCCCCGCGTGGCCCATGGCGATGCCGTCGGTCACGGTGATGGTGCAGAACTCGCGCGCGGTGCCGTTGGCGGCGGCGACGCCTTTCTTGACCGCCTGGGCCTGGCGCATCAGCGCGATGTTGCAGGGGGCGGCCTCGTTCCAGCAGGTCGCCACGCCGACGAACGGCTGGTGAATCTGTTGGGTCGTCAGACCCATGGCGTAATAATACGAGCGGTGCGGGGCCCGCTCGGGGCCCTCGGTCACATGCCGGCTCGGCAGCCGGTGTTTGAGGTTGGTCTTGGCATCCATCGCGTGTCGCTCCGCCGCGCATCGGTTGTGAACTCAGCGGCTTCGCGGCAACACTGTGTTCGACCGGTCACACTCACGCGCGGGCCTAGCCTGCGCGTCCCTCTGATTTCGTGGACGTGTGTGGCGGAATCGCGGCTTTTCATGCTTAACGCCGCGCAATCACGGTTTTGTTCTTAACGTGTGACCACCCCGCCACACCAAAAATTTGCTGCAATGCAAATCGCCGCTGCCTATCCCTCCCCCGCGAGCGAAGCGAGCGCGGGGAGGGTGGCGAGCGAAGCGAGCCGGGTGGGGGCTCTTCCGGGCGACCGGCTTGGGCCATGTAAAAAGGCCCCAACCCCTGACCCCTCCCCGCCACGCTTCGCGTGGGGGGAGGGGAACCGAAACACCGCGCTTTACTCCGCCGCCTCGCGCGCCTGGGAGAGGTTGTCGAGCGAGGAAATGATGTGGTCGGCGAGGGTCTGGGCAAGCGCGGAGGCTTCGTGCGGATTGCGCAGCAGGCCGATCCGGCAGGACGGCAGTTCCGGGAAGCCGTCGGCGGGGCTGAGAACCCGCATGCCGGGCCGCAGGCCCGACTCCGGCAGCACCGAGACGGCAAGGCCGGCGAGCACGGCGGCCGCCACCGCGCCTGCGTTCGAACTCGAATAGAACACGCGGTAGGGCCGGCCTAACGTTTCCAGACGCTCGATCGCGACCCGGCGCCAGTTGCAGGTCGGTCGCCCGAGCGCGAGCGGCACGCGCTCCTGCTGGTGCGTCGGGTGCCGGCTCGAAGTGACCCACAGCAGGCGCTCGCTGCGGAACGTCTCCGCCGGGCGCTGGCCTTCGACGTGGGTGATGATGGCGAGGTCGAGGTCGTTGGCGTCGATCCGCTCGATCAGGTCGACGGTCGGCTCGCAGATCACGGTCAGCTCGGCGCCCGGATACGCGCGCGAGAACCGCGCCATGATCTCGGGCAAATATCGGTCGGCGTAATCATCCGGGACGCCCAGCCGCACCCGACCGCTCAGCTCGGCGTCGGAGAAAGCCGCGACCGCCTCGACGTTGAGCTTGACGATGCGACGGGCAAAATCGAGCAGCCGCTCGCCGTCGTCGGTCAGTTTCGAAGCGCGCCCGTCACGTGTGAAAATCGGACGTGCCAGCCGCTCTTCCAGCCGCTTCATCTGCATCGACACCGCGGACTGGGTCTTGTGAACGGTTTCGGCCGCCCGCGTGAAGCTGCCGGTTTCCACGATGGCGATGAAGGTGCGCAGCTGGTCGACATCGAGAAGCGCGGTCATGGCATTGGCTCCCGGGCGCGCAAATACATCAACTTGGCTAATGCATCAGATTAGAAACATTCGTTTCACTTATCAATAGGCTTCTGCGATATTTGCGTCGTTGGCGAAAACGGGCGGGCTTGTGGGGTGGCTCCGACGGAGGTCGGACGCCGCGCACAGCCGTCCCTGCGAAACGTGGAGGCTGCCATGACGACCTACGCCGAGGCTTGGAAGAGCGCCGCCGAACCATTCGGCCGGATGATCTTTGCCGTTACCGGCCTGGTAATGGCGCGCCTGCGTCGTCTCGCCGTCGCCTTTCAGCACCGCCACGACGCCACCGTCCTGCTGCGCTTCGACGACCGCATGCTCGCGGACATCGGACTCACGCGGAGGGATGTTCGTGAAGCCTTCAGCGAGCCGGTATGGCGGGATCCCACCGACCTGCTGGCCGAGCGTGTGGCCGGGCGCTGGCCCAGCCGGTTGAGGCCGCGTCCGTCGGGCGTTCTGTCCGTCGTGCCGGAGGTCGGCCGGGTGCGCACCCTGGGTGTCCCGCGCCCGTTAGTTTAGCTCCCCCGAGGCTGTCCCCTCAGCCTCCCGATCCGGGTGCCGTCCCCTCTGGGCCCGGATGCTAAGCGCCCGCCGGAGCCGTCCCCGGCGGGCGCTTTTTTAACTGTCATTGCGAGTGGCGGTTGCCCGCATAAGCGCAACGCGGCGGAATCCCGGATGTCGCGCTTACGCGCTCATCCGGGCTACGGATGCCGCCGTTACGAAGGTAGAACGGTTTTCGGTGGCTTTGCCGTCTTCGGGTCGGCGCGGTCGATTTCCGCGGCGAGCCTTTCCCAGACCGCGGCTCCGGTCTGGTCACCGGCCTGGCGTAGGCGCTCAGCGGTTTTCAACGCCCTTTTCTTCGCGCCTCGGCCATACCGCGCCCGGCCCACCCGGGCATGGATGCGGATCGCCTCGTTGAGATCGATGTGCATGACGTCCTCGTTCCAGCCTCTGATGTTGGCACGAGTCGGCAAGGTGTCAATGTGGGTCCGAAGTCCTTGTCGGGGCTGTGGAAAACTCTCGCGGACCTAATTACCGCCCGTCCGCCGGCGGCGTTAGTCATAAATTAGTCTACGTTTGCAAGTCTTTGCGCAGAACACCGCCCGGGGGGGTGGGACCAGGGGGAGTGTCGATGCGGCAGCGGTCGAGCGCCACCTTCAACTTCGGTTGTGCCCTTGCGGTCTTTAGTGCCGCAGCTCTCGCCTACGGGATCACCTCACGCCCCTCGGCGCAGGAACGTGCGCCGGAGATCGCAGCCGAGAATGTGCGTGCTCAAACCGTGGTTGTCCGCTCCGATGCGGAGCGTAATCTCGCGGCGATAAAGCTGCGCGCCGCCGAGGAGAGCGCCGCGGCCGACCGCGCGCTATTCATTCCGACGCCGACCTATCTGCCGCCGGGTTATCAGCAAACGGCCGCCGCGGCGCGTCCCGCGCCGGTCGTCGCCGCAGCGGCGCCGCTGCCGACGCGGCGCCCGGTGCAAATGCAGCTCGCAAGCATCGCGGCGAAGCCCGCGATTCCGGCGCACAGCCTCACGCGCCCTGGCGCCGTCCTCAACGACGCGCAGATTGCGAACATCAAGCGGCGGCTCAACCTGACGCCGGACCAGGAGCGCATGTGGCCGTCGGTCGAATCTGCCCTGCGCAATCTCAGCTACGCCAAAGCGCACGGGGGACACGACGCCGCCCAGGCGGTCGCCCAGATCGATCCCGCCAGCGCCGAGGTGCAGAACCTCAAATCGGCGGCGATGCCGCTGGTCATGAGCTTCAGCGGCGACCAGATGCGCGAGCTGCAATCGATCAGCCGCGTCGCCGGCCTCGACAAGCTGGTCCCGAATTTCTGAAATTGCTGTAGGGCGCAATAGCGGCCGCAGGTCGCGTATTGCGCCGCCTTGCGTCAAATGAACAGAACGGCGCATTACGGCGCTACGCGCCTAATGCGCCCTACTGCCTTCGCCGCAGCGGCACCACGCTCGCGCTCTGATAAGCCAGCAGTTCGACCGTGGCGATGAGCGCCGTCTCGTCGAACGGTTTTCCCACCACCAGCGCATCGCGGAAACCTTGCGGCAGCGCTTCGCGGCCGTAGCCGGTCACGAAGGCAAACGGAATGTTCCGTTTGGTCAGCGTGGCGGCAAGCTCGTCGACCGGCTGGCCGGCGAGGTTCACGTCGATGAGCGCGGCGTCGCACGCCGCCTCCGCGCACAACGTCTTCGCCTCCCGCACCGTCCCGGCGCTTCCCACCACCTCGCAGCCTGCAGCCGTAAGGCACGACTCCAGATCCATCGCCACGAGCGGCTCGTCTTCGACAATGATCACGCGTTTGCCGGCCAGGCTTTGCTTGTCGTCGACGCGGCGCAGCAAGGCGGCCGCATCCGCGGTCGGCGCCAGAACGGCGACGCCGAGGCGCGGCTGCAACTGCTCCGGCAGCGGCAGGGTGAAGGTGCCGCTCATACCCTCCGCGCCGTAGCGGATCGAGGCGCTGCCGCCGTGCGCCTTGAGGGTTTGTTCGATCAGTGTCGTGCCGAAGCCGCGCTCGCGCGGCACCGCGATCTTGCGGCTTGCGTTTTGTTCCCGCCATTCGAGCACCAGCCGGCGTTCGTCGTTCGTGCGCGTCTCCCACGTCACGGACAGATGCCCGTCCGGCCCCGATAGCGCGCCGTATTTGCGGGCGTTGGTCGCAAGCTCATGCACCACCAGCGCGAGGTTCATCGCCGCCTGCGCGTCGAGCATGAGCGTCGGGCCGCTGATTTCGACCCGCCGGTCGTCCGCTCCGCCGAGCAGCACTTGATCGCGCACCAGGTCCATGATCTCGGCGCCCCGCAGTCGTGTTTGCGTCAACAGGTCGTGGGTGCGCGCCAGCGCCTGCACGCGTCCGCTGAAGCCCTTGACGAACTCGGCCGGAGTTTTCGCGCGCCGCATCGACTGATTGGCGATCGCCTGGATGGTCGCGAGCGTGTTCTTGACGCGATGATTAAGCTCCTGCACCAGCAGGCGCTGGAGCATTTCGGCTTGCTTACGCTCGCTGATGTCGCGCGCGATTTTCGAAGCCCCGATGACGCGGCCGCTCTTGTCGCGCAGCGGCGAGACGCACAGCGACACGTCGATGCGGCGGCCGTCCTTCGCGACGCGCACGGTTTCGTAGTGGTCGATGTGCTCGCCGCGACGCAGCTGGGCGAGGATGAGCTTCTCTTCGTCGTGCAGCTCGGGCGGGATGATGCGGGTGATCGACTGGCCGATCATCTCCTCGGGCGTATAGCCGAACAAGCGCATGGCCGAGGCGTTCCACGAGGTCACCCGGCCCTCGAGCGTCTTGCTGACGATGGCGTCGTCCGAAGTCGCCACGATCGCCGCGAGCCGCGCCGCGTGCACTTCGTTCGCGTGCCGCTCGGTGATGTCCATCAGCAGGTTGATGGCCCCGGTCAGGCGGCCGGACGCGTCATAGAGCGGCGTCGGGAAGGGTAGGAAATTCACCCGCGTGCCGTCCGGCCGCTCGGCTATGGCTTCGATGCCGCGAACCGGCCGCCCTTCCTTGAGGGTCACCGCCATCGGGCATTGGTCATGCGGTAACGGACGGCCGTCCGGCCAGTAGATTTTCCAGGATCCGCACCAGTGGCTGCTGCCGAGCTGCGGGCGATGGCCCCACAGCTCCGCGGCGGCTTCGTTGTAGTAGGTGATCCGTCCCTCGGCATCGGTCGTATAAACCGCGACCGGCAACGCATTCAGCAACTCGGTTCCAAGCATTACACGCAACCCCTCGAAGTCCCAACATGGGTAAATGCCGGTTCTTCAGCTTTGTTCCGCGCCCGACATAATGAGAACGGCGGGGCGGCGTAGCCCGCATGAGCGCAGCATCGTAGCCCGCATGAGCGCAGCGAAATGCGGGGCAGGTCCCGGATGTCGCGCTGCGCGCTCATCCGGGCTACAGGAGTCACACGGCGGCGATCGCTTCGATCTCTAGCAAGAAATTCGGATTGGCGAGGCCGCGCAGGACGCACAACGTGCTGCCGGGCGGGTGGGCGCCGAAATAGGTCTCAAGGATGCCGCGCGCTTTCGGCACGTCGTGCTGGTTGCAAATGTAGATCGTGATCTTGGTCACGTCGGAGAGCTTGGCGCCGCCGGCCGCGAGCGCTTTCGTGAGATTCTGCATCACCAGCTTGACCTGCGCGTCGAAGTCGTCGGGCGGCAGCACCTTGCCGTCGGGGTCGGCGGGGACCTGCCCGGCGCAGAACACGAGCTTCTGCGCGCCTTCGGCGGTGACCACGTGGGAGTAGCTCGCGAACGGCTTGTGAATCCCCTGCGGGCTGATCCGGCTGATTTTTGCCATCAGTGTCTGTCCTCTGGATGTGTCGCCACGGGCAGCGTAGCTTGCGGGTGGGGAACCGTCAGCCCAGACAAAGGATCACAGGATGAGCGACTGGCTCGGCCTGCGCGAGAAGGTGTGCGTGGTCACCGGCGCCGCCAGCGGGATCGGCCGCGGCATCGCGCTTGCCTTCGCGTCCGCCGGCGCGACGGTCGTGGCGATTGATCGCGACCGCGACGGCTGCATGCGCACGGCCGACGAAGCCAGGGGCGCGGGGGCAATCGCCGCCGCCACCATCTGTGACGTCACCGACCCGGACGCCGTCGCCGCGGCGGCCCTCCAGACCACCAACGGATTCGGCCGTTGCGACGTGCTGGTAAACAACGCCGGCATCCTGCGGCCGGGCGACGTCGCGACCGTCTCGCTCGGCGACTGGAACGCGCTCATCCAGGTGAATCTGACTGCGTATCTTTGCTGCGCGCAGGCGTTCGGCCGCGACATGCTGGCGCGCGGCGCGGGCGCGCTGGTGCACATCGCCTCGATCGCGGCGAGCGAGCCGCAGGCGTCTTCCGGCGCCTACAGCGTGAGCAAGGCGGGCGTCGCGATGCTCTCGCGCCAGATCGCCTTCGAGTGGGGACCGCGCGGCGTGCGCAGCAACACGGTGAGCCCGGGCCTCGTGCGCACGCCGATGAGCGAAGCCTTCTATCAGGCGCCCGGCGTGCTCGAGCGGCGCGAAGCCGCGGTGCCGCTGCGCCGGGTCGCAACACCCGCCGATATCGCCGACGTGGTGGTGTTTCTCGCGAGCGACCGCGCGCGCTACGTCACCGGCCAGGAGGTCGTGGTCGACGGCGGCTTTGCGCAGACGCTGATGAGCCACGTGCCGCGCCCGGGATTCGGATGAGCGGCACATGCGCCAAATAACCCGGTCGTGAGGAGAAGCATGCGGTCGCGATTGATGGCTCTTTTGTTCGCCGGCCTGTTCCTCGCCGCGCCCGCTAACGCGGCCCCGTGCGGTGGCGATTTCAACGCGTTCCTCGCCGCCATGGCGCGCGATATCGCGGCCGCCGGCGTGTCGCGCAGCGTGATCGACACCGCCTTCGCCGGGCTTACGCTCGACCCCGGCGTGCTCGCCTTCGACCGGCGCCAGCGCGGCACCTTCCGCAAGAGCTTTGAGGAATATGCGGCAACCCGCGTGACCGCTCCGCGTCTCAAACGGGCGCGCGCGCTGATGGTGCGCCATGCCGCGCTGCTCGCGCGCATCGAGCGTCAGTTCGGCGTGCCTTCGACTTTGCTGGTGGCGATCTGGACGCTGGAAAGCGACAACGGCACTGGCGACATGGGCCGGCTGCCGGTCATCCGCACGCTCGCCACCCTCGCGCACGATTGCCGGCGCAGCGAACTCTTTCAGGGGGAGCTGATCGCTGCCTTGAAGATCGTCCAGCGCGGCGACCTGCCGCTGCGCGACCTCGTCGGCGCCTATGCGGGCGAGATCGGGCAGACGCAGTTTCTGCCCTCCTCCTACATCAAATACGGCGTCGATTATGACGGCAACGGCCACGTCGACTTGCGCCACAGCGTGCCCGACGTGCTCGCTTCGACCGCCAACCTGCTCAAGGTCAACGGCTGGCGCGCCGGCGCGCCGTTTACCGAGGGCACCGCGAATTTCGAGGTCATGCGCGAGTGGAACCGATCGGTGGTCTACCGCAAGACCATGGCGCTGTTTGCCGAGCGGTTATCCAGTAATCAGTGACCAGATCACTGATCACTGGCCCTGTGCCAGCTCCGGATATTTTCTTAGCCGCGCTTCGTTGAGAAGGTAGATCGTGAAGCAGACGATGGCGCCGGCGGCGAACGGCACCGCCGAGTAAAGATACAGCCGCTCGACCGGCAGTCCGACCAACAACGCGCCGATCAGCGGTCCCGAGATGGCGCCGAGCCGGCCGATCCCGAGTTGCCAGCCCGAGCCGTTGGCGCGCAGCGAGGTCGGATAGATCATCGCCCCCACCACGTTGATGCCGGACTGAATGCCGAGCACCACGGCGCCGGCGAAGAACGTCGCCGTGAGCAGCGCGGCGGGCGAGGTCGGGCCGGTAAAGCCGATCGATGCGACGACCGGCACCGCGATCGCAAACAAAATGGCGATGGCGAAGAAGCGGTGGCGCTGCAGCCACCAGCACAGCGCGAGCGCGCCGACGGTGCCGCCGACCTGCAGCAGCGCGCCGGCGAGCGCCGCCACCGCCGGCGGCGCGTGCGCGGCGGTCAGCAGGGTCGGCGTCCAGCTGATCAGGAAGAAGTAGCCCATCAGGTTGAGGGCGAACATCAACCAGGTGAGCGGCGTGATCGCCGCGAGCCCGCTGCCGAACAGATAGATCGGGCTCGAGCTCGGCGACTGCTTCTCGTCCTCGATGACGAAGCGCGCGTCGGGCGGCACGACGTAGTCGGGCCGGATCGCCGCGATGAGCCGCACCATCTTGCCGCGGTGGCTGTCGTGCAGCGCCATGAACTTGATCGATTCGGGCATGCCGAAAATCGCGCCGAGCGCGAACGCGATCGGCGCCACGCCGCCGATCTTGAACAGGATCGGCCAGCCGTAGTGCGGCACGAGCACCGCCGCCGTAAAGCCCGCGAGCGCCCCGCCGAGCGGCACCAGCCCGACCGCGATGATGGCGAGCGTCGCGCGCAGGTGGCGCGGCGCCGACTCGGCGTTGATCGCGACCACGTTGGGAATGACGCCGCCGATGCCGAGCCCGGCAACGAACCGCAGCGTTGTCATTTCGGTCAGGTTGGTCGCGTAGGCGGCCCAATAGGTGAGCACGCCGAACAGGAGATTGCAGAGGATGAGCGAGGTCTTGCGGCCGTAACGGTCACCGATCCAGCCGAAGATCTGCGAGCCGAACAGCACGCCGATGTTGCTGGCGCTCAGCACCAGGCCGAGGTCCTTCGGCGAGACATGCCAGTCGGCGATGAGGTGCGGTGCCGCAAACGCGATCGCGCCGATGTCGTAGCCGTCGATCATCGCGATCAGCACCGACCAGACCATCAGCTTGATCTGAAACGCACCGACCCCAGACTGATCGAGGAATTGCGAGACCTGCACCTGCGGCGCGCGCCCTGGCGCCGCCGCGCTATCACCCTGGACGGCCATTCTTTCCTCCGGAAGGCTTTTTGTGGCGCGCAGGTTAGGCCAGACCATGCGTCCGGTGCAACGAGCGCCTCTCCACGCTTGCGGTGGACGCGCGAAGGGCCTCGGGCGAGGGGACTTGCGCCATTCTACTCAAGGGAATACCTTGGGAAGAATGGTCTGCTCGTTCAAGGACGCGACTACGGCCCGCCTGTTCGCTGACGAGGACGTGCCACGGTTCCGCGGGATCGAGCGACCGGCCCGACGCAAGCTGCTGCTTCTGAACGGCGCCCGTACGATCAACGACTTGCGCTCGCCGCCTGGGAATCGGTTAGAAGCGCTTGCGGGCGGCCGTCGCGGCCAGCATTCGATCCGCATCAACGATCAATGGCGGATCTGTTTTGTTTGGCGTGAAGGTGGGGCCGAGGGCGTCGAAATCGTCGACTATCATTGAAAGCGAATAGCATGGCAAAAACAGCGAAACGCCTTGAACCGATCCCACCAGGTGAAATCCTGTACGAAGAGTTCATGCGACCCCACAAGGTCAGCCAAAACCGGCTCGCGCGCGACATCGACGTGAACCCGGCGCGAGTCAACGACATCGTGCATGGACGCTCCTCGATCACCGCCACGATTGCGCTGCGGCTGGCGAAATATTTTCGGACCACGCCGGAATTGTGGCTAACCCTCCAGGCCGATTACGACTTGCGGCGTGCGCGCGCCAAGGACTGGCCAAAAGTGGAGCCGCGCGTCCGCGTTCTGGCGGCGGAATGAGACTATCGCTGGGCTGCTAGCGCGACGCCGATGACGACGCACCAACTCCTTACCTGGGGCCGTTCCCTTCTTCGGTCTAATGACCGTCCTTGGCGCAGCGCTATCAATTGTGCGTCTGTTTCGGGGCCGGTCGGACAGCCGCTAATCGCCTAATAAACAATGCGCGATCACATAATTCGCGTGGGCACGCACGCCCATCCGCCTCCGCGCTCTGCGCTTCGGCGGACCTCAAACCCGCCGCAGCTCGCGTAGCGAGCGAAGGCGGGTCGGCGCGCTTAGCCCAACCCTACGCCGCGCGCACGATCTGCGAATCGTCAGCTTCCGAAAAATCGAGCTCCGGCGCCGGCACCGGGCGGCTGAACAGATAGCCTTGCGCCTGGCTGCAACCGGCCACCCGCAACAGCGCGAACTGCTCGGCGGTCTCGACCCCTTCCGCCACGGTCGCAATCCCGAGGCTGCCGCCGAGCCCGATCACCGCGCACACGATCGCCGCGCATTCGGCGCTGGTGGAGAGTTTGTGCACGAACGACTTGTCGATCTTGATCTTGTCGAACGGGAACATGTGCAGATAGGTGAGCGAAGAATATCCGGTGCCGAAATCGTCGAGCACGATCGACACGCCGTGCCGCTTGAGCCGATGCAGCGTGGCGAGGTTGCTCTCGTCCTGCGCCAGCAGGACCGATTCGGTGATTTCCAGCTCCAGCCGTTGCGGCGCCAAACCGGATTCGGCGAGCGCGCAGGCGACGATTTCCGCAAGGTCGCCCTTGCCGAATTGCAGCGGCGAGAGGTTGATGGCGAGCCGCACGTGCGCCGGCCAATTCGCCGCCTCCGCGCAGGCGCGGCGGATGATCCATTCGCCGAGCGGCACGATCAGCCCGGTTTCCTCGGCGATCGGGATGAAACGGTCGGGCGCGATGACGCCGAGCTGCGGGTGGCGCCAGCGCGCCAGCGCTTCGACGCCGCACACGCGCCGCGTCGCGAACCCTACGATCGTCTGATAGTGAAGCTCGAACTCGCCGCGCGCGATCGCCGCGCGCAAATCGTTCTCCAGCGCGTGGCGCGAACGCGCGTCGGTTTCCATCTTCGGCTCGAAGAAGCGGAAGCCGTTGCGGCCCGCCGATTTCACCTGATAAAGCGCGAGGTCGGCATTTTTGAGCAGCTCGTCGGCGCTGGCGCCGTCCTGCGGCGCGAGCGCGATCCCGATGCTGGCGCCGATCGAGGCGCGGTGCCCGTCGAGATCGTAAGGCCGGTTGATCGCGTCGAGGATGCGGGTGGCGAGCGCAATCGCGTCTTCTTTCTGATCTTGTGCGAGTGTTTGCAGCACCGCGAACTCGTCGCCCCCGAAGCGGGCGACGGTGTCGGTCTCGCGGATCACGGCGCCCAGCCGCCGCGCCACCGCTTTGAGTAGCGCGTCCCCGACCGGATGCCCGAGCGAATCGTTGACCGCCTTGAAGCGGTCGACATCGATCATGAACACCGAGAACCGCTCGCCGCCGCGCCGCAGCCGTGCGAGTGCCTCGTCGATTTTTTCCATGAACAGGGTGCGGTTGGCGAGGTCTGTGAGACTGTCGTGACGCGCCATATGCGCGACCTCGGCCTCGACCCGCTTCTGCGCGGTGATGTCTTGATGGATGGCGACCCAGCCGCCGTCGCCCTTGGGCTGATGCATGACGGCGACCACCCGGCCGTCGCGTAGGTGGTTGACGGCGTAGTACGGCTCCGGCCGCGCGACTTCGAAAAGCCGCCGGTCGATGTATTCCTGCGCGTCGGCGGGGCTGTGCCCGGCCGCGACTCGCGCCTCGAGGATCGAGCGCAACGTCGTTCCCGGCGCGGTCTGTTCGGGCGAGAGGCCGTACATTTCCGCGTAGTGACGATTGCATACGACCAGGCGCTGGTTGCGGTCGAACATGCACAGGCCTTGCGACATGTTCTCCAACGTCACTTCGAGCAGGTTGCTCTTCGCCGCCAGCCGGCGGTTGAGCTTGGCGAGCAGCAGCGTGCCGAGGATGATGACGATCGCCAACAGGAAGGCGGTGGGAGCGACCGCACCGAGGTGCTGATAGAACGGCGCGAGCACGGCTCCGCGCTCGTAACTGACGACGACCACCAGTGGAAGTCCCGGCACCGCCTTGTAGCCGACGATCCGATCGATCCCGTCGACGACGCTGACGCCGGAAAAGGAGCCGGCGTCGCTTTCCGGCAGGTAGTGGCTGAGCAGCGGGCCGCCGGAGAAACTCTTGCCGATGGCGCCAGGGGCCGGTGGCTCGCGCGCCAGGATGGTGCCGTCGCGATGCAAGAGGACCGCGGCGCCGCCGTTGTCGAGGCGGATCGCCCGATAGGTGCGGGTGAAATAGGACTGATCGAGCGCGGCACTCAGCACGCCGGCAAAGCTTCCGTCCGCATTGTTGAGCCGGCGCGAGGCGGCGGTGATCCAGCTTCCCGTCGCGGCCGAGCGGAACGGCGGCGCCACGAACAGTCCCAAGGCCGGATTGTCGCGTTGCGCTGCGAAATGCAACCGGTCCGCGATGTTCGGCCGCGGCGGACCACCCTCGGATGAGTGCGCCTCGACGTCGCCCGCCGCGTTGGTCCAGTTCAGCGCGATCAGCACCGGCGAGGTCTGCTGCAAGCGGCGCAAATCCTGCTGCACCGCCTCCGCCGTGGCGTAGCGGCCGGCTTCGACGTTGCGGCGAATGAGTTCGGCCTGACCGAGAGTACGGTCGACCGCTTCGAAAGTGCGTGCGGTGTGCTCCGCCAGCACTTCGGCGAAGCTGCGCGCGGATTGTTCGGCGGCCGCAATGGCGCCGTGATAGCGCGCGTCGAGGTCGAAAAACAGCATCGTGCCGCGCGCGAGGATGATCACGGCGGCGAAGCACGCCAGCACGTGGTTGGGCCGGCCGGCAAAAAAATTGCCGGTCGTCCGCGCCAGCGCGCCAACCCGGCTCACGCCCATCGGCCGTTCCCCCGCGAAGCCCGTCGCGTCGGTCGGAAGCGCGGCCGTCCCGATGCGCAACGCCCGCGCATGGTTAGCGAATGGTGCCGGCCTGACGCGTCCCTGATCGCAGGCTAGCGCGCTACTGTTATTGTTTCGTCTGCAAAACGACGTTCGTGGGTCTATAGTTAATTGGTTGTATGTTTCGAGGTTTCGTAGGCTGGGCTAGGCGCGCAAAGCGCGCGTGCCCACCAGAATGTTTGCTTCAACTCTCCGCTAGCGGCCGATCGCGGCTCTTGCATTGCAGACGAAGCGGCAAGGCCGCGATCGGCAATGCAAAAATGGTGGCACCGCTGCTTCGCGCCCTGCGCTTCGCAGCGTTAGCCCACGTACGGCACCACGGTTATTTTGTCGTGGCGTGCTCGACGGCTTTGATGTTCGAGCGCTTTACGTTATCGAGGTTTTTACCCTCGATCCGCACCAGCTTCGTGAGCCCGCGCCGGTTCGGCGAGTGAACCGCGCCGACGTCGTAGAGGTGGCTGTCGCCCGGCCGCATCAGGTAGCTCTTCGCGGGTTCGACCAGGTTGGGCGCGTCGCCCTCGCCACGCTTGACGATGCGCCAGTCGACCATTTCGGTATCGCCGACCGCCACGCCGTAGATCGCCCAGCTCGACCCGTGGTCGTGCGGCTTGCCGGTCGAGGCATCCTCGTAGACGTGGCCGCACACGCAGAAGCCCAGCTCGGGATCCTCGTAAAGCACCTTGCGCGGACGGCACTGGTCGGCGGTGAGGTGCTTGGCGATAAATTCCTGGTCGGTCAGGGCCTTCGACACGAGGCTGCATACCGCCTGCTTGCCGGCCACCCCGGAATCCCCCTTGAGGGTCTTGCGGATGTCGGCGCTCAGTTGTTCGAGGGTATAGGACATTGTTTCCGTCCCGGATCGTTACCTAGGGAATCTTCCCCATTATGAAAGCGAGGGTGGACTCAAGGCAAGTGCTCAATTGAAGTTGAGGCGCAGCCCCGGTTCCGGCCATTGCATCACGCCCAGGCAGCCGGTGTCGGAGAGCGTGATATAGGCGGTGCGCATGTCCGCGCCGCCGAAGCAAATATTGGTGGGATAGCGGTCCGGCATTTTGACCGCGCGCACGATGTCGCCGGCCGGGCTGATCTCGGTGATGTAGCCGGTGTTCAACGTCGCGATCGCGATATTGCCGTTCGCCATCACCGCCATGCTGTCGAAGCGCGCGTGGCCGCCAAGCCCCGCGATCACCCGGCCGCTGTGCGGCGCGAATTGGTCTTTCGGCTTGAGCCGGCCGGGGCCCTGCACGTCGAACACCCACAGCCGCGCGCCTTCGGTATCGGCGACATAGAGCGTCTTGCCGTCCGGGGAGAGGCCGCAGCCGTTCGGACTCAGGACCGGGTAGGCGACCTCGACGACTTTCGAGCCGTCGGGCAGCGCATAATAGACGCCGCCGTTGTCGCGGTGGCGCGCGTAGCGCTTGCCGAGATCGGTGAAATAGAAACCGCCCTCCTTGTCGAACACGAGGTCGTTCGGCGCCGAGAGCAGATGCCCGTCGACCTCCTTGTAGAGCACCGTTGATTGGCCGGTCTTGGGATGAATGCGCTCGACGGTGCCGTATTTGTAATCCGGGTGCGGGCCGAGGCCCATGGAGTGGCCCTCGACGTAGCGGCTGCCGCCGTTGTTGCAGAGATAGAAGTAGCCGTCGGGACCGATCGCGAGTCCGTTGGGTCCGCCGCCGCAGGCGGAGAACAGACTGACCTTGCCGTCCGGCGTCACGCGCGAACAGCGCCCATTGCGGATTTCCGTGAGCACGACCGAGCCGTCGGCGCACACGACCGGGCCTTCGGGAAAACCCAGGCCGGTCGCCACGATCTTCACGTCCGTCATGATTTCCTCCCTAGGCGTAAGTTTCGCTGACGTGACGGCAAGGTCAAGCAGTTCAATGCGCCCGCGCCACAAACACCGCCGTCATGCTGAGGAGCGCGCCGAAGGCGCGCGTCTCGAAGCATGGCCACGCGCACCCGAGCTTGCATCCATCCTTCGAGACACGCGCGCGACGAGGTCGCGCGCGTTCCTCAGGATGACGTTGAGTTTGTTGCGCGACCGATGACAGGGACGGTGGACATGCTCTAGCTTGTTCACAGCGAGGGAGACGACGCAATGCCGATCATCGACGCGCAGGTGCACTTGTGGCGCAAGGGAAAGCCTAGTCCGCAGCATCAGCCCGAGCCCTATCTCGTCGAGCACGCGATCCGCGACATGGCTGCGGCCGGCGTTGACGGCGCGATCCTGCATCCGCCGACGAGCTGGGATCCGGATTCGAACGAGCAGGCCGTGGAGGCTGTCCAGGCATACCCGCGGCGCTTCGCCATTCTCGGCTACCCGCCGCTCGACCGGCCGGAGAGCCGAACGCTGATCGCGACATTGAAACAACGGCCCGGCATGGTGGGCGCGCGGCTTTATTTCAACCAGCCGCATAACCGCTCCTGGCCGACCGACGGCACGCTCGACTGGCTGTGGCCGGCGGCCGAAGCGGCGCAACTGCCGCTGGCGCTGCTTGCCGGCGATTGGCTGCCTGCGCTCGGCGAAATCGCGGCGCGCCATCCGCGTCTCAAGCTCGCGGTCGATCACATGGGCGCGCTGCGCGGCGCCAAAGGTGAGGCGGCTTTTCCCAAGATGAAGGAGCTGACCGCGCTCGCGCGCTATCCCAACGTGGCCGTGAAACTCACCGGCGGCCCGTTCTACGCGGACGACGCCTACCCGTTCAAATCGCTGCACAAGCATTACCGCGCCATGTACGACGCGTTCGGTCCGCGCCGGCTGTTCTGGGGCACCGACATCACCAAGATGCCGTGCTCGTGGCGCCAATGCGTCACGCATTTTCAGGAGATCGACTGGATCCCGGAAGCCGACAAGAAACTCATCATGGGCGACGCCATCTGCGACTGGCTCGGCTGGAGGCCGTGACCCGCGCCACGATCACGAGTGCTTAACGTAGGCTTCGGTCGTGTAGCGCCGCATCATTCTCTGGCTGTTGAATACCGAGCCGATCTTGCCGATCGCCTGTTTCATCATCCAGGTCCAGCGCGCACGGTCGGTGTAATAGAGCGGCAGGACGATGCTTTCGAGCTTGCTGTAGAGTTCGGCGGCAACAGCTGCGGTGTCCGCCGGGCCGCCGTCCTTTCCGATCGCCCAGCCGGTCACGCCCTCGTCCCAGCCCTCGATCCACCATCCGTCGAGCACGCTGAAGTTCAATACGCCGTTGAAAGCGGCTTTCATCCCGCTCGTTCCCGACGCTTCCAACGGCGGCAGCGGCGTGTTCAGCCACACGTCGGCTCCGGCGACGAGCTTGGCGGCGACCTGCATGTCGTAGTTGGGGAGGAACGCGGCGACCAGCGGCTTGACCTCGTGCATGTCGGCGTGGATCGCACAAATGAGCGACTTGCCTTCCCGGTCGTTCGGGTGCGCCTTTCCCGCCATGACGATTTGCAAAGGGTATCGGGCGTTGATCTCACGCAGCCGCGCGACGTCGTGGAACAGCAGATCCGGGCGCTTGTAGCCGGTCATCCGCCGCGCGAAGCCGAGGAGGGGAACGTCGAGCCTCATCTCAACCCCCGTGGCGCGTTTGATCTCGCCGATCAGCTCGGCTTTGGCCCGTTGATGCGCGGACCAGAGCGCTTCGGCGGAAACGTCGTCCACTTTGAACAGGCTGACCGGCTCGCGCGCCCAATGCGGCAGATGATCCTGCACCACCGCGGCGATGCCGGCATGCATCCAGGTCGGAACGTGGGCGCCGTTGGTGATCGCGCGCACTTTATAACCGGGGAACATGTTCTGCGCCGTCTCGGCGTGCCGCTGCGCCACGCCGTTGACGTAGTTGCTCAGGCTCAAAGCGAGATGACTCATGTTGAGGCAGTCATCGCCCGCCAGCTGCTTGAGCTCTTCGAGCGGGATGATGTTTCCCAGCACGCGCCGCACGTCGTGATAGTCGAAGCGATCGTGCCCCGCTTCGATCGGTGTATGCGTGGTGAACACGCATTGCTCGCGCACCCGGTCAAGATCGGAGGTCAGCGCGTTTTCGCCTTCGCGGCGATTTCTCAGCAGCAGCGACAAGGCCAGGAAGGCCGCGTGACCTTCGTTCAAGTGGTACGTTTCGATGGTGAAGCCGAGCGCGCGCAGCAGGCGTTCTCCGCCGATACCGAGAACGATCTCCTGCCGGATGCGGTCGCTCTTGTCTCCGCCGTAAAGCCGGTCCGTGATGCCGCGGTCGCGCGGATCGTTTTCTTGCACGTTGGTATCGAGAAGCACGATCGGCACGTGCCGCTGCAGCGGCGATTTCAGCTCGTAGAGCCAGGGCCGGATCCACACCGTCCGGCCCTCGATTTCGACCGCGACCATGACGCCGATGCCGTGCGCGTAATCCTCCGGGTTCCACGGGTCCGGATGATCGATTTGCTCTCCCCGCGCGTCGATTTCCTGGTGCAGATAGCCGCTGCGACTGGCGAGCGTGACGAACACCATGGGAAGCCCGAGGTCCGCGGCCGTGCGTGCGGCATCGCCGGCAAGAATGCCGAGCCCGCCCGAATAGGTATGCATTTCCGCTCGGATCCCGATCTCCATCGAGAAATAGGCGATCCTGGTCGTGCGCAGGTACGGGGCGATGTCGATCATGGCTGAGTGCAGCGGGAAACTTGGCGTGAAGAGCTTCCGAATATGCCGCGCGTGAGCGCTTTGGCAATGCGCCGTTGCCGCGCACGGCGCGCCGTCCACAGCTGCTGCGGACGTGCCGCGCGGGCGAACTTGCCGCTGCGTGATCGCCGGCTAAGATCGGCATGACCGGGGGAAAGCCGCATGCACGACGACAACGTCTACGATTTCATCGTCACCGGCGCCGGCTCGGCCGGCTGCGCGGTCGCCGCGCGGCTGAGCGAGGACGGCCGCTACCGCGTGCTGCTGCTCGAAGCCGGCGGCAAGGACCGCAACCCGTGGATTCACATTCCGCTCGGCTACGCCAAGATCTTCACCGACCCGAGCGTGAACTGGATGTTCGACAGCGAGCCGGAGGCGCAACTCAACGGCCGGGTCCTTTACCAACCGCGCGGAAAAGTGCTCGGCGGCACCAGCTCGATCAACGGCATGGTCTACATGCGCGGCACGCCGCGCGACTACGACGGCTGGCGCCAGCGCGGCTGCGAGGGCTGGGGCTGGGACGACGTGCTGCCGTATTTCCGCAAGGCGGAGAATCAGCAGCGCGGCGCCGACGAATTTCACGGCGTCGGCGGCCCGCTCAATGTTTCCAATGGCGTGCGCTCGCCGCTTGCCGACGCGATGGTCAAGGCGGCGATCGAGGCCGGCATTTCTCCCAATGACGACTTCAACGGCAAGCGCCAGGAAGGCGTCGGCTATTATCAGACGACGACGATCAACCGCAGGCGCTGGAGCGCCGCGCGCGCCTATCTTGGCCCGGCTAAACGCCGGCGCAACCTCACCGTCGAGACCCAGGCGCATGCCACCCGCATCGTGTTCGACGGCGCGCGCGCGGTCGCGGTCGAATACGCAACGCCGGGCGGACGAAAAGTCGCGCGCGCCCGCGGCGAGATCGTCGTCTCAGGCGGCGTCTACGGCTCGCCGCAACTGCTGCAGGTCTCGGGCGTGGGCCCAAGCGACCTGCTCGCCGAGTTCGGCGTTCCCCTGGTGCGCAACATGCCGGGCGTCGGCAAGCACCTGCACGATCACTTCAACACGTATCTGGTGTGGCGTTGCGCGCAGAAGACCGTGAACGATCTCGCCGCGAGCGCGACGCGGCAATTGCTCGCCGGCGTGCAATACGTCTTCACCCGCTCGGGCCAGCTGGCGAACGCCGGCATCTACGCCGGCGCGTTCGTCAAAAGCGACCCGCGCCTCGACGAGGCGGATTTGCAGATCAACATGTTCGGCTGGAGCACCTACGAGCGGCTGCGCACCGGCATGAAGCCGCATCCGTTCTCCGCCTTCACGTTCTCGCCGGTGCATCTGCGGCCCGAGGGCCGCGGCACGGTGCGCATCAAGAGCCCCGATCCGCTGGTGGCGCCGCAGATCCGCTTCAACTTCCTCGCCTCGGAAAACGATTTTCAGGCGCTCATCTTCGGCACGCGGCTGTGCCGCAAGATCGCGCGCCAGCCGGCGCTCGCCCCGTTCGTCGTCGAGGAGGTAGTGCCGGGCGCGGCGTGCGAGAGCGAGGACGATATCCGCGCGGAAATCCGCGTGCGCGGCGTGTCAAACCTGCATCCGGTCGGCACCTGCCGCATGGGCCGCGAGGTCGACGCCGTGGTCGATCCGCGCCTGCGCGTGCATGGGCTTTCCGCCCTGCGCGTCGCCGACGCTTCGGTCATGCCGCAGGTCCCGGGCGGCAACACCAACGCGCCGTCGATCATGATCGGGGAAAAATGCGCGGCGATGGTGCTGGAGGACGCGCGCGTGGCGTGACGGCCGATTCTCTACCTCAGCGACCCGACTGCTGCGCAAACGGTTTCGCTCACGCGATTAGCCACGGGTGGTCTCGCCTCAGGTTATGATTCGGTATACAACTATAAGTCATGGATATATAGTGAATAATGAGTGCTTATCAGGAGTAGAGTCTGTCGTTCCGGGCTTAGAGGACATGCGATGGCAAGATCAGTGTTATTGATCTGGGTCTTGATTGCGGGCAGCTTCAGCTTCCTACAGGAAGCTCACGGATTTGAGTTTCGCCTGCGCCTCGGGAAGCAGACGAACGGGTTTCACATTCCGCAGCAGTGGCACGGGCGTTCGATTGTCGTGGTGTCGCCTGAGAATGAGCACGTCGTCTATTCGATCGAGGATATATATGCGGCAGCGAAGTTGGATCTTGATGTGCTCGTCGGTCAAACGAGCGGCATTAATAACGCATATGCCATTATTGATGGCGTAGGGGCCGATGCACGACGCATGGTGATCATTGATGGGCAATGGATTTATCGATTTCCAAGCTATCGGGTCATTTTAGCTCACGAACTGGGGCATCATGTTTGCCGGCACACTCTTGATCGGTTTAATGCCTCGAACCGGTGGGAAATGGAATTGGAGGCAGACAGGGCCGGTGGCGCGCTGCTACGGGTGGCGTACGCGGATGGACGGGGCAGCGTCGGTGGGGATGTGGTAGATCTCTCTCAGATTATTTCCACCATTCGGCTCCTAGGACCAGGTTCGGATACTCATCCGCCTGCTGAGATGCGGGTGCAGGCGTTTAGACAGGGCTGGAATGATGGTTCGCCTTGCTTGAAGGCGGGATATGTTCCAGTGAATCCATTCCCGCGCCTTGACCCGACGCTTGTGGAACGGATTGCCCTTCGATATGGGAACCAAACGGAATGGTGTTTCTTCGGGTCGACATTCGATCAATTAGGCCCATGTCAGGCGAAGTATGCACATGCAACAGTTCGGGTCGATGGGAATCAAGTCAAAATCACGCTATCGAAGTCCAATTCTGGTAGCGGAATTGCTGTATTCCCACCGGACTATCGCCGAATTCAACTAGGTTCTGTGTTGTTCGAAGGGACGTCAGACAAGCAGAAGATTGTTGGCACTTTTTGGCACAGGGCTTCAGGTTGCGATCCTGTTGCCTACGAAGCCGAAGGCAACTTTGTTGAAAACAACGGGATATTCTTAACAGGGCGAATACCCAAATTAGATGGATGCAGATTGCGCGACTCATATGCTTCCACCCTTCACTTCTTTAAAGCGCTTGAGGATATACTTCGATAATCGTCCGCCGATGAGACAGTCGATCCGCGCCTGCGCGTGCATGGGCTTTCCGGCCTGCGCGTCGCCGACGCCTCGATAATGCCGCAGGTCCCGGGCGGCAACACCAACGCGCCGTCGATCATGATCGGAGAAAAATGCGCGGCGATGATGCTGGAGGATGCGCGCGTTGCGTGACGCGGTGGACCGGTGCGCGTCCCGATTCACGGAACGAACGCAAAGAACAAAAAAGTGGCGAAGATGACGAGATGGACGATGCCCTGGAGGATTGTGGTCCGGCCGGTTCCCAGCGTGATGACCCCGAGTAGCAGCGTCAGCACCAGCAGTACTTCATCTTGAGGGCTCAACCCGAGTTCGAGCGGCTGGCCGATCGCGAGGGAAACGGCGGCAACCGCCGGGATTGTTAGCCCGATGGTCGCAAGCGCGGAGCCCAAAGCCAGATTCAGGCTCGTCTGTAATCGGTTGGCTTGGGCGGCGTTGACGGCTGCCACGCCTTCCGGCAGCAACACCAGCGCGGCGATGATAATGCCCACGACGGCTTTCGGCACGCCCAGATAGGCGATCCCAAGCTCCACCGAGGGAGTGAGGACCTTGGCCAGGCCGACAATAACAATCAGGGAAATAACAAGGAGCGCGGCGCTCATCGTCGCCGTTTTGTTGGACGGCGGAGGCGCGTGCGTCTCCTCGTCAGCGGCTTGGATCGGCAGGAAGTAGTCCCGATGTCGCACGGTCTGGACGAAAACGAACGACCCATAGAGGACCAGCGACACGATCGCGGCGAATATGAGCTGTGGCGTGCTGTAGCGCGGTCCGAGTTCGGGCGCCTCGAAGTTCGGCAGAATGAGTGTAAGGGCGGTGAGTGCGGCCAGAACCGCGAGCGCCCCGCTCGCCCCTTGCAGCTGGAATCCCTGTTCGTGATGGCGAGCGCCACCGGTAAGCAAGCATAACCCGACGATGCCGTTGCACACGATCATTACGGCCGAGAAGACGGTGTCGCGCGCGAGGCCTGCCTTCTCGGCCGGCGCTGCCAGCATGACGGAGAGAATCAGTGCCGTCTCGATGACGGTCACGGCGAGCGCGAGGATCAGCGTGCCGAATGGCTCGCCGACGCGGTGCGCCACGACTTCCGCGTGGTACACGGCCGCGAAAACGGTCGCCAGCAGGACGACCCCGGCAGCCGCGGCAACGATTCCCCCGCCGCCCGTGAACAATGCGATGGCAAGGACGATGTAGGCCAATATCGGCCATGTCCATGTCCACCAGGGCGTTCGTGGTCCGGCCATGCCGGCGCTCCAAAATTCGCTGCGCGGCGGCTGCCCAAGTCCGCTGTGACCGCCCGGCGCCGCGGTACCCGTCAGTTGCGAAATTCGGCGACGTCGGGTTTTGCGCCCCATTCACAGAAGCCGAGCGGATCGAACGAAAGCTGGCGCTCGCGGTACAGCAGCTCGTCGGCGATCATTTTGACGCCCGACGAGTATTCGAAAACCATGCCGTCCGGGCCTTCGAAATAGAGGAACTTGGCGGACGAACTCGGGTGACGCCCCGGCCCGAAGACGATTCGCACCTGCCGCTCGCTCAGGAAGCGGAACGAGCGCATCACGTCGTCCGCGCTCTCCACCTGGTGATTGATGTGCTGGATGCCGGCGCGATCGGTCGGGAACAAAGCGATCGAATGATGCACTTCGTTGATGCGCAACAGGGGCGCGTCGCCGACGCGGTCGCTCACGCGTACATTGCATACTTGTGTCCAGAACGTCTCGTCGCGCGCGGCGTCCGTCGTGCACAGGCCGACGCGGCTGAAGCCGGTGATTCCGGCGTCGCGCACGCCGTGGTAACGCTCGCCGCTATGGGCGGGCCGCCACACCAGCTCGATGCGGTTGCCGCTCGGGTCATCGAACGCGATGAACTCGCGCACCTTGCGGGCTTCCGCTTCGCCCGGCGTGCCGGCGTGAACCGCGTGTCCGAGCCGTTCGAGTTCGCTCGCGGCCGCCGTCAAGCCCGCGCGTGAGCCGACTTCGAAGGCCACCGCCTGAGTGCGCGGGTCGCCCTCGAAATAGCACAACGTGTGCTCGCGCTCGTCGGACTTGAAATAGATCGCGGCTTTTCCCGCCTCGGCGATCTCGAGCCCGAGCACGTCGGTCGCGAAACGCGTCGCGCCCTCGAGATCCCGTGTGCCAAGCCGGACGTAGCAAACGCGTTGCAAGTCGATCATGTGCGGTCCGCCGGTTCAATCTTCGCTGACGCTGAATTCGGGCACTGTGCTCTCGCTGCCCCAGGCGCAGAACGAGCGGCGCTTGCGGGGAAACTGGCGCCGACGATGGGCGGTCTTGTCGGTTACCGTCGTGCCCTCGGCCACGTAGCTGAACAACATATCGTCGGGCCCGGCAAATGTCAGGAAAATCTGCTCGGAGGTCGGGCGGCGGCCGGGTCCGTGCATGATCTTCACTTGGGCGGATTGCAGGAAATACATCGCCTGCATCACCTGATTGAGCCCCTCGACCGCATATTCGACGGCGAGAATGCCGGCGCGATCGGAAGGATGCAGCGCGAGTCGATGATGCGCGGCGTCGAAGCCGATGAAGGCGGCGTCACCCACCCAATCGCTCACGTGTGCGTTGAACAGCGTCGTCCATAGCGCCTCGTCGGCCCCGTTCGCGGTGCTGCGCAGCGCGACGGCCGCAAGCCCGGTGACGCCGGCGTCGCGCGACGGGAAATAGCGCCAGCCCGACGTCTCCGGCCGCATCACCAGCTCGAAGGTGTTGCCGCTGCGGTCGCGAAAGCTTGCCATCGCGCGCGCCTTGCGCCGGCGCAACGCGGGCGCGTCGGCAAGCGTCGCGGTTATCCCGTGCGCCGCGAGCGTCGCGACCGCGCCATCCAGCTCCGCCTGGCTGCGCAGTTCCAAACCGATCGATTGCTGCGCCGGATCGCCGGCTTCGTAGACCAGCGTGTGGTCGCGAAAATCGGAGCGGAACGTCGCCTGGTCGTCGGTCTTCTCGATCAGTTGCAGGCCGAGGATACGCTGCGCAAAATCGATTGCCGCCGGCAAGTTGCGCGTGCCGAGGCGGACGTAACGCAATTGCTCGATTTCGATCACTGGGTCGGTCTCTGTCGGCTAAGAACGGGCGCACTGTAAGTCGAAGACGAACGCTGTCAACGCGGCCAACCGTGCGCGACGCGTTGACCGCCCGCGACGGCAGCCTTAGCGTGACTGCGCATTGGGAGGCCGACGGATGAAAATCACGATCCTCGACGACTATTTCGACACGGTGCGCATGCTTGCCTGCTTCAACAAGCTCGCGGGCCATGAGGTCACCGTCTGGAACGACCACGTGCAGGACACCGATGCGCTCGCCGGGCGCCTCAAAGACACCGAATGCCTCGTGCTGATCCGCGAACGCACGAAGATTCAGGCGCCCCTGCTGGAACGCCTACCCAAGCTCAAGCTGATAAGTCAGCGCAGCGTCTATCCGCATATCGACATCGACGCGTGCACGCGTCTCGGCGTCGTCGTGTCGTCGGGCCAGCACGCCGGGACGCCCTCCTATGCCACGGCCGAACTCACCTGGGCGCTGATCCTCGCGGCGGCGCGCCAGCTTCCCCAGCAGATGGCGGCGCTCAAGGCCGGCAAGTGGCAAATCGGCGTGGGCACGACCATACGCGGGAAGACGCTGGGAATTTACGGCTACGGCCGCATCGGCGCGGCGGTCGCCGGCTATGGCAAGGCGTTTGGAATGAACGTGCTGATTTGGGCGCGCGAAGAATCTCTCTCGCGCGCCCGCGCCGACGGTTGGACGACGGCGCGCAGCAAGGCGGAATTCTTCGCAGGCTGCGACGTGGTTTCCCTGCACATGCGGCTAGTGCCGGCGACGCGCAACATCGTCACCGCCGCGGACCTCGCGCGCATGAAACCGACCGCGATCCTGGTCAACACCAGCCGTGCGCCGCTGATAGAGCAGGGTGCGCTCGCGGCAGCGCTGCGCGCCGGCCGCCCGGGCTATGCGGCGGTCGACGTATTCGAAGACGAGCCGATGCGCGATCCCGCCTTCCCGTTGTTGCAGTTCGAACAGGTGGTGGCGACGCCGCACATCGGTTACGTCACGCGCGAGGAATACGAACTTCAGTTCACCGACATTTTCGACCAGATCCTCGCCTATGCGGCGGGCAAGCCGATCCACGTCGTCAATCCGTAGTGCCGCGAACCCGAAGTTCGCACCACACTTGCCGCGAGTCGGATTGCGAACTTCGGGTTCAAAGCGGCACTAGAATCATAGAGTTGCTAGTGTCCTACGATTCCGAAGTTCGCCTCGGAGCGTGCGGCAAGATCGGGCGAACTTCGGAATCGGGACACTAGGTGCTGGCGGGCGCGCCCGCCGCGCGTTGACCGCGCGCGGCGGCGCGCTTAGCCTTTCCGTCGCGAGGGCCGCCGGGGCGGCTCCATCTTGTTGCGTCATCCATGAACGACAGCGGAACTTCTTACGTCGGGCGCTCGCTGTTGCGGCGCGAGGACCAGCGGCTCCTGACCGGGCAGGGGCAGTTCGTCGCCGATCTCGTGCTGCCGCGCATGCTTCATGCGGTGTTCGTGCGGAGCCAGGTGGCGCACGCGCGCATTCGTTCCGTGAACTTGAGCAAAGCTGCGGCGATGCCGGGCGTGGTGCTCGCGCTCGCCGGCGCCGAGCTTCTCAAACTGGCACCGCCGGTCCCGGGCGCGCAATTGTCGCTGCCTGCCAAGTGGCGCAGCCAGGTGCAGCACAAGGTCCACCTGCCGCAGCAGCCGCTGCTGGCGTTGGACAAGGTGCGTCACGTCGGCGAAGCGGTCGCCGTGATTTTGGCGGAGAGCCGGCATGAGGCGCAGGATGCGGCCGAAGCCGTGACGGTCGATCTCGAAACGCTGCCGGCAGTCATCGATGCCAACCGCGCGCTCGAGCCCGGCTCTGCCATCGTGCACGAGCAATATCAGACCAATCAGATCGGCCACTTCATCATCGAGAAAGGCAACACCGCGGCCGCTTTGGCGAGCGCGCCGCACCGCTTGCGGCGGAGCTTCTACACCCATCGCTATGCCGGCATGCCGATGGAATGCCGCGGCGTGGTAAGCGCCTACGATCGGCGCGGCGATTCCGTCACCATCTGGTCGTCGACCCAGATGGTGCATTGGGTGCGGCGCGAGGCGGCCGCCATCCTGCGCCTGCCCGAGGCGCGCGTGCGCTGCGTCGCGCTCGACGTGGGCGGCGGTTTCGGGACGAAGGGGCACGTGTACCCCGAGGATTTACTGATTCCGTTCCTCGCGCGCCTCGCCGGACGTCCGGTGCGCTGGATCGAGGAGCGGTCGGAGCACTTCATTTGTTCGACCCACGCGCGCGACCAGTTGCACGAGGTCGAGGTCGGCTTCGACGGCGAGGGGCGCATTCTCGCATTTCACGATGATTTTTGGGTCGATGCCGGCGCGTGGAATCCGATTGGTGCTGGGATCGCCTACAACACCGCGGTACATTTGCTCGGGCCGTACAAAATCGAAAATTTCGCCGCATCGGCTCGCGTCGTGGCGACCAACAAAGTGCCGAATGCGCCGTATCGCGGCGCCGGGCGGCCGGAGGCGGCGTTCGCCATGGAGCGCACGATCGATCTGATCGCGGCGACGCTCGGCCTCGAAGCGGCCGAGGTGCGAAAGCGCAACATGATCCGCCCCGACGAGATGCCGTGTCCGATGGGACTACCCTATCGCGACGGCGAGCCGATCGTTTACGACGGCGGCGACTTTCCCGGCGCGGTCGAGAAGGTGCTCGCCGCCGTCGGCGGGCTTGCGGCGTTTCGCGCGCGGCAGAAAGAGGCGCGCGGGCGCGGCCGCTATCTCGGCCTCGGGCTTGCGACTTACGTCGAAGGAACCGGTGTCGGGCCGTTCGAAAGCGCGCTCGTGCGCATCGAGCCGACCGGCGCGGTGTTCGTGACCTCGGGCGCCTGTCCGCAAGGGCAGGGGATGGAGACGATTTTCGCGCAGGTGGTCGCCGACGCCTGGAAGGTCAAGCCCGAGGACGTGGTCGTGACGCTCGGCGACACGTCGCTCATCGCGATCGGCTTCGGCACGATCGCGAGCCGCAGCACCGTCACCTTGTCGGCGGCGATCCACTACGCGAGCGAGCGGCTGCGCACCAAGGTGTTTTCCATCGCCGCCAACATGCTCGAATGCGCGCCGGTCGATCTCGAGCTGCGCGACGGCAAGGTCGGCGTGCTCGGCGTGCCCGGTATGGAAGTCACCCTCGCGGCGGTGGCGCAGGCGGCCCGCCCGGGCTGGGACCACGGCCGCCCGGCTGGCGTCGATGCGGGCCTCGAGGAAAGTTTTTATTTCGAGCCGGCGACGGTCACCTGGTCGAACGCGACGCACCTTGCGTTGGTGGAAGTGGACGTAGCGTCGGGCGGCATCGAGATCGAGCGCTACGTCGTGGCGCACGACTGCGGCGTCGTCATCAATCCGATGCTGGTCGAGGGACAGATCGTCGGCGGCTCGGTGCAGGGTCTCGGCGGCGCGCTGCTCGAAGAGTTCGTCTACGACAACGAGGGACAGCTCCTCACCGGCTCGTTCATGGACTACGCCATGCCGCGCGCGAGCGACAGCCCGGGCATGGAATTGTTTCATCAGGAATCCCGCTCACCGCTCAATCCGCTCGGCGTCAAGGGCGTCGGCGAGGGCGGCGCGGTCGCTCCGCCCGCGGCCATCGCCAATGCGGTGTGCGACGCGCTTAGCCCCTTCGCCGTCGAGTTGAACGCCACGCCGGTCAAGCCCGAGCACGTCGTGCGCGCGGTGATGCGCAAACATCTCTGACTCGTCATGCCCCGCTTTCGCGGGGCATGACGAGTTTGGTGGATTATGTCGCAAACGGATGTCCGTTCACCGACTGCCATCCGGCGCCCGGGTTGGGCAGGTTCACCATGGCGGCGATGCTGGTCCCGTTCATCTCCCACAGCCCCATCGCGCCGTTGGTGTTCTGGAACAGCAAGTCGGCCTGTCCGTCCGGCGTGAAGTGATCGATCGACACGACTTCCCATCCCGCCCCGGGATTTGGCAGCCCCACCGCGGCGGCGGGGGTCGTCCCGTTCATCAGCCAGAGCCCAGGAGTGCCATTGCTGTTCTGCCACGCGATCTCCGCCTGGCCGTTGAACTCGCCGACGCTCACTGCATGCCAGGACGCATCGCCGACGGCGATCGACACGGTCGACGTGATGCTCGTCCCGTTCATCAGATCGATCATCAGATTTCCGGTTGCGGTGTTCTGCAGGAGGATGTCGTCGCGGCCGTCGGCGTTGAAGTCGGCCGCGCCCACGACCTTCCAGTTCGGCCCGGGGTTGCCGATCCCGGCTTCCGCGATCGGCGTGGTGCCGTTCATCTCCCAAATGCCCACGTTCCCGGCGACGTCCTGCCACAGCAGGTCCGCGCGGCCGTCGCCGTTGAAATCGCCGCTGCCAATGAGCTTCCACGCCGTTCCGGGATTGGCGAGGCCGGCTTCCGCGAGCGGCGTCGTTCCGTTCATCAACCAGACGCCCGGCTGGCCGTTGTTGTTCTGCCAGATGAGATCGGCCGTGCCGTCGCCGTTCACGTCGCGGCTGGCGATGATGTGCCAGCTCGCGCCGGGGTTCGCGAAAGTCGCTTGGCTGGTGACCGACGTTCCGTTCCATAGCCAGATTTGCGGCGTGCCGTTGTTCTGGAACGCCAGATCGGAGACGGCGTCGCCGTTGAGGTCGAACGGAACGGACTGCTGGAAACCGATCGTCGTGGTGGCGGGCGCGCTCAGGTTGTTCACGCCGCTGCCGTCGTTGGCCGTCCAGGTGACGGTGCGCGTCTTGTTGGTTCCGCCGTTGGTCGGATCGGCGCTGGTCGAGTTGAACGTCACCGAGTCGAGGACCTGCGCATAATGGGCGAGCGTGTCGTTGCCTGAGAGAGACAGCGTCTCGTTCAACGGGTTGAAATTCGCTGAGATGCCGGTGCCCGTCGTCGTGGCGGCCAGGTTATCCCCGTCGCCGGCGAAGGTGCCGCCAGTGATCTGCACCGTGGCGCCGGCAAGGTTGAGATTGTCCGGGTCGCTCACCGAAACGAGCGGGGAAACCGTGATGATCTGCCCCGGGAACGCCACGATGTCCGCGGTCGCAACGTTGCTCAGGCTCGGCGGGTCGTTGACCGGTATGACGCCGATCGTGGTGGTGCCGGGAGCGCTCGTGCCGCCCCCTGCGTCGGTCGCCGACCAGGTCACGGTTCGCGTCGGGTTGGCGCCAAAGTTGTCGGGGTTGTCGCTCGTCGAACTGAAAGTGACTGAATCGAGCACCTGTGAATAGTTTGTCAGCGTGTCGTCGCCGGTAAGCGTGAGCGTCTTGCTGGTCGGGTCGTAGCTCGCCGAGATGCCGGTGCCCGTGGTGTCGGCGGCGAGCACATCGCCTTCCACCGACCCCGTCGAGATTGTCACCACAGCCCCCGTCAGAATGGTCGAGCCGGCGTCGCTGACAGTTAAAGCATTCGGATTGCCGAACGCAGGCGACAGCTCGACCGGCGGCGCCTGCTCGATGTAGTTCGCGCTCGCCGGCACGTTGTTGAGCACCGGCGCCTGCGCCTCGAAAGCGCCGATGTCGAGGCCCGCGCCGAACACGCGCGGGTCACCGCGCGCGTCGACCGGCAGCGATTCGGCGGTGTTGAAGTTATTGTTGAGATCGAAACTGTCAGGTGGCAGGTCGGCGATCGAACCCGTGTCCTGCGCGCTGCCGCCCACCTTGATGCCGACGGTCTGCACCGGCCCGCCGTTGTTGGCGAGCGTGCCGGCCTGAAAAACATCGGTCGGCACCCCGTCCGGATCGAACGTCGTCAGACTGGCGAACACCTGCGTGAGATCGGGCTGGTAAATGTCGATGCCCGGCCGGCCGATCGCAGGTTGTGAGAATAGATTGACGCCGGCATAGTTGGTGGTGGCGAGCGGATTGACATAAAAGTCCGCCGAGGCATGGCCCGTGCCATTCCCGGCCACGATGCTGTTGGTCAGCGTCACCGCGCCGTTCGCGATGTAAACTCCGCCGCCGAACTCTTTGACGTAGTTGCCGGTGAAGGTTGAGTTATAGATTGTGATATTGCCGCAGCCGCACGGGGCGTTGTAGAGGCCGCCGCCTTTGTAGGCGCTGTTGTTCGCGACCGTTACGTTGGTGAGTTGAAGGACCTCGCTGTTGTAGATGCCGCCGCCGGCGTAGGCGCCGGTGTTGTTGGCGATCGTCGTGTTCACCAGCGCCGCGCTGCCGGCGTTATAGAGACCCCCGCCCGCGCTGTCATAAAGAGGGCCGGCGACGCTGTGGGTGATCTGGTTGTTCGCGATCGTCGAATTGACGACCGTGAGCGTGCCGTAATAGGAATTGGCGACGCCGCCGCCGATGTACCCCGACTTGTTGCCCAACACGGCGGTATCGCGCATTTGCAGCGCGCCTTGGTTGGCGATGCCGCCTCCCACCAAATAGGCATAGTTGCCGGAAACCACGGAATTGCTCAGCGACAGCGCGTCGCCTTGATCGACGGAAATTCCGCCGCCGAAGACGGATTGGTTGTTGGCGATGACCGAATGGGAAATGGAAACGTTCGCCGGCCCGTTGCCGCCGTACCCAAGCGAGACGCCGCCGCCGTGCAAAGACGCATAGCCGCCGGTAATCGTCAGCCCGTCGATCGTGACATTGCCGCCGGTGATGTCGAGATCGCGCGAGATGCCCTGCCCGTCGATCGTGATGTCGGGCGCGTTATCGCCGTTGATGTCGCCCTCGATCGTGACGTTGCCGTTGACGGTCAGCTGCCCGTTCGTCAGCAGCAGCGTGCCGTCGTTGACGCCGTGCGTGCTGCCGCCGATCAGATTGGGATCGAAGACGATGGTGTCGTGCGAGGTGGGGTCCTGGTTGGCGAGCCCGAGCGCTTCGCGCAGCGACAGCCCGGTGCCGTCGGCGGTTTCCTGGGCGAGTGTGCCGCCGTCGTAGGTCTCGTCGGCAAGCGTCGTGACGACGAATATGTTGCCCTGTTGCTGCTCGAAGGCGCCGATGTCGACCGTTCCGCCGACAACGCGGGTAAAGCCGCGCGCATCGACCGGCAGCGGCTCGGCAGTGATGCTGTTGTTGTTGAGATCGAACGTATCGGGAGGCAATGCGGCATTGACGCCGGCGTTGTACGCGACGCCAGCCGGGTTGATGGCGACGGTCCGGACCGGTCCGCCGTTGTTCGCCAGCGCGCCGGAGAGCACGTTGGTATTCGGGTTCTGGGCGACCCGGGCGAAAACGCTCTCGAGCGCTGCCTGACTCGTGCCGTCGATCTGCGTGTAGGGGCCTTGGATGGAGCCGCCAAATGCGACCACGGGCGAGCCGAGGATATCGTTGCCGTGGAAGTAAATATTTGTGCCGCTGCCGGCAACATCGTCGTTGCTCGGGCTGTTGTTGCCGGCGACGATCGAATTACTCAGGGTCAGGTTGCTTAAGTCGGCTTCGATTCCCCCGTCCTGCCCGGTGGCGAGGTTCCCGGTCAGCGTCGAATCGTAGAGCTTGGCCGTGCCGTTCAGGTCGATGCCGCCACCCTGGTCGGCCGAATTGCCGGATAGCGTGGCGTTGACGAGCGTGAGGGTACCGCCGTCATTGATGCCGCCGCCCTGCGTCGCCGAATTACCCGACAGGGTCGAGTTGACGATAGTCACGGATCCGAGGCTGTCATAGATACCACCGCCGGCGATGTCGGCGTGGTTGTTGGCGATTGCTGAGTTGAGAAGCGTGAGCGAGCTGAGGGCGCCGACGAAAACTGCGCCGCCGTTGCTGGCGCTGTTGTCGGCCAGCCGCGAGTTGCTCAGGGTCAGCCGGTCGAACTGTCCGATGGCGATGCCGCCCCCGTCAGCGCCGGTGGCCTGCCCGTTCTGCAACACGAGCCCGTTGAGCGTGGCCGTAATCGAATCCTCGAACTGGAATACGCGCGAATTGCCGCCCGCGTCGATCGTGATGGCGGGCGTGCCGTTACGGTTTATGTCGCCGTCGATGGTGACGTCCCTCGTGATGTCGAGTTCGCCGTTGGTCAGAAACAGCGTGCCGCCGACGAGACCCGGATCAAAATTGATCGTGTCGCCGGGAGCGGCGGTGCTGATCGCGTCGCGCAGCGAGCCGGCGCCGCTGTCGTTGAGATTGGTGACCGTGATCGTCGCCATGATCCCTCTTTCCCGTCACTGAATTAGGAGGTCGCGGCGGGCGCGATCGCCTGCGCCGGCTCCGGCATCGTCTCGCTTTGCTTTTCCGCGCTCGCTTGTTGCACGATTCGGAAGGCCTTCGAGTCCTTCAAGTCGCGCCAGAACGCGAGTTGCGCGTAGCGTTTGAACAGATCGGGCGGCAGGATCGTCTGGCGCGCCAGCGGCTTTACCTGCGGGCGCACGCGGTGCAGTCCGTCCATGCCCAGTTGCGCGTCGAACTCCGGCGCGTCGTATTCGACCTTGCCGAACTCGTGCGCGAACGGCGCCTCGCCCAGGAAGTCGTAGACGAGCTTGAACACCTCGGCCGGCCGCACCGTGAGCAGGTCGTATTCCAGCAGCAGCACCCGTTCGGCGTATTCCGAGTAGCAGGCTTCGCGCAGCGCGTGCCAGGCGAAGCCGACCAGGCGATTGGCGTTGGCGAGCGCCTCGACCCGCGTGTAGACGGTCGCGCGCTCGGCCGGGTTGTTGAAGAGGCGCGTGTGCTCGAACGCGTTGTTGCGGTACTGGCGCTCGAGCGAGTCCATCACCCAGGCGACGTCGCGCACGCAGCAGATGATTTTGGCATCGGGGAACAGCCGCATCAGCGCCGGCAGCTGTGCGGTCCAGGCGCGGTTGGTGTCGAATATCACCGGCTGCTCGTGATCGGCGTAATAGCTGTCGAACAGGCCGCGCAGCAGGCGCGCGCGCTGCGGCTCGCTCACCATGGTGGAGAGTTCGCTCCCCGCCGAGACCTGCGCGATGAGATGATCGAACAGCGGGGCCACTGGGCTCGACATGCCGGCATGAAAGCGCGGGTTCTGCCGCAGGATCGCCGAGGTCAGCGTCGAGCCCGCGCGCGGCAACCCGGAGATGAAATGGAACACGCGCTCAGGCACGCAGGGAGCCTCCGCCTAACCCAGTCGAGGACCGGCAACGAAACGCGCTTGCGCCGGCACGCATCCGGCGCGGTCGTTAGCGGAACGCGGCAATTCAGGATGAACGCGACCGGCCGGTCCCTTTATCTACCGCTCACTCCCCAAGCCGGAACGCGATACGGCCGGCCTTGGCCCTTGGCGGCGCAGTCTTTACCACGTGGTGCGCCGTGCCAAGAGGTAATCAGGCACACAGCACAAATCACAATGTTGAGCGAAAGCTTTGCTTATCTGAACCGCAGATTGTCGCGCGAGAGCTGGCCGATCGCGGTGCAGCCCATCAGTTTCATGTCGCGCTGCAGTTCGGTCTGCATCAGGCCGAGCGCGCGCTCGACCCCGGCCTGTCCCGCCGCGGCCAGCGGATAGAGATAATAGCGGCCGACGCCGACCGCCTTGGCGCCGAGCGAGAGCGCCTTGAGCACGTGCGTCCCGCGCTGTACCCCGCCGTCCATGAGCACGTCGAGCCGATCGCCGGCCGCGTCGACGATTTCGGCAAGCTGATCGAACGACGCGCGCGAGCCGTCGAGCTGGCGGCCGCCATGGTTGGAGACGACGACGCCGGTGCAGCCGATCTCGGCGGCGCGTTTGGCGTCGGCCGCCGACATGACCCCCTTCAGGCAGACTTGGCCGTCCCATTGCCGGACCAGCTCGGCCACGCCGTCCCAGTTCATCGACGGATCGAGCATGTCGGTGAAGTAACGGCTGATCGAGAGCGCGCTGCCGCTCATGTCGACGTGCTCGTCGAGCTGGGGCAATTTGAAGCGCTCGTGCGTGACGTAGTTGATGCCCCACCTCGGCTTGAGCACGAACTGCAGCATGCCGGCGGGAGTGAGCCGGAACGGAATGGAAAAGCCGGTGCGCAGGTCGCGCTCGCGGTTCCCGCCGGTGATGCTGTCGACGGTGAGCATCAAAACGTCGATGCCGGCGTCCTTGGCCCGCTGCAGCATCGCCCGGTTGAGTCCGGGGTCCTTGTGGAAATAAAACTGATAAACCTGCGGCGTGGCGTAGGCCTTGCGCAGTTCCTCGAGGCTCACGGTTCCGAGCGAAGACACGCCGAACATCGTGCCGTATTTCGCGGCCGCGGCCGCGGCCGCCCGTTCCCCGTCGTGGTGGAACAGGCGCTGCAAGGCGGTGGGCGAGCAGTAGACCGGCAAGGCGAGCTTGCAGCCCATCACGGTCACGGAAAGATCGACGTCCTCCACGCCGCGCAGCACGCTCGGCACGAGGTCGCAGCTTTCGAACGCTTCCGTATTGCGCCGGTAGGTCGTCTCGTCGTCCGCCGCGCCGTCGATGTAATTGAAGATCGGGCCGGGCAGCCGTCGCCGGGCGAGGCGCCGGAAGTCGTGAAAGTTATAACACTGGTCAAGCGACATGCGTGCTCGGCGCTTCGCCGCCCGGATCGCGGCCGGATAGGCATAGCCGATCTCCGCCCGCCCCGCCATGTTGCCGGGGACGATGTCTCGGTAACCGGCAATTATTCTCGCTTCGCTTGCGGCAGGGCGTGGAAAGTGCGAGCATTACGGCGAACTTCACGTTGTTTCCTTCCGACGAGCATCGCATTCGTCGTCTTATTCATGCGATGAAACAAAGGAACGGTGAGCCATGAGCCTGTTTGATTATCCCCGCGTCAATTTCAAGGGCACGATCCAGCTCAATCCGGGAACGGCGAATAACGACGACTACGCGCAGCAGCCGTCGTTGCTGATTCCCGCAAGCTTTCCCAAGCCCTATGCCGGCGAGGTCTTCGGTTTGATCGACTCGAAGACCGTGCAGGCGCGCACCTTCGGCATGAAGGACGATGACTTCATCAAGTGGGTGCAGAATATCCAGAAGTTCGATGTCCAAGGCGGAGGTCAGAATCAACAGATACCCGCCGAGTGGAATTATTACGGAGATATGACATCCAAAATCCTCCCGGGGACAACGGTCATCGGTGTCCAGACCGGTCCGGGCCAGGTCTACGCAAAGGTGGATCCCACGGTCCCGGCAACGGCGGTGATCGGCGCGACCGTGAACTATTCCGGCTGCATCACCGACATCAATTCGGAGGGATCTCCCCCGGCGACCCAGTTCTTTATCGACGACCTGAGAATAATCAGCGGCGGGAAGCCAGTCCTGTCAGGAAAGGCGTCGAAAGGCGCATCCCAGTGGCTCAATTTCCTGCGCAACGTCAATCTCCAGGGGGACGCCGGCTCCGGCGCCTACGTCTATCACGTCATGCGCAAGAGAGAGGGGGCGGTGATCAACCTTCCGGGGTTCGATCCCAACATCAGCGGTGTGATCTGTCGCTATTACCTTTATCGTCGTGGCGGCGGAACTTCCGATCCCAACGCGATCGTGGCGCTTTATAAGGATCACAAAAGCAATGCCGCGGTGCTGGAGATTGCGGGAACCTTCGCGCCGCTCCTCGCCGACGAGGAAATTTTCACCCTCCCGGTCGGCCGGTTGCTGATTTCCACCGACCCCGACATTCCGGCAACGGAGGACCCGAAGACCAAGCAGCCGTTGAACAATAATAATACTAATGGAAAGATCGCGCTTGCGCCCGCGGTGCTGCAGCGGATCAAAGACGGGACCAAAGACCGTATTTCCGCGGATTTTTCCGGCACGTTTCCCGACTATTATCATTCCGATACCGACAATCCGAAGTTCGACTTCGGCCCGGTGACGCTCGTCGTCAGCGGCGCCAGCGGCAGCGCTCCGATCGGGCCGGTCACTTACGCCGACACCGGTGCGGGCGACCGCTGCGGCTGGATCTTCGATTTCGACGTCTCACCGAAAGCCGCCGCGGTGCTGCAGGACCCCGAGGCCAAATTCAGCCTGCAGCACGCGCAGTTCGGCGCCGTGCTGGACGAAACCGACTATTATTTCGTCACCAATCAGCAGGCGATCTACGCCGAGCAGAACGAGCAGGGCGATCGCTTCCTCAATCAGGGAACCTACGAGGCGGCCACGGTCGCGGTCTACCATCGCGGCCAGGCGCTCGGCGCTGCCGACTGTCCGCCGATCACCGTCTGGGGATACAAATCGGTGCCCATCCAGATCCCGGGACAGCTTCAAACGATCGCCACCGGCTTCAAGCCCGAACAGCCGCTCAATGTCGACACCAGCCAGCCGGGCAATTGGCTGTTCACGTTCACCATCGAGCCGAGGCCGGCCGGATTCCCGCCGCCGGACTACAACCCATTCCTCGCACCCTTCCTCACGGTCACCTACGCGCCCGCCATCAGCCTGCGCATCCTGCCCAACGACGAGGACTTCAGCCAATATTACGTCGACCCGCACGCCAAGGAGCCGGTGTGCAAGCCTGGG
>Ga0210408_10000607_pt1 | contig 43681 bp, 41 predicted proteins | sample IncBWH4MmetaG_FD_155471 | JGI IMG/M metagenome (GOLD analysis project Ga0210408, IMG submission 155471) | Forest soil microbial communities from Barre Woods Harvard Forest LTER site, Petersham, Massachusetts, United States - Inc-BW-H-4-M | ecosystem: Environmental > Terrestrial > Soil >...
GAGGCTTTCTCGGCGGCACTGGTACTTCGGCTCTCACAAGACGCGGTGACCGCTAGAGGCGGGTGTGAACGCCCGACCCGGCCACCGGAAACGGTGGGATGTGGGGAAGGGCGACCGCCATCGATCAGCGACCGCGATCAAACTACACGCACAACCGGGAGGCTAGCCCCCGGACAGAGTGAAATTCACCTGAACCTGGGTTTCAACCGCCACCGGCTCGCCGTTCAGCATGTACGGCTTGTACCGCCATTGCTTCACGGCCTCGATCGCGGACGGCGCCAGCATTGGGTGCCCGCTGATCAGGCGCAGGTTTTCGATCGTCCCGTCCTTGCTGATCTCCGCCTGCAGCAGCACCGTACCTTGGATGCGTGCCTGGCGCGCCAGGGGAGGATAATTCGGCTGGACCCGCTTGATCAGAAGGCCCTGCGAAACGCCCAGCGAGACCCGGACGCGCTGCGGAGTCGCGACCTTGGGCACGGCCACCGGCGTCGAATTGATGATTCCGCCGATTACACCGCCCATCTGACCACCCGGAACGCCACCTGGAACGCCGCCCACCACTCCGGCCATCGAAGTGTCCGGCGGAGGCGCGTCCTCTTCCTTGATCATCTGGACTTTTTGGGGAATCTTGGTAGGGGTTCGTAGCTGGCCGTTCACCAAGTCGCTCTGGATCTGCTTGACCACGCGCACAGGCGCCGCAGCCGGAGGCGGCGGGGGTGGCGGTGGCGGTGGCGGCGCCACCAGGAATGTCATGAGCTGCGTCTTCGGCAGCGCTTCGGTGAAAATCAGCGGAATCAGCACCAGGACGCCCACCAGAAACATTTGTAAAACGAACGAAATCGCGGTGGTTGCTCCCCGCTTCGTCTTTAGCCTGCCGCCCGATTCGATAAGGCTATCTTCAAACATAGGCTTCTCCGTAGATCAGACCCTACGTATGCTTAGACACCGAACGTTTCCTCTTTGCTCCCAAGAACACCGCTTTCACTGCAACGCGCCTGCCGCGCATGACCCACTTCGCTGGATTTCGGCTAATTCCCTCGAATCAACTATTTACATCTCTCTGAGATGCAAAAACCTGCCCGCCCAGCCACCGCCCATCTGCAATTCTTTTGACGCCCGGCGCAAAAAACTTTGCAGTTCTGGCTCCCGGCGTGCGTTACGCCCCAGCCTTCGCCTTATCCCGCTTGCTGGCCTCCACCGGCATCGAGACCGGCCGCTTGCCCCGTCCACTGCGCCAGTCCTGATACGCCACCAGGATCGGAGCCGCAATCGCAATCGAGGAATACGTCCCGATCAGAATTCCGATCACCAGGGCAAATGAGAACCCATGCAGCACTTCACCACCGAACAAGTACAGCGCAAGCACAGTAAGGAACGTTAGCCCCGCCGTCAAGATGGTTCGGCTCAGCGTCTGGTTGATGCTCTTGTTGACGATGTCCGCCAGCCGTTCCCGCCGCATCAACTTGATGTTCTCCCGGATGCGGTCAAACACGACGATCGTGTCGTTGTTCGAGTAGCCCACCAGCGTCAGTATGGCCGCCACGACGGTCAGCGAAATCGGCTTATTCGTCAGTGAAAATGCGCCAACCGTGATGAGCGTGTCATGGAACACCGTCACCACCGCAGCCACGCCATAGATCCACTCGAACCGCACTCCCAGGTACACCAGCATCCCGGCCAGCGAATACAGGACGGCCAGTTTCGCCTGTGTCTGGAGCTGCTTTCACACCTGCGGCCCAACGATCGCCACGTCTCGCACACCAAAATCCGACAAGTAGAAGCCGTCCTGCAATGCAGCCACCACCGCCGCGTCCACTGCGCCCTTGAGCTGATCCAGCGAACCCAGCACGCCGCCCTTCACCTTGTCCCGGTAGTCCACGATCGCCTGCGCCACCGCGGTGTACTTGGCATCGGCGTCGGTCCCCAGATGCAGCGGATCTTTTTCCAACAAGTAACTCTTGATTGTCAAAGAGCTGCTGTTGTTCAGGTCCTGTTTGCCCGCCTGACCGGTGGCTTCCAGCGCGCCGATGATCTGCGCCTTACCCTGATCGAGGGCCGCCTCGCTGGTCTCCTGCTCGGCTAGATCGATCAGCACTTCATCGTCCCCGGCAGGTCCGTAACCCTGAATCTTGGCGTTATGCAGCCCGACCTTGTCTAGCGCCGCACGGATGGCGTCGTTATTGGGGGCATGCGCGAACCTTACACGGACCAGCGTTCCCCCTCGGAAGTCTACGCCTAGCGGGATCCCATGCCAGAAAAGCATGGAGAGTACACCCGCAACGCTGAACACCAGTGAAAAGGCGAGAAAATACCACTTTTTCCCGAGAAAATCTATGTTTGGATTGCGAAAAAATTCCACGCGTTTCTAGACCCTTTCATGCAAGTCGCAAAGTTTCGAAGTCTCCACTCAGCCCCATCTTTCGGCCTTTGCTCGAAACTTGAAACTTGAAACTCGAAACCTCTCTTACCCGATACTCAACGCTTCTCCGCGCTGCTTGCGGCCCAGCACATAATCAAAGATCACGCGCGACACAAACACTGCCGTAAACAAGTTCGCCAGCAGACCGAACGTCAGCGTCACGGCAAACCCCTTCACCGGCCCCGTTCCGAAGATAAACAGGATGAACGCCGAAACAATCGTCGTCACGTGTGTATCAACGATGGTGATCCAGGCATGCGCAAACCCCTGGTCCACCGCCGACGGCGGGGTCTTCCCGTTGCGCAGCTCTTCTCGGATGCGCTCGAAGATCAGGACGTTGGAATCGACGCCCATGCCTACAGTCAGGATCACGCCTGCAATACCGGGCAGAGTCAGCGTCGCTCCACTGAATCCCAGGAAGCCCAGGAGGATGATCAGGTTCAGAATCAGCGCCACATCGGCATTGATCCCGGCTCCGTGATAGTAGACCAGCATAAAGATCAGCACGGCCAGCATCCCGACCACCGCCGCCTGCACCCCCGACCGGATCGAATCCGCTCCCAGCGACGGCCCCACCGTCCGCTCTTCCAGGTACTTGATCCCCGCCGGCAGCGCGCCCGAATTCAGAATCAGCGCCAGGTCCTTCGCCGCCTGCTCGGTGAACCGTCCCTCGATCACGCCCGAGTCGCTAATCTCGCTCTTGATGACGGCGACTTCCATTACTCTGTTATCGAGCACGACCGCCAGGTAGTCCCCGACGTGCGCCCCCGTGAACGCAGAAAACCGGCGTCCGCCCTCGGGGGTTAGAAAGAAATTCACCTCCGGTGCTGCGGTTTGCCCATTCCGCGACACGCGCGCCGCCTCCCCGCCGCCCCTCAACTCGTGACCTGTTATCGATGCAACCCGCGAAATAATGTAGACCGAATCCTCGCCTGTGGCCCCAATGTTTCGACCGTGCAGGAGTACGCTGTTGTCCGGCAGCACTCCATTTGTCGCCGCCAAGGCCGCCTGCTCATCTTTGTAGGAAACGCCGCCGTTCATCGCCTGTCGGATTTCCAGCATCGCCGTCGACTGCATGATGTCTTTCACGCGGGCTGGGTCATCCACCCCCGGCAATTGCACCAGGATCTGATACTGCCCCAGTCCATGTTCCTGAATCACCGGCTCGCTCACGCCCAGCTTGTCAACGCGGCTGCGAATCGTTTCGATGGCCTGCGACACGGAGCTGTTCTTCAGCTCCGAAAGGGCCTGTGCCTTCATCGAGAGGACCCAGGAATTCTCAGCACCAGACGTGGCATCGTATTCCGGCAAGCGGTCGCTTACCATCGTCCGAAAATCGGAAGTCGCTTCCGGGGGCACCCCTTTGACAACGATCTTGTCGGGATTGTTTACGGGATCCGGCTTGGTGATTTCGGTGTAGCTGATCTTGCGGGTGCGGGTGTCATCTTTCAGCCGCTCGATCGCCCGGTCGGAGTCCGCGTTGACCGCGTCATTCACCTGCACTTGCAGAATGAGGTGGGTTCCACCTTTGAGATCGAGGCCCAGGTTAATGCGTTTGGTCATAGCCTCGACCAGCCCCTGACCCGACCAGGTCTTCGGCAGCCCAAAGATCCCGAATAGAAACACCAGCAACGTAACGACGATGACGATGACTTTCCAGCGTAGATTCTTGTTCATGACGGATTAAGAAAGCACGACCCCGATCAGAGTTTCAGACCCGATTTCCTCTGCGCCCTTTGCGACCTTTGCGTTTAAAAGCTCTCTCCAGTCCCTCTTCACGACCGCCGCGCTTCATTCCGACGCCGAGCGCAGCGCAGGCGGAGGAATCTGCTTTCAGCTCCTACTTGCTCGAAGTCGTCTCCTCCGCCGTCGTAACGGTCACAATCGACCCCCGGCTGACGTCCAGCTTCAAATTGTCCGGCGGGACCCGCAGGGTAATCGAATCCTCTTTGATCGAGAATATCGTTCCCTTCAGTCCTCCGCTGGTCACAACCTTGTCTCCCGTCTTGAGCGCCGCCAGCATCTGCTGCCACTTCTTCTGCCGCCGCTGCTGGGGCATAATCAGGAGAAAGTAGAAGACCCCGAAAATCAGAATGACCGGCGCAAACAGGGGCAGACTCGACCCTCCGCCCAGCTGAACCGCCAAGAGATATGAAGTGCTCATGAAGACGAACTCTTAACCGCTCATGCCTTCGCGGCTTTGCGCCTGCCAGCCCTCTATTTTCACCGCGGGGAGTACTCGTGTATTCCGGCCGGGCAATCCTTGAAAGCCTCGGACTTGAACCTGGGGATCAGGACCTACGGCTTTGGTTGAGACGAGACACCAGACGGAGAACGCGTCCCTTCCCCAAGTCGAATAGAATGCCGCACCCTCCGCATAGTGTCAAGGTAGAAACTGAGGTTGTGGACGGTATTTAACACCTGTGCCAGCACTTCGTTAGCGGCAAACAGGTGCCGCAAATAAGCCCGCGAATAGCGCCGGCAAACCCGGCACCCGCAAGCCGGATCGAGCGGTCCGGCGTCGGCCGCGTAGCGCGCCTGCTTGATCGAAACCTTCCCCTCCGATGTGAACAGCAGCCCGTGCCGCGCCGCCCGCGTCGGCAACACGCAATCCATCATGTCGACGCCCAGACCGGCGTAGGTCGCAATCTCCTCCGGCGTGCCCACCCCCATCAGGTAGCGGGGCTTATCGGCCGGCAGATGCTCGAGCGTCGCCTCGACCACTTCCCGCGTCACCTCGCGCGGCTCTCCCACGCTCAACCCGCCAATCGCGTACCCCGGAAACCCGATCTCGACAGTCCGCAGTGCCGATTCCCTACGCAACTCAAAATCCATTCCCCCCTGCACGATACCGAAGAGCGACTGGGTCCGATCCAACTTTCGAGTTTCAGGTTTCGAGTTTCGAGCATCCCCACCGTCACTCGAAACTTGAAACTCGAAACTCGAAACTGTTTTCCACGGCACTTCGTTCTTGTGCTCCTCAAAATATCTCTTCGACCGCTCCGCCCAGCGCAGCGTCATCTCCATGGACGTCCGCGTTCGCTCCGGGTCCGCCGGAAACTCCGTGCACTCGTCGAACGCCATTGTGATGTCCGCGCCCAGCCCGATCTGCGCCTCCATCGAACTCTCCGGGCTGAAAAAGTGCGACGACCCATCCAGATGCGAGCGAAACGTCACACCTTCCTCGGTGACTTTGCGCAGCTCATTCAAGCTGAACACCTGGAAGCCGCCGGAGTCGGTAAGAATCGCGCGATCCCAAGCCATGAACCCATGCAGCCCGCCCAAGCCCCGCACCGTCTCCACGCCCGGCCGCAAGTAAAGATGGTAAGTATTACCCAGCAGAATCTGCACCCCGAGTTCTTCGAGCAGATCCTGCGGCACACCCTTGACCGAACCAAGCGTCCCCACCGGCATAAATACCGGCGTTTCGACGACCGCGTGCGGCGTGATGAGTTTCCCCAGTCGCCCGCCGCCGCAGGTGACCTCAATCTCAAATTGGATCGCCATTGCTCTGGGATTGTAGATGAACCACGTAGGCACAGGCCCGGGTGCCCAACCCGCCCGGGGTTGGCGTGTTGGGGTGGAGGTGCCGCCGTGTGTGCGGCCGCGGCGCAGTTTGCCGCGGCGTCTCGACCTCCTGTCTTGGGGCCGCCGGTGAGCACTATGGGATTTTTCACCACCGCCAACAACACAAAGGAAGCTCCATGTCTACTGCCGCCCTTGCAAGCGAACCCCAGAGAGACGCAAGCCGCGCCCTCACAATTTGCGCCTCGTTAATCATCGCGGCACTCTATATCGTAGGCGTTGAATCTCATGGCGTCGTGCGCCACGCCGTGCAAACCGCGCCGATCTGGCCATGCGTTGTTCTTGCCTTGCGCCGGTCGGATAGAGCAAATGGACGGCTCTGCCTTGTTTTCTGTTCTGGTTCTCGGTGATGGCGCGAATTTGGTAGTTCTTACTTGGGTTGGCTCACGTTTTTTCTGGCGATTTTACGCCGATTGAGATAGGCCTGACACTGGTTATCGGCCTTTGCTCGGTTCTCGGTGTCGTTGCTGAGGTGAGAATGAAAACCCCAATAGGTGCGATCGGCGCATGCGCAGCGTTCTGCGGAATCCTCACTCCTTCAGCTTCTGGCACTTCGTATCAGCTTCTTACCGGCAATCGCCCACGATAGATGGCGTTAACAGACGGGCCGTCAGCACTCATCGACTCCAGCATCGCAGGTCGTCTTACAGCCGAGTGCGACTCACTGCGCGCCAGGTACCCTCAACTCAACAATCTTCCGCGCACCACCTCCGGCATCGCCGTCGACCCACCCCGTGACAACACTCTCCTGCCCACTCTCCCTTCGTTGACTTGCGCTAACGCCGGTCCTACCATCACAGCGGAATGATCGGCCAGACGATTTCGCACTACCGTATTTGCGAGCAGCTCGGTGGTGGTGGCATGGGCGTGGTCTATAAGGCCGAAGATCTCTCGCTCGGCAGGTTCGCCGCCTTGAAATTCCTGCCCGATGCCGTGGCCCAGGACGCGGCTGCACTCGAGCGTTTCCGCCGGGAAGCGCGGGCCGCCTCGGCACTCAACCACGCCAACATCTGCACCATTTACGAAATCGGCGAAAGCGATGGCGCCCGCTTCATCGCCATGGAGTATCTCGAAGGGACTACGCTGAAGCATGCCATTGCCGGCCGCCCGATGGAGCAGGAGACGTTGCTTTCGCTGGCCATCGAAATCGCCGACGCTCTGGATGCGGCGCACACCGCAGGTATCGTTCATCGCGATATCAAGCCGGCAAACATCTTTGTCACCAAGCGCGGGCACGCGAAGATTCTCGATTTCGGTCTGGCTAAGGTAGAGGAGCGGACTTCCTCGACCAGCAACATCGCCATGGCCAACACAGTTTCCGAGAACGAACACCTCACCAGTCCCGGATCGACTCTGGGCACGGTGTCGTACATGTCGCCCGAACAGGTGTTAGGCAAAACGCTGGACCCGCGCACCGATCTGTTTTCGTTCGGAATCGTGCTCTACGAAATGGCCACCGGCGTCCTCCCCTTCAAGGGCGATACCTCGGGTGCGATTTTTGATGCCGTGCTCCATGCCGCCCCCGCCCCGCCGGGAAGAGTGAATTCCCAACTTTCATCCGATTTCGAAAGAGTGATCCTGAAGGCGCTCGAAAAAGATCGCGAAGTGCGCTACCAGCACGCCTCCGAAATGCGAGCTGATCTGTCGAGGGTGCGGCGGGATACGGGCTTTGCATCCTCGTCGCGAAACGTGGCTGTGGCAGCGCCGGCCCCCACACAACGTGACCGACGGATGTGGGGTGTAGGCGCCTTCGCGTTGCTCGTCCTGGTTGGATTGCTGCTGTGGCGTTGGCGCGAGGCGCCCACCCTGGGCGCGAAGAAAACCACGGCCGCTTCGGTCACGATTGCCGTCTTGCCCTTTCAGAATCTCGGCGCAGACAAGGAAGAAGATTTCTTGCGCATGGCCTTGCCCGACGAGGTTGCCACCACCTTGAGCTCCGTCCGAACGTTATCGATTCGCCCTTTCGCGAGTGGGAAATACGCCAACCAGGACGTGGACCTGCAACAAGCTGGAAAAGACATGCACGTCGGACGCATCATCACCGGACATTACCAGAAGGTTCGCGAACAGCTCCAGCTAAGCATGCAAGCCGTCGACGTGGGCGACGATCGCGTGCTGTGGCAGGAGACGATGAACGTGTCCGCCGACGATCTCGTGGCCATGCGCGAGCAGGTAACCTCGAAGGTGCGCCAGGGCCTGATCCCGGCCCTGGGTACGACCAGTGAGACGGGTGAAAAGGGAACCCGTCCCACCAACGAAGAGGCCTATGACTTGTACTTGCGGAGCGTCGCTCTGGCGCATGATGGCGAGCAGAACCGTGAGGCAGTCCGGATGCTGGAACGCTCTGTGGGACTGGATCCGTCCTTCGCTCCCGCCTGGTCCGCGTTGGGCAAGCGCTACTACTACGAAGAGGAATACGGCATTGGGGCAACCGGAACCATGTCGCGCACCGGGCCCGCGCTCCGTCGCGCGCTCGCTTTGGATCCGAACTTGGAGGATGCGGCGCAGCAGGTTGTCAGTTTGGACACCGATGCAGGCAAGTTGGCCCAGGCCTACCAGGAAGCCAGGACGATGGTGGAAAATCACCCGCAAAGCGGCTTCGCTCACTTTACCTTGTCGTACGTTCTGCGCTACGCGGGGTTGTCTAAAGAGGCGGCGCAGGAGTGCGACCTGGCGGTGCGCCTGGATCCCGGCAATTTCCAGTTCCGGTCGTGTACGGGTGTGTTCTTCCTGACCGGGCAGTTCGATCGGGCGAGGGAATTTCTGATGCTGGACACTGGATCGGAGTGGTCCAACAACGCCGAGCTGATCGTTCTGCTGCACGAGGGGAAGACGAGCGAGGCTCTGCAGCGTATGCGCCAACTGCCGGAGAGCTCGTTCTTCCATACGCGCGCGCTCGAGGCCTGCTACACCACGCCTCGCCCTCCGGGGTCCGAACAACTGCTAGAGCAAGCCGAAAAAGAGATTTTTGCCTACCACGACCCCGAACCCCGATACAGCCAAGCGGTCATTTTCAATCCTTGCCTGGGGAACGCGTTCACGGCACGTCTGATGAAATCTGCGATCGAGGGAGGATTTTGCGGGTACGACAGCCTGCAACTGGATCCCATGTTGGCGGGATTTCGCAAGTCGCCCGAATATCCCGTGCTGCTGGCACAGGCTAAGCAATGCCGCGATCGTTTTCTAGCTGAGCGCGACCATCCACAGCACTGAATCACCGCCCGCTACCACATAGGCCGCGCCCAGGCTCATCCAATTAGCCGGGCAGTGTCGAGAATCCCAGAATGCTGACGCATTCCTTCGTCGCACTTCCCTTCGTGGTACTTCGTGTCCTTGGTGGTTATCTTGCCCTTGCTTTTGAACTCAACCCGTCCCCTAAACGTTGAGCCGCACAATCTCTCCCCGCACCACCGCGCCCTCGACGATCAGCTTCCCCACCGTCACCGGCAGCTTGAACCGCCGCGGCCCCGCGCTCCCCGGATTGAAATACCGCACGCCGTTCTTCGTTTCCATCTTCGGCACATGGCTGTGCCCGTACACCACGGCTCCGAATCCAGACGCCTCGGGCTTCAGGTCGAGCTCGCCCAAAATATGCAGCATGTAAATCGAAACACCTCCCAGCTGGAAAACTTCTGTAGCCGCGATATCGCGCGCCCACGAGTCCCGATCCACGTTCCCGCGCACCGCGGTCACCGGCGCAATCTGGCGCAGTTCGTCGAGGATCTCAGGCGCACCGATGTCTCCCGCGTGCAGAATGTGAGCCGACCCGCGCAACGCGTCCATCGCCTCCGGTCGCAGCAGCCCATGAGTATCGGAAATAACGCCGAGAACAGTCATGAGACTTCAGGTCTTACGGTCTTAGGTCTCGGGTGTCGGGTGTCGGGTCTCGGGTCGTGGGGCCTTCGGTCTCAGGCAACGCGCCCTTGATCCCCGGGACTTGCTCGAAGCTCGAAGCCCACAGCCACGGTTTAACTGAAAGCTGCCGGCTGATAGCTGAAAGCTCACCCCAACATCCGATTCACATCCGCGTAAGCAATCCCACCTTCGAGCGTCGTGTACGTCCCGGAGGACTTCAATTCCTCCGCGATGCGCTTCACCAGCCCCAGCGTCGCGCGCATCGCCGCCGATCCCACGCTCACCCTCGCCACGCCCAGTTTCTGCAACTCTGGGATCGCCGGAAACCCCGGCCCCGCCAGAATGTTCACCGGACACTTCACGTCCCGCACCATCCGTCCAATCGTGTCGGCGTCGCGCAGCCCAGGCACGAATACGCAATCGGCCCCCGCATCGCGAAAAGCTAGCAACCGTCGCACCGCCTCGTCGTACCGACTTTCCGGCGCCCCGACCTCCACCAGATACACGTCCGTTCGCGCGTTGAGCACCAACGGCACACCGGTCTTCGGCGCAGCCTGGCGCACCGCATGAATCTTCTCGACTTGTAGCGACAACTCAACCAACGGATGATCCCCACCGCCCGCCGCATCTTCCAGGTTCATGCCCACCGCGCCCGCCTCGATGACCTCGCGAGCAGTCCGCGCCGCATCCTCGGGACGTCCCCCGTACCCCGACTCGACATCCGCCGTCACCGGCACCTTCAAAGCCTCCGCGATCCGCGCCACCCGCGCCAGCATCTCCTCCCGCGAAATCTTCTGCCCATCCGGATACCCCAATGAAAACGCCACGCCTCCGCTGGTAGTCGCAATCGCCCCAAACCCAGCCTCTTCGAACACCCGTGCGCTCGCCACATCCCAGGCATTCGGCAGCACGAGAATTCGTTCCCCGCGATGCATCCCCCGGAACGCGTTCGCCTTCGATTTCTGCTCTTCCACTGTCATGGTTCGGTCCCCGCTCAAACGTTCTCTCTGCCGGCAATTGGCACTTGGCATTTGGCCCGACCACTCCCCCCTTTTGACTTGTGATCCGGAGTGCAGAGAGGCGTTAGCCGAACGCAGCCGAGAGCCTGCCCTGAGCGTAGTCGAAGAGGACTGGCGCTAACGAACACACTGTAGGCCCATCGAGCTTTCTGATTCCCTAGGGACCCCCTGCCCAAGTGCTAAGTGCCAAACGCTAAGTGCCGATCTCCGATTACCCCTCACCCTTCCTCCCTCACCCGCGCCGCCAACTTCGACACACTCACCACCGCCCGCCCCCACCGTCCCGCGCCCAATCTCCTGCGCCCCATCGCTGGCCGACACGCGCACTGTGTAAAACCGTCCATCGAACCCCTCGACCACCGCCTCGGCCTTGACTGGCGTTCCAATCCCGCTCGCTCCCCGATGCTCAATATGAATCGACGTGCCCACCGTGATCTCGTCACCTTCACAGTAGGGCTGCAGCGCGTGAAAGGCCGCCGTCTCCATCAGCCGGATCATGTCGGGCGTGGAGTACACCGGCAGCCACGAGGTGTGATACGCCGTCAACGTGTGCTGAAACTCCACCGTCTCCTCCGCCGCACCCGGCACCCCGATGGGCACCGGCTTCAGCGTCGTCCCCCCTCCCGTGTGGGCGCGGACACACCTGTCCCCGTCCGGACGCCCCGATCCTATCCCATCCTCCACTCTGGCACCCTGCTTTGAAGAGCGCATCGAAAAAGAAAGCCACCAACCCTAGAAGGTCAGTGGCTTGACTCGTCCAGCCAAACGGACTACGCGACCTTCGCCATCCGCCGCTCCTCGATCCCATCCAGCGCGACCCACAGCGCCTTCGCCGCCGCTTCGGCCGCGGCCAGCGCCTTCTCGGCCGCCGCGGGATTCGCCGCTACCCGCTTCCCCAGCTGCTCGCGCCACACATTCGAGTGATACACGTCGGCGTTGGCGTGCAGCGTGAAGTAGCGCGTGGTCCGTTCATCCGCGCCGTACCTCTCGCGCAGTCCCCGATCTTTCTCCTTCGCGATGCGCGGCACCTGCGACTCGTACGCGTAGAAAGCGGCCAGCGCTTCCTCCGGAGTTCCTTCGCTCGCCACATCGCCGAAATGCGCAATCAACCGGTTCACTTCCGGCACCGCCTTATGGCCAAATCCCGTGCGCACGGCTCCCATGCCCTCGGCGAAGTCGAGCCAGATTTCCGAGTGCGCCTCTCCCGCCTCCCCGGACGCCGCCTCCCCGCCTTGCTCGTCGCACATATTTGCCAGCACCGCGCGCCGCAGTTCGCCCTCATTGAGTCGCAGCGCGAGCGCCGCCAGGTAGGTCGGAAACGCCTGCACATGCTGGTAGTAGTCGAGCGCATATTCGCGCAGATCCTCGTGCGTCAGTTCTCCCGCGCTCCACGCCTTATAAAACGGATGGCAAAGCAGGTCGTATTTCGCGATGCGTGCGTCTAGTTCCTGGAAAAGTTGCTCGCCGGTCATGAAGTCCCCCTCTCAGAGCAGCCTACTATAAGGGTGCTGAGACTTCTGTGACAAGCGTTCGCCTGTGGAAGACCGATTTGGGAAGGCCGCATCCCCATCCGAATCAGCGCTTTCGCACCTCGGCGTTGTTTTCCTCTGCATGCACTGCTCCCATGCCTGCCGCCTGCCTTCCCCATGACTTGCTAGAATGAAACAACGCCCGCCGGGGTTCCCTGGAGTGTATTCGCGGACATGCAGTTCAGCGAACAATTCGACGTAGTCGTTGTCGGCGCCGGACATGCCGGATGCGAGGCCGCCATGGCCGCCGCCCGCATAGGCCTGAAGACCGCCCTCTACACCCTCAACGTCGATCTCATCGCCCAGATGTCCTGCAACCCCGCCGTAGGTGGAATCGCCAAGGGACACCTGGTCCGCGAAGTCGACGCCCTCGGCGGCATCATGGGAGAAGTCACCGACGCCGTCGGCATCCAGTTCCGCCTCCTCAACACCTCCCGCGGTCCCGCCGTCTGGTCCCCGCGCGCCCAGTGCGACAAGCAGGCCTACCGCCTGAAAATGCGCGAAGTCCTGGAATCGCAGCCCAACCTGAAAATCAAGCAAGCCGAAGTAGCCGACCTCATCCTGGAGGACGCCCCGAGCCACGTAGGGGCAGACGCCCTCGTCTGCCCAGCCGAGCAAAGCTCGGCAGCTGTCCCCACTGAGAACCGAGAACTGAGAACCGAGAACTGTCGTCGAGTCCTGGGAATCAAACTCCGCGACGGCCGCACCGTCCGCGCCCAGGCCGTCATCATTACCACCGGCACCTTCCTCAACGGCCTCATCCACTGCGGCGAACAGCAGTATCCCGCCGGCCGTTCCGGCGAACCGAACGCGGTCCTGCTAGGCGAAGCCTTGAAGAAGCTCGGCCTGCGCGGCTGCCGCCTCAAGACCGGCACGCCCCCGCGCCTCGACGGCCGCACCATCGACTGGTCCCGCTTCCAGGTTCAGCCCGGCGACGACGACCCCACCCCCTTCAGCTTCCGCACCCGGCGGGTCGCCCATCACGACAAACAGGTCCCTTGCTACATCGCCTTCACCACCGAGGAAACTCACCACATCATCCGCGAGAACGTGCACCGGTCCCCGATGTACAGCGGCCAGATCCAGTCTATCGGCCCACGATATTGTCCTTCGATCGAAGACAAAATCGTCAAGTTCCCCGACAAGCTCCAGCACCAGCTCTTCCTCGAGCCCGAAGGCCTGAACACCCACGAGATCTACGTCAACGGCATGAGCACATCGTTGCCCATCGATATCCAACTCGCCATCCTCAAGTCCATCCCCGGCCTCGAGTCCGCCGACATGCTCCGCCCCGGCTACGCCATCGAATACGATTCCATCGACCCGACCGAACTCGAACGCACGCTCGAAACCAAGAAAATCGCCGGCCTCTTCCTCGCCGGACAGATCAACGGCACCAGCGGCTACGAAGAAGCCGCCTGCCAGGGCCTGATGGCCGGTATCAACGCGGCGCTCAAAGTAAAGAGAGAAGCGCCGCTGATCCTCGATCGCACCGAGGCCTACACCGCCATCCTCATCGACGACCTGATCTCCAAAGGCACCAACGAGCCTTACCGCATGTTCACGTCGCGCGCCGAGTTCCGCCTGCAACTCCGCATCGATAACGCCGACCGCCGCCTCACCCCGCACGGCCGCCGCGTCGGCCTGATCGACGACGGAGCCTGGCACGACTACCAGGCGAAACAGCAGCGCCTTGAATCGCTGAAGCAGTGGTTAGAGAAAACAAAGCTCACTGGAGTAATGCTGGAGAAGCTAGGAAGCATCCCGGACCACGTGGGGACGGCCGCCCCCGGCCGTCCAGCCGAGCAAAGCTCGGCAGCAAATGGAGGGCAACCAGGGTCGACCAACGACTACTCCTCTGCCCTGGGCCAATCCCTGGCTCAACTACTAAAGCGCCCCGAGACCACCATCGAACACTTCGTGCCCATCCTGCGCGACCTGGTTCCTGATTTCTTTGCTTCCTCAGTGTCCTCGGTGGTCAATCTGCCTTCCCAACTAAGAAACGAACTCAAGTCCGTCGAAACCGAAATCAAGTACGCAGGCTACCTGCACCAGCAGCAGCGCTCCATCGATCGCTTGAAAAAAGCCGAGCAGCGCTCCATCCCCGATTGGTTCGACTACCGCTCCGTCAGCGGCCTCTCCCGCGAAATGCAGGAGAAGCTCCTCAAGATCCGCCCCCGCACTCTCGGCCACGCCTCCCGCATTCCCGGCGTGACGCCCGCCGCTGTTTCGTTGGTCAACGTCTACATCGAAATCCAGGCCCGCCGCCGCGAGCAGGCCGCAGCGCTGTAGCTTGGCGCACCATCACTAATCGCGGACCCTCGCCGCACCCTCTGCCGCAATTCAACATCCTGCTCTGTTGTAATTGCGACCGCGAGCGGCCCCGTCCATTGTTGTCATTCTGACGCCGAGCGCAGTGGAGGCGGAGGAATCTGCTTTCGAGGGGAGACAAGCCAGTGCCGGCGTCATCCAAAGCAATACCTATCCGCTGATCTTCCGCAACTCCTCCAGCAACCCCTCAATATCCGGCAACTGGTCGATCGGATACACCTTCGCAAAGCGGATCACGCCTTCCTTATCCACAATGAACGCCGCCCGCTCGCTGATTCCCGGCACCGGCGCCTTTTCTCGCAGGATGTCAAACTTCCGCGTGACTTCTCCGTGCGGATAAAAATCCGCGCACAGCGGAAAGCGCATCATGCCGATCTCTTTCCGCTGCCACGCCAGATGACTCTGGATCGAATCCACGCTGATGTCGAGCAACTGTCCCCCGGCTGCCACGAATTTGTCGCGCAGCGAATCCAGAATCGGCAACTGCGACTCGCACGTCGGCGTCCAGTCCAGCGGATGAAACGTCACCACCACGTGCTTCTTCCCCAGGTAGTCGCGCAGCCGGAACCTCAGATGCCGCTCACCCTCGACCGCCGGCAACTCGAAGTCCGGAGCACGTTCCCCAATGTTTAACGCCAACGGCTCACCCTTCCTGACCCTGGTACGATTCTAACGCCCGTGTCGGATGACTGGTTCGACCCGTCTGTCCGGGGTCGCCTCTTACCCTGCATTGGCGCGGCATTTCTCGTGGTTTGCACCGCGCAGAATTAACCTCTCTGTAACAATTCAGTTCCGCCTCGACCCGTAAAATCGCTGGATGCCTCTCCAGTCCCAGGAACCGCTGCATATCGACGACCTCGAAGGTCCCAGGCCCGGCCAAAGGATCCTTCGTCTCCAGGGCCCGGTTGTGCTCGCAACTCTGTTCCAGTTCCAGGCCGCGATCCGCGCCAAAGACGCTGCCACCCTGATCGTGGACTTCACCGGCGTTCCCTACATCGACTCCGCCGGTATCGGCGCCCTGGTCGGCGCTTATGTCACCCATAATAAGGAGGGACGTTCGCTCGCCCTGGTGGGCGTCAGCGACCGCATTCACGCCGCCCTGGCCGTCACCCGGGTCGAGCCGTTCTTCCGCTTCTTCAACACCCTGGCCGACGCCGAACAGGCGTAGCTAGTGTGGGAGAGAACTCGCGATTCATCCGCTTAGGCCTTCGCGGTCTGCGCAAGGTAAAACCTGTCATCCTGAGCGCAGTGCGGCGCCAGCCGAACGAAGTCGGGGGACCCCATGTTTGTGTGCAGAACCGCTGGCTCTAACTAACTTTTCCACCACAGCCCGGTTTCGATTGCGGGAACGCCACGCCGCCGGTGGCGCTCTCGATGTCCGTTCTCAAAATCCCTCCCGCTCTCTCTTTAGCAACTGCAGCCGTCCGCGCCACTTCAAATAGTCCTTCTTCCACGCCCGTCCCGCCCGCACCAGCGGATTCTTCGTGGCCAAAAACCCACGGGGCCGCCTTCCGAAATCCTCCATCAACTCCCGATAGCCGCCCACGCGTGCACTCCCTCTCGGCTGTGCTTGCGCGGCCAACAGATCCAGGACCTTGTCCACGTCGCACACCAGCGCCAACACCGAGCGAAATTTCAACGCGACCTCCGCAGCGCAGTCGGGCAAATCGAAGACCGCAAAGATCGCCGCCAGGTTCAGCACTTTCTCGCCCGTCAGCCGTTTCGCGAAATCGTCATAAAGACCGCTCCCCAGGTCGCGCGCATACATCGCGTCTCCTTGGTGGACTCGGCCCATTTCCGTTGCGCCCGGCGCGCGTCCGCTGAACCGGCTGGGCAGAGCCGCAGTCGAATACCGCCGAATCGACAGATTGAACAATTCGAAGCCTTGCGCCTTCAGGAACCGGTCTACGTTGTGGAAGGCGCCATCCGTGTCCACGTGCGACCCCCAGAAACGCACTTCGATGCCGACACCCAGAACTCCCAACTCGGCCAACGTTTGATCGAACGACTGGAGAATCTCGAAGTCTTTCCCGTCAACGTCGATTTTCAGGAAGTCGAGGCTGGCAATGCCCCGGCTCTTGAGGTATTCGGGAACGATGACGGGCGACTCGGGATCGGCCAGCCGGCTCTCCGGCCACAAATTCGCCGACCGTTTCTCCTTGTCCGTGACCAGCTTGTCCTTCGGATAAGCAATCTCCATGTACCGTGCTGTGCTCAAGCGTGGCCACGGATTGCGTTCCAGGTCCGGCTTTCCTTTCTTCTTCATCGCGAATGGATGATCCGGCGCAATCCCGGCAAACGCGCTTAAATACGTGACGCCTGGATTGTTCTCCGCAGCCTGCAACCGTTCAATTTCGGCGACGTCCGCATCAATCCCAATCGCATGCAGCCCGCGCCCCAGGCGCCGCCACGGCCGGTCGATCCCACCCGAGCAGCCGACATCCACTAGCTGAAATGCACCCGGCTTGGCAATTTCCGCCACATAGTCAAGCAGCGGACACGAGTTGACCAGTCCATCCACCGTTTCGCTCTGCTCCAGTATGCCGTCCCACAAGTCTGCCTGCTAAGTCTGCCATCTAACCGAGCGCCAGCGAGCGGAGGGACCTTATGTTTTCCAGTCGTTTTAAAACCTGGTCAGGCACATCGCCGGTCGCCTATTCCCGGGACGCGATACTCCGGCAGCATCCGCACGCCTTTCCCCGGATAGCTTCCCGAGCCTCCCAAACAATCCGCGGTGTGATCAACAACGCCGCCGCTGGGTCTGCCCAGTCCAGGTGCCAGACGGCGTGTAGCGCGAGTCCGGCCAACGCAATCAACGAAAGGTACGCGCACAAAGCCGACTCCGCCGCATCCGCACGCAGGGCCGCACTCCCGGTCGCTGCCGACAGCCGACGCTTCTCCCGCGCCAACCACGGCATCACCAGCGCCGCGGCCGCCAGAATCCCCATACCCAAATAACTCGGGCGCGCTTCGCCGTGACCTAGAAGATTCAGCGCCGCAGCCGCCACCACATAGATGGCGAGCAGGTACAGCAGTGTTCCGGCAATGCGGGCAGCCTTGCGTTCATCGGCTTCCCGCGCTGCGGGCGACCGAAACCGCCACAACACCACCCCGGCCGAGAGCAGTTCGATCGCGCTGTCCCCGCCAAACGCTGCGAGCGCCGGGCTGTGCGCCCGCCACGCCGCCGTGAGCGCCACCGCCGCTTCCAGGCTCATCCAGGCAATGGTGATGGCCTGAATCCGCTGAATCCGGTGGAGAGCCCCTGCGGGCAAGATTTGCCGATTCGACGCCATCGAACCTCAAAACAAAGAGTCGACCATAAGCTGTGAACTATCGTAGGAACGCTTGGGGAAGGGCACGGCTTCCAGCCGTGCCACTCCAGACCACCGAACTTACGGGCTTTAGCCCCTGAGGCAGCCTTGAGTTTGCAACCCCGGCACACCTTCGCCTTTCGCTGCGGGACGACCGCTACTTTCCCGCTCGCCAGCGCCGCAACGCGTAATACTCGTTCACCGGCCGGTCATCTGTGAGCGCTGGAGCCAGCGGCCCTTTCGCAATCCACTCCTCCAGCGGGAACTCCGTTTTCAGCACCGCCGCGAATTGTGCCTCGGCAGTCGCATACGGCCCCCACTCCAGCAAATCCATCACCGCGCGGGGGGGTAAGCGCCCCGCCAGTTCCGCAGCACTCCGCGTCGGAATCGGACGCTCGCTCGCCAGGAAATGAAATCCCAACGGCTCGACCGACCCGAACGCGCGCACATGCGGGAACGACTCGGTCAGCGCCCGCGCCACTGCGGCTCGCGTGAAGTCGTCGGATTCCGACGGTAACCACGTTTGCAGAATTCCGCCGCTTCGAAGTCGCTGCCGCACCGCCGCGTAAAATTCCTTCGAGTACAGCAGGCTCGATCCCGCGGCTTCCACCGGCGGCGGCGGATCCATCGTAATCACGTCGAACTGTCCGGAAGTTCGCTCCAGGTAACGCCGCCCGTCATCAATCACAACCTGCGCCTTCGGCGAGCGCAGCATCGCGGGGCCGTCCGCGTGAAAGTATCCAACCATCTGCGGCACGCTGGGTACCAGCTCCACTGTCGTGGCCGGGATATCCCAGGAGAGCAGCGCGCGGTCCGTCGTTCCCATGCCGAAACAGATCACCAACGCCCGCTGGGGAGCCCGGTCCAGAAACGCGAGCGGCATGTGCGCCATCAACTTCGTGATTGGTGTCAGCGCAGTAATGCCGATGCCATTCACCAGCAGCGTTCTGCCTCGTCCGCGTCCGACCGCGATCACGGTGGCCGTGTGATCGCGCCGGACCACCGCGCCCGGATACTGATCCTCGAAACCACGGCTCCCCGCGAACACGACGATCGCAGCCAGGACCACCGCGTAGCACAGCACCCGCCGGCGCAGGCTGCCTGCGTTGTTTGCCTGCTCATGCGCTTCGCCTGCAGAAATCCATCGTCCCGAAGCTGCTCCCAACACCAACCACGGTGCCGCCAGCAACAGCAGAGCCCAGCGTTCGTTCAGCAAGGGCAGCAACACGAACCCCGCCAGCAACGGCCCCAGGATGCAGCCCAGCACGTTCACCGCGTAAGCCCGCCCCGCTCGATCCGGATCCCCCTCCGACCACCGGTCCACCAGCATCGGCGTAACAAATCCTAGAAGCGCGCTGAACGGCGCCACCCCCAATCCCAGGCGCGAAATCTTGTGCAGCTCAAGTCGCTGGTCGACCGCCCACAGCGGCAGCAGAGCGCACAAACCCAGTACCGACCACATCACCGTTCCATCTACGGATCGTCCCCGACCCCAGGTTCGGTAAGCAAACGACCCCACCGTCATCGCCGCCAGGTAGAACCCCAGGATCCCTGCAAACGCGTATACCACCGTCCCGAGGTACGGCGTGAACTGCCGGATCCAAACTACCTCCATGCCCATACTTGTCAGCCCGGTGGCAAACAGCAGCCAGAGCAGTCGTCCGCTGGATGCGATCCCTCCAATCGCGCTGCTGTTCGCTTCTTCCCCTTCAGATGTCCGCTGCGCGCGCCACGCCAGCCCCAGGCTCGCCGCCGACGCCGCCAGCGCAACGTTGCAGATCGCCCCGATGCGCAACGTCCCGTGGAAACCATACAGCTCGATGAAGAAGAGAGGAACCCTCGTTCCGATCACCGCCCCGGTGACGTTCGCCATATAAAGGTAGCTGAAGGAGCGGCTGGCCTCGGCCCGCCGCGTCTCCCGAATCGCCTGCATCCCTAGCGGAATGGTCGCGCCCATGGCGACACACCACGGTGTCAGGGCGAGCGCGATCCACACTCCGGACGCCAGGTAGTAGATCAAAGAAGAGGACTCGGGCAGGCGCTGTAGCAGTTCCCGTCCCCAGCGGAGTTCGTCCGGTACGATCAACGCGGAGATGCCGATCACGAACTCGATCAACGCATAAATAAAGAGCGGCGAGAAGCGCCGGCGGGGCGCGTATTTCCGCACCCAAACCCCGCTCCCCCACGAACCCAGGCCGAGACCTGCCATGAACACCGACAACACGATCGAGGTAAGTGCCGTCGTCACTCCAAAGGCCGCCATCGACAGCCGGAGCCACACCACCTCGTAGAGAATGCTGCAGAATCCCGAGATCAGGAAGAACAGGAAGAACCAGAACATGGGAGAGGGCGCGAGTCGCGCACGAGTGTAACCCACCGTCGTCGCGCGCGGCAAAAGCGATCTACCAGACTGCTTAGTGCTGGGATGATGAGGTCGATGGCCGCAAACCGTCGAATGCCCTGCTGCTCTGGAACACGTGCGGAAAATTCTCCTCGTAGGTGGCGAGCCCCGGGCATATCACATAGTGCACTGACGAGAACCCGAACGCCGTCATCTCTTTTCGCGCCTGCGCAGCCGTCCAGCCTTGTTCCGCGATCCGATACCCCGCCACCATCATCCCCGTCCGGTCTTCGCCCAGCCGGCAGTGCACGAACACTTTCTTATCCGGATGGTCCCGCAGCACGCGCAGGAACTCGGCCACCTGTTTATCTTGCGGTCGGTAGCAGTGCCACGGGATCGACACGTACTCCATACCCAGCTTCGTCACGATCTGGCGCTCGTTCTGATTGTTGTGTAGATCGACCACGACGCTGACGCCGGCGTGCGCCAATCCCTCGAAACCCTCCGCCGTCGGCTGCCCGCCGCGATACAAGTTGGCCGTAACCTCGCCGAAGTTCGGCACGCCTTTCATCTTCCGCTTGCGCGCAATCGGCGGATCCGATTTGGTCGAAGCGTTGCCAGTCCCCGCCTGCGGCCAGCCCACACTCGCGCACAGCAAGCCGCAGAGTACAAAAGTCCGCAACACTCGATTCCCCAAGAGGGATTCCACGATGTTTCTTTGGATGCCAGGAGGTGGGATGCCAGGATGCGCCCCTCCGTCGCCCAAGGGTAGCGCCGGCGTCCCGCCGAGTGTCGCAAGAGCCTGCCCTCAGCTTGTCGAGGGGGCGCCCCTGCCCTCGCCCTACCCGCGCTCAAAAGCGTGCTTTTTCTCCAACTCCGCCAGCGCCGTTTCAGCCGCCGCCTCAAACTCCGCCGCCCGCTGCATCAGCACAGGCAGCGCCGTGGCATACCGCCGTTCCATCCGGATCCATCCTCGCCCGACCAGCCCATTCGCCACTTCGGCCAGGTGATCGGTCGTCGCCTGCAGATACTGCGCGTCGGTCGCGTCACCCAGCCAGACATCTCCACCGACCAGCCGCGTCTGCCAGAAAATCTTGCGCTCCAGAAAAGTCGCAATCGTCTCATCCGACGCCTTGCCGAACATCCACTGCCCGCGCTTGAAATCGTAATGCCGGCTCGAGAAGTTCACCGGCACCAGCTTCCCCGACTTCACAAACTCAATCTGCCGGTTGTCCACTTCCTTGCGCAGCGCATTCACCACCGGCCCCAGCGCGTCTTTCGCCTCGAGTGTCGGCATCACCTCGCGCACCGTCGCCGACATGTTCACCGACACCGGCGCGTGCAATCCCTCCGCCCCTTCCAGCCGGACGTCGCCATGCAGCACCCAGAAGTCCGCCCCCGAAGTCGACGGATGAAACGGCCACTCCAGCGCAATCGTCAGCGGCAACCCCGAAAGCGTCACGTAGACCGTCTTCGCGGTCGCACCGTTGCCTTGTCCCTCGCCGGTCATATCTAGTAGCACGCCCTCCGCGGCGACCAGATATTCTACCGCCTTTGACAAGGTTTCCCGCAGTCCCGGCGCGGCCACCTCCGCAGCTGGCTGTTCGCCACTCTCCTGAACCGCCTTGTCCCACTTGCCCCGCTTCTTGCCCCAAGCAATCGTCAAGCACCCTTCTATCTAGGGATCACTTGCCCCTCGTCCGTCCCACAGGTTAACCAGCCGGATGCGTAACCGCTTCGGTTCGCCTCCTTCGACACGTGGGGCCACCGGCATCGCGGCTAAGTATCGACATACCCCTTTGGATCTTGACCCTGTAAACACAATTTTATCGGCGCACACCCGCCTCCGCCCCTTACGTCGGTGACTTAGAGAGTGGTGACTAACGGCTTGTTATGTCGGGAACTCAGAGGAAAATACGCGCGAAATAACGCATCGCCGAGGGGCAACCGAAAGCGGACAGCTTAGAGCTAGTAGAATTCAACCGACCAAAAGCCCAACCCCTGCAGCAGGCTGGTCATCGTCGACCGCGCGTTTCCCTGCGCCGTCCTCAAAATCCCGTCGGTAAGCGCCGCCTGCAGGAGCTGCCGCTCGGCCTCCTGCCGCACCTGGCTCTCCAGATTCGGGTCGACCGGAACCAGCAATCCTGTCTGCCGCGAATACACTTTCGTCCGTGCGTTGTCGAGCCGCGTCGAGAACACCTGCGCGTCCGGCAGGTGCAACCGCACCTGTTTCCCGCTGACGGCCACATCCCCACTCTTCAAGGTCTCGAAATCCACTCCCGCTACAACCTCGCCGTGCACCAGCATCAGCAGCCGATCGCCAGTCAGGAAGTCCGGCAGAACATTCTCTTTTCCCCCGCTCACCACTTTGTCCATGGTGTAGACCACAGTTTCCAGTCGCTGCAGCTGCTGAATCTTCTCGACCACGGTCGGCTGGCTGACATCCAGCCGCGTGCCGCGTCCGGCTAGCGCCCCGAACCACCGGCTCCACAGCGGCGTCTCCGACTGCCGCGAAAGCAACGCCAGCGCCCCCGCTCCGAGAAGCAATGCCAACGCCAATGCCGGCCCCCAGCGCTTGCCGCCGGGCCGGGGAAAGCCTTCGCGATCCTGTGGAGGAAGAGAAGTGTTCATCGCCAGTAGCCTATGGCAGGTTGAATGATTTGTCATCCTGAGCGCAGCGAAACCTGCTTTTCGCAGGTCGCTCAGTAACCTCAGCGTTTGCGTGCCGCCCCCTTCCGTTTCCGCGGCGTCTTCCGCCCACTCGGCGCCGCCCGCCGCCAGGCCCCGCGCAATAAATCCCGCATCGCATCCGGATGCACGCGCCCCAGCCGCACCAGCACCCACTCATAATTCAAATAATGTTCAGTGATGTAGTAGGCCTCCGGATCGGCCGCCATCAGCTCGGCGCGCTCGTCAAAATCGCTGCGCACCACCAGCGAATCGAGGTCCTCCCGCAGCCGCGCGATCAACGCCCCGCCCACCTTGAACGCCGGCGTCCCATAGGACGTGCCCTCCTCCACCTTCTCCAGCGCCAGCGCCATCCGGCGCACGCTCTCAAACGTCACCGCCATATTCCCCCCGCGGGTGCCCGCCCCTTGCCGCACTTTTGTTCGATACGTATCGTATGCGATTGGTGCGTTCGCCCCAATCTTGACCTCGTGCACGGATGCCTCGTTCCATGTGGCTGTCCCGAAAGCGCGATGCAGCCGATTCCCACTTGCCCTCCGGACCTCTCACTTCGGCGTCAAAATCAGCCCGGAACACCCGTACATTGTTTGGATGCCTGTGCTTCCAGTTCCACTCCCCCTGCCGGCACTTTGCCCTCGACCACGCGTACGAAAGAATTTTCGAAAACCACTTTGTGCGTGTCAGGCATCAGCTTCACTAGATCAAGCTCTTCCTGCGCGACCGCAGACCGACCGGCCAACATCCCGACGACGATACTTTTGAAGAATGCGAAGAGCAATTGTCTCCGTTTCAAGGCTCTTCCTTAAGTTAGACCACGGGTGCCCCGCCGTTCATTGTTTGAAAGGGGGGATTCCACGGTCGCCGCGCACTTGGGATTTTCTGACGCGCCCGCAGAGAACGTGTCTAGCCCCGCGACATACTTTACGTTTTGTCCCGGCACATCCTTTACAGTCTTCTGGTTCCTCCGAGCCTTGGCGTAGAAGAGCACGATGGGTTGGTCAAGGCCACGGCTCACTTGAACTCCCGCGTGAGGTTCTCTATGAGTGCAACTAGGGGCGTGCTCTTCATCCCCCAGCCGGAGTCCGCAAAGAACTTGCCCTCGACAAATTCGCTCTCTCCGGCCTCCGCCGAACGCCGCAGGGTTGTGTGGATTGATGCAGACAAATTCCGCTGCGGAGGGACACCCAGCGCCTGCACCCGCCGGATTTCCCAGAACGGGAGTCGTCCCGAGGTGGGGTGAAGAACGGGGTGGACTTCAGGGAATGTTCTGTGACTGTGAACCCACTAAGTGCGCTGGGCAGAAGCGGGAAAACTACAATCGCTCCGTTCGTGGACACGACCGCTGCACGACAAGACTTGGAGTCGCCGAAGCTTGTAGTTCCAGCTGTTCTCCTCACACCACTCCCGCGGCTAGCCCACCCAGGCTCCGCTTGGGATGGGTTTTCCTTTGTCAACCCCGTGATCTTCTCTGATGACCAACTTCGTCATCCTCTCGACGCTGTGCCCCGTCGGCCCCGGCCACCGGCTGCACCAGCAACATCAGCACCCCGGCAAAGATCAGAAACATCGGCCAGGCATGCGCGCACGCGGTGATCGCGGGGATCTTCAGCTCGCTCGCCAGCGCGTCGAGCTTGATCTGGAAGCTTGCTGCTCCAACGCCCGCCAGGACCGCGGCCGCGACCGTGTCGTGCGTCCAGAATGGATAGGAATTGAATCGCGCCATGATGCCTCCATGCAGGTGTCAGGTCTCAGGTCTCAGGCGTTAGGTCTTGGGCCTCAAAGTCGTGGGTCTCGAGGGTTGCGGTTCCTGACACCTGAGACCCAATACCTTAAGACCTGTCACCTGAGACCTAGTGCTAAAACGTCTTCTCATCCGCCGACGGTCCGTAGATCGCCGGCACCGGTAAGTCCAGGAGTCGCAGATACACGGTCAGCTGCCCGCGATGGTGGGCCAGGTGACTGAACACCGAATCGCGCAACACCACGTGCCGCACCTGCTCCATAACAACCTGGCCCGCCACCAGCAACCGCCACGGCTTCAGCAGGTGCTCGTCGGTCGTGTTTGCCAGCGCCTCGCGCGCGCCTGCCACGGACGCGTCGAACTCCTCGAGCAGCTCCCGCGTCGTGCGCAACGGTTGCGCCTTGTAGGTCGACAGGTCCAGGCTGTCCTGCTTGATCGTGAACACCGTCCACGAAGGCAGCCGCGCCACCAGCTCCGCCAGATAGCCCAGCACCATCGACTTGTCATGCGGCTTCCAGTCGTAGCGCCCCTCCGGAACCCGCTCCAGCGTGCGCCGCGTGGAGGCTGTTTCGCGTTCCAGCTCTCCGAGAAATAGGTCGGTCATTTTCACTGGCTTTCTCCTTGTCTAGTCATTGTCGTTGGTCGTTGGCCTGGAGTCGTCAGTCTTCAGTCGTCAGCGCGTGTGCGATTTGAAATCCCCACTTCTTTCCCCCGCAGCCCCTCCGCGGCCTTTCTCAGCGTCCTCAGCGGTTAGAATTTCTTCGCCGCGACCTCAGAACTTCCCGCACTTCTCATCCCGACGACCGACGGACGGCTATCCTTGCGACTAGAGACTTTCGACTGTCTCACACATTGCGGACAGTTTCGGTCCTCAATCCGTGGTACCTTCTTTCCCATGTTGCGCACCTCGGCCCGCCTGCTTCGCTTGTTGTCTCTATTTCAAGCGCAGCGCTACTGGTCCGGTGCCGACCTGTCCGCGCGCCTCGAAGTCACCGGCCGCACCCTGCGTCGCGACGTCGATCGGCTGCGCAGCCTCGGCTATCCCGTGCACTCGACGAGCGGCGTGGCCGGCGGCTACCAACTAGGCGCCGGAGCCACCCTGCCACCGTTGTTGCTCGACGACGAAGAAGCGGTCGCCGTCGCCGTCGGCCTGCGCACCGCCGCCAGTGGCACCGTGGCTGGCATCGAGGAAGCTTCCGTCCGCGCTCTCACGAAACTCGAGCAGGTGCTCCCGTCGCGCCTGCGCCGACGCGTCGCAGCGCTGCACTCCTTCATCGTGCCCATCGCGAGCACCGGCCCCACGGTTGACCTCAAGGCACTCTCGACGATCGCCGGTGCCTGCCGCGATCACGAGGGCCTACGCTTCCGCTACCAGGCCCGCGGAGGCGTGCAGAGCGCGCGCCACGTCGAGCCACACCGCCTTGTACATACCGGACGCCGCTGGTACCTCGTCGCCTGGGACACCGCCCGCCGCGACTGGCGCACCTTCCGCGTCGACCGGATCGAGCCCAAGCTGACGCCGAGCACCCGTTTTACCCCGCGCAAGCCCCCCGACGGCGACTTCGCCACCTTCGTCTCGAAGTCGGTGGCCTACCGTCAATACCCGAATCAGGCCGTGGTGATCCTGCACGCCGCGGTAGAGACGATCGCCGACCGGATCCCGCCGACCGCCGGCGTGCTCGAAGCAATCACCGAGGAAACCTGCAAACTCCACACCGGCGCGCATTCCTTCGAAGCCCTGGCCTCGTACCTAGCGATGATCGGCGTGGACTTCGAAGTCCACGAGCCGCCGGAGTTGGTCGAGTCCGTGAGAAAGCTAGCCGACCGTTTTCAAAGAGCCGCGGAATGAGCGGAATTGAGGCACCGCGATCTCGAATGGCCCGCCAGGACCGCGTTTTCAAAATCCCCGGTTCTACTCTTAAGTCGAACGAACGCGCCCAAGATCGACAGCGAGCAGCCCGGTCTTCGCAGACAGGGCATGGCACGAGTCATGAGCCCCAGTGTCTCCGTGGTGAAGAGCAAACGGCAACACATCGTCTACAATCTCCCCCGCACATGGACGCCGCCCGCATCGCCGAACTGTTAGCCCCGTTCCTCGACACCGAGCTCGCCCCCGAGCAGCTAAATCAAATATCGATCTACATCGATCTATTGCTCCGCTGGAACGCCCGCATAAACCTGACCGCGGTCCGGGACCCGGAACAAATCGTCACGCGCCACTTCGGCGAATCCCTGTTCGCCGCTCGCCACCTTTTGCCCCGGGACCAAAGCGCGTTGTCCGCAGGCCGCGTCGTTGATATTGGCTCAGGCGCTGGCTACCCTGGGCTCCCCCTGAAGATCTGGTCTCCACCAATCGCGGTCACCTTGATCGAATCCAACCACAAGAAAGCCACCTTCCTACGCGAGGTCATCCGCGCACTCACATTGACATCGATCGATGTATTCCCCTACCGCGCCGAGACCTACCCCACGGTGTCCGCCGGGCTCGTCACCCTGAGAGCAGTAGAGAAGTTCGAATCCACTTTGCCGGTTGCCGCAGGTCTCCTAGCACCGCAAGGCCGCCTGGCCCTCTGGATCGGTGAGGCCCAGACAACAATCGCGCACCAGGCACTACCCACGCTCATCTGGGCGCGCCCAATCCCCCTCCCGGGCTCGCAATCCCGCGTCCTTCTGCTTGGGAACAACGGATCGATGAAGTAAAAGTGGTCCAATATGCTGGGAATAGGCCCTAATTTCGGTTCTTCTGATGAGATTATCGGGGGCCTTTCCGGTCGAAAGTGGGATACTTCCATCTCCCAAAGAAGCGCATACCCCGCACCCGCATGACCACCGTGGGAATACCACCCGCCATGTGGCATCCTCGAAGTGTTCCACGTGGAACAGGGGTCGTTGTGACACTGGAGCGGGCGGGGCGGATGCACAAAGCCGAGGAATGTTCCACGTGGAACATTCCCGCCCAGGATGCCTGCCCATAAAGCAATGCCGCTGTTCCTATCCCCCGCGGCAGTCGGGAACAGTCCGGCAACGCCATGCCGTGGATCCAACCCCAAGGTCGAGATGAGGTTCGTTCGCGTCGAGTGCTCCTCGTGGAACCCTTCCGCGATTTCATCGAGTGGGGCTCTCGAAATCCGGTTGCCATGCAGCAATTTGACACAATGTTCCACGTGGAACACTCCGGGAGGGTCACCGCGGGGCCGCTCTCGTTGGAAATCCGTGTTGAAAACACCGCCATGCACTTCCGATTCAACGGCCGCCTTGAAAACCAGCACTGCACCAAAATCCGTCATTGCAAACGCGGGATGGTTCGACATATGCTGCGCTCATCTCTGGGTTCTCCGAAAGCCTCATGGGACGCGTCATCGCTGTAGCCAACCAGAAGGGTGGCGTCGGCAAGACTACGACTGCCATCAATCTGGCCTCATCTTTCGCAGCGGCAGAGGTGAACACTCTGCTGGTCGATTGCGATCCGCAATCGAATGCGAGCAGTGGACTGGGTCTGGCCAAGGATCCGGATCGCATCAACACCTATCATCTTTTAATGGGTGCCGCGGGGGCCGATGAAGCCCTTCACCAGACCGAGCTCGAGCAGCTCTGGATCATTCCTTCGCACAAGAACCTGATCGGCGCCAACCTTGAACTGGTGGAGGGCGAACGGCGCGAGTTCCGCTTGCGCGACGCGCTCGCGCCGCTGCGTGAGCGCTTTCAGTTCATCGTGCTGGATTGCCCGCCAGCTCTCGACTTGCTGACGCTGAATGCGCTCGTTGCCGCCGACTCGGTATTGATTCCGATGCAGGCAGAGTACTTTGCCCTGGAAGGGATCAGCGAGCTGCTCGATACCATTGAGCGGATCCGGGTGGGGCTCAATCCGGAGCTGACCATCGAGGGCGTGGTGCTGACGATGCTCGACGATCGCACCAGCCTGGCCAAGCAGGTGGTGGTGGAACTGAAGAAATATTTTGGCGAGAAGCTGTGCGCGACGTCGATTCCGCGCAACATCCGGCTGGCTGAGGCCCCAAGTCATGGGAAGCCAGCGCTGCTCTATGACGTACGCTCGCGGGGGGCGGAGAGCTATATCCGCCTGGCGAAGGAAATCATCGCGCACTACCTGCCGCAGGCCTCAGAGGAACCGCCCGCGGGCGGGAGCGGAACACCGGCGGCCGAGGATATCGGGAAAACGGCTTAGATCGATTGCCATCTATATTTATGGACATCGATGTTAGTACGAGTGAGGAAGCGGCTCCCGGGAAAGAGCCCCTCCTGGTTCCCGTGATCCAAAATTTCGCTGAGCCTCGGGTAGCGTCAGCCGGCATGGGGTTCCTCGACTGCGTTCCGCTGGCGCCTCCCTTCGCTCACGATGACAGGTTCAGTACGCAAAAGGGTGACCGGTTAAGAACACACAAAGGAAGATCGTGACGATGGCGGCGAAATGGTGGGGGAAGACGGGGATGACGGGGGAGAAGGCGGAAGTGTCGACTGCAGCAACGACTGACGGAAAAGCCATGGGCACGGGTCCAAACAATTCGCCGGCGGCGACGCCTGCAGCCGAGATCGGCGCTTCGGCCAAGCCGGCTTTCGACGGCGTCGGAACACCGCCCGCGGCGTCGCCGCAGAGGCAGGGTGGGACCGCCGTCACGGCAGGAGCGACGGTGTCCGCCGATAAGGCACCGGCAGCCGTGATCGCATCCGACAAACCGGCAGGTGCTCCGGCGGCTGACAAGCCGGCACTGGCTCACGACAAGCGCAAGGCGCTGGGACGAGGTCTCGAATCCCTGCTTCCCGGGCCACGCGTCGTGGCGCCGACGGCGGGTACTGCGGCGCTCGACGCTTCTGCGGCTGCAGCCCCGGTCGGGGGCGTCATCGCCGAGCTACGCGGGCAGGCGGACCCGAAACGATCCAGTCACGAGGTGATCGCTCTCGCGCTCGACCTGATCGATGCTAACCCGCACCAGACGCGGACGTTCACGATCTACGAAGAGCAGTCGCTGCCGGAGTTGAGCGACTCGATCAAAGTGCAGGGTGTGATTCAGCCGATCACGGTGCGACCGGGGAAGGACGGGCGGTACTTCCTGATCGCCGGGGAGCGGCGGCTGCGGGCTTCGAAAATGGCGGGGAAGATGACGATCCCGGCCATCGTGCGGGTGGTTTCCGAGCAGCAGGCCGCCGAGATGACGGTGATCGAGAACCTGCAGCGGAAGGATCTGAAGTGCATCGACCTGGCCCGCGCTTACGCCGCGCTAAGCCGCGACTTTGGGTTGACGCAAGAGCAGATCGGGCAGCGGGTGGGGACGTCGCGGGAGTCGGTGTCAAACCATATGCGGCTGATGAAACTGCCAGGCGCGGTGCAGTTATATCTGGAGAACGGAGAACTGGAGTTCAGCCACGCGCGCGCTCTCTTGAACATAACGGATGAGCACGTGCTCGGCCTGGTGGCCCACAAGGCAGTGACGGAGAACATGTCGGTGGATGACCTCGAACGCTTCATCCTTTTCGACAAGAGCATGCTCCCGGGCCAGAAGCCGCCGGCGCGACAGGGAGCGCGGTGGGTTGATCCGAACGTGCGGGCGGCGCAGCGCAGGCTGGAAGAGATTCTGGGAGTCAAAGTGAAGATCCGCGACCGGAAGGGGAAGGGCAAGATCACGCTCGAGTACTCGACGCTTGAGGATTTTGACCGGGTGCTGGGGATGCTGACCGGGAAAGGCAGTCGCTAGTCTTCAGTCGGCCCGCAAACCACGGTTGGTGTTACGCCGGCTCCGGAGGGAACAGCAGATTCCTCCGCCTCCGCTGCGCTCAGTGTCGAAATCTGCATTTCCATTACAGCCGGCTTTCCCCAGTCAGCCGCCAGGACCTTCCGAGGTAGGATTTGCGCCCTCGATGAGCGCGATTTTCTTTGTGCGACGCCACTTCTTTATTTCGGTCTCCCGGGCGATGGCGTTGTTTACGTGGCGGAAGGTTTCGTTGTGGACGAGGCGATGGACGGAGTAGCGGCGCGTGAAGCTGCCGGTTTCTCCGGATTTGTGCTGGAGGACCCGGCCAACGATTCCTCCGCGTCCGCTGCGCTCGGCGTCGGGAAGACAACAGTTAAGGTTTGTGAGGCTGTTGGCACAGGAGCCTTCGGAGTAAACCGGTGGGTGGCGGGCGGCGATTCGTCCCGAGCCAGGGCTTGTTGTAGCCGCTTTTTCTGGCTGATAGGGGGAGAGAGCGTGAGATGGTACTGACGGAAATTCCGGGAATCAAGTATGCAACAAGTGGCGCAATAGGACTGCGGGAACGTCGCGTTTGATGCGCTGGAGTACACCAGATAGGTGGAATGCGGCTGCTTGTGGGAGCAAATCGACTCTGCGACTAGGGGGCATCCGTCTCGATAATGACTCGGTCGCTTCTGGCGAATTGGGGTGGGTGGAAGCGGGCTCCTGTTGCCACGCTTTGTGGAGGCGCAGCCTCGCAAACAAAACGCCAAAGGCAGCGGCTCGGTGGCGCTGGCGGAAAGCGGATTCGTCCGCCTCCGCTGCGCTCGGCGTCGGAATGACAACTCTCCTGGCCACTCTGCAGTTATGGCACCCGGCAGTTATGGCACTCTGCTCCCTCGAGGAGTCCGGTGAAAACCGACGATCGCGACGTGGAACTGCTGAAGTCCGTAGCGGTGCAGCTTTTGACGAGCGGCGCAGTTACGCTCGAAGGGCAAAAGGTGCGCGTGGGGAAGACCAGCCGACAACGGCTGCGGACAGCGAGGTTCCTCATGAAGGGCAGGGAGTACGAGGCGATCGAGCAGAATCCGGAGAAGCCGAGCCGGTGGGGGAAGCTGGCGGCCTCCGGTCACCAGGTGGTGCAGTTCCGCGACATGCTTACCAATAGGTACGTGGCGGTCGCGGTGGATGGAGAGGTGAAGTGGTACGGACGGGGCGTGAGATGAGACTCCAGTTGGATCACGGCACCGTGTGCGGTTCGGACCTGGAAGCCATGCGGCGGGCGTTTCGCGAAGTGGGGTTGACCACGAGCTATGGCGGTCCGCACGCGAACGGAGTCACGCACATGGATCTGCTCGCCTTCGAGGACGGCTCGTACCTGGAGCTGATCGGGCCGTTGGCGGCCGTGGGCGGGGCTGCGGGGATGATGTCCGGGTGGGCGCGGTTGATGGAGGGTGATGCGGGAGCGGGCGCGTGGGCGGTGCGGAGCAGCGACGTTGATACAGAAGCTGCGAGGTTGCGCGCAGCTGGGATCGAGGTCCGCGGGCCTGAAGCGGGTGGGCGGAGGCGGCCAGACGGCTCCGCGCTGGAGTGGGAGACGGCCATCGTCGGTCCGGGAGCTGCAGGCTCGATGCTGCCGTTCGTGATCGAAGACAAGACGCCGCACGGGCTGCGTGTGCCGGCGGCTTCGAGCTGCGTGGGAGATTTGATCAGCGGAGTCGCCGTGGTGGTGTTGGGAGTTCGGGACCTGGCGTCATCCGTTAAGCTCTTCCGTCGCGCCTACAACCTGGAAGAGCCGCGGCTTGATCCTCGCGAAGACCTGGGATTGACGATCGCCTTTTTTCCCGGGACGCCGGTGATGCTGGCGGCGGCATTGAAAGATCATTCCTGGCTGATCGAGCGCATCGCCCGTTTTGGAGAATGTCCGGCGGCGTTCCTGCTCGGGACGCGGGAGTTTGACGCGGCGACAGATCGCTACCGCTTAGAAAATCCCGATGTGTGGTTCGGACGAAAGCTGGCGTGGTTCGACGAGTCGCGGCTGCGAGGCACGAAGCTGGGCGTGATTGAGGCGTGACCGGCGTCGACCTCGCCAAGCGGAAGGCGTCAGCAAGGCAATTGCTTCGCCGCGACTTTCGCTTTAGTATCGCCGTAGCGTGGCAACTCTCAGGAACACTCCTCACTTGAAAGATCGGCTGGTGTCGGCGGCTCCGGTCGAGGACGATTCTTCGTTTGAACTGAAGCTGCGGCCGCAACGGCTGGCGGAGTTCATCGGGCAGGCCAAGGTCAAGGAAAATCTGGCAGTGGGGATCGAGGCGGCGCGCTCGCGGGGCGAGGCGATGGACCATGTGCTGCTTTACGGTCCGCCGGGGCTGGGCAAGACCACGCTGGCCAACATCATTGCGAACGAGTTGGGGGTGGCGTTTCAGCAGACTTCCGGACCCACGCTGCAGATCAAGGGCGACCTGACGGCGATCCTGACCAACCTTCAGGACAAGCAGGTGCTGTTCATCGACGAAGTCCATCGGCTGCAGCCGGCGCTCGAGGAGATTCTGTATTCGGCGCTCGAGGACTATAAGCTCGACATCATCATCGGCCAGGGGCCTTCGGCGCGGACGCATACGATGGATGTGAGGCCGTTCACGTTCGTGGGGGCGACGACGCGCGCGGGGTTGCTGTCGGCGCCGCTGCGGTCGCGCTTCGGGATCATGCTGCGGCTGGAGTTTTATACGCACCAGGATCTGCAGGTCATCGTAGAACGGTCGGCGGAAATTCTGGGTGTGGCCATTGATGACGCCGGTGCGGTCGAAATCGCCAGCCGGTCGCGGGGCACGCCGCGCATTGCGAATCGATTGTTGCGGCGGGTGCGCGATTACGCGCAGGTGCGCGGGGGCGGGAAGATCGACAAGGCGACGGCGGAGGCTGCGCTGCAGATGCTGGAAGTCGATCAGCATGGGTTTGACGAAGTCGACCGCAAGTTGATGTTGACGATCATTGAGAAATATCAAGGCGGGCCGGTGGGGGTGAGCACGCTTGCGGCGGCGCTGGCGGAAGAGCCGGATGCGATCGAGGAAATCTACGAGCCGTTCCTGATCCAGATTGGCTTTCTGAATCGGACGCCGCGCGGGCGGGTGGCGACGATGCTCGCCTACGAGCACTTCGGGATCACACCGAACCGGAAGCAGAGTTCGCTGTTTTGAAAAACCAGTCGCTAGTCGCAAGTCGTTAGCCAAAAGCCCTTCCTGACACCGTGCCTCTTGCGAAACACCGTGACCGAGAGAACGTGGCGTTCCTTGGGCCAGAGGTCATGGCCAATATCGTCCTTGGGAACATCCGGGGGATGGTGTATTGTGCAGGGCTGCCTTGTTAGGGGGACGGGGCGCGTGGGACGAATCTTGCTCGCGGGACGTGTGCCTGGGTGTACGGGTTTCCTGTCAGACAGCTAGTGATCGCCGGCCTGCTTTGTCCCCTGGGCTGTGCGCCGTGGTTCCCGCCCGGGAGCCTCGCCTGGGCCTCGACGGTCGCGGGCGTTCCCCAAAACTCTTCGCCGCAAGAGACTCCCCGGCAGACTCCCGAACCAAGCACGCTGGGCCCGCCGGCCATCTCGATACCGCGCCTCACGCGGGGACCGTCGATCGATGACTTTTCCACAATGAAGCCTGCGGGGGAAGTCGCGCCGCAGATGACGAAGGTGACCGGGTTCGTGCAGCGGAACCCGCATGACGGCGAGGGTGTGTCACGGCGGACCGAAGCTTACCTGGGATACGACGACAAGAACTTGTATGCCGTGTTCGTGTGCTTCGACGATCCCGGCAAGGTGCGGGCGAGGAAGGCTCGCCGTGAAGACGTTACCGACGACGATACGGTGGAGGTAATGCTCGATACCTTTCATGACCGACGCCGCGCCTATGCGTTTCAGATCAATCCGCTCGGCGTGCAGTGGGATGCGATCTGGAGTGAGGCTCCGCATGAAGAAGTCAGCGGCAACTTCGATGCGTCCTGGGACACGTTGTGGTATTCGCTGGGGCGCGTGACGCCAGAGGGGTATGTGGCGTGGATGGCCATTCCGTTCAAGAGCCTGCGGTTCCCGCCGGCGCGGGAGCAGTCGTGGGGAATCATCCTATACCGTGGGATCGTGCGTGAGAACGAAGATTCGTTCTGGCCGCAGATCTCACAGCGGTACGAGGGACGATTGGGGCAGGCGGCAACCTTGACGGGGCTGGAAGGGATTTCGCCGGGGCGGAATCTGCAGTTCATTCCGTATGGGCTGCTCAACTCGTTTCGCGACCTGGACACACGTGATCCCAGCGACCCGCACTTTGAGAATCGCGCGATCGGAGGTACGTTTGGGCTCGATTCGAAGATCATCCTGAACGACAGCCTGGTGCTGGACCTCACGGCGAATCCGGACTTCAGCCAGGTGGAGTCGGAGGAGCCGCAGGTCACGGTGAACCAGCGCTTCGCGGTGTACTTTCCGGAGAAGCGGCCGTTCTTCATCGAGAATGCGGACTATTTTCGTACGCCGCTCGATCTTTTCTTTACACGGCAGATTGCGAACCCGAGTTATGGAGCGCGACTGACGGGGAAGGCGGGGGATTATTCGATGGGTGTGCTGACCGCAGACGATCGGGCACCGGGGCTCACGGTGGCTCCGTCGGATCCGCTGGCGGGTTCGCGACAGTACTTTACGCTTGCGCGCGTGAGCCGGGACATTTTCAAGCAGTCGAGCATTGGCGCGATCTACACCGACGAGGAATATCCGGCGGCGGGCGGGTTCAACCGGATCGGGGGCGTGGACAGCCGCATCAAGTTCACGCCCAGTTGGACCGCCACACTGCAGTCGGTGGTGAGTTCGACGCAGAATCCCGGGGGAAGCTACCAGTCCGGACCGGCGTCCTACGTCGACACCACGTACGCGGCCGTGCACGTCGCCGACGAAGCCACCTACAAGGACGTGAGCCCGGGATTCACGAGCCTGCCCGGATTCGTGAACCGGGTGGACATCCGCGACGTGGCGAACAAGTTCGACTACCGCTTCCGTCCGCGGAGCGGTGCGCTGGTTTCCTGGGGACCGTCGCTGTACACGGACTGGGTGTGGGCGCATGACGGCACGCGTCTTGACTTGTTGTATACACCCGAAATTTCGTTCAACCTGAAACGGCAAACCTACTTGTTGGTGTGGCCCTACGCGGACCTTCATGAACGCTTGCGGCCGAGCGATTTTCCTGCGCTGGCCGAGAACCAGGACTACCACGAACACGACAGCGCGATCTCCTGGGGAACCGGCCTGGTCAAATGGATGACGTTCCAGGGCTACTACCAATGGGGCGACGGGGTGAATTTTGTGCCCCCGGCGCCGTTGACGCCGACCCAGTGCCCGGATTCGGTGCCGGGGCCTTCGAGCGCGTGCCGTCCCTTTTTGGCGCGTTCGGCTACGGCGAGCGCGAGCCTGTCGTTGCGGCCGTTATCCGCGCTGAAAATCGACAACACCTACTTACTTTCACGGCTGCGGGACCGGGAGAGCAACGCGGGCATCTTCAACAACCACATCATTCGCACAAAGTGGAACTGGCAATTTAATCGCGAGCTTTCGTTTCGAATGATCTTGCAGTACACGGCGACTCTGGCGAATCCTGCGTTTACTTCCCTGCCCACTACGAAACAGCTGAACGGCGATTTCCTGATCACGTATTTGATTCATCCGGGAACGGCGATCTATGTGGGGTACAACAGCGATTTCCAGAACATTGACCCGGAGCTGCTAGCGGAGCCGAGCGGGGGGTTGCTGCGGACCCGCGACCGGTTGATCAACGACGGGAAGCTGTTCTTTGTGAAGGTGTCGTATTTGTTCCGGTTGTAAGGGTGCGGAGCTCGCTGCTCCCCGAACCGTTCGCGGCGCGCGGGATGCAAAATCGAGCGCTGGTAGAAAATGTTTCTACGTTCTGGTACTGCCGCCACACTTGGGGTCCTTCGTCTGCGTTCGGCTGGCGCCTCACTTCGCTCCGGATGACAGTATGGAGGGGATGCCGATTCAGTGCCGTGCCCAGGCGGTCGGATTGGCGTTCCCGGCTACAATGGCGGTCAGCATGATTGCTCATCTGCGCGGGAAGCTGCTGACGAAACATCCGAACCAGGCGATCGTGGAAACCGGCGGCGTGGGGTATGACGTCACCATCAGCGTGCCGACGTTCTCGGATCTGCCGGCGGTCGGCGGCGACGTGTCGCTTTTCGTTCATATGCACGTTCGGGAGGACGTGATCGCGCTGTACGGGTTTCTGCGGCCGGCAGAGAAGCAGCTCTTTGAGAAGCTGATCACGGTCAGCGGAATCGGGCCGAAGCTGGCGATCACGATCCTGAGCGGTATGCCGGTGGATGAAATGACGGGCGCGATTCGTGGGAACGACGCGGCGCGGCTCACCCGGATCCCGGGGATCGGAAGGAAGATCGCGGAGCGCCTGGTGCTTGAACTGCGCGACAAACTGCCGCCGCCCACGGCGGGGCAGGAAGTGGCGGCTCCGGCGCTCACTGCGGTCGAAGAAGACGTGCTCTCGGCGTTGCAGAACCTGGGATATCAGCGCGCGGCGGCGGAAAAAGCGCTGACGCACGCTGTAAAGGCGGGAAAGGCCGGGTCGTTCGATGCGCTGTTTCGGGAAGCGATGGGCGGGCTGTCGAAGTAGGGCGGAGCTTCTGACCGCGAGCCCAAGCCTCTAATGGCTGAGGTGGGCGATGGGAAAGCAGATTCCTCCGGCCTCGGCTAGCGCGCGGTGTCGGAATGACAAGGTTGTCGGGTGGCGGGGCACCCGGGTTTAGTGCCCGACGAATCTGAGGTACAGGTCCCGGTCGGACTTGCAGGTCTCGGCCATCTCTTTGACCTTTTGCCAAGCTTCGCACTGCGATTCGTCTTTCGCTCGATCTTTGACCCGGTGCCATTCTTCGAGGAAGACCTCGGCCTGCAGGTGATTGAAGACCGTCTTCCCGAAAGGGTCGATGGAGCGGAGAAGGGGGAAATCGCGCTCGTCGTGCGCGGGAATGACCCCGTGCAGGATGACCCACTCACTGCGCTCGCCGAGATCGTCTTCGAGCTTGACTACCAGGGACATGCCAACTCCGGCCAGAGTGCTGCCGAGAAATGTATCAAGGCACGAGGCAATTTTCCAGATGCCGGAATCGCGAGACCGTGGGTTACTTTCCGATGCAGAAGGTGCTGAATATCAGGGTAAGGATGTCGTCGGTGGTGGTGGCGCCGGTTATCTCGTCCAGCGGCCGGAGAGCGTTGTAGAGATCGAGCAGCAACATCTCGTGAGGGATTTTGTCCCGCACAGCAGTTTGTGCAGCGGCCAGCGCGACCAATGCGTCGTGAACCAGGCTCTGATGGCGCACGTTGGTGAGAATGCCGCCCTCCAACTGGGGACCGCTATTGCCGCCCAGGTGCCGCAAAATCTCCGTTCTCAGTTCGGCCACACCCTGGCCGGTGAGCGCTGAAGTGCGGACCCGGGGTAACGGAGAGTCGAGACCCGCGAACTTTGCGCCGGCCAGATCGGCCTTGTTCTCCACGATGATCGCCCAGCGTTGCTCGACCTGCGCCAGCAACTCACGGTCTTCCGAGACCACGCTCTGGGATGCGTCGAACACCAGCAGGACCAGGTCGGCGCCGGCGAGCGCTTCCATTGATTTCTGGATGCCGATGCTTTCCGCTTCATCGAACCCGCGGCGGATGCCCGCCGTGTCCACAAGTTGGACGGGAATGCCCCCGATGGCTACCGTTTCGGTCACGAGATCGCGGGTTGTTCCTGGGGTAGCCGTGACTATGGCGCGCTCCCGTTCCACCAGGCGGTTGAACAAACTGGACTTGCCCACATTCGGCCGGCCGACGATTGCGAGCGTTAAACCTTCATGCACGATCTTGCCGTAGGCAAAGCTGGCCGCGAGTTGCTGGAGCGGGGTTTCGACCGAGGCGATGTGCGCCAGGATGGTTGCGCCGGGTAGGACGGAAACGTCGTCTTCCGCGAAGTCGATGCCGGCTTCGAGTTGGGCAATCAAGTCCACGAGCTTTTGCTTGATGGGCTTGAGACGCTTCGAGAGCGCGCCTTCGAGTTGCTGCGCCGCGACCTGGGCTTGGAAGAGAGTCTGTGACTCGATCAGGTCGCGCACGGCTTCGGCCTGGGTGAGGTCAATCCGTCCGTTGAGGAAGGCTCGCATGGTGAATTCGCCCGGCTCGGCAAGCCGGGCGCCGCGGGGAAGGGCTAACTCGACGATGTGGCGCAGGACGACTGGGGAACCGTGGGCTGAGATCTCGATGATGTCGTCCGTTGTGTAGGAGTGCGGCTTGGCGAAGAAGGTGACCACGACTTCGTCGATGCGGGCGGCGGGGCTAGCCGAGCTTGCGCTGGGCACGGAGCCTTCGATTTCGCTCAGGGCAGGCTTTCGGGGGCAGCCGTTCGCACGCGAGTCGTAGTCGGGCTCAACCAGCTCGCCGAAGATCGCACACCCCGGCTCGAGTTCATGCTTAAGGCGGAGCATGGGCGCGGCGATGGCGCGAGCCTCAGGGCCGGCGAGGCGGACGACGCCGATGCCGCCGCGGCCGGGTGGCGTGGCGATGGCGACGATGGTGTCGTCGAGGTTCACTGGGAGATTGTAACGGGGACGGACCGTGGCTCGCCCTTCGCGGTGAAGAACTTCCGTTTTGTTGCATCCGACATTACAGCAGATTCCTCCAGTCTCGCTGCGCTCGCGCGTCGGAATGACGACCAGGCGGGGGATCGATCGTGAGTGGGGCGGTGAAATTTCCGCGAGCTGAAGCCAACCTGTTCTCGCGTATGCGCGTCGGGTCTCAAGGCGCACCTGATAGGAACCCTGGCGAAATCCGGCGGGGCTCCGCCTGCTACGGAACCGTTTTCCGCGCCGGCCTTCCCGCGGGCCTGGAGTCGCTGGTATAGACCACGACGCAGCGACGGAGACCTTCGCCTTCGCTTTCCGTGCGCAGGCCGGCCTCGTCGCGCAGGGCCAGGTGGACGATGCGGCGCTCGCGCGACGACATGGGCGCGAACTTGTAGGGCGCCCCCGTCTTGCGGACTTTCTCGGCGGCGACGCTGGCGGCCATGCGGAGTTCTTCCAGGCGCATGGCGCGGTGGTTCATGCAGTCGAAAGAAATCTTCTCGTGCTCGTTGCCGGGCAGGCGCAGCATTTCGAGCGCGATCAGTTCGATGGCGCGCAGCAGTTCGCCGCCGCGCTCGAGCATCAGGGGAGAGTCGGGGCCGGCGAACTCCACCAGGACTTCCGGCTTCTCCCAGTCTCGCTCTTCGGCGAGCGGCGGGTCGACGGTGATGCGGTATTTGAGGCGCAGGCCGGAGTGGGTGACCACTGCGCGGAGCAAATCGTTAATCTTGTTGGCAGCGGCGATCTTATCGGGGATGGGCATAGAAGTCAGCTCTCAGCTATCAGCGAGCAGCGAAATGCGTTCACTTGTCTACGACAACGTTCCGCCGAAACCTTGGATAAATGCGCTCTCATGCGCCACCAGCTCTGCGCTCCGCAATGACCAGTTGAGAGCTGACAGCTCAAGGCTGATAGCTACTTCTCTTTCTTGCGCGCGCGCTTCTCAGCCAGTCTTCGCAACTCCTGCCCGGTGTGTGTGCGATTCATGATGACCTGCTGGATCATCGAAATCAAATTGCTCTCGGCGTAATACAGGTTTAGTCCCGAAGCCAGGTAGCGGAAGATGAAGCCCATCATCACGGGCATCATCACCATCATCATCTTCTGTTGGGCCGGGTCCATTCCTGTCATGGGCGTCATGCGCTGCATGACGAACATGCTCACCACCAGAAAGATCGGGAGAATGTAGTACGGGTCGAAGGCGGAGAGGTCTTTGATCCACAGCCAATGGGCAAAGCGCAGATCCAGAGCAACCCCGAGCATGCGGTAATAGGCGATCAAAAAGGGCATCTGGATGAGTAGCGGCAGACACCCGGCTGCGGGATTCACGCCGTGTTCCTTGTAGACGCCTGCGATCTCCTCCTGCATCTGGCGCTTTCTGGGATCGCCCATGCTGTATTTCTTGTACTTCTCCTGGATCGACTTGATCTGAGGCGCGACCCGTTGCATCTCCAACGCGGACTTCTGCTGCATGAAACGAAGCGGGGAGAGGAGCAGGTTAATGACCAGGGTCTGCAACACGATGGCCCAACCCCAGTTGGGCACGATGTGGTTGTAGGTCCACTTGAGCCACAGGAACAGGGGCCGGGCGATGTATCCGAGCCAGCCGAAATCCACCACGGCACGTAAGTCAGGCTCGCCGCTGCTGGCGGCTCCGGCAACGGGAATCTTCTCGAGTACGTTCAGATCTTTGGGGCCAACGTACAAACGCTGCTCGGTCGGGCCGTTGACGTTGCCCATGGCCGCGCCCAGCACCTCTACTTTCTGGACATCCTTCGGATCGGGGTGTTGCGGGTCTTTTGGTATCTCAATGGAGTTGCGGAGCGTGACCAGGGCTGAATTGTGCGCGTCTTCAGGAATGAAGATCGCGGCGAAGTACTGATCGGTGACGCCCGCCCAATGCAACGCGCCGTGGATAGTGTTGCCGCCGGTCACGTTCTTGATGGCGAGGCGTTCGAGCTGCTTCGGAAACACACCCAGGGTGCGGTCGGTGGATTCGCTGTCGAGGTACTCGACGCGGCTGGCGGCGTAGGCGGTCGGAATCGTTTCGTCGCCAAAACCGGCCGGCCACATGGGGAAGGCGGCCACGGCCGCGCCGTTGCGGGAAACCGACGTCTGGATGTTCACGACGTAACTGTCATCGAAGTGGAAGGTCTTGCGGACGGTAACGTCGGCGTCCGAGAACTCGAAGCTGACGTCCGCGGGAGCGGTGAGCGTACCTCCGATCTGCTCCACTTTGACGGGCTGGTCAGAGGCAAGAACGTAGAGGGCCGAGTTGAGCTTGTTGCGCAGCGCTTCGTCATACGCCCAAAGGGAAAGTGGATAGCCGTACTTGTCGGCGGCTTTGGCGTTCACCAGCTCCAGGGGCTGTCCTTGCTCGTTCTTGTATTTTTGCAGCACCCAGGATTTCACCTGGGCGCCGCGGTTGGTGAAGTGGATCTCGTAGAGATCGTTCTTGATCACGGTCTCGGCTTCTGACGAAGCCTGCTTGCCGACGCCAGGCTGGGGGGGCGCGCTTTTGGGTGCGGACGCCTCGGCTGGAGACGCCGCGCTTGCGGGCGGGCTGGCATGCTGCGTTTGCGGTGCCGACTCGGGAGTCTTGGGGCCGTACTTCTTCAGGAGCGGCTGCGAGGCCAGGATGATGAGAAATGTGAGCGCGAAGACGAGCAGAAGTCGCCGCTCAGTGCCGGGTTCTTGCTGGGGATTTTGAAAGTCTGGCAAATGGTTACCGTAAGAAACGTTGTGTTGCTTTCAATCTCTGAATGCGAGCGGGCATCAAGCGCGCCCGGAACCACAGATGGTGTTGACGTGAGGTTGTTCCCGGACAACCGGGTCAAAGCCCCTCCTGGCGAAGGGATGGCAGCGCAACAGCCGAACCAGCGCCATCCAAGTACCGCGGAATGCACCATAGCGCTCCACCGCTTCCATGGCGTATTCGGAGCAGGTGGGGACATAGCGGCAGGAGGTAGGGAGCCACGGAGAGATCGCCCATTTATATCCGCGCAACATCACGAGCACGAGATGTCCGGCGACCTTCACAATTTGACCCCACGTCTCCTACTGCAATCTACGTTCATCGCGGTCCGGAGGTTCACTGCCGCGTTTGCGGCTTTTCCGCCGCTTTCTGCGTGATGACCTCGAAGGCGCGGCCGACCTCGACTAGCAAACCGGCGAAGGGCGCTGTCGCGAGCGATTTCTTCGGGTTGATGACCACGTCGGCGGCCGGACCTGGGTGCGGACGGGACAACCGCACCGCCTCCCGCAAGCGCCGCTTCATTCGGTTGCGTGCGACCGCGCCTCCGAGTGCTCGGCTGACCGTAAAGCCAACCCGCAGACCCTCCCCCACCGCGCGCCGCAAGTAGAACACGGTCATGTGGGTGGAGAAGTGCCGGCGCCCCTGCTTATAGACCTGCTCAAAATCCGCGTGGCGCAGGAGGCGCCCGCTGCGAGGATTCTTTCGGCCCGTTCCTGGGGACGGGTTATGCGCTCCCTGGGCAGCCATGGTGCTCACTGCTCACTCACAATTCGTCTGCGGATGCATCTCGCTCAGGATGATGACCTATGGATACCCGTAACGACCGGGAGGAAAATGGAAGTCTATTCCCGAAATCCGGGCTTCACCGAGACCCGCTTGCGACCCTTGGCGCGCCGGCGCGACAACACGGCGGCTCCGCTCTTGGTCTTCATGCGGGTACGGAATCCGTGCTTCTTCGAGCGCTTACGCCGGTTCGGTTGGAAAGTGCGCTTGGGCATGAAAAATAGCTGCTCCTGATTCGATCAATGGCCTTTGGGCAAACCATGAGTATAAATGACGGGGGGCGGAGGGGCAAACGGACTACGGGAGACGGCTTGCGCCGCCGGCGAAGTCTCTGCGCCCCGAACGGGTGGGCGCGCAACGCAGGAGGAAAATCCTCGACGACGCGGCTGTGTTCCGGGGAAATGTTTCGCCGAGAGCGCGCCTTGGGAGCGCCCGGGAAATCTCGCATGCATTGGGAAAGATTTTCTGCAGCGCCGGCACGAGCAGCCGAAAGCTCGGCGCTGGCCACAGCGTCGCTCACTTTCCGCGCTGCGCGGGACTGCGCGACGGACGGGCGGTTTGCGAGGTTGCGATCGAAGTACATTTTTGTGCACCACGAGCGCTGCAGTTACAACTTCGCTACTTGACAGGGAAAAATCTTCGCGTTTCGATTCTGCGCGAGGGGAAAAAATCTTTCGCGAACTTTTCCACACGGCGAAAAATTTTGTGCTAGTATGCCGCCTGTTCACTTACTGAAACTATCTTTCTTTCTACCGGGCAAGCGCTCCCCACAAAAACGGGAACCGTTCTGCACTAATTGGAATTCTTCCGACAGGCTGTTAAACCGTGGGGCCCGACCCAGCCGACCGGTCCCGAGATGAGTATTTATGTCTGTTCCAAGCACAAGTTTTCCTGCCAACCCATGGGTTCGCATCCTCGACGCGCTCGAGAAGAAGATCAATCGCCACTCCTACGACACCTGGTTAAAACCCACCCGCTACAGCCACGC
>Ga0210408_10000608_pt1 | contig 43586 bp, 45 predicted proteins | sample IncBWH4MmetaG_FD_155471 | JGI IMG/M metagenome (GOLD analysis project Ga0210408, IMG submission 155471) | Forest soil microbial communities from Barre Woods Harvard Forest LTER site, Petersham, Massachusetts, United States - Inc-BW-H-4-M | ecosystem: Environmental > Terrestrial > Soil >...
CTTCATCGCCCGCTCCACAGCGGCCTTCGAGTAAGAGAACATGCTTGCCATGTTCTCTCACTCTCACCGCCTGCAAAGCGGACATATCACGTGCTAATTCGACCGGACATTTGATGTGCTAACGACATTTCCACGCCAATGCCTTGACAGTGGCCCCCGTCGCTGTCACAATGCCGCCGTTCTAACGGTCTTAATTCCCCCACCTGATTGTTAAGCAATTTCTCAGTTTGCGTTTCACGCCGGCCCCTGGGGTTCCTAGCGACATTCTTTTGGTTGAAAAGGAAGTAACTTTTCCAGAGCCTCGATTTCTGTAGTCGGAGGTTTGCACTATGAAGAGGGAACGCAAAGGAGCGAACAAACTGCGTCGTCCGACCTTGGAGGCTTTTGTCGGGGTCCTAGTTGCGCTTGTGTTCTCTCCGTTCTTTCTTCTGCCCAAGCGTGGATTCAGCTCAGCCCGACTGGCACTCTACCTGTGGGGCGAGTCAACCCCACTACGGTCTATATTCATTCGATCAATCGGATGTTGCTTTTTGGCGGCTACCCTGTTCACGCCAATGCAACCATTCAGACGCCGACTAACGATTTGTGGGCTCTTGATGGAGCCAATGGTTCAGGGGCCGCGACTTGGCTGCAATTGAGCATCACTGGACAGACACCGCCGCCCCGGCGGCGGTCACGCTGCAGCGTACGATCCTGCTACGAATCGCCTCATCGTACACGGTGGCTCAGAGTCCTTCTTGGTCTAATTATAGCGAATACGTTAATAGCTCAGAATCGATCAGTTGTTGTCCTTGGAAGCTAAGTACCTTCGCTTTGAGTCATTCCGACCCGCGACTTGGATTAAGAGGGGACCGTCTGCTGTGAGAGAGAATAGTGAAACAGAGATTGTATGAAAAGTGGCCCGGCGCTTTACTTATGTGCGTGGGCGTCTTTATTGCGTACTTCGCAATATGTGTGACCTACGCAACTCTCGTGCTGAGGGGATCTGGCCCTGATGTGATCGGATCCTTCTACGAGAGAATGCGCAATATATTCGTGGGCATCTTTGGTCTCTACTGCTGTTGGTTTTTCTTTCTTCGTCGACGCCCAAGGAAGTCCGATGAGCGACACAACGTGGTTACCCAACAGCCTGTATCCCGTCTGTCGAACTCTGTGAAGACTGACCCAGAGTCTGCATCTACCCAGCCGGCAGCTAACTCCAGTGGGCTGATGGAGGCCCTAAAGGAAGAGATGTTTCAACTCGAACTGGATCGCGGCCGGGGAAAAGTCAGTGTGGAAGAGTATGACAAATCGAAATTGGGTCTCGAGAAGTTACTCATCCGCGCCCTCAAGCCGCGCTCCGAAACCACAGACCTGTTTAGACCTATCAGTCCATATCGTCCACGAAGTCTACAATCGCAGCCCACTGTGGCAATAGAGCAGCCGCCCAATCCTGCCAAACCGGCGACCAGCAATCCAGCTCAATCTTCAGTAGAGGAATGGGCAGCAGACCTCAAACGCAAGAAGGACTACCCCAGATTGGCTGCTGCGATCGCTGACAAATCTAGTGAGGAATATCCCTGGCCAAAGGCGAAGGCGGCAACAAGTGTGCTCAGAGATGCGGGACCTGCAGCTGTGGAGGCCATTTTACAACTGATAGCATCGAAAAAATATTGTAACGTGGATTTGGCCCTGCTGCTGGTGGAGATCGGCGACCCGCGTTCCGCTCCGGTGCTGAGGCCGTTCGTACTCAAGCGGCAATTCAGCGGTCAGCCTTCAAATCAATCGATTGTCGAGGCTTTTGTTGCCAGACTCGACGACGGCTTCCAATCGGAACTTGCCGCTCGCAACACCGCCGACGAGGCAGCGGCGGAAACTCGCCTCACAGCAGTTGGGGCAGGGATTCCACTTCGGGAGTATTCAGCCGCATATATTTTTCATACCAGAGCCCGCAACAAGGAGGTTCTGGACTCACTTAAGATTGCGATTGAAGGCGGGGAGCGCTTTCCACTCGATGCACCGTATCAAATCGCTCTGACGCATGGGCCAACGGCAGATTTCATTGCTGTGCTCGTCCGACTCCCAACGGTCAACGACGAGAGCGTGGCCCTAAACAAGCAGATAATGAAATGGTTTTCAGAGGTTGGAGTGGGCGAACCAGACGATCGGGAAACCCTGAGAGCGCCTCTTCCCGGACGTCTTTCCCGAGGGCTCCGTTATATTTCCAGCGAGTATAGCGTTCTTGAAATCATCGATTGCCTTGAAAAGGGTCCTTGACGATTCCATCGGGCGGTCCTGGTTATGGAGGATTGGAAACCGATGCCTTTAACAAGGGTACAGGCGGTTCTCGGGGCTGGCGGCCTAGCACTTGCATCGTTGGTGTCGTATGCCGGGTACGAACACTATCGGTACGAAAAGGCTGAACAGCAAAACGCTTTAGCCATGCAACAGATAAACGAACTCCTGGATGAGAATTCGCAGGAGATTAGGCAGACCTGGGGTGGGTTGGATACTGCGCTGGAGGCGGCGGGAGTGGGAGCGGATACTATTGCCAAGATCGCTAATGAGATTGATACAGGCAACCAAGCCGTTTCCTCCGTCAGCTCCTTGCAACAAGCGGGCAACGCTCAGAACTCATTTAATGCCAAGAGTGATCTGCTAAAGGCGGCCAGCAGTCTGCAATCCCTAGGAATGGACTTGATACAGCAGTCGGAAAACGAATTGGCTACAGAGGGAGTTGCGCCCGATGCTGCGTTCGCTGTGGGATCGAAAGCGTTCGTCAGTCTTGATCTCTTGGACAAAACCGTCGAGACCGGGGCGCTCATGATCTACCGTAATCAGCTCTTGAAAAGCCTTTCCGAATTGGAGTCGGACCAATACACAATACAGTTACGCGATGGATCTGAACGAGCTGCACAAATGGCGAGGAGTCTAATGGATGCGCAAGGTGTGTACCTACGGAAGCACGGGATAGGCCCTCAATCTCATGTGGCTGAGATGATTGGCAAGATGCCGGAACCGAAGGCACGATCGCAGGTCGCTGTGGCGTATGAGATCGTGGACCCTAGTCAGGCGACCGATAGACTCTCTGGAATCGGCGGCATTAACCCTGATTTCGTAGCCGCCATGCAATGTGACAACTACGTAGCTAGTCACGCACTGTCCGACCCACGCTGGGTGAAGTTCACTTGCGATCGTTATCCAGATGGCGAGTTTATAACCGCATTTGGCCCCTGTCGGGGCATTGACATTCCGAATCCGCTATACGGGGGCTTAATTTCCAGCAGCACGGGATCTTGTGTTTCGAAGGGAGGCTCGGTATCAGGATATCGTTCCAATACCACTACCAAGTCTGCGTCCCAAGTGAATAGTCTGGCCCCGCCTGGGGACACCAGCGTCAATACCGGTGCGAATGCCGATTCACAGGTCTGCATAGAGGCCGCGTGGCAGATGAGCCAGGACATGAGCTTCGCTGAGAATAAATGTCCGGGCTTCAATGGGACGACTCGTGGGGCTGGATGGAGTGAGCTACAGATTTGGCGCATGAAGAGCGGCGAATATCGTCTCTATCAAGCCGGGTCTTTCGGATCTTTCATTGACGGAGTACATAACCGATATTGGGTTCCCCTTAACGGTTTCAGCGCTTCAGGCTTTAGCTATATCATCACTGACGGTTCCAATAAGCGCACGTTTTTCGCTCAGCAGAATGGTGGCCAATTGCACATAACGAGCGAGAGCACCTATCCGAATCGAGACGGTGGGGAGTGTCACGACAAGATTTCGTGGATTGCGACAGCGATCGCTCCAAAGTACGCATGTTCAGGACCAAGGTCCTCGTGGTTTTCAGCACCGTGATGTAGCTAAGTTGCCCGATTGTATGGAGCCGAAGCGGTGTCTCAATTCCAAAACCGTGGGATAAGAATGTTGTCCGCGATGCTTCGACCTCGGAAGATGTTCGCGGTCGCCGGTAGCGGTGTTGTTGCACTAACCCGCCGCAACATCGTGGAAGCTCGGCTTGCGCGAAGCATAAGTCTGTTTTCGTTCAAGACGCTTCAATACTCCAGGACTGATGCCGCACTTGAGTTACGGGAACGGGCCACGCTAGCTCAGAGCAAGCGGTCGATCTCATCAATGACCGCGAATGGTGACGAGGAAGCTCTGCCACATCGAATTGCGTGTTTCGCGAAAGACCTGCCGCAAACTCAATTTGGTGAAGTACAAGCTTCAACGTATGATGCGCTTCTCGCCGTTGTCTCGGCGCCTGTCGCGTTGGTTCTGTGGAGAATCCGCGAATCTAGAAAACTCACAAAGCCGATTTGCACTACTCTTGGACAAGGTGAAACACGCCAGGAGCCGAATATTTTGGTTCTCAAACGAAACATACGCAAGAAAGTTTGTGGCGGACAATTACGCCGAGTCTCCGCAGATGAGGGATAGCCCAAGTCTGTTTTGAACCGGGAGGGCACGATGTCGTACGTCTGCTTGAAATGCAACAAAGAATACGATAACCCAACGCTTATTCGAAATTTTCCGAAAGTCGCACGTAGAGAATGTCCAAACGGTCATGTTTTAGCTACCTACGTTTTGGGGGCGACCAAGGTGCGCTCTTACAGTTCGTCGTTCCTGCTAGCGGTGGGAATGACCTTTGCTGGCCTCGTTGCCATAGGTTTGTTCGTAGTCGTCGTGTTGGTGCAGTCCCCGCAGGTCTTGGGAGTAGATTGGCGGGGAGCTGCGGGCCCTGTTTCTCTCATCGCCGTTCTCGCATTTATAGCACAAGCGATAGCATTGCTCGTGATGAGTGGAAACTTTGCGAAAGGTTCGCCTGCTGTCAAGAAGCTCGCGGCTTCAGCAAAGGGTGAGGCTCACGGCATGCTGGCAACGCTGGCAGTCCTTCTTGTCATTGTGTTGATTCGACGCTGGTCATCGTTCTAATGGAGTAAGGCCACAATTTCCTAAAGAGACATGCAGAAAACGCAGCGCGTTAGAAGCGTGAAAATTATTGATCGGCAGACTGAAAGGAAATTTCCCTATCGCAAGATACGTGTGACGACAATCTATGACCTTACTTCTGTCATGAATCACACCATTCACGTGAGTGTGAACGATACAGCGTTCTTTAGGAAGCGAACGGTTATCACAATGTTAGCAGTGGCACCAGTTTTGCTGTTACCAACGATCTTGAACGCTCCGATGTCTATCGCCATCATTGTTGTGGTCAGCATGATCTTGACACTGGGATTAGTTCTCTTAATAGGTTGGTCAACCTCGAGGGCGAAGTCGGTATACCGCCAGATGAAGGAGCAAGTCAAGCGTGACAGAGACTACACAGGACTGGGGTTCCCATTTGAAGTGATTCCTATCGAGCGCTGGGACTGCTGGGTGCGACAGCTTGGGCTTTCGAAGCATTAGGAGCCGGTTCAGTGGATAGCAATTGGAGATCAATGGAGAGAGCAATATGGACGGACACCTGCTGAAAGTGGCGACGACAGGCGCGCTGATTTTAACATCTTTGGCGCTGTTGTCCTGCAATGCTCCTCAGACCATAGGTATCAAAACGTTGAGCCTAGATATGGACTACGACACGCGACTAAAGAAAGTCTGCGGAAAAACGATTACTTTCAACGCCACAGTTGTGCAGAAGCCCGATTCGCACACCCTCTACTATGCTCAGGACCCCGGCGACCCGCGTGCTGAGGTTGTGGTTGTCGTTGGTGGGAATTCCACGCTACCTAGCGAAGGTTCCAAAGTGCACGTGAGTGGACGGCTGATTTGTGACCCGCCTTTCCCGACGAGGGGCAGCACATTCTACGTTCAAGAAATGATTCGCAGGTAGGGAGTGCAATGAATACCATCGCGCTTTATTGGTGGATTTGGCAGCTGAAATCGGGTAGCTCCAAAGTTCAAGCGATAACAAAACTCGGTGAAGCCGGAGACCATCGCGCAATAAAACCGCTCGTGAATGCGATGAATGCTCGCATCGACGTTCTGTCAGAAAGGGCTGCAACAGCTTTAGGACAAATAAAAGACACACGTACAGTTGAGCCATTGATAGATGCTTTGGAGCGCGGCAGCCTCAATATCCGACGTGAAGTCGAGCAAGCACTTGGCCAGCTTGGTAATCTGTCCAGCGACGTTCTTTCGAGCAAGTTTCTAAGCTGTGTGGGTTCTGTTCCGTTGTGGAAGCTCGTCTTTGGGCCCGACGAGGGGCCGAAGAAGTATGCCCGCTTACTGAAAGCTGCTGGCTGGAAGCCCAAGGTCCATCGAGAGCGAATGTTGTTCGCTTTCGCGCAGGGAGATGTTTTGACTGCAGCGAGAGAGGGAGGGGTGGCGCTCGAACCGCTCACCGCCCTGCTGAGCGATGACAGCACATCCATCCGCGAACGTACCGCACAAATGCTCAGTTCTGGACAAATAGAGCTGCCACGAGCGATCAAAGCAAAGGTCGAATCGATTCTCCATGCTCAGAGAGAGAGGCTTGAAGAAGAAGCGAAGGAGCAGGAGGAAAGAGAAAGAGATAGAGTGAACAAGGTAAGAGAACGGATAGAGGCCCTGAGTGATACTGAATTAATTTGCCTTCGCTGCCAAAATACACAGAAGGAGGGGCAGTGGGAAGAACAGATGGAAGGTCAGGCAAGAGTGGGCGGCGCGATGGGATTTGTAAACATCAATGCGAAACCACAATGTTTGAAATGTGGTTCGACGGATTTGGCTGGGCCCGGTTGGGCGGGGTATTTGCTGAAAGATGCGCAAGTCGCCTATTACGCTAAGCTGCGAAGCTACGGCGTAAAGGCGGGCTGGATACCGCGTGTATAGCCCGAGTGTGGCTTTCTCCGGAACATCTTGGTGAGTAACGTTTTCAACGTAAGATGGGGAACACGTAGGCACATGTGTGCACACTTTCAACGTAGAAATGCGATGGGGGATAGCAATATGGTCGCAACGCGGGGTGCAGGGCGGAACCGAAGCTCGGCTACACCGAACCATTTGACGTGTCCGGGAGGGAGGACTATCTTCCTGTGATGCCCAAAGTGCTCAAGGGTGCGCTGGTTATCGCTGGACTTTTCCTTTGGGTGTGGATCGCGAGGTCGCTGATCGGCCAGGAAGGGATCGCAGCGGGTTGGGGAGCTGCTGCTGTCATTGCGTATGTTCTGTGTTGTGGACTTATATTCCGGGTTCTGCGGCGATGGTGGTTTTGGGCGATTATCGCCTTGGCAGTGGCCTTGGGCGTGCAGGGACGCGTCGCCAACTCGGAAAAGCAGAGGTGGGCTGATGTCTACGACCGCGTGAGAACTGCCACGGTCATGAGCCCCGTTCCGCCTCCATATGGGAAACGTGGGTCAGTCGCGGTCTTCGGTGACAATGGAGTTAGGTGGCCGCAGCTTGAGGCCATGGTCAACGACGTCCCGGTCCGACCCGAAAACGTCGCGACAGCAATTGTGCTCAAGGGAACCCGTGGGGTAGGCAGCGACTGCCTGACCATCGAGACGAGGAACGGCGTTCCTTATGATTCACATACTCGCAAGGTCTACGATTGGGCGTACACAGCGACTGCCATAGACGTACGGACGCTCACGATAATTGGCGTTTCCGAATATACCGCCCACGTTGACTCGCAATGCCGCGAAGGCTCCCCATCAACCCTTGTCTTCCGTCTGATCGACCCCTCTGTGCCGTCTTCGTAGCGCCCTGGGCCCGCGAACAGGTCAATGTAGGCTATGCGGTTTCCTCGTGCCCTAGTTGAAGGCGATATGACTTTGGCCCACGCCCAAAAATACTTCGTTACAATCCTGGCTTTGATTTGGGATTGTTCGCGAGATTCGTCGAAGAAGTTATTGTCTACCATCGCCGATGTCCGGGCGTCCGGTTGGCGCGTTGGCGTCGGGTTATAGCTCAGCTAGGACTACAGCCAAGACGACGTCCACTTTAAAACCGAGCTGAAGTCGAACTCCCATTCCAGAATGTTCTCGAAGTCAAGCAGTCAGACGTAGCCCATTCCGAGGAAATCCCCCCCGAAGAACATGGCGATGATGTGAAGACAGGGTGCATTTATTCTCCGAGGTCAGTCCCAAGCAGCCTGAACAACTTTGTCGAGCCGTTCCTGTCGAGCGGCGACCCACGCGCTGTAGTGTTTCTCCGTTACACCAGTGGTCTTGTGTCCTAAGAGTTTCGACACGTCCTCTAGAGCCACGCCTTTCTTTAGCATCTCAACGGCAAAGGTATGCCGGAACTGGTGCGAGGTGCCTTTGACCCCAGCCTCCGTAAAGACGGCTCGTAACCAGTCCTGCACCCGGTTGGCCGCCGACGACTTCTGCATCCGGCCATCCCAGAAGAAATATTCCGAGTCGGGCAAACCTCGAAGTGTGTCGGCTACATACTTGGGAATTCGAACGTGAACGTGAGACCCGGTTTTGTTGCGACGGCAGATTATGCGGTCATGCTTGTCGAGCGCTGAGCGTTCGAGGGTCGCGGCGTCCATGCAAGCAAGACCGGACCACCGCATGAGGAGGATCACGGCTCGGACCCGATACCGCTTCAGGTCGTCCCACTGCAGATTTTCAGAACCAACAGCTTGCAGAATCTTGTCCATTTCTTCAGGGGAGAACGGCTGCTTCTGGTCATGGTCAACCGTGACTTTGGGTAGCCGTTCAGCCGGGTTGGTTTGAATCAAGTCCGAGTTCAGGCACCATTTAAAGAACGTCTTGACTACGCCCTGGTGAACCCGAAACGAATAAGTCTTGGCCCTGAACGTCCACGTATTGCGCCACTGGATCAAGAGGGTCGGGCGCACGTCCTGGAGAAAAATCACTCCGCGACTGTTGCACCACACGAGCAGCCCTTTCTTGAGCATGGCCGTCGCTTTCCGGATTGTGGACTTTTCGAACCCTTGCGCCTTCTGGTGGTCGAGGTATTGCTGGACCGCGCTCTCTATGGTCTCGGGATCACCCGCATCGGGCTGAAGCTCCGGCTGCGCGGGTTCTCTACGGAATAGCTGTCGCTCAAGCTGACGAGCTTTTACGTTCGCAACATCCCAAGCCCTCGTCCTCGCGCTTTTCTTACTACGTCCTTGCTGAAATTGTTTTGGGGTACCCGTACAAGAAGCGCAAGCGCGAACCCGAATCTGAATCCGAAAGCTTGTCTCGGACGGTCGGCACCATTTTAGGAGGAATAACCGAATGATTACGCTGTATCCAAATCCGCAAACCGCGCGAATTATTGTCAAAGCCGTGGCCGACCAGAAGAAAATCCTCTGGGCAGTTGGGCCGGGAACCTACTACTTCAATCCGACCATCACCCCCGGGTCGATTGCCGGTGTCTCCAGCCCGGTCGATCCTGCCGCGTTTGGCGCTGATTATTTGATTCAACAAGGAACCAGCGGCTTTGCGAGTGCTGCTTTCGCTGCCGGTCTGTATGCGTGGAATGGCCTTACGTCCGAAGCGGAAGACGATAAAGCAGCAAGTCAAGTCCTAGACGGCGCGAAATTCATCAAGGCCCCCGTCATTGTCGGATGAGTCTGAAGAGGAGAAGTAAAAACCCAGCTCTTGTTTGGCGCTGACGGTTCGGAGGCGACGCCACTCAATCCGCGCGGCGATCAAGCGCCGGTCGCGATGCGGCTCGGTACGGGGCTGCCCCGTGTTGAGTTCACTTCTCGCCCGGCCCCGCGCCACAAGTGGGCAACGAACAGCCTCTATCTGTTTTGAGAGTAGGATTCTTCGCCTTCACTTTGATCCGTGATGCACCAAATCCGCAGCAGAGAAAATATCTCCCTTTTGCCCCCGAAATGCCCGTCCCTAGTGGGTTTTTACGCTATCGCTGTCCTTGACAGGCAGCGTCGCCGCTGATAGGGTTTGCGTCATCTCTTTCGTTGCTCCGGCCCTTGATTTTCCCAGGTAATTCCAAGTTTGTGGCCCCTTCTTAATCCAGGAATTGTCCATTAGGCGTGAGCCAGTTTCGGCCTGAGTTGTCGCTTTGGGAATAGCGCATCGTGCGCAGCCATGCCATAGGACAGTCACAGGAGAGCACTTTCATGAAAAGGAATCTAGCCACTTTCGTAGGTGCCTGCGGTCTACTGCTGTGTCTGGCAACGGGTTCGGCGTCGATCCAGCAGGCAATAAGCATTTTCAGTGATCCCGATGCAGGCACAACCTCTTTCCAGGGTACCTTTCCGCAAAGCATCAATTCAGAGGGCGCGATTGCGGGATTCTACCGTGACGCAAATACCGTGTCTCATGGCTTCGTGAGGGATGAGGATGGGGCTTTCAAATCTATCGATGCTCCAAGTGCAGGCAGTTTCTTCGGAGAAGGTACTTTTGCCCAGAGCGTCAATGCGGGCGGCACCGTCGCAGGATACTACTTTGACCCAAACTTCATTTCCCACGGGTTTGTTCAGGACAGGCACGGCAACCTGACCCAATTCGATGCCGGTCCGGCTGTCGGGTGCGGAGGTACTACGGTCATGGGCATCAATGCAAGGGGCAGTATCGCAGGCTTTTACGGCGACGCCAACTGTGTCTTTCACAGCTTTGTACGGGACGCAAGCGGCAACGTCGTCTCCTTTGATGCTCCCGGCGGCGGCTATACAATCTTGGCCCGGAACATTAGTGACGAGGGTGCGGTTACAGGCGAGTACCGCGACGCGAGCCAGCTAATTCACGGGTTTGTACGGGATTCGCACGGCACCATCAAGTTTTTCGATGCGCCAGGCGCAGGCAACCAACCGTATCTCGGTACTTTCCCTCGGGCCATCAATGACGATGGAACAATTACCGGCTACTACACCGACGGAAACGCCATCCAACATGGCTTCGTGCGAGATCACCACGGTTTCATCCGAGTTTTCGATGCCACCTCCACCAGTTCCGGTACGGTGCCCCAGGCCATCAACGAGGATGGGAGGATTGCCGGATATTACACGGACACGACCGGCCAGCACGGGTTTGTGCGAAGCCGACTCGGTAGTGTGACTTCGTTTGATGCCCCTTGTGGGCTCGCTGCCACCAATCCCTTGAGTGTTAATTCGGAGGGTGCCGTCGCTGGATCGTGCCTCGAACCGAGCTATGTCTTTCAGGGGTTCTTGCTCAGGGGAGAATAAAGACTACCCTGGTTGCGGATACGGTGTCTTCGTCCAGTTCTTCCTGCGGAACGGAGTTCACGTACATGCCAGACTGTGACTGGAACAATAGTGCTTCCGGGGATGAAATCAGAGCGGGATGATCTGAACTAGCCCTTCTGTGCCTTCCGCCATTTTGCCCAGCGTGCTTTCTGAGCAGCTACGATCTTTCTGCGGGAGGCTGCTGACATCGTTCTTTTGCGGGTAGTGATTGAAACAACCTTCTGTCCCTTTGCCTTCGCCCACCTTGCCCGTTGAGCGGCGGCGATCCGTGCCCGTCCAGAAGCGGACATTGTTCTCCTGCCCGTCGCGTTGTTGCCTGTCCCATTCAGCGCAGAGATTGCGTTGGTTAGGTTTTCAAGTTGAGACGTGAGACGGGTGCGTTCTTGCTCTAGTTGTTTGAGTACCGAGGTGAGATTAGCCATGAGGGAATTCTAGCGCATCCGCCGTCCGTAACTTTAAACGGGCCGCTCCAATAGTGTAGGCTACTGTTCCATGACGGTAGCCATTTCGTGCAATCTGTCTGACGGTGTGATCTTGGGTGTTGATAGCGCCGTAACTGTACCAGTGGCCGACCACGTCAAAATTTGGGAGAACGCCGAAAAATTATTCCAAATGGCTAATCGGCCCATTGGAGCAGCTATCTATGGGCTGGCTGGTTTCGGAGATCGGAGCGTCGGGAGCTATTTCCGAGAATTTGAGGAAACTAATCCGGGCGGAGTTCTTAAGACCGACAACGACCTCTCAGTGGTTGTGGAAGCGCTGAGAATGTTTATGCACAACGCATACCACGCAACGGTCGTGCCAGCAATCCAAGCCGCTGGCAAAGACTTCGACCAAGAACTGAAAGCGGGAAACGTACCAGCACTGGGAATAGTTGTGGGGGGATTCTCTTCACGCCAATACTTGCCAGAGCTTTGGCACTTCCTCGTACCGTATCATGCGGACGCGAACAGCGCCCAACAGAGGCTGAATCGGGGGGAGACTGGAGTCACTTGGTACTCCATGTATGAGCCAATTGTTAGGTATATCAACGGGTACGACCCGGCAATTCTAAGCGAACTAAAAACCCACGCTGAGGGCTTGCTGGGCAGACCGTTTACGGCTGGTGAGGTCGAAGAGATAGGAACAATTGTCGGCAAATATCAATACATGGTTTCGTTTGCTAGCATGCCAATTGAGCAAGGAATAGAATACGTGCGATTTCTGGTCGATCTGGCAATCAAGCATTTTCATTTCTCAAGTGGGTTTGCCCATCAACCGTTCACTGAGAAGATCGTTGGCGGACGCACCCGGATAGGCGTAGTGACGTATAAGGGAGATAGTTTTAGAATTCTAGATTAGGCGGTCTTGTTATGAAGAAACACGAGAATAAGCAAATGAAGATTGCGCAGTACGGACACGCGTTGTTCTCAAATCGCGGTGGGTGGACGCCCCGAGAGATGTTCGGAGCCGACTACAAGAGGTTTTCAAGCGGCTCGAAGGCAATAGTTACAGAACGAGATTTTCAGGGATCACTAGAAACCATCTCTCGCCGGGTTCAATTCTCCACAGAAGAGAAGCAAAAGAAATAACTGGGCTCCCTTCTCCGATAATGGTGTGATCAATCTTCTGTATGATCTTCCGAGTACGAGTACGCTCCCTCACCGGGGTTTATTTCGCAGTGAGGGCGAAGCTCTTCAACTCTTCCGCTTCGCAATGCCAGATTGCTGGCAGGACCTAATCAGGGCATCGCGACCGTAAATGCCAGGTTTGCCCGGACGCACCAGCACGTTTTTCAGGGAGTCCAGTTCAGCAAACAAGCCTGCTACGTTTTCCCAATCCGGGAAAGATGCCGCCTGTACCTTCCTGAGCTTGGCATCTGCATTGGTGCACGCTATTCTGTTCTTCCAAGCAAGCAGATCGACGGCTTGGCACGGAATCGCCTTTTCTTTTGGAAGTCTGATTGGAGTGACGCCTTCGCGAGCGCACAGCTTGTTTAGTCCATCCCAGCCGTCATCGCCATCTTCGAAAACGTATTCTACCGGCGACCTAATTCGTTTTTGCTTGGCCCATTTTTTCAGCTCGCGGATGAGCGTACAGCTGCACATTGCGTAGGGAGACTGATAGTTCTCCTCAAGAAAGTACTCTTGATTGACCAGATTCCAAGCCTCGATCTCAAGACTCGCCATTACAAGCTTGTTCGTGTTGCGCTTGATGATTTCGAGAAGGGTACGCAGGAATGTGCCACGCCTGATTTTGTCGTCTTTCCAGCTCGTGAATTCTTTGCGACTGGAGGCAAAGTCAGTCGCATGAAATTGTTTTATCCCTTCTGCGGCAAGAGCATCACCCCACTCCCGCTCAAAACGCATCCACTTTTTGATGGGCGAGGCGGCTCCGGCAACAGACAAGACGGCGGAGCCGCGAGGTTGTCCGCTGGCATCGAAATACGCTGCGTACATAATTGCCATGATTGTTTCCCCAGAAACAACGACCCCGCCCGATGCCGAACACCCGCTTGCGGCTTTCTTCCATCGGAGCATAATATCATATTCGCCTTTTGTTCGCTGCTGCGTTTTGGTTTGTATCGACGGAGGAGTGAAAGCAAGGAATTTTGTTGTAGCATCTGAGGCTACGTGAATCCGATTGTCAAACAACTCGTTCCCGGAATAGTGACTCATGTCGTCAATTTGGGTGGTTACGTCACCAAAACCAAACTCTTGAAACTCCTCTATTTGGTCGATGTGGAATACTACCGTGCGCACCGCGTCACGCTCACCGCCTTTGACTGGAAGTTCTTTCACCTAGGGCCGTGGGCAGGAGAATACGACAGAGTCATTGATGACCTCGTCTCGGGCGGCGATCTGATCGAGCGAGCGGGATCAAAGTCGGAGTACGAAACAAGGTTCTATCACGTGGCGGAACCCAAGGAACTCGGGAGGTTGTTTCCAACCTCCTCGGACGAATTCACCGTGCGTAGAGTCTTGAGCACATGGGCTAGCGCCTCGACCGGGGAGATACTCGATTACGTCTATTTCCACACTGAGCCCATGGAAAACGGCGTGCGCAATCAGCCCTTAGACTTCAGCAGTGTCATTCAGGTCTTACCGGAACAATACGTTCGACCATCCTCAGGAACTTCTCCCCGTGAAATCGAAAAGCTGCGCAGGAAGTTCCGACTGCAAAACGAAGAGGCGGCCCGAGAAAAGCCCTTCGCGTTTACTCCACCTCGCTACGACGAAGAGTTTCAGAAAGGCGTAGCCAAGCTTGAATCGTCAGAACAGTGATGTACATAGATGAGTGGTTCGCGGAGAACTGCTACAAGAAGTTGCCGCTTGGTTATCACTCCCCAGCAAACTACAAGTTCGCACAGATTTTCCGGACGCACTCTTACTATCCACACGAGAACCTTCAGCTGTGGCGGCCCGTCCCTGAACCCGGCGAGCCGACGAAAACCATAGCATCGAAATTCCAGATGATTGCAGCGCCAAAAGATGCGTTTAGCCGAGGTCTACCTCTTCATGCTCCCAAGTTGGAAACGAATGAAGAATTTGTCGTCGTCAGAGCCAAGATTCGGCCAGTAGTAATGATTCAGCCAGAGTTACCTATCGGTTTCGAGAACAGGGGTTACGGTGGGCGGATTGATCGCCGCAGGTGCCTCGTGGCGCAGGTGTTTGGGCTGGAGGACACAAAGACCGGTCGGTCTGAATTCTCCCCAGTTTTTGTGGAGCGCGTTAGGAGAATGGAATACCCGCAGCTCTTTTTTCTTCCGAAGAAGCCGGGTGTGCTCGAAATTGATAGCATGCTTCGGCTGGACGAGTTGCAGTCGGTATTCACGCCCCATTTGGATGCATCGCAATTTGCGCTCGGGGATGAAGCGGCAGACGTTCTGCGGTGCCAATTTCTGTTTCTGGCAGCCGGTTGGGGTCCCAGCAGCTATACGGAGTTGCGAGAACTGATCTTAAAAAGCTGACCTCGACCGCGTGGTCCGAGACCAAGCAACGCGAATGGGGGTGGGGTATTTTGCCTCCCGTTCGGTTCAGTATTTTTCATCTGAAAAAGGCATGTGGATCGCTGTCAGAATTGATGCCATGATGCCCAAGACGCGCTTGCGCCCTTCGTCCATCAGAGCATGATAGCATATTCGCTTTTTGTTCGCTCTAAAATCTCGAAGGAATCGCGCCCGCTCAAAACGAAGCCGCAGGCCACGCTCGTATTACCTTCGTGCAGTTGACTCGGGCGCGCTGGATGCGCTATGGTTCAACCAGCAAGTTTTGCCCGGAGCAATCCGGGCTGTCCCCTGGTCCCAGGGCAAATTGGGCATTAGAGGCCATTCTTCGGAGTGGCCTCTACTATTTTCTCTCGTAACGGGCTGGCATTTTCGCGTATCTCGCGACCCACCCTTCGTTGCTCCAAAATGAGCTCACGACGATCCTCTCACCGGAAGATCGGGTACCAACCGAGATAACTTTTATCTGCGCATCCGAACGCTTATACCGTTTGACATACAATTCCGTTCCTGTCACTCGGGGGTGCCCGTTCTCGTGAATAGAGTCCGGGTCAGAGATTATCTCAGGAATCCAAAACAGGGTGCGCGCTCTGCTCTCGTCCCCAATCCGATACGTGGCCTCATCAAAAGTCTCGGACTTCAACTGTTCTATGGCAGCCGAAGCAAACGCCGCTTTCCATGCTCCGATTTTTCGATTGTAATACTCCAATTTGATTAGGTACGGAAAATTCTCCGCGTAGAAGTGAATCTCCGCTCCACGCGGATCGTTAACGATTCTGTTCTCAAGTTTGTCGGAATACTGTCGGTACAATTCTGCTACGGAAGTAGTCTGGGCACTCGGGGGACAAACCGAGCGCAGGACCACCTTAGTAGCTAGGATTTTCTGTAACTCGGACTTAAGATCAGACCCCACCAGGAACTCCTGCTTGTATTCCATCCGTCCTTCCTCGTCTAGGTCAACGTTACGTACGTAAGCCAGTGCAACGTATTCACATATGCGCAGAGTTCAAGCGTTGCCAAGAATCAACGTCATGCGGCAAGAAACCCCAACTCTTCTTGTCTATTTTGAAGGCGCGGAGTTTCCCCGTCTTTGCCCAATGACGAACAGTCCGCTGGGGAATCCCTAACCGTTGCGCAACATTGTTGACGCGGAGAGGTAGTTTTCGAGCCGACGAGGTTCGGAGTCCGATTTCGTTTGAGAATATTTGTTCCATAGAAGCCCCCTTTGGAAAGGGCTTCGCGGAACTAGGCGGCAGTCGGCAGCTGGAAGTCCCTTTCCTCGAACAGCCCCGATAAAATCACGGAAGCAATTGTTGGAGGATGGGCAGCTAGGTGGATGAAGAAGCCGCGCTCGTGAAATGAAATTCCAGACTCAAAAGATACGGTGCGGAGCCGCTTATACAAAAGCGCGCAAGCTTTGCAGATAGTCGAGATCGCATCTTCAGCCTTGGCGATCTTCGCTCTTACCAACGTCACTACTTCTAGTAAGGCTTCGGCAGCGTGACCGAGTGATCGCCACATCGCCTGTTCGAACGATGCACAATGCGGACACAAAATTCCCCCGACCTGCGGCGTCCAGTAAGCGGTCTGGTGAATCTGATCGCCACAACACGAGCAACTGAGGAAAACCACCACTCCTGGGCCCGCTTGCGTGGAAAACTCTTCCCAGCTTCCCCATGTAGGCCCCAACAGTAGGTTCGGGTACAGGAGAGCATTGTACTCGGCGACTGCCGCTGATAATCTGCCAACCTCGTCCGAAAGAAGGACCTTTTCTCTGTTCAGCAGGGCTAAGTGCCTTGGAGGACACAAAGACGAGCCCGCGAACACACCGCGAAGAGCATCGGCCGTCGAATTGGCTCCGCCAGGAATCACAACAGCCATCATAGCCCAGCTCATACAGTACGTACTATCAAGTTTGCCGAATTTCTTTCGTGACGAGGGGAGGACTCAGCAAGCCTTGCCTTTGTAGCTCAGAAAACACCACCCATTTAGTAGACTTACTGCAAAATCTACTGCATGATTCGCCCCGACTGCTGCAAGTTTCTACGACTTAGACGCCATCTGCCCGACTGTAAGTTATTGATTCCGCTAGATAATACGGCGGGAAGGCTGATTATGAGACCCTCGCTCTAGCCACCTGAGCTACACCGCCATTGCAGGAAAATCGAAAATCGAAGGAGAGACGGGCTTGGCCAGCTCCCGCAGTACTCGCACCGTCGTGGTCGGTACGGCGCGCCTAGCCTACCGATTCTAAAAGTCTCAGTCGCGGAGTGTCAAACTGGGGAAGGAGAGCACATCCCCTCATCCGTGATGCTCGTGGCTGCGCTTCTCAGTTGCATGTCCGGTCGCCAATAGCCGAAACTATTCTTTCAATGAAAGCGATTGCCGTCATCCCCGCGAGGCTCGCCTCCACCCGGCTCGCACGCAAGGCGCTTCGAGAACTCGCCGGAGTCCCCATGGTCGGTCGGGTCTACCAGGGCGTGTCTGCCTCTCCTCTGCTCAGCGATGTAATCGTCGCGACCGACTCGGAAGAGGTCATGGACATCTGTCTAAAACACGGCTGGCATGTCTGCATGACGTCCTCTCAACATCGCAGCGGCACCGAGCGCGTACACGAGGTCTCTGGCCAGGTGGCTGCCGATGTTTATCTCAACGTCCAGGGCGACGAACCCCTCACGCGGCCCGAACACATTGCTTCTCTTCTTGAAGTGATGCAGAACCCGGCCGTGCCCGTGGGAACGCTGAAAACACCGGCTGCTGACCTGGACATCCCAAATCCCAATGCGGTGAAGGTGGTCACCGAGTCCGCGGGCCGTGCCCTCTACTTTTCGCGCGCTACCATTCCTCACGACCGAGACGGCATGCGCCCTCGTTACTACAAACATCTGGGTTTCTACGCCTATCGGAAGCCCGCGCTCGATCGGTTCGTGGCGCTACCTGAGTCGTCTTTGGAGAAGAGCGAGCGCCTTGAACAATTGCGCTTCCTGGAAAATGGTATTCCGATCTATGTGGGGGAAACGCCCTACGACACGGTCGGAGTCGATACCGAAGAAGATGCTCGCCGAGTGGAACAGATTATCCGGGGCCGCTGAGCGCTATCTCCGCGGAGCCACGGCTAACTGAAGATTCCAGGCCTCGGCCGCGGCCACGCGCCGCGAGATCGCCGGGTGAGAATGGAAGAACCACTCCACCCATTTGGAAGGAGTGCGCTCGGCGAGATTCTGCGCGGCCAGCTTGTTCATGGAGCTGATAAACGGCTGCACGCTCTGGATCGATTGGAAGGCGTAGCGGTCAGCTTGCCGCTCGTTGAACCGGGAATATGCATTCATCGCTGGCATCAGCAGGAGCGACAGGACAGTCGAGACCAGGACGAGCAGGGGAAGATTGGCGAAATCTGAGAGAGTGTCGAACATCCGCCATTCTTCGGTGGCCAGGTGCAGCACGAAATTCGCCGCCCAAAAACCGAACAGCGTGATCCCTGCCTGCACGACGATGCTCTTGAAAATGTGCTTGTGCACGTGATGGCCCAGTTCGTGTGCCAGCACGGCCTCGATTTCGTCCGACGAATAGTGGTCCAGGAGCGTATCGGCCAGGATGATTCTCCGGGTCGCGCCCAGTCCGGTCAGCGCGGCGTTGGCCTTGTTGCTTTTCTCCGAAAGATGCCACTTGTAGATGCCGCGAACCCTGGTCCCCGCGCGTTCGCTTAACCTCACCAGGCGCCGTTTGAGATCTTCATTGTCCAGCGGTTCGAACTTGTAAAAGATCGGGAACAAAACCAGTGGCGCAACTTGCGCCAATACTACAAATAGGATCAGAAACATCGCCCAGGCGATCAGCCACCAGTGCTCCGGCGACTGGCGGATCGTAAAGTACAGCAACTCGGCGATGATGGTCGCCAGCACCAGGCCAACCAGAAAGCCCTTGATCTCGTCCCACAGCCAGGAGCGGGTCTTTTGCGCGGTAAGGTGGTAACGACGTTCCAGCTGGAGTCCGTAGTAGTCGAGGCCAATCCCCAGCAGCTTGCCGGCCACCATGAGCATGAAGACAAAGAGAAAGACGGCCAGCTGGTAGTTCTGAAATGCGGCTCCGTAAGCCCAATCCCGCAACACGCCGGTCCACCCGGTCAGCAGGAGAACAAGCAGAAAAACCAGGCCCACGAGGAAGTCACCCACTTCCAGCCAGCGCCGGATGCGGTTGTAGCGTTGCGCTTCCGGGGAGTCGGCCGCGATCGTCGAAGTGTCTTCTGCGAATCTCATGACGGGTCGTGAAAAGAGAATAATAAGATATCGTGAGGCCATGCGCTCAGCCCGAAGGTGCAGTGCCCAATGGGCGGAAGCCGCCAAGCAGCGCACCGCTCCGCTAACTGCTAGTGTTCACAAAGGTTTTCCCTTGATCCAGGATTTCCGCCACGAGGTCGGGCTCTGCTGCCTCTGAGTAAAGGCGCAAAAGCGGCTCCGTCCCTGAGGCGCGAAGGAGGATCCAGGGCTCCGCTCCATTCCTATGCCTGGGTGCATCCAGAAACAGCTTGATTCCATCCATGGTTTCTTTCCTGGCGATCTGGTAGCGGCCGAACTGCGTGGTGCCGTCTGCCCGGGCCTTTTGGATCGCGGCCCGCTTGACCGTGTCCGGAATGTGCAGGTCCAGCCGCCCGTAATAGTGAGGACCAAACTCGCGCTGCAAATCCTCCACTAACTTTCCCAAGGGCTTGCGCTCTTCCGCCATGACATTGGCGAGGAGCAGGGCGTTCAGAATCCCGTCGCGCTCAGGCAGATAGCGCGAGTAGCCGATCCCTCCGGACTCCTCGCCTCCGATCGCAATGTCGTGCTCCATCATCAGATCGGCAATGTACTTGAAGCCAATTGGACACTCGTAAAGCTTGCGCCCATGCTTTGCCGCGATGCGATCCACCATTCCGGTGGTGTTAAAAGCGCGCACCACGTCGCCTGGCCATTGTTTCCGCTCCAGCAGCCAGCGAGTCAGGACGGCAAAGCACTTGTGAGAATCGACAAAACTTCCGTCCTCAGCGATGGCACCGATTCGGTCGGCGTCGCCGTCGGTTGCCAGACCCGCGTGACAGTTTTCTTTTTTGACCGTTTCGCGCAAAAGCGCGATGTGAGGTTCAATCGGCTCGGGATTGATTCCCGGGAACAGGGGGTTGATTTCTTGGCGGATCGCAACGTGCGGGATGCCGCGGTCGCTGAAGATGCGCGCCAGAACTCCGCGTCCCGAGCCGTACATGGAATCGACCGCAAACTTGAAGTTAGCCTTCGCGATCAGATCAAGATCGGCAAACTTGCACATCGCCTCGATGTGGGCCTGCTTGAAGTCGACGTCTTCGATAGTTGCAGCCCGAGTAACGCACGACGCAGCCCTCGCTAGCTCATCTTCCACTTTTTTCATGATGGCGGGCGTTGCCGAGCCGCCGAATTTCCCCTTGAACTTCACTCCATTCCAGTTCCATGGGTTGTGGCTGGAGGTCACCATCACGCCGCCCGCCGCGCCTTGCTGTTTCACCGCTAGCGAAACCGCCGGGGTTGGAGTGTAGTCATTTGCCAGCTTGACGGGGATGCCGGCGTTCGCGATCACTTCCGCAACCAGGCGCGCGAACCGGGGTGAACCAAAGCGCGTGTCATAACCGACGATGACGCCGCGCTGACTGTCTTCGTACTTCAAAACGTAGGCCGCAATCGCGCCCGCCACCCGGCGCACGTTGTTGAAAGTAAAATCGTCCGCTATGATGCCGCGCCACCCGTCGGTACCGAACTTGATCTCAGCCATAAGAAGGGATGGTCGAGTGTACAGAATCTCACGAACGCATGGGCCAAGAGACCGCGCAACCGAAGTTTAAAACTGGAAACTCGAAACTCGAAACTAAACCAGCTTTGACATCTTCTTCTCGTCCAGATACTTCACCACCCGGCCCACATCCTGGGCACGCTCGCGCGTCGTGACTAGCAGAGCGTCGTCGGTTTCGACAACGACTAAGTCCTTCACGCCGACTGCGGCAACAAATTTCCGGGGGGCGTGGATGTAGTTTCCCGTCGCGTCGAGCACAAAGCTGCCTGCTCCGTGGATGATGTTCTGGTCGGCGACCTTGATCCTGGTCGTGTGATGTTCATGCAAAGCAGTCCACGAGCCGAGATCGTTCCAACCAAAATCCGCGGGCAGGCAAAAGATATTGGATGTCTGCTCCCCTTTTGCCGAGCGGGGCTCGAGTACCGCATAGTCGATGCTGATGTTCTCGCACTGGGGATAAAGGCGCCGCAGCGTGCTGCCGAATTTTCGCGAGCTATAGGACTCCGCGATCTGCTCCAGCAAAGCAGCAGTCTTTGGCAAATGCTCGCACAGGGCATTCGCAAGCGTTCGAGCGCTCCAGAGAAACATGCCGCTGTTCCAGAAGTAATTTCCAGCCGCTAGGAATTCTCCGGCGCGTTGTGCATCGGGTTTCTCGGTAAAGCGGCGCACCCGCAACGCCTGTCCGGTCGACTCTCCTCCGGCTTCAATGTATCCGTATCCCGTCTCGGCGCGAGTAGGCCGGATACCAAGCACAACAATATTCTCGCCCGCGGCGGCAATCTCGGCGCCACGGGATATCGTCTCCCGGTAGCGTTTCTCGTCTGCGATCACGTGATCGGACGGGAACAGTCCGATCACTGCCTCCCGATGGCTGCGCCGGAGAAGAAATGCGGCGAGTCCGATCGCAGGAGCTGTATTCCTGCCGACAGGCTCAGCAATGACTTGTCGTTTGTCGAGTTTGGGGAGTTGGCGCACAATCGCGGGACGCAGATCATCGTTCGTGATCACCCAGAGGCGCTTCGCTGGCGCGAGGGGCAGCAGCCGGGTAACGGTCTGCTGGATCATGGTCTGCTTCCCGTCCAGCGCCAGCAATTGCTTGGCGCGCCGCTTCCGGCTCAGCGGCCAGAAGCGTGTGCCGCGGCCGCCGGCAAGGATTACGGGATAGAAGTCGGATTTCTTCGTCATGATGGGATTCACAACCGCGTTTCCGGTTCCGGCAGTCGCACTCCGGGAACATATGCCTTCAGAAACTCGACAGCCCACTGGGGGCGCACACGAAAGCTGTCCGTGCTCGCCGGAATCACGACGGCGTCGCCTTTTGCCAGCGTGACCGGCTCCATCCCGTCAGCTTCCACAATCCCGCAGCCCTCCACAGCCACCAGAATGTGCGCCGAACTCTTCCCGGCCTCGTCCACGGTTCGAAAAGCCTGCGCGTCCTTGAGTTGATATTGATCCACCACAAAATAGGGGGCTCGAATCATTGGCGCCAGTCTATTGTTTGACTGGCCGATCTGCGACGGCGGGGCTCGCAGCACTTTTCCCGACGCCACTTTATCCTTCACCGCAGCCAGGCCTGCCTGCAGGTGCAACTCCCGGGGACGGCCGTAGTCGTACAAACGGTACGTGCAATCGGACTGCTGCTGCGTCTCTACAACAATCGCGCCAGGTCCAAGAGTGTGCACGGTGCCGCCCCCGACGTAAATCATTTCTCCCGGATACACGTTGATCCAGTTCAGCAGATCTTCCGCACGCTTTTCTTCGATGGCCCGCTGCAGGTCCACTCGCCTGACCCCGGGCTTCAGTCCCAGCGCAACCTGCGATCCCGGCTTTGCCGCGGCGATGTACCAGCACTCCGTCTTGCCCCAGGGTTGCCCGGTGCGCTGGGCTTCGGCATCGTCGGGGTGTACCTGCACCGAAAGCTTCTCGTGGGGAAACAGAAATTTCAGCAGCAGGGGGAAACGTTCGGGATCGCGCGCGGCCTCGCCTACCAGCGCGCGGCCATGGCGCGAACTCAACTCGGCGAGGGTGTGGCTGGCAAGCGGTCCATTGGCCACTTTGCAGTAATCGCCTGTCAGCCACGCTTCCCCGATCTTCTCTTCGAACTTGTGATCGGGATAGATTGGCGACAGGTCCGTTGTGCCCCACGGGCGCGGATCGAAGGCAGGCAGCATGCGGAATGGATAGAGCGCGCTCATGCGGGGCTAAAGGCCAGACCGGCCGCCTGCAAGGCGGCCAGTCCGCAACGGCACTTGGATGTTTACTTCAAACAAAACGATGTGCCGAAATCCGGCAACCATCACAGGACCGCAAAAAACTTCCGCATCCGTTCCAGCCCGCGATCCAATTCGCCCATCGACGTGGCGTAGGACACTCGAATGTGATCGGTAGTTCCGAACCCCTCGCCCGGCACTGCGGCCACGTGCGCCTCACGCAGCAGCCGGCCCGCGACGTCCGATGCCGAGCGCAGACCGCCCCGTCCGAAGAACGCCGACACATTGGGATACGCGTAGAAGGCTCCCTCAGGCTGCGTGCATTTCACGCCGGGAATCGAACGCAAGCCGTTCACGACATGATCGCGCAGCTTGATGTACTCCTGGCGCATCTCTGCCACGCACTGCTGCGGTCCGTTCAGGGCCGCGACCGCCGCCTTCTGAACGATCGACGTCGGATTCGAAGTCGACTGGCTCTGCAGCTTGGCCATCGCGCTTACCACCGTCGCCGGCGCAAGCGCGTACCCCAGGCGCCAGCCGGTCATCGCATAGGTCTTCGAAAGCGACCCGAGAATCACGAGCCGTTCGCGATATTCCCGCAACCATCCAACCGAGAAGTTCTGGGCCGTATAATTCAGGTACACATAGCACTCGTCGGAAACGACCCAGATGCCGCGCTCGTGCGCCGCGCGGATGATCTGCGTCATGTCTTCCGGCTTCATCACCGCGCCTGACGGGTTCGACGGAGAGTTCAGGATAATCATCTTCGTCCGCGGCGACACGCGCTTCATCACCATGTCCGCCGTGAGCGCGAAGTTGCGGGACTCGTCGGTCTCCACTAGAACCGGGGTGCCGCCCGCGTAACGAATGATGTCTTTGAACGATACCCAGTACGGCACCGGGAGAATTACCTCGTCGCCGTGATCGACCAGTACCTGAAGCGCATTGAACAGCGCGTGCTTGCCGCCAACCGAAGCGATCACTTCCTCCCGCCGGTATTCAGAAGCAAAATCCGCGGCGTGACGCTTCACAATGGCGTCACGCAACTCCGGCGTACCGGCCACGGCCGTGTACTTCGAGAAATTCCCGTTGATGGCGGCGATAGCGGCGTCCTTGACGTGTTGTGGCGTGGCGAAGTGCGGCTCGCCGGCTCCGAAGTCCACCACGTCGAGGCCTTGACCGCGGAGCTTGTCGGCTTCGGCCACCACCGCCATGGTGGCGGAAGGCTCGATGCGGTTGATGCGTTCGGTCAGCTTGATCGCGGGCGTCACGTCGGTGGTCGCTGGAGTCATGACTTCTTCCTTGCCTTGGATTTCCGACTTTCGGATTTCTCTTCGGGAACCGCGAATTCGGCCAGCTTGTACGCTGGATCGAGTTTCCCTTTTACATTCTGTTCCACGAGCTCGGGCACCAGGCCTTTAATCGACCCGCCCAACTGCGCCACTTCCCGCACCAGCCGGGAACTCAGGTACGAATACTTCTCGGCCGGCATCATGAATACCGTCTCGAGTTCTGGCCGCAGCTTTCGGTTCATCAAGGCCATCTGCAGTTCGTACTCGTAGTCGCTCAAGGCTCGAATCCCGCGCAATACGCTGCTGGCTCCGACCTTCACGGCGTAGTCCACCGTGAGGCCGTCAAAGGTGTCGACCCGCACGTTGCTGTAGTGCCCGGTCAGCGCCACCAGCATCGCCAGCCGCTCGCTCACGCTGAACAGCGGGTCCTTCTCCGGGTTCCGCAGAATGGCGACGACCAGTTCGTCGAAAATCTTGCTACCGCGCTCAATCAGATCCAGGTGCCCGTTCGTGGGTGGATCGAACGAGCCGGGATAGATGGCAATCACCTTGTGCAAGTGGTTCCTCGCGGAATGCCGGCCGAACCAGCGAATCATGATTTTAGTGGGCGGAGAACAGGAATGGCAAACGTGTTGGTCGGACGCGGCGAAGCCGCTGGGCGCCACGAACTCTGCGTTAGCCGCGCCGATTTCTGCCCACGAAGTTCAGGACGTATTTGATGGCCAGAAGCAGTACCCCGATGAGCACCACCGTGCCCGCTGTTTTGAAAGAAACCATGGATTCCTCGGGGATGATCCACTGTAGCGCGCAAGGCCGAGACGCCGAAAGATTACGGGTTACTGGTTACAGGGCCGTTACGCGCAGCGTCTGAGGTTGTCAACGGGAGGCTCTGTACGTCCGTAACCTGCATCCCGGTTACCGGGACGCGTATCCTCGTTTCGATGAGCAAAGGAGGTCTGAATGTCCTGGAAACGTTGTCTGGGGGCCGCGACGATCGTACTCCTGGCCCTATCCACCGCTGCTTTGGCAGAAGGGCATGGAAACGGAAAGCACGACCGCGACGATGACGATCGGGATCGCGATCGCGATCGGCATTACTACTCCGACCATGACCGCGACTACATGCGAAGCTGGTATCACGACCACGATCGCGACGACCACCTCCCGCCCGGCCTGGCCAAACGGGATCAGCTGCCCCCCGGACTCGAAAGGCAATTGCGAGTGCGCGGAACCTTGCCGCCAGGTCTGAGAGGGAAAATGATGCCTTGCCCGGAGGAGTTCGAGCGGCGTATGCCCCCGCCGCCCAGGGGATGCGCGCATGTCTTGATCGGAGGCCACGTCGTGCTGGTCAATCGTAGCACCTACGTCGTCATGGATATTTTTCACTTCGAGCGCTAGCAAGGTATCGCATCCCGCGAATCGTTCAGGAAGGGCACGGTTCCGGCCGTGCCCTTCGATCTGCAAATGTTTGCCCCCGGTCTGAAAACAGAGAATCCTCCCACTCCCAAGGAATTGTTTCGCGTCTTGTCGATTCCGCCGCCCCCGATTCGACATTTAGGTAGAGGAGAGGCTCGGTCGAAATGGTTCGCCAGCCCACCAGCCTCACCCAGCCTTGAATGAAGGAGCAGCAACCATGCGATTCATGATGCTGATGATTCCCAGGGGGTACGAAACCGCGAAGCCCGGCACCATGCCCGATCCAAAGGCGGTGGCGGCGATGATGAAGTACAACGAGTCTTTGCAGAAGGCGGGCGTGCTGGTCGGGTTGGATGGACTGCACCCGCGCTCGGCGGGCGCGCGCGTCTCGTTCTCGGGAGGCCAGCCAAAAGTGATGGACGGTCCCTTCGCTGAGACAAAGGAGGTGGTTGGCGGCTACTGGATGATTCAGGTCAAGTCGAAAGAAGAAGCGATCGAATGGGCGTCACGCTGCCCCGCTTCCGACAATGAGGTCATCGAAGTTCGGCAGGTACAAGAGTTCGCCGACTTCACCCCTGAGGTCCAGAAAGCGGCTACTGAGTTTAGAGAACTGCAGGCGAAGTCCGCGCAGCGCAAGCAGGCGTGAGGGCACACTGCCGGGGAACGGAAACCTGAAAAAACAAGGCCGGTCTTTCGACCGGCCTTGTTTCAGACGAACTACCCGACGAGTCTAGAAATCCAGCCGCAGGGCAAACTGCATCTGCCGCGAATCAGCCGTTGAAGTAATCACGCCGAACTGGCTGGGGTTCGTGATGTCCGCTGTTCCCCGGTTGCCGGCTAATCCGGGGAGGTTGAAGTTGGTGTGGTTGAATACGTTGAACGCATCAGCCCGGAATTCGAGATTCAACTTCTCCTTGATCGGGAAATGCTTGGCCAGTCCCAGATCCACGTTGGAATACCGTGGACCTCGCAGGCTATTGCGCTGACCCGCCTCGAGGCCGAGCGGTCCGCGGAAGGCATTGATCGCCTTGGTCTGATCGGTGAACAGCTGAACAGCCCCGGTGGCAGGGTCGGTATGAATGTGGGTTGCAATGGCGGCGGTATCCCCGTTGAAGATCGCAGGAACATTGTTGTCGAAGCTCAACGGGAAAGCATTGGCGACGCTGCTAAAAGCGAAACCCGTGTGCCAGCTGTCAATGCCCGACAACTGCCAGCCACCCACGATCTGGTTGAGCCAGCCAGGAATCGTACTGTAAAACTGACGGCCTCGTCCGAGCGGCAATTCCCAGATGCCGGTGGCGCTTACTATGTGGGTTACGTCGAAATCAGAATTGCCCCGGCACACGCGCAGGTTGGTTACGTCGCAGATCAGTCCGCCCGCGAAGTTGTTGGTTCCGAAAATGTTATTCGCCGTGGCTGACGTGTTGTCGATGGAGTGAGCGAAGGTATAGTTGAGATCGAACTGCAGCCCATGCGACAGCCGCTTATGCAGACTGGTCAACAAGCCGTTGTAGCTCGAGAAGGACTTGTTCGTGATATAAGCGTCGGTCGCGAATTGCGGTGCCATCCCCACGCCCGGCGCTAGGCCGCCATTTGGACTGGTGAAGAAATCAAAGGCCAGCTGCTGCACCGCGTCCCCCAGGTCGCCTCGAGTGACTAGAGTCTGAAGCGATTGCGCCACGAATTGCGTTCCCCCTGGGCCGATCTGGCTTTCAAAAAACGGCTCGGGGTTTACCGCGGTGGTGTGGGGATCGACGCCGGCTCGTAACTGCTTCGACAGGTCGGCGAAATCCCCCGCCAGCGTGTGATGGTTGACCGGATCTTTGAAGTCGACCACTTGCCCGGCATCTGCCTGTGCCAGCAACCGACGCCCGAGACGAGCGAAGTAAGTGCTTTCCAGCAGAAAGTTTCCTGGCAGCTCGCGTTGCATACCAAAGGTCAGCGTGATTGAATACGGGGTCTTGAGGTGCGGGTCGATGGCGTAGTTGGCCTGTCCGATTGCGGCCCCGATCCCCCCCAGGCCCGGGATGGTGAAGGGCGTAAACGGCCGGGTCACGACCGGTGGCGGTGACAGCGTCGGCAGCGTCTGCGTATCCACAAAGCGAGGGTCAGTGGCCAGGTCTCCCGGAATGCTGGTGGTCACATTGTTCTGGAAAAGGTACGATGCCTGATCCTGCACGAAGTTGACTGCGTTGGTCGTGGGATGATCAAACACAATGCCCGCGCCGGTGCGAATCACAGTTTTTCGGTTGCCCAGAAACCGTCCGAGGAAACCGTCGTTGGAGCTGGGATTGTAGGCAAAACTCAGGCGAGGCGCGAAGTCCCTCCAATTCGGATGGTAGAGGCCTGGGCCGTGGTTGATTTTCCCGGCAAGATCGTAGCTGGTGAGCGGAAGCGGGTCGGTGGAACCTGCAGCGCCCAGAGGAAGGCGCGGGTTAAAGAAATCACCGAAACCCTGATTGGGGGTGGCCTCGAATCCGTTTACTTCGTATGGCACCGAATAGTACTGCCAGCGCAATCCGTAGGTCATGGTCAAGTCGTTGCGCATGCGCCATGTATCCTGCAGGTAAAGCTCGGTTTCGTAGTACCGGTAGCGGCGCGTGTGTCCCGTGCCCAGCGGCAGCGGCTGCAGATCGTGGCCGTAGTTCACGTTGGTCGAGATGTTTTGGAATCGGCCCAGCGCGAACACAAACGAGCTGTCCCATAGGTTCTGCGCCACCGGATCGGCAAGCAGGTCAGTCGGTCTCTGGCTGGAGCTGAGGTTGGTCAGGTTCTGACCCAAGCCCATCGCAATCAGGTTGTAATCAAAAATCTGTTGAGATTGCGTCTTGATCGGCTTGAACGTGCCCCCCACCTGGACGTTGTGTGTCCCGCGCGTGTAAGTGAAATCGTCTCGGAAGACGGGAATCGGAATGATTCTGTGCTGGGCATCGGGATTGGAATAAGGAGTCGAAAGGGGTCCAAAAATCTGGAAATAGTTCACACCGGTCGGGTTGTAAAGGAATGGGAAGTTGAGCTGCGATCGGGTTTCCCCGTAATAGAACTGGTTGATCTTGGTAGGGCTGATGGTCCAGGTGTGGCCGATCACATAGGCGTAGCTGGTGTCGATGATTTCGTGGGTGATCGGATCTCCCGGGAATTGAACCGGCGCCTGGAAATTCTGATCGTCTCCGCCGGTATCGTGGAGAATACTGAAGCGTCCGAACAGTTTCATCTTGCTGTTCAGGTTGTAATCGATGCGACTCACATAGTCATTGATGGTGCGGTGCACGGGCGAATTAAAGCGAAACCCACCCGTGTTCACTCCATCTCCGGAGGTTAAATCGTTGGCGTGCGGGTAGCGGCTTTGAAGAAAGCTAATCAAACCTGTGTCCGCACCCGTACCCTGTGGGTCAAGCAGCTTCGCGTTCGTGGCGCTGACCGTGCTGATGCAAGTCGGTTGGGTGTTGGCCCGGCTGGCATTGGTGCATGGATTACCGCTGCCGTCGTTTCCGGTGTGGATATAGCTGACCAGCCCGTTGCGGTAGCCGTCGAGCGGCACGGTCTGCAGTACAGAGGCCTCGGTGGCATCCCGGCGAGCCTGGTAGTCGAAGAAAAAGAACAGCTTGTTTTTCACGATCGGCCCGCCCAGATCAGCGCCAAACGAATTCTGGATTAACTTCGGTTTCGTGATCCCGTTGCGATCGTTGAAGAAAGTGTTCGCTTCGGTCACCGTGTTGCGCAAATACTCGAACGCACCGCCGTGCCAGTTGTTCGTCCCGCTCTTGGTCACCAGCTGTACCTGCGCGCCGGCGCCTCGTCCGGTCGCGGCCAGCGGATTCGCCGTCTCCACCCGGAACTCCTGCACCGAATCCACCGGAGCGTTGCCGACGGTCGCGAAAGCCTGACCGGTCGCGAAGTCGTTCACATCGAGCCCATCGAGCATCACGTTATTCTGGTCGCCCCGGGCTCCCGTCACCGCCCCTTCCCGGCTTCCGTTGTCATCATTCCGAACGTTGGTGTCAATCACACCCGGTTGGAAGTCGAGCAGGGCGGTGGGAGATTCGCGGGCTATGATGGGCAGCTCGTGTACCATGCGCATGTCGACGTTGTTCCCGACCACCGTGTCGGTGGTGTCCAGGCTCACGGCTGAATCCGCCGCCGAGACCTCGACGCTCTCGGTCACCTGACCGATCTCCAGTTCCGCATTTTGGGTGTGCGTCGCACCCACCGCCAAGTAGATGTTCGACACGGTCAGCCGTTCAAATCCCACTTTGTCGAACGTCACCCTGTAATCGGGTCCGGGCAGCAACTTGTAGAACGCGTACCCACCCAGCGCGTTGGTAGTCGTTTCGTAGGTCGCGTTGGTCTTGGTATCGACCAGTCGCACGCTGACGCCCTGCACCACGGCGCCGGTTCGATCCGTGACCACTCCGGTGAGCGAGGCGACTTCCTGCGCCGAGAGGAAAGACGGCAAGGACAAAAACATCGTAAACACCAGCAGTTTTGCAGTTGTAGACAGCTTCATAATGTGAGGATCTCCTGCGCATGAGCTGAGAAGTTCGACCCCGAGCCCAATCACTCCGATTCAACAAATGCACGGCTGGGACCAACTCCACGAGGGAGATAGAGAAAGACGAGGTTCGGTGCAGCGGGCGAGATCCAAACGAGTCACGATCAAGAGTTCACGATGTGTCTTGCGCCAGCTGCTCGTTCCGAGCTTGCGCAGTTTCTAGCCTTGCGTTACCAGAAAGCGGAACAAGCGAAAGGTCTCTATGGTTTTTCACACAGGAAGAAGCTGTGCTGAGAAGAGACAAACATCGCTTCACAGAATGTCGTGTCTAAGTCATAACTTGGGTGGTGTTGGAGAGCAAAGGAAGTACTCAGCTCTGCGCCGTATCTTCGCGTGAACCCGGAGGGGGGCCGCCGCTGCGCGATTGGCGAATCGTCTCGACAGGTACTCCCGAGATTTTGCTGACGGCGGACTCGATGTCTTCCCGTCCGACCTTGAACGTCGCGTTTTCGTCGAGCTGGTATTTCTTGGTCAGTGGAGCCAGCTTTGCGCGCTCTATCTTCTCTTCGTCGGAATAAAAACGGGCCTTCTCGAATTCATGATTCGCGATCGAGGCTTCCATCTGCTGCACGATGAAGCGGATGCGCTTCCGAATCTCTGCGACTTCATCCGGGAGCTTGCCCTGTTGTACTTGTACCGATGCTCCCGCTTCGTCGATTACATCCACCGCCTTGCCCGGCAGCGCTCCGCTATTGATGAAAACGCTGGCATACCGGACCGCGTGCGTGAGCGCATCCTCCGTATAAGCGACGTTGTGAAATTGTTCGTACGCCCCCTTGATGCGCTCGAGCACTTTGATCGCCTCGTCTTCACAGGCCGGAGCTACCTGCACGGGCTCGAAATGACGCGCGAGCCAATGCGCATTTGCGACCAACTTTGCATAGTTGGCAGGGGTGGCTGTGCTGATGCACTGAATCTTTCCCGCCACCAGCCGGCCGCTGCATTACTTCGGTGACGTGCATCGAACTTGCAGGGGAAGCGCCGCCAGGAAGGTCGTGGGCCTCGTTGAGGAAAAAAATCGCACCTCGCTCTGTAGCCCTCACGAGCACCTGGTCGAGTCTTTCCTGCCAAGAACGATCCTTGTCCAACCTCCGCAACGGAGGCAGTTCGAGAGCAACGAGGTGTTTCTCAGCGAGGGCACGGGGGGCGATGCCATCAGCCATGCGGCGAGCCAACTCCCCCACAATCGTCCGCTTGCCCACGCCGGCCTCGCCCACCAAGACTGGATTTTTCCTGGAATACAGGCTGAGAATCTCGATGAGACGGTCGAGTTCTTTGTCGCGGCCTACAATGGGTTGCGTTTGTGTCGCAAGATCGCTGGTATAAGCGTTAAATTCTCCAAGCAACCCGACCTGCTTTCTCGGATCCAGGGCAGGTGTGTCTCGCTGTTGCTGCCGCACTTGCTCCCGCGCAGAGTCGAGGCGGATACCTCGTTCTTGCAGGATCTGTGCCGCAAAACATTTTTCTTCGCGCACCAGGCCCAAGAACAAATGTTCCGTGCCAATATGCTTGTCGCCAAGCCGCTCTGCCTCCTCAGCCGCGTAAGCCAGCACCCGTTTCGATTCGTTAGCTAGCGGCAAGTCGATCGAGGTGGACACCTTTTCACGAACGGTCGTCTGACCTTCGATCTGATGACGAACGGACGCGACCTGCGAACGCAGGAACCGGTTCGCCAGGGCTTTGTCCTCGCGGAGCAAGCCCAGGAGCAAATGCTCGGTCTCGATGTAGGGGGAGCCGAACTGCGAGGCCTCGTAACGGCCAAAGAAGATCACGCGGCGAGCTTTTTCGGTGTATCGCTCGAACATGGCTGTTTCGCAAGTCTTACGTCGGATATCAAGCGGTAAGTCTAAGCGAGGAGGACGGGAGACGTCCAAGCGCTGCCCCCGCCAAACGCGATTGCGGAATCCCCTAACCAGAACAATTACGGCGGCAAACTTGGGGCACCCCTTGCGTGACACGGCGCGCGGCTGCGATCATCGTTGCGGCTTGAATCCAGTCTCAGATCCAAAGGCTGCCATCATGCGCAAGCGTCTGCTGTTCGTTGCCGCGCTCGCCGTTTTGTCCACCGCCGTACTCGCGCAGAACCCGGCCTGGTCGCCCGCACCCGGGCACACCACCGTGACCCTCTGGCCGAAAGGGGCGCCCGGTACCCAGCCGAATCCGGGCGCGGAGATCGATACCACAACCGCCACCGATCACACTGTCGCCGGCAAACCCATCATCCGTCTGGGCAATGTTTCTGCTCCGACCCTTACCGTGTACGAGCCCCAGGGCAAGAATACTGGCGCTGCCGTCGTCGTCTTCCCCGGTGGCGGTTACCGCATCCTGGCCATCGACCTTGAGGGAACGGAAGTGTGCGACTGGCTCAACTCTGCTGGGATCACTTGCGTGTTGCTCAAATACCGCGTGCCCGACACCGGGCCCTATCCCAAGTCCTCCGCTGCGCTTCAGGATGCCCAGCGCGCCTTCGGGATCGTGCGCTCCCGCGCCGCCGACTGGCACATCGATCCGCATCGCATCGGCGTGCTCGGCTTTTCTGCCGGAGCCCACCTTTCCGCCGCCCTCAGCACCCATTTTGATCAACGTCTGTACGAGCCCATGGACGCTGCGGATCAGATCAGTTGTCGGCCTGACTTCGGTGTGATCGTCTACCCCGGTTACCTCGCCCTCTCAGAGCAGAACTTTGCGCCCAACTCCGAGATCCACGTTACCGGCCAGACTCCGCCTTCCTTTGTTGTGCAGGCCGAGGATGATCCGGTGCATGTCGAAAACTCCACCGTCTACTTTCTAGCTCTGAAGAATGCCCAAGTCCCGGCTGAAATGCACCTCTACGCCGAGGGCGGACACGGCTACGGCCTGCGGCGCACGGAACTTCCCGTCACCGGCTGGCCGCGTCTGGTAGAAGCCTGGTTGCAGACGATCCACGTCCTGCCGACGGCAGCCCCGTAGGGCCGGGTTCGTCGAGTCAAACCGAGCCCAGGGATCCGGGCGCCGCTGAGGAGGATCAGGACTTCTTGGTAGGTTTGGGCTTCAACGTTAAGGCGTATTCGTAGCTCAGCTCGAGATATTTCTCTAGCTCTTTCGTCTTCGTCAACAACGAGTCAGGCACGGTGACATATTCTTTCATGACGGCGCCGTACGCTTCGAACAGCTTTGTCTTATGCTTCTTGAGAAACTGCTCGCGGGCACTCTCGGGAAGGCGGATGGCGAGCGTGCGCGACTGATGCAGCAGAGTGAACATGTTGCCGTTCAGCGATGTGTAAGGATTGGCTGCGCCTTTGCGCTTGAGCTCGGGGATGGTCGCGATGAGCCTTTCGTACAATTCAACCTGAGGCGAGATCGACTTCTTTTTCGCAGCAGTCACGGGCGTTTCCTCAGCGGAGATTGGAATCCGAGCGTCAGAGGATACACCAGAAATTCGAGTCTCGTGTCCCCGCCGGACCCGAGAAACTAAACCAAAGGAGACAATCGGTCGCTGCCATGTTTACACCGCGGGCGATTGGCTGGGTAAAAAGTCCCTACAAGGAGACGCGCGATGTTCCGCGGGGCCTGGGAGCACAGCATGCCGCGGAGGGCGTACTTGATATTCTGCCTGAGTTCGAGCCGGGGCTCACCGACATCGAGGGCTTTTCCCACCTCTTCGTTCTCTGGACGTTTGATCGCTCCACCGGCTTCGACTTGCTCGGCACGCCCCCGAGCGACAACCGGCCGCATGGCGTCTTCGCCACCCGCTCCCCGAGACGTCCCAATCCCGTCGGCCTAACCGTCGTAGAACTTCTCCGCCGGGAGGGGCCGCGCCTACACGTGCGCGGCGTCGACATGCTCGACGGAACACCGATCCTCGACATCAAACCCTACCTGTCCTCCGTTGCGCCCGCGAGCCTGCGCCGCGGCTGGCTGGCGGAGGCCGAGGCCCGAAGCGCTAAGGGCTCGCAGTAGGGCGTCACCCGTTGCCAGCGGGGCTTCTGATCGTCCACCAAACAAAGGCAAGGGATTCGAAGATGGAATCCCACCCTCCGTCCAAAGAAGGGTGGGCTCACACTAAGCGCTCTGCCGCACGTACTCTCTCGCGCTGTCGTGCGTAGAGTTCGCCAGGCACTCTCCTCCCTCGAAGACCTGGCGCAGCTCGGTTTCGCCGTCGCCGGCAATCTTCAGGAAGTGCTTCACGTGCTCGATGGCTTCTTCCTTCGACTTCGCCTGAATCAGCGCAAACCCGCCAACTACTTCCTTCGACTCCGTAAACGGCCCATCGGTCACGATGAACTTTCCATCGGAAAGCCGGATGCGCGCTCCCTTTGCGCTGGGCAGGCATCCCTCGGTTGCCAGCAGGATGCCGGACTTCATCTGCTCCTCCACCAGCTTGCCCATCTCGGTCATCTCCTGTTGGGTCGGCGGAGTACCTTCGGGCTTGCTGGGCTTGTAAATGCATAGGAATTTCATCGTCATGTCTCCTTGATTTGAATTTCGAGCGGGGCTACCCGGACGGTCTCGGCCGCCTGAAGCTCGGCTCTACCCGTGAGTCGAACCGGGCACACCGGAATCGACAGATACGGTATCTTTTTCGAAAGGATTTGTTAAGCGCCGCCCGACGACGCCCGAGACAAAAGAACGGAGAGAGCAAGGATGCTCTCCCCCACTTGCTCTAACTCTGCCTGGCCCGAGAATCAGAAGGGCTTTACGCCTGGGCCTGCGAACGACCACCGACCGAGGACCGACGACCGTCCTTACCTTCTTGCCGCCGGCACTTTCGCTGCCTCCGGCGCAGCGGTCGGCATAGTCGCAACCTTGGCGGTTGGCGGCGCGGCCTGGACACCGTTGGAGGGGACGGCGGTTGGCGGCGCGGTCGCCGGAATTAGTCCCAGCGCCTTGCGGACCTCTGCCTCCAGCTTCGCCAGAGTGTCCTTGTTGTCCTTTAGGAACTGCCGCGCATTCTCACGCCCCTGGCCGATGCGTTCATTCTTGTAGCTGAACCAGGATCCCGACTTCTCGAGTACGTTGTTGTTCACGGCGAGGTCCAGCAAATCTCCTTCGCGCGAAATGCCTTCGCCATACAAAATGTCGAATTCCGCCTCGCGGAAGGGCGCTGCTACCTTATTCTTCACGATCTTCACGCGGGTGCGCGAACCCGTCACAACGTCGCCTTCTTTAATCGCTGCAATGCGCCGGATGTCGATGCGCACCGAGGAATAGAACTTGAGCGCGCGGCCGCCGGTCGTGGTTTCCGGGTTGCCGAACATCACGCCAATTTTTTCGCGAATCTGGTTGATGAAGATCAGGCAGGTGCGCGACTTTGACACGATTCCAGTCAGCTTCCGCAAGGCCTGCGACATCAGCCGAGCCTGCAATCCCATATGGCTGTCGCCCATTTCGCCTTCCAGTTCGGCCTTGGGAACCAGCGCCGCGACCGAATCCACTACCAGGACGTCGATGGCATTGGAGCGCACCAGTGCCTCGGCGATTTCGAGGGCCTGCTCACCATAATCCGGTTGCGAAACCAGCAGGTTGTCCACGTCCACGCCCAATTTCTTCGCGTACTGCGGATCGAGCGCGTGTTCGGCGTCCACGAACGCGGCCATGCCCCCGGTTTTTTGGGCCTCGGCGATCACTTGCAACGCGATGGTCGTCTTGCCCGACGATTCCGGCCCGAAGATTTCGACCACCCGCCCGCGCGGAAAACCACCCACTCCCAGAGCCGCGTCGAAGGAGATGGCTCCGGTCGGAATCACAGAGATGGGGACGATGGCTTCCTTCGACCCCAGCCGCATGATCGAGCCCTTGCCAAACTGTTTCTCAATTTGGGCGAGCGCGAGATCAATTGCTTTTGCACGTTCGTCGGCCATGATGGCTCCTCGGGAAAATGTGAATTTATGAAGACCCTCGTAGCGTACCCACGGGCTGGCGGGTCGTAAGTGCCGTTCGTCACAGCGATTTTGCTCAATATACCACGAAGCGAAGAAAAAGCGAATTTAATCTGGAGACGAACCATTCCGGACACCACGCGCGACGTGCAAGCCAAAGCGCCGAGCCTGGCGACAGGTTCCCGTTTCCCCGACCTCTCAGGCCCCAAGACGATTCTTGATCGCCGTAGCAATCCCGGCGGCCAGCGTCTTCATCCGCTGTTCTGATTCCGCCTCCACCATGACCCGCGCCAGGGCTTCGGTTCCTGAGTACCGCACCACCACCCGGCCATTGCCGTCCAGTTCGCGTTCCGCGCTCTCAATCGCTTTCTGAATTTCGGGTACGTCGCGGAACGGAACCTTCTCGCGCACGCGCACGTTTTGAATCGTCTGCGGGAAAACTCTCAGATCGCTCACCAGCTCGGAGAGACTCTTGCGGGACCGCGCCATGATCTCCATCAGCCGCAAGGCGGTCAGCAGGCCGTCCCCGGTCGTAGCATCTCCGTCACGAAACAGGATGTGTCCGGACTGCTCGCCGCCGAGGGTAGCGCCGGTTTTCAACATCTCCTCGAGCACGTACTTGTCGCCGACGTTTGCCCGCGTCATGTGGATACCCGACCGCCGGAGTGCAACTTCAAGCCCCATGTTCGACATGGTTGTCGCGACAATCATGTTGCCCACCAACGCCCCGCGCTCCTGCAGGTCGCGCCCCGCCACCAGCAACACGGCGTCCCCGTTCACCACTTTGCCGTCCGCGTCGCAGAACAAGGCGCGGTCCGCGTCGCCGTCGAAGGTGACTCCGAGATCGAACTCGCCTTTCCGTTTCCTCACCATCTCTGCCACGGTGGCCGGATGAAGCGCTCCGCAATTCTCGTTGATGTTCTTTCCGTCGGGTGCCGAGTGAATGAACGTCGCCTGGATCCCGCGCTTGCGGAAAAGTCCGGGAGCCTCGGCGGTCGCCGCCCCATTGGCGCAATCCACCAGCACGCGCATTTTCTGCAGATCGCCGGGAACGCCTGCGGCCAGCCAGTGAATGTAGGCCTCGCGCAGGCCTGCGTCTCCGGGCAGGCTTGGGGCGGGCTGCATCGCGGGCACGTCGTTGCCCAGTGGATTTTGTAGCAGGGCAAAGATCTCCTGCTCAATCGCCAGTTCGCGCGCGTCGGGCAGCTTGTACCCGTTGCCGGAAAACACCTTGATTCCGTTGTCGGTCCAAGGATTGTGCGACGCCGAAATCACCACGCCCGCCGCCATTGCGCGTGAGCGCGCCAAGTAGGCAACGCCAGGCGTGGTGATGACGCCGGCGCTCTCTACACCCACGCCAGCCGAAGCCAGTCCGAGGGTCACGCGGTCCGCGATCCAGCCGCTCGATTCCCGCGTGTCTTGCCCGATCACCACGCGGGCCCGCGGGCTCGCGCGCAGCAGGTCGTGTCCCAGAGCGCGGCCGATAGCGAACGTGCTCTCTGGCGTGAGCGGAAATTCCCCGGCCACGCCGCGGATTCCGTCGGTGCCAAACAGTTGTCTTGTCGGTGAGCTCATTCGGATGGTTTTGTACCCGCTGCTGCAGGTTCGGCCTGGGTCTTCTCCATGATAACGGTGACCCGCACGGGGACGGGGTGCACAATCTGCACCAATGGATCGGGGACAAAAGCGCTCGTCACAAACGTGCTTCGTCCCATGTTGCCGGTCGCGTCCACCGGATCAGTGGTCGCCGCCTCCACCACTTCTACGCGCTGCTTCGGCCCGCTGATCGAAAGGGTGGGCGGATCGGCCAGCACGCGAGCAATTCGATACCCGCCGGCGAAGGCTCCGATCACCCGCGGACGCACTTCCACCTGGCGGATGAGTGGGGTGTCGAAACTCAAGCGCACCTGGCTGGGGATGACTTGCGCCACTTCCAAGTCGCGCGGCTGCCGTACCTGCTGCGCCGTCAAATCGAATGTGCGTTCGCCCGGCTTCACGCCGCTGAGGTCCACTTCCACGTGCACTTCTTGCGGACGCAATTCGTGAATAAGCCGCTCCGGTCCGCGCACCCGGACCTGCGCCTCGGGAATGCTGACGGAGCTAATCTCCAGATTGATCGGGATATTGTGGAACTCGATGGGAACCGTCACCGCGACCGAGGCCGCCGGATCGCGTGCCAGCGCCAGCCACAGTCCCACCGCCAGAGCGAGCGATACAACCTTGTGGCCGAAATTTGCGAACACGTAGCTCCGCAGAAAGTCAACCATGGCTAGCGATCTACTCCCGGGGTGTAAGTCTGATCCGGGTTGCGGTAGGTCGAGGAGCGTTCGATGTCCCCGTTCTCCTCGTTCCCGGCCGCGATTGGAGTCGGCAGCGTCGTGGGGGGCACGTAGCGTCGCAACAATGTACTCAGACGTTCCCGCAACTGCTCAACGGTGAGGTCGCGCTCGAAATTTCCCGCCACCGCCAGGCTGATCGCCCCTGTCTCCTCGGAAACAATCACCGCGATCGCGTCGGTCTCTTCCGTGATGCCAATTCCGGCGCGATGCCGCGTTCCCATTTGCGTCGACAGCACCGGGTTCATAGAAAGGGGAAGAAAACAGGCCGCTGCCGCAATCCGGTCTTTCTGAACGATGACCGCGCCGTCGTGCAGCGGAGCGCTGGGCCGGAACACCGTTGCCAGCAGATCGTAGGACAGTCGCGCATCCAGCGGTACGCCGCTCTCGATGTAGGTGCGAAGCCCAATTTCACGCTCGATCACGATTAGCGCACCCGTCTGGTTTTGTGAAAAGAGATTGGCTGCCAGCACGATGTCGTCGTAGGCGTCCGACTCGGAACTGGCAGCCCGGCTCAGCGTGAGGCGGCTGCCCAGATTCGCCAGCGCGTGCCGGAGTTCGGCTTGAAACACAACGATTAGGGCAAAAACCAGGTAAGGGATGAGGGTGCTGACCAGCCAACTCAGCGTGGTCAGGCGTCCCACCCGCGCGATGTAAAAACCCAGCGCCACTGCGGCCACGCCCACCAGCATGGGCGCCGCACGCGTTCCGCGCACCAGCATCAGAAGCTGGTAGATGACGAAGGCAACCAGCACCATGTCGATGACATTGGTTATCGATAAGTGCGGCCACGGCGCCAGAAAATGTGTCACGAGACTTTCCTCTTTCAGGGGGTGTGGAACCGTCTCATCGCAGCTTATATTGTAATCCAGTGAGAAACGGCGGTTAGCGCGAAGACTTCTTCTTCACCGTCGCGGCGATCTCTCCGCGGGCCAGCCGCGCCGAGATCTCGTCCCCGGGTTTTACCTGGCCAGCATCCTTTATGAGCTGGCCAGCGGCGTCGAACACCAGTGCGTACCCGCGATCGAGGATCGCCACTGGCGAGAGCGCTTCTATCTGGCTCCTCAACCGCTCCAGGCGCGACCGGCGCTGCAACAGCAGATTGCGCGCGGCCGCTGCTATCGCCGACACCTTGGCATCCAGTTCCTTCCGAACGCCCGACAGCACCAGGCGCAGATCGTAGTGCCGCACGGCTGCGGCAAGCGAGTCGAAGCGGCGGCGGTGCGTTTCGAGCAGGGCTCTTTCGGAGTGCACCAGATGGTAGGTCAGGTCATCGATTTTCTGCTGACGACGCCGGATCAAGTCCATGATCCGCCCGAACGCGCCGTGCTGGGCCAGTTCCGTCAAGCGCTGGCGCAGTATCAGTAACCGGTAGCGCACCGCTTTTCCCAGCCGTCCATCCAGGCGTTCAAGCTGCTCCTCCACCTCCTGCCGTGAGCGGATTACGAGTTCTGCCGCCGCCGAAGGGGTGGGCGCCCGCAGGTCGGCCACGAAGTCGACAATGGTGAAATCTGTTTCGTGCCCGATGGCGGAGATCAGGGGCAAGGCGGAACCGGCCACCACCCGCGCCAACGGCTCCTCATTGAAGGTCGCCAGGTCCTCGGCCGATCCACCGCCGCGCGCAACGATGATCACCTCAACACCCCGCGTCTTGTTGAAATACCGGACCCCGGCTGCCACTTCGATCGCCGCTGCCTCGCCCTGCACCTGCGCGGGATAGATCAGCACATTCACCGTGTGATGTCGTCGGTGCAAGATCTGTAGGACGTCCCGCAAAGCTGCCGCTTGCGGTGAGGTCACAATACCGATCGCCCTGGGCAGCGCGGGGATGGCCTTCTTGCGGGCCGCATCGAAAAGGCCCTCGGCCTCCAGCTTCGCCTTCAACTGCTCGAAGGCGATCTGCAACGCTCCGGCGCCCTTGGGTTCCAGGTGCTCGGCGATGATCTGCAGTTGGCCGCGGTCCTCGTAGATCGTCACCCGTCCGCGCACCACCACCTGCATTCCATCGCCCGGGCGAAAGCGCAGCAGCCGTGCCGAGGAGCGGAACACCACCACGCTGATCTGCGAATTCTGGTCTTTCAGGGTGAAGTAGAGATGCCCGGAGCTCTGTGCGCGGAAGTTCGAAATCTCGCCTTCGACCCAGGCGTCGGAGTACTCCCGCTCGATATGGGTGCGCACCGACGCCACCAGGTCGCGTACGGTCCAGATACGCCGCTCGGGCGGACGAAAGCTGAAGCCCAGCTGGTCGGTAGCACTCATGGCTGGCAGTGTATCGCAGCCTATCGCCGGAACCGCCCCACCAGGTACAGAATCAGCGACAACAGCACGCTCAGAAGAATTGAGGTCGCCAGCGGAAAATAAAACGCGGTGTTCTTGCCCCGATAAAGGATGTCGCCCGGCAATCGTCCCAGCGGCAGATTCGTTTTGCCCAGCAGCATGAGGACCAGGCCCGCCACCATGACCAGCGCGCCCAACCCGACCAGCAATTTGCCCAGATCGGTCACGCTATTAGTCTAGCCCAGAGCTCTGGCGCTCGCGCAAGACCGCGATGCGATGCGCCGGAGGAGCGCCGCCCGCGTGCGAGAGGGCGTCTGGGGGCGCCGTCCCTGTCGCCGGTAGTTCGCTGCTTTGCTCTGCAAAGTACTTGACGAATGGCGAATCCGAGGCTTACGTTCGGTACATGCTCGATCGCCAGTCGCACCGCGTGCGGCGCCCGCGGGCACACGTTCGGCCTGCTTCCGAGCGCGCGCTCGAAGACCTGCGCTACATCCGCGAAACCATGGAGCGCACCTCGGCTTTCACCGCCACTCCCGGCTGGGGGCAAGTAGCGATGGGCGTCACCGCCGTCTCAGCGGCCGCGATCGCCGCCCGTCAGCCCACCGCCCGGGCTTGGCTCACCACCTGGCTGGTTGAGGCCCTGCTCGCCGTCGCCATCGCCGTCACGGCCATGCAGCTTAAAGCTCGTCGCGCCGGGCTTCCCCTGACCAGCGGCCCCGGCCGCAAATTCGCTCTCGGCTTTCTGCCCTGTGTGCTGGTCGCGATGGTGCTCACCGCCGCCCTCACGCGCCTTGGCTTTACGCGTCTTCTGCCCGGCGTCTGGATGCTGCTTTACGGAGCCGGCGTGATTACCGGCGGAGCCTTCTCGATTCCCCTGCTTCCCGCCATGGGATCGTGCTTCCTGCTGGCCGGGGCCGTGGCCCTGTTTGTTTCCGCGTGGGGAAACCTGCTGATGGCCGCCGCCTTCGGCGCGCTGCACATCTTCTTCGGTCTGTGGATCGCGAGGGAATATGGCGGATAGAGCAAGACCCCGGCTCGCGCCGCGGGCGATCATGCCGTCGAGAGCAGGGGCTGGGATCTCCCGGCGGGTCGAGGACCTTCCGGAACTCGACCGCACCATCCACGAGCGCATTCGGCTGGGCATCGTCAGCGCCCTGGCCATCAACGACTCGCTCAGCTTCAACGACCTGCGGCGCCTGCTCAAGACCACCGACGGCAATCTGAGCGTCCACGCGCGGAAACTGGAGGAAGCCCGTTACGTCACCTGCAGCAAGTTCTTCGACGGTCGCATTCCCCGGTCCGAGTACCGCCTGACCCCAGCCGGCCGGCGGGCTCTGGAAAAATACATTGCTCAGATGGAGGACCTGATCCGCCGCACCAGAAAAGGGTGAATCTGGGAAGTTTTTCGCTGCGAGACAGGCTCCCCAATTGCGCCAGGCAGGCAAGGCGCCGATGCCAGAATTCCGCGTCATGAAATTCCGCGAGCTTGTGAGTGCGGGGGTGCTGTCGGCGTTCCTCGTACCTGCGCAGACGGCCGGGCCCGCCGCAGTCGAAATTGCCCGCGAACCTCACCGCCATTGGCTGCTCGAGGACGGGGCCGTGCGCGTCTTCCTGGGCAAACATTGCTCCTCATGATTCCACGCTCCTGCATCGCCACCGTCACTCCGAAGTGTCCAACGAGGTGGAAGGGGAACCTCCGGTCCATCTCAATCCTGGCGACGGCGACATCTCCTTTACGGTGTCAGATCTTGAGATCCGCAGCGACGTGGTAAGGCATCGGGCCGGTGCCCGGCCACTTTCGAGTCCGGAGATGTGAAGGGGCTGCCGGCGGCCACGCGCACGCGGTTAGGAATGTGGGTCGAAAGCCGGCTAAACTTGTGACCTTGGAGTTCCCCGCCTCAAAACAGTAAACACCCCCTTGCGCGATCCCAATTCACATGGTATAAACAAACACATCGAGAGCAGTGTGTGGCTAGCCGGGCGAGTGTGTGCAACTCTCGTCGCGCGTCCGGCATCCAAGGTTTAGAGCAGCAAATCTAGGAAATCAGCCCCGGCCACGGGGTTCGCATTCGGGGACAAGGCTCCTCGAAGGGTTTAAGCGTCACCGCAAGAACCTCCAAGCGATCTTTTCTCAAGTTTGAATGCTTCCGTCTCGGCGCGTGCCGAAAATTGGCACGTGGTCTCGGTCGGAAGATGCGCTCGGTCGCGCGCAAAAGCGGGAGCGCTCCCCTGGGTAGAGTCCTCACAACTGTGCAAAAGTTGTGGAAGTCCTGTGATTCCCTAGGGTTGACAGTGGCGCAACGAGCGCTGTAGTTTTGAAAGGTTTCGAGGACAGACAGATCCGCATCCGTGTGATCTGTTCTGGACTGAAGGCGCACCGCTCAGGCGGAAAGCGATTCGGTCTTTGACAAATAGGTTGAACGTGCCAGTTATTGAGTAGGAAAGGTTCGGGCTCAAGTCCGAGCGTACTCACAAAATAAGGCCGTTCCGTGAAGTGCAGGCATTCGTGTTTGCAGTTTCGGGGAATGGCGAATCTGTTCCTTCGGGAGCGGATTTCAGGTTTCAAACGAGAGTTTGATCCTGGCTCAGAATCAACGCTGGCGGCGTGCCTAACACATGCAAGTCGAACGAGAAAGGGGAGCAATCCCTGAGTAAAGTGGCGACCGGGTGAGTAACACGTGACTAACCTGCCTTCGAGTGGGGGATAACCTCGGGAAACCGGGGCTAATACCGCATAATGCCTTCGGGTTAAAGGAGCAATTCGCTTGAAGAGGG
>Ga0210408_10000610_pt1 | contig 43466 bp, 37 predicted proteins | sample IncBWH4MmetaG_FD_155471 | JGI IMG/M metagenome (GOLD analysis project Ga0210408, IMG submission 155471) | Forest soil microbial communities from Barre Woods Harvard Forest LTER site, Petersham, Massachusetts, United States - Inc-BW-H-4-M | ecosystem: Environmental > Terrestrial > Soil >...
TGTTCGATGAAAGTGACGCCCGCGAGTCCTTGCCCAAGGCGGTGGCGGCCGCGCGGCGGATCGCCGCCTTCAACTCACAGATTGTGGTTGAGCCGAAGGTCGCGGACCTGACTCCGGAAAATATTGAAGGGTTACTTGAAGGGATGGAGCTGATCCTGGATGGGACGGATAACTTCGAGACCCGGTACCTGGTCAACGATCACGCGGTGAAGAATTCGGTGCCGTGGATTTACGCGGCAGCCGTGGGGAGTTATGGGGTCACGCTCAACGTGCTGCCGGGAACGACCGCGTGCCTGGCGTGCGTGTTTCCGGATTCTCCGCAGGGCACCTTTGAGACGTGCGAGACTGCGGGGATCCTGAATTCAGCGGTAAACCTGGTGGCGTCGATTGAGGCGACGGAGGCGCTGAAGTTGCTGGTGGGCGCAGTTGAGAAGAGCCGACGAACGCTGTTGTCGTTCGACGTGTGGACGAATGAAAGGGCGGAAGTCGCTGCGGCGAAGCCTCGCACCGGCTGCCGGGCCTGCGCGGATCGCGAGTTTGTTCATCTGGCCGGGGAAGGACGGCCGCACATCACGTTGTGTGGGAGGAACTCGGTGCAGATTCACGAGCGGCACCGGCCCGTGGATTTCGGCGAGGTGAATGAGCGGCTCAAGTCGCTGGGGACCGTGCGGTACAACGGCTTCGTTCTGAAGTTCTGGCGGGAGCCGTACGAGATGACGCTGTTTCCGGATGGCAGGGCAATCATCAAGGGGACGACGGACCCCGGGGTGGCACGAAGCCTCTACGCAAGGTACATAGGCAGCTAGCGCGGCATCCGTGAAGCCGTTGTTTTTCTGCATCTTGTGCGCATCTTCTTGCGCATTCCATGAACCGCGCGGTCGTCTGAACCGTTCGAAAAGCCTGAAAAAGCGGCACATCGTGGCCAAATCCTGGGAATCACGAATCCTGGCACATCACCTGCTTCTATTCCCCCGAGGCTTCGTCTCCATGGAGGTCGATATGCGCGGATTCACGGTGGGGTTGGTAGTTTTGCTGTTCTCGGCGCTGGCGCTGGGTCAAGCTGGAACCCGGGGGATTCCGGGATGCCAGAATACCTGTGGTCCTTACATCCCTTTGATCACGACGCCGGAGGTTGCGTTTGAAACGGTGTCATCGTCACCGGTCGGCGCCAGCAACGCGACGGGCGGCCTGCAGGCCGGAGCGCGGAATTCTACGCTGTCGCTGATCCCTGGCAACACCGACGCGGTGCACACCCAGGTAGTTTGGTACTCGGGGGGCGGGAGTCCGCTGGTCTCGGCAGCGGTGCGGCTGCCGCATCCGGAGCCGATGGCGAGGCACGACGAGCACATGATGCAGTTGGAACATGAGCATGGAGAGCAGGCTCGCGCGAACTGGACCTACTATGCCGGTCCGGGGGCGAGCGGCAGTCCGGTCGAGGCGTCGGCATCCGCGAAGGGAGGCAAACGGGCCGCGCGGACGTATACGAACGAGGACGTGGATCGCGTGGGTGCGAAGAGTGAGCCGTTCCGTAGGAAGTAGGTAGGCGCGGTCTGGTGTTTGGATCTCGATGGCCCGGCAGAGATGCCGGGCTTTTCGTTTTGCGTCGGCCACTGTTCGGATCAGTTTGGGCGAGTCCGTCTCGGGGCGACTTGGTCCGTGCGACCAGGTCCTGAATCTGCTATCTTCACTGCTTCTGACACCTTCGCGTTGTACCGCTTCGTCGAAAAAATCATGACGGAAACCCTGCGTCCTGAGCCTTCCCGAATGTACCGGTGGATGGTGCTGATCTTTGTCAGCCTGGCGATGTTTGGGAACTACTATGTGTACGACGCCCTTAGCCCGCTGGCCGACGTTCTGAAGCAGCAGCTTGGCTTTTCGGATTCGAACATCGGTCTGTTGCAGGCAATCTACAGCTTCCCCAACATTTTCACGGTCCTCATCGGGGGCTTCATCATTGACCGGCTGGGACTACGAAGGTCACTGCTGATTTTCGGCATCCTCTGCGTCGTTGGGCCCGCTATCACGGCAGCCAGTCCGCATTTGTGGCTGATGGCTGCCGGTCGACTTGTGTTCGGAATGGGGGCAGAATCGCTCATCGTTGCGGTCACCACCGCCTTAGCCAAGTGGTTTAAGGGCAAAGAGCTCAGCTTCGCATTCGGAATTAACCTGACGATATCGCGGCTGGGCTCCTTTGCGGCCCTGAATTCGCCCACGTGGGCTCGCGCTGCTTATGCCAACTGGCGTTCACCGTTTTTGATTGCACTGGTTTTCTCCAGCCTTTGTTTCTTGGGTGCACTGATCTATTGGGTGATGGAAGTACACGCGGAGAGAAACTTCCACTTGGGGGAAGCTTCGACAGACAAAGTGGTTTTCGGAGATTTATTCAAGTTCGGCTTGAGTTACTGGTATATCGTCGCCCTGTGCATCGTCTTCTACTCTGCCATCTTTCCCTTTCAGACCTTCGCAGTCAAATTCTTCATGGAAGCTCACCATACGTCGCGTGAGGCAGGGGGCTTCCTGTCGAGCATTCTGACTCTGTTCGCAATGGTGGCCACGCCGCTATTCGGCTTGATGGTGGATCGGATAGGCAAACGGGCGTTATGGATGATGATCGGTTCGGTCCTGCTGATCCCGGTTTACCTCATGATGGCCTACCTTCCCTCCGCTCAGCGAGCACTGCTCCACGTACCTTTTTTTGGCGTACTGGAACTGCCATTACTGCTTCTGCTCACGATGGCAATGATGGGTATCGCGTTCTCACTAATCCCGGCGATCATGTGGCCCTCGGTTGCCTACATCGTGGAGCAATCGAAGCTGGGCACCGCTTACGGGCTGATGACGATGATTCAGAATATTGGTTTATTCGGTTTTAACCTCATGATCGGCTGGGCCAACGACTATGGCCACGCCAGCGCCGCGAACCCGACCGGCTACCGGCTGGGGATGTGGATTTTCTCCATACTGGGTTTCCTGGGTGTGACATTCGCGTTCCTCTTACGACAGCGGGAACTGGGGCCGCACGGGCATGGGCTAGAGACGATTACGACCAAGACTGGGGCTTAGGTCTTGGGTCTTGGGTCTTGGGTCTTGGGTCTTTGGGTTTCAGGTAGACGCGGTGAGCCTGCTTCTCTACCGACCGGTTTCTAGACGTTACGAAGGTCATCCGTGAACGTCGAATCGGCAAGTCGAACCAGCGCAAAGAGGTTTGCTATGCTGGAGGGGCAGACTGCGGGCGGGCTACCCAAAACGGGCTGCAACCAGTACAACGTAAAGATAGTTAGCCGCATCTGAAAACATGCGGCCGGAAAAGGCGACTTGACCGACCGAAGACAGCAGGGCGATGGTTTATCCGAAGCCCAGGCCATTGAACGAGCGAAGCAGGGAGACGCGGAAGCCTTCGAGTTTCTGTATAACCTGCACAAGCGGCGGGTTTACTCGCTGTGCCTGCGCATGACCGCCAATACGGCGGAAGCGGAAGACCTGACGCAGGAAGCGTTCCTGCAGTTGTTCCGCAAGATCGGGACGTTTCGCGGCGAGTCGGCGTTTTCGACATGGTTGCATCGCATGGCAGTGAATGTCGTGCTGATGCACTTGCGGAAAAAAGGTCTGCCCGTGGTTTCGCTGGAGGAAACGACCGAGGGCGACGAAGATACGCCCAAAAAGGACTTTGGAGCCGATGACCCGAGGCTTGCCGGGTCGGTGGACCGGTTACGGTTGCAGAGTGCAGTCGAGCGGCTGCCTCCGGGATACCGGACGATCTTCGTACTGCATGATGTCGAAGGATATGAGCATAACGAGATTGCCACGATGGTGGGTTGTTCGATCGGTAACAGCAAGTCGCAGTTGCACAAGGCGCGGATGAAGTTGCGCGACTTCCTCAAAACGAGCAGAGCCGAAAAGGCCGGATAGCCGTGAGGACCGAGCGCAAGCGGTAAAAGTGGGAGTATTGCTGGGGAGAGGTTGTATGACCTGTGCAGAGTTTCAGCGTGAATTGCCTGACTTCCTTGATGAAGGCGGCAACATAGAATTGCAGGCACATCTGAAGAGTTGCGGCGATTGCTCGGGATTGGCCGCGAGTCTTCAGTCGATTGCCCGGGAAGCCCGCATGTTGCAGGCTTCGCAAGAACCCAGCCCGAGAGTGTGGAATTCTCTCGAGATTGCCTTGCGGCGGGAGGGGCTCATCCACGAGCCCCGGCCCCACGGTCACCGTTTGGTGCTGCCCTCACTGACCCGGCGCTGGGGCATGGCAGCCTGGCTCGTGCCGGCTGCGGCGGCCCTGCTGGTGGGAGCAGCCATCCTCCTGTATCAACGTCCGAATACGAGGCAGGTGGCGCTGAATGCTTCTCAATCTCCAATCATGGCGGTTTCTGGCGATCTGAACGACGAGCAGTTGCTGCAGGAGGTTTCCACACGCGCGCCCATGATGCGGGCAGCCTACGAGAGCAACTTGCGGGATGTAAATGCCTACATTCGGGACGCACAGGCTTCGGTCAACGCAGACCCCAACGATGAAGAGGCGCAGCAGGCGCTGATGGACGCGTACGGACAGAGGTCGATGATTTATGAGATGGCCCTGGATCGTTCTCTGCCATAATGGTGAAACTCAACCGGCAGCTTCGGGCTGGCGGGCGCACTCCGCTCGGGGAGAGGGTTTATGAAGCACAGTCTGCAGGCCACGAGAGTCGTGATCGTTGTCCTAGCCACCCTGTCTGCATTGGCCGTTGCGGAAACACGGAAGGAATACCGCTTTAACGTTGGAGTCAAGGCGACGGTTTCGATCGTGAACCAGTACGGCGGAATCTCCGTAAGGCCCTCGACGGGAAATTACGTCCTGGTGAACGCGACCACGTACTCCGACAAGGTCGAGGTGGATCAGAGCCAGAGCGGCAACCGGGTGGACGTGCAATCACATCTGCTCCCGGGTGCGACTGCGGACAATGCGCGGGTGGACTACGAAGTGCTTGTGCCGGCCGATGCCAGCGTCACGATGCAGTCCACCACCGGCCCCCTGCACGCCGAGAAACTGCATGGAGACGTGGAAGTAGAAGGCGCCGGGGCTACCGTGGACGTCCGTGAGATCTCCGATAGTCACGTACATGTGAAAACCATGAACGGCCCGGTGACGCTGACCAACATTCGGGATGGGCATGTAGAAATTGATTCGGTCAGCGGCGATGTGACTTTGAACTCCGTGACTGGTCCGCTGGTGCGGGTGAGTTCGACCAGCGGCAAGATCCGCTATGACGGCGATTTTGGCTATGCCGGGGAATACCGGTTTAACAGTCACTCCGGCGATATCGATGCCACGATTCCCGAAGACGCGTCGGTCGATGTAAAGGCGCAGTCGGTGCACGGCAAGGTGCAGGACGATGTGCCGCTCCAACCCAAAACCCACTCTTCCTTCCTGGTGAAAGAGGGGAGTTCCTTCGCAGGTACCATCAACAAGGCGGCTTCCTCGGTATGGCTGCGAACCTTCAGTGGTAAAATCCACCTCAAGAAACGCTAAAAATGGACCGGAGGGCGCGGTAGCGCCGCCGGAAAAACGATCAGGATGAAGGGCATGCCGGGTTCGCGCCGGGACGTTGAAGCGCCCGCGGGCGGGCGCCCGGCGACGGTGCGGGTCGTGGTCCTTGTAGGATTCATGGGCGCCGGGAAGACCAGTGTGGGCCGGGCTCTGGGCAGACGGCTGGGCTGGACTTTCGAAGATCTCGACGACCGGGTAGAAGCGAGAGAGCGGCGCAAGATCGCGGAAATCTTCCGGGAATCCGGCGAGACGAAGTTTCGGCGTGCCGAGCATCGCGCCCTTCGCGAAGCACTGGCCGAAGCGGAGACCGGTCAGGCCCGGATTCTAGCGGTGGGGGGCGGGGCGTTCGTGCAACCCGCGAACGCATCCCTGCTGGATCGCGCTGAAACCCCGACGGTATTCCTCGATGCGCCGGTGGATGAGTTGTGGCGGCGGTGCGTGGCAGACACGATCGATCGGCCGTTGCGGCGGAAGGAAGACGAGTTTCGACAACTTTATGAAGAGCGCCGTCCCCGTTACCTTTATGCCAGGCTGCGGGTCGAGACCGGGAGCAGAGAGATCGAACGGATCGTGGACGAGATCGTGAATAGTCTCGGACTGAGCCACGCCGTTCCAGACGAGGAGAAGTGACGTGAAGTTTGGAGCGATCATAAGCGTGGGACTGACGGGCATCCTGTTGATGCCGGTTGTTAACGCGGGAGAAAAGGACAAGCCCAAGGACGGGGAGCAGATGGTGGATTCAGGCTCCTTTGGCGTCTTCATGAACGGGCGACGGGTGGCGACGGAAACATTTTCCGTGCAGCAAACCGCCAACGGTAGTGTGGTGAGCTCCCAGTTCAAGACAGACGATGCGGCCAATAAGGCCGCTCAGAGTTCCGAACTGCAACTGACGCCGGGCGCAGAGATCCGGAAATACGAATGGAAGGAACTGAGCCCGGGCAAGGCGCAAGCGACGGTGGCACCTAACAATGATTTTCTGATGGAACACATCAGCGCCGGGCCAGACGACAAACCGGTCGAGCAGCCGTTCCTGTTGCCCGCTTCGACCAGCATTCTGGACGATTACTTTTTCATCCACCGGGAAATTCTGATCTGGCGGTACCTGGCCACGGCCTGCAAACAGGAAAAAGGGGCGATCCAGTGTCCGGCCAGCCAGAAGACGCAGTTTGGGACGATGAACCCGCACCAGCGCTCTTCGGTGCCGCTGAGCCTCGAGTTCACCGGCCGGGATAAAGTTACGATTCGCGGCGTGGACCGGGAACTGAACAAGTTTGTCTTGCGGAGCGAAGGTGGAGACTGGACGATGTGGGTGGACGATCAGTTCAAACTGCAACGGATTCTGATCGCAAGCGACGCTACAGAAGTCGTGAGGGATTGAAGGGACAGCAGGCGGGCGCCGATAGTAGCAAGTAGCCGGGGAGTGGGCCAGCCTACAATGCCGATGGCTCTGATTGACACACGCACCTCGCGCATTTTGTTCACGGCGTTGCTGTTTGCACTGGGCCTTGGGTTTTTGTACGTCGCCCGGCGAACTCTGATCGCTTTCCTGTTCGCCATTTTTTTTGCCTACCTGATGGATCCCGCGGTATCGCGCCTGGAAAAGTGGTTGCACGGGCGGGCCCGGGCAATCGCGGTGATTTACGTCCTGCTTCTGGCGGGGCTGAGCCTGTTCTTCTTTTCAGTGGGGCCGCGCATTGGGCGTGAAGCCGGGCGGCTAGGAGAATCGCTGCCTGACCTGCTGACCCGAGTCAGCTCCGGAGATATCGCGCAGGATATAGGTACGGAGCATGGCTGGGACAAAACTACTCAGGAAAAGTTCAGGCAATTTCTCTTCAAGCACTCCGATGACATTAAGCATTACGCCGAGCGTTTTGGACTGCGCGCCGCCGGCGTCGCGAAGCAAGCTTGGCTGATTCTGCTGGTGCCGTTACTTGCGATTTTCTTTCTGAAAGACGGCCGGACGTTCAGCGACGTAGCGCTTTCCGTGGTGCAGTCCCGGCCGCAGAAGGAGTTTCTGCAGGCGGTCCTGACCGACATGAACCAAATGCTGGCGCATTTCATTCGGGCGCAACTGACCCTGGCCGCATTGTCGCTGGTGGTGTATACCGCGTTTCTGGGAGCGACCCAAGCACCGTACGCCCTGGTTCTGGGGACGGCGGGCGGCGTGATGGAGTTTATCCCGGTGGTCGGGCCGCTGGTCGCGGCTCTTCTCATGCTCAGCGTGGCGGTTCTGATGAGCTACCCGCACTGGCTCATGCTGCTGGTCTTTCTGGTGGTGTGGCGGGTAGTGCAGGACTATGTGATATCGCCCCGGGTGATGGGCACAAGCATGGAACTGCACCCGCTGGCAGCGATCTTCGGCGTGATGGCCGGGGGAGAGATCGCCGGGGTGCTGGGTGTGTACCTCTCTATTCCGGTGATGGCCAGTTTGCGGATCGTCTGGCGGCGGGGGCGCATTTATGTTGAGAAGAAGCGCTTTGGCCCGCTGAACGAGTATGCATTCGGAGGCGAGATTCAGCCGCGACGGTAGAGATTCAGGTCTCAAGTCTCAGGTTTCAGGTCTTCGGTTGCGGCGCACTCGGCCGCCCCTGCGGTCATTGCCTGTTGTGCGCCTCCCGTGGTTTCTATCTTTACATGGCAGAGAAATTCGGCGACGGCTTCGGGCAAGACCGTGTTGATGAACATGCCGGAGCCGAGTTCGAAACGGGCAACGCGGGTCAGGCGCGCGATGATGCTCAAGCACCGTGGAAGTACTTCACTCCCACACATTCAGGCCATGGTACAGCTTGGCCAAGATGGTTCGCAGAACGCGGCCCAGATCAACAATTTCTTTTGCACTGATATCGCCGAAGCTGGCCATGTGACGGCGCGGATAAATGTGTGTACAGAACGGGGTGGTGACGTGAAGGGCTGCAACCCCACGAAGTGTTCGTAACCAGCACCATACGTTCGGTGAGTTCCAGTTCCTCTTCGATCATCTGACAGAACATGCAAACGCCAAAGTCGTCGTGGTGACAGAGAGCCTCGGAAAAGCGCTGGCGAACCTGAGGAAATGACGGGCTCAGCGATCAACTGGGGATGAGGGTGCTCCAGGCTGGTTCCCGCGTCGACCCCAATGATTGAAGATGGTGACATGGGCAAGGCGGGGGTCAACGCTGAGCTCATCGTAGCGTGCCTTGTAGATACGCAAGACGTCAGTGACGTGGACATCGGACATGAGCGCCATAGCCTGGGAGCGGTCGGTGGTTTGCTCGTTCTCCGGCAATGACCGCCATTCTTTGGTGAAGAAGTTCTGCCGTAGTTCTGGCATTGCGGCTTGCTCCTAACGTCCGAAACATTTAGTTCGGAAACAAAATGTCAATCGACGCCGAACGGTCAGCAGCGACTGTGTTGGTCGCCCGTGGCAGGTCTTGCGAACGGGTGTTGTAAAATTCAAAGCGACATCATGCGGACGAAAATCCCTGTCGGAATCCTGGGCGCTACCGGAATCGTGGGGCAGCGCTTTGTACAAATGCTCGAGCACCATCCGTGGTTCGAAGTCGCCTGGCTGGCGGCCTCGGACCGTTCGGAAGGACGCGCTTACGGCGAAGCGGCGCGCTGGCGGCTGCGGACATCCATTCCCGATCGCGTCGCGAAAATGACGCTCTCGCCGGCCAGCCCTGAAGGCGCGCCCAAAGTTATTTTTGCTGCGCTCGATGCGAGCATTGCTGCTGAACTCGAACCTCGATTCGCGGAAGCGGGCTGTGCCGTTGTTTCGAATTCCAGCGCCTTGCGTATGGCCACCGACGTTCCTTTGGTCATTCCGGAAGTGAACGCCGGGCACGTCAAGCTGATCGAAACCCAGACGTGGCGGCGCAAGTCCGGCGGCTTTGTCGTGACCAATCCCAACTGCTCGGCCATCGGACTAGTGCTGGCACTGGCCCCATTGGACCAACGATTCGGATTAGAGACGGTGATGGCTGTCACCATGCAAGCGGTCAGCGGTGCAGGTTATCCCGGAGTGGCATCACTCGACATTCTGGGCAACGTGATTCCTTATATCGCTAAAGAAGAAGAGAAGATGGAGGAGGAAACGCAGAAGCTACTGGGCAAGCTCAACGGGACGAAAATTGTGCCGGGTACGTTTGGCATGAGCGCGCAGTGCAACCGCGTAGCGGTCGAGGACGGCCATACCGAGTCGGTCTCGGTGAAGCTGAAGACGAAGGCGAACCCGGAAGAGATCATCACGGCCTGGAACGAATACACGGCAGAACCACAGAAACTGCGTTTGCCCAGCGCCCCGGATCAGCCGGTGTTGTACCTGGAAGCAAATGACCGTCCGCAGCCTAGGTTCGACGCGGAACGCGGAGCGGGGATGACGACGACGGTGGGGCGGCTGCGCGCGTGCAAGGTGCTGGATTGGAAGTTCACGGTGCTTTCGCACAATACGATTCGCGGAGCGGCTGGGGCAGCGTTATTGAATGCGGAACTGCTGAAAGCCCAAGGGTACCTGGGGTGATACGGCCGGACGTCCTGCTGGGATCCGATGCGCCCTGGCGTTGCGGGCGAGGGTAAGATGCCCTCGCGATAGCCGGCGGGACGCGGGCGCTACTTTCCGGAACGGGATTCCATTCGATGATCGTAATGAAATTCGGCGGCACCTCGGTGGAGGATGCCAGGGCGATCGATCGCACCTCGTCCATCGTGAAGGGACGGGTGGCGAGGAGGCCGGTCGTGGTGGTCAGCGCCATGGCCAAGGTCACCGATACGCTGCTGAAGATGGCTCAGGCGGCGGGATCTGGAGATCGTGAGGCGGCGCTCGGGCTTTCGCGCGGGCTGCGCGAACGGCACTACAACACCGCAGGAGAACTTCTCGGGACCGGCGTGTTCACGAAGTTTCACAGCGAACTGGAAGCCGACTTCGACGCGCTGGATGAGCTCTTGCGTGGCATCGCAGCGGTAGGGGAGTTGACCCCGCGCACTACGGATCACGTTGCGGCGTATGGCGAATTGCTTTCCAGCAAGATCGTGACTGAGTCTTTCTGCGCTCGCGGACTGGAGGCCGCACTGGTCGATTCGCGGGACTGCCTTGTCACCGACGGGACCCATACCCGGGCCCTCCCTATCTTCGACGCCACCAACGAAAGGCTCGCGCTGAAGGTGAGACCGTTGCTGAACGCCGGGCGCGTTCCGGTAATGGGCGGCTTTATTGGATCTACTCGCAACGGGGTCACGACGACCATCGGGCGGGGCGGGTCAGACTTTTCAGCCGCGATTGTGGGGGCGGGGCTGAGCGCCGAGGCGATTGAGATCTGGACGGACGTGGATGGAATGCTCACGACGGATCCTAATCTCTGCCCGGACGCGCACCGGATTCGCGTAATCAGCTTCGATGAGGCGGCGGAGTTGGCTTATTTCGGCGCGAAGGTGCTGCATCCTGCCACGGTCCTGCCGGCCATCCAGAAAAACATTCCGGTGTTCGTGTTGAACTCCCGCAATCCCACGTGTGAAGGGACAAAGATCACCGCCCGTGCGCCGCGATGCAAGAACATTTTCAAAGCCATTGCCGCCAAGAAACGCATTACGATTGTGAACGTAGCGGCGCCGCGCATGCTTCTGGCCCACGGGTTTCTCAAGGCGATCTTCGAGGCCTTTGACCGGCACGAGGTGGCGGTAGACGTGGTGTCGACCTCCGAGGTTAGCGTCTCGCTGACGGTCGACTCGAATGAAGCGATTCCGGCCCTGGCTGCCGACCTTGCGAAGCTGGCGGATGTAAAGTATGAAGGGCGGAAGGCGATTGTGTGCCTGGTAGGAGAGAATTTGCGCGAGACTCCGGGAATTGCGGCGCGAGTGTTTGGGGAGTTGTCTGACTTGAAGATCCGCATGATTTCGCAGGGGGCTTCGGAAATCAATCTGACCTTTGTGATCGAAGAAGAGGATGTACCGGGAGTGATCCGGCGGTTGCACACTACTTTCTTCTCCGAGTTGGATCCCGAGGTATTTGCCTAGGTTCGAAGGCCTTTACCGCAGAGAGCGTGGAGAACGGGTGCCGAGAGCGCAGAGAACGGCATCCGGGTAGTTAACGGAGAGCGGAATTCATGAACCTTCTGGTTCTGGGCCGCGGGAAAACCGGGTCGCTGGTCGCGGAGGTGGCTCGCGAGCGGCGCCATCATATTCGCGTGCTCGGAAAGCAGGGCAATACGGACGGCTGCGCGCTGACTCAGGACGCATTGCGCGATGTGGATGTGGTCGTCGATTTCACGACGCCGGGAGCGGTTCTGGGGAATATCGAGGCCTGCCTTCGGGAAAAGAAGAACATGGTGGTGGGGACGACGGGTTGGCACGCCGAGAAGGCAGCCATCCGGAAACTGGTGGAAAAGGCAGGGACGGGGTTTCTGTACGGCGCGAATTTCTCGGTCGGCGTAAACCTGTTCTTCGAGGTGGCGCGAGCCTCAGCGGAAGCGTGCCGGCACGGCTACCACGGGCAGATTTTTGAGCGGCATCACCAGCAAAAGAAGGATGCGCCTTCGGGCACAGCGGTGGTGTTGCAGGGGATGGTGAAGGAAGGCGGCGGCGCGGAGTTGGAGATCACTTCGTTTCGTGAAGGCGACGTGGTCGGGATGCACGAACTCATTTTTGATTCACCCAGTGACCGGATCTATCTTTGTCATGATGCCAAGTCGCGGCGCGGATTCGCCGAGGGGGCCGTGCTGGGAGCCGAGTGGCTGGGTGCAAAGAAGGGTTTTTTCGAATTTAAGGATATCTGGCGCGAACTATAGCGCCGCGAGTGGATCGTCGTCGCCACACTCCAGCCAACCTCTTTCCGCGGAATCGGCATCTCGTGAACCGATAGCTCGGGTTTCCCGGCGACCCCCGTTAGCGTTATCTTAATCATATGCAACTGCGTGGATGTGGAACTGCTCTAGTCACTCCGTTCCATCAGGACGGTTCGATCCATGAACCTGCCCTGCGCAACCTGGTTGCCTGGCAGGTGGAGTCGGGAATCGATTTCCTGATTCCTTGCGGCACGACCGGGGAGACCCCGACCCTCTCGCACGACGAGTGGCTGCGGGTCATCGACATCACGATTGAAGTTGTGGCCGGGCGCGTGCCGGTGGTGCCGGGTGCAACTTCCAACTCCACCCAGGCCGCGGTCGCCAAGGCGAAAGAAGTTGCTGCCCGGCCGGGCGTGGACGCGATCCTCACGGCGACACCCTACTACAACAAGCCCACCCAAGAAGGTCAGTACCGGCATTTCAAAGCGATCGCTGAGGCGGTTGACAAGCCGATCGTCCTCTACAACGTTCCGGGACGCACGGGAGCGAACCTCGAGCCAGCGACCTTGGGACGGCTGGCGGAAGTCCCGAACATTGTGGGAGTGAAGGAAGCCAGCGGCAATATGACGCAGATCGCCGAGATCTGCAGCACGGTACCGGAGACTTTCCTCGTATTTTCCGGCGACGATGCGATCGCTCTGCCGGTAATCGCGCTGGGGGGCGCGGGCATCATCTCGGTGGCGTCGAACGAGATTCCCCGAGAGATGGCGGAGATGACGCGCGCGGCCCTGAACAATGACTGGGCGACAGCTCGCTCGCTGCAGCGGAAGTTTCTGCCCTTGATGCAGGCGAACTTCATCGAGTCGAGCCCGCTTCCGGTGAAGGCGGTGCTGGCGATGATGGGCAGGATCGAGGAAGTGTACCGGCTGCCGCTTCTGCCCATGCGGCGGGATACGCGCTCGAAACTGCAGAAGGTCGCAACGGAAGTGGGGCTGATTGCGAAGCCGGCTGCGCCAGCGGCGGAGACTGCCGAGTTTTATGTGTACGAGAACTGGCTGGCCGGGCCGCACAAGATTGTTCTGCATCGTTCGAGCTGCGGGCAGTGCAATCATGGCAAGGGACGTCCCACAGGGCATGATGCGAACCATGCGAAGTGGCACGGACCGTATCCAACGCTCGGGGAAGCGCGCCAGATCGCGCACGACATGCAGGGGGTGCTGATCCGCAGCGAGTGCAAGTGCATTTGAAGGGCAGTCGCTAGTCTTCCGTCGCTAGTCGTTAGGAAATTTCGTTCTCATTGAGTACGAGCGATGGCGCTCGATTTCCCGCGAATCCCAGGACTTACTGGACACGAAACCAAGCGGGTATACTGCTCGCCGATGAACTCCTTAAAGTCTTCCATCGAGCGGCTTGCCTCCAGGGGCGAGGTCGAGCAGAAGCCTGAGGCGCGGCAGGTCTTTCTCGAGTTTCGCGATGCGCTCACACAGGGCAAGGTGCGTGCTGCCGAGAAGCAGGGCGGGCAGTGGGTGGTCAACGCCTGGGTGAAGCAAGGGATCTTGCTTGGATTTCGGCTCGGGGTGTTGAGCGAGATGGGCGATGGCGGTCTGTCGTTCGTGGACAAAGACACCTTCCCCGCGCGGAAATTCGCGGTGGCGGACCGAGTGCGGGTGGTGCCAGGCGGGTCGTCGGTGCGGGTGGGGTCGTATGTGGCCCCGTCGGTGATCTGCATGCCACCGATGTTCATCAATGTTGGCGCGTATGTCGATGAGGGGACGATGGTGGACTCCCATGCGCTGGTGGGGTCGTGCGCGCAGGTGGGAAAACGCGTGCATTTGAGCGCGGCCGCGCAGATTGGCGGGGTTCTGGAGCCAGTGAATGCCGCACCCGTGATTATCGAAGACGACGTGCTGGTGGGCGGAAATTGCGGGGTGTACGAAGGCACGCTGGTGCGGGCACGTGCGGTGCTGGGAGCGGGGACGATCCTGACGCGATCTACGCCGCTTTATGACCTGGTGCGCGGCGAAGTGTACCGGGCTTCGGGCGACAAGCCGCTGGAAGTTCCGGAGAATGCGGTAGTCGTGCCTGGATCGCGGGCGGTGAAGAAGGGACCCGCGGGGGATTGGAACCTGTCGCTTTATACGCCGGTTATCGTGAAGTATCGGGATGAGAAGACGGATCGCGGGATTGAGTTGGAGGAGTGGCTGCGGTGAAGGGCATGGGTGACAGCCTCGCCGCGGGCGTTTCCCTCAGCCTGGGATCCCCCAGGGCTGAAGCCCCATTTCATCGGCGTGAAACGGCACGGCTGAAGCCGCGCCCCTCCCGTTTCTTAGGAGTAGCTTCTCTTCAACCTAGCGTCACCAGCAGCGGACTCCTGCCGCCGGCACCGTCAAGGCTGACATTGATCTTCAGGAGTCCGGAGACAATCGCTTCGGCTTCATGTAGTTCTGAGACCGGATAGGTTGTCGGGAGCGAGATCACCTTCATGCCTGCGGCGTGGGCGGCGCGAATGCCGGCGGGGGCATCTTCCACCACCACGCATTCCGCTGGATTCATCTGCAACAGTTCGGCGCCTTTCCGATAAGGCTCGGGATCGGGCTTTCCATGCTTCACATCATCAGCTGTGACCAGAATCTTTGGGATGGGAACTCCGAACCTTCGCATGCGAGTGGTTGCCAGGTGGCGGCTGCCGGAGGTGACTACACACCAGCGGCCTTCTGGAATCGAGGCCAAGAGTTCGAGGGCTCCGGGCATGGCGGTCACGTCGGTCGCGGCTGCCTCGCGAGCTTCGATCTTCCTGGTCTCGGCTTCGGCGTCGAGATGCGGGGCGAACCAACCAATAACCTCGATGGTGCGGACACCATGAGAGGCCTTCAGAACCTCCGTGGGGTCGAGCCCGTGTTCGTTCGCCCAGATGGTGTACTGCTGGGCAACGACGCGGGTGGAGTCGAGGAGAACACCGTCGAGATCGAAGAGGATGGCGGAGCACCGGAAAGAGGGCATAGACTTTCAGAGATTACATTACGTGTAGAGCTTAGTTGAAGACGTGAAGTTTCGAGAAGACGCGTCAGCATTTTCGGCCGTCGAATAGGGTAGGGTATGGAATGAGCTCTCCCTAAGTGTGTACAACCGAAAAATATTACTGGCCTCGATGGGAATGACAGCAGAAAGCGAACCTTGATTTCCCTGTTTGTTCCGTTTGACAAGTTCTGGGATGAGGAGGGCTAAGGGTTTCTTTCCGGCCCGCGTGAGCCCCCAACTCATGCCCCTTCGGCATCGAGCAACAACGATTGATCCCGATGAAATTCCGTGAACACGGAGATGACAAAGAGTCCCCCTTAGGAGCCGGACGACAGTTCAGGGGCGGCTACATTCTGTGGCACTGCGTTTTCTGACGCCATACGACTCCGCATCTCCAGATGCTTGCGCCGGAAATGCGCCCGGGCCCGCTCTCCCCAGGTGCGAACAAAGTAGTAGTTGAGGGCGGCGCCGATCAAGGAACTCGCGACCGGGATCAGGCGTCCGGCCCACTTTTCCACCACTTCCCCGCTGGCTTGCACGGCGATCCGCTGGATGACTCGCGGAACGAAGCGGTTGATCACTTCTTTCTCTAGCAGCTCGCGGCTGATATCCACTCCGGCGGCGCTGGCGGCGGCGATCCAGAGTTCTGCCATTTCCTCGTCCGTGTTGAACTCGAAACCGTAGACCAAGCTCAGCTTCTGAATCGTCCGCATCGTGATTGCGGAGAGAACACCCATGTCGGGGACGACCGTGATGATTCCACCCAGGCCGAAACCCGCTCCCTGGGCAGCGGCCAGTTTCATGCTACTGCGGATGATCGAGTCGGCGATGTCGTCGAGACGGGTCAGTTCCAGTTTGTACATTCCTCCGAAGCCGGTGATGGGGAGATCGTAGGCGGCGCGCAACTGGATAAGAAATCTTTTGGGGTCGACCTTGACGGTTTCGTAGGCGCGGGTCAGGCCATGAGCGACAGCGGTCTCGACGCGGCGGCGGAGCCAGGACTTTGGGTGGTCTTCGGGCATTGGTGTGAGATGCGCGCCTGTGGAGCTCGGGCACATGACAGGCGAACTACCCACGTTATCGCATCACGAGGCTCGGAGCAAAGGTCACCCGACCGTCCGGGTTCTGGCCGATCGGGTTTCTCGCCGAGAAAAGCAAATGGTGCTTCGGCCAGTGGACAAAATGTCGTTGAGGCCTCAGCTAACGCCGCGAGACATGGGGTCCTTCGACTCCTGATCACCTCTGGCAAGCGAGAGGCGATCCTCCGCTCAGGATGACCGCGGGTGGGGGGTGCACGCTTAGTGGGCGAACCGGACCCCGATTCTGTCAGTCCATGCGTGTGCTAGCATCAGTACCGCGAATGCCATCCGGAAAATTGCAACTCGTGCCCCTGGGCGGACTGGGCGAGTTCGGCATGAACTGCATGGCCGTGCGTTGGGGCGATGAGATCATCGTCATCGACGCAGGCCTGATGTTCCCCGAAGCCGAACTGCTCGGTGTCGACATCGTTGTTCCTGACATTTCCTACCTGATCGAGAACCGTCAGAAGGTTCGCGCGATCGTGCTCACCCACGGTCACGAGGACCACATAGGAGCCCTGCCTTGGATTCTTTCCGAACTCAATGTTCCCGTCTGGGGGACGGAGTTCACGCTCGCCTACGTCGAGGACAAACTCGAGGAGCATGGCCTGCTCGACGATGCCGACTTGCGCGAGATCCGGGCAGGAGAGCGCTTCAAGGTGGGCGCGTTCACGATTCATCCCCTCCAGGTGACGCATAGCCTGGTGGACTGCGTCGCGCTGGCAGTTCACACCCCGCTCGGCGTCGTGATACACACCGGCGACTTCAAGGTAGATCCGACACCCACCGACAACCGGCTGTTCGATCTGCACGGGTTCGCCGAATATGGCAAAGAGGGCGCGCTGGCCCTGCTGCAGGATTCGACCAACGTGGAGCGCAAGGGCTATACCCCGAGCGAACGGGCGGTGCGCCGCAAGTTCGACGAAGTATTCGCGCGGACCGAACGTCGGCTATTCATCTCGTGTTTTTCGTCATCGATCCACCGCATCAAGCTGGCGGTGGAACTGGCGCACGAGCACGGCCGCAAGATCGCATTCATTGGGCGCTCGATGAACAGCTCGGCGGAGATCGCAGAGGATCTGGGGTATGTCGAGATCCCCGACGGGCTGCTGGTGCATGCCGGCGAAATGAAGAACTTCCCTCCGGAGAAAGTCTGCGTGCTGATCAGCGGCACGCAAGGCGAGCCGATGTCGGCTTTGTCGCGAGCCGCGGTCGACAACCATAAGCACGCGAAGATCGAAAAGGGCGACACGGTGGTGCTGTCGTCGCGCATCATTCCGGGGAACGAGAAAGCAATTTACCGGATGATCGACCACCTGTTCCGGCGCGAGGCGCACGTGATTTACGAGGACGGGTCGTCGCCGCCCATCCATGTCAGCGGGCATGCCAGCCAGGATGAGCTGAAGCTCATCATCAACCTGGTGAAGCCGCGGTATTTCATTCCAATCCATGGTGAGTACCGTCAACTAAAGCTGCACGCCGAGATGGCGGGAGCGATGCACGGATCCGTGGGGAAGGTCATGCTCATCGAAAGCGGCGACATCCTTGAGTTCGATGAACTCGGCGCGCGCAAGGCCGGCCGAATCAACGTCGGACGGGTATGTATCGATTCGGGTTCGCACACGGACGTGGTGGAAGATCTGATCATCAAAGACCGGCGGCACATCAGCGAAGACGGCATCGTGTTGCCTATCATCGCGATTAACAAGCTGACGGGCGAAGTGGAGACCGCGCCGGAGATTGTGACGCGCGGCTTCAATCCGGGTGAAGATGGCCTGATGGACGGTGCAAAGCAGATCGTCATGCAAACGCTGGACGTTTCGAGTGATGAAGAGAAGGCTGACTACGGCGTGATCAAGGAGAAGATCCGGGCGGACCTCAAACGATATATCTCAAAACAGACGCAGAAGCGGCCGCTGATCATGCCGGTGATTCTGGAGATCTAGCCGCAGGAGCAGTTTTCCATCGTAACTCTCGACGATATTCGGCAGGCGCAGGTTCGTCTCCGCGGAATCACCGTGCACACGCCACTCCTCGAGGCGGACGGATTGGGAACAGACGACCGCCGCTTGTATCTGAAGCTGGAGAATCTTCAGCCCATCGGTGCGTTCAAGCTTCGCGGGGCTTACAACAAGATCGCATCACTATCGTCGGAAGAGCGCCGGCGGGGCGTGATTTCTTATTCCAGCGGCAACCATGCGCAGGGGGTCGCTTACGCGGCGCGGGCGCTAAACACGAAGGCTGTGATCGTGATGCCTGGCAATGCTCCGGCGGTCAAGCGCGAGGCGACGGCTGCACTCGGTGCGGAGATCGTCGCGGTGGGAACGGGCAGCCGCGAGCGGCAAGTCAAGGCGGAAGAACTAGCGGCCCAGCATGGATACGTCATCGTTCCTCCCTACAACGACGAGAAGATCATCGCCGGGCAGGGCACAATGGGCATCGAGATTCTCGACGAACTTCCCACGGTCGAAACCGTGCTGGTACCGGTCGGCGGTGGAGGAATGATCAGTGGAGCGGCCACGGCGATTAAGCTCAGCAAGCCGTCGGTGCACGTGATTGGGGTTGAGCCCGAGCTGGCGGCAGACGCGCAGGCCAGTTTCCGGGCGAAGAAACTGGTCGACTTCCCCGCGGAACAGGTCACGCAAACGATCGCCGACGGCCTGCGCACGCAGAGCATCGGTCCTATTAATTTCGCGCATATCTGTAGATACGTGGACGATATCGTGACCGTCTCGGAGGATGAAATTCGCGAGGCGATGCGGCGGCTGGCCGTCAACCCAAAGACCGTAGCCGAGCCCAGCGGAGCCGTGGCCGTAGCGGGGTTCATGTTTCGCGCAGAGCAATTGCCGCGCACTACGATCAATGTGGCGGTGATCAGCGGAGGGAACATCGATCCCGCGATGCTGGAGGAGATTCGAAAGCAGTAGTTCTATCGATGCGCAGCAAGAGCGCCCGCGCCACGTCAAAACCGATCACAGTGTAAAATTCAGGTTCCGCCCCATCTTCACGCTGAGGTCCATTCCATGCCGGTTTCCGCGAGTACGCGGATTGTCGCTTCAGTTTTTCTCTTGCTCTTCGTCCGCCTTGCATTCAAACCCACTACCCAGGTCGTACTCGCCGTGGGGGAACGCGGAGCGCTGGTGCGGGTGGCGAACATCTACCTGTCCCCCGACGTCAATTCCGCCAAGCTTGCCGAGATCGAGCGCGGACGAGAGCTTGTCATTCTCGAGAGTTCACGAGACTGGGTGCACGTGGAGGCGTTGCTGGGCGAGGAGAAGACCGTCAGCGGCTGGATTCTGGACAAGGGCTTTGTGCGCAGCACGAATCCGGACGGCGACAAGATTCTGTTCGGGGAAGGAGCAGACGCGGAAGACGAGGCTAGCCGGCGGCATGGCCGGAAGGGAGCGGATCAGGATGCTCTGCGCTTGTATTACCGCGTGTATGACTTCTTTCCTGCTTCCCCGCTGGCCGGGGAGGCGTTGTATCGTGCGGCCGACATCCGTTGGCAGGTGGAGCGGGCGGATGTAATGTCGCGGCCTTCGGCGCGGGAGCGCGATCCCATTCTGCGCGAAGGCATGAACGAAGAGTGGATGAAGCAGGTCATGAAGAAATTTCCGGGGACCAAATGGGCGGACCTGGCTGCATTCCATCTGATTGAGAACAAGCTGTGTGGGGACTGGCAAGGCTCGTCGAAGTGTCCTGAAAAAGAGGCTGAACACTATGAAAAATATGCTGCCGAGCGCCCGCAGTCTCCCGCGGCCGCGGAGGCTATCTACCTGGCAGCGTACCGCTGGGCCGCGCTGATTGACATCTATAAGACCGAGGAACAGAAGAAAAAATCCGATGAGTCGCGGGGCAGGGCCCTTGCGCTTACGCAGAAAACCGTCCAGCAGTATCCGCAGTCGGATTGGGCGGCTCGGGCGCAGGCCCTGATGTTTCTGGTGCAAGGAAACGTGCCGACTTATGGGAACGCGGTGGAGTGAGGAGGGCAGGTCTTAATCTGGCCGCAACGAATCTCTGGGATACTGTGCTTTCCTGGGAGGAAGCTTGAACGACTACATGCTGTCTGTGCTTCTCGGCATAGTTGAGGGGTTGACGGAGTTCTTGCCCGTGAGTTCGACGGCGCATTTGCGGATCGCCGAGAGTCTGCTGCATGTTTCCCTGTCCGATGGCTACTGGAAGATGTACTCCATTGTCATTCAGCTGGGAGCGATTCTCTGCCTGCCGGTCTATTTTCGCCATCGCATCGCACAGTTCATCGGATACGAAGGTGGAAGTACCGCGCTCGCGCTTGCACCCATCAAGGTGTTGAAGTGCTTGGTTGTGTCCGTGTTCCGATCCCGGCCCGTTCAGTTCATCTTGGCTGCATTTCTTGTGACTTCGATCCCAGCCTATCTGCTCACCAAGCTGATCGGGAAGAATCTCGAGAGCTTACACGTGATGGGAGCTTCCCTGCTATTGGGCGGCATCGTGATGTGGGTGGTGGATGCGATGAAGGCGCCGTGGGAAAAGGCTGGAGAAGGCACGGCGGGAAGCACGATCCATGTCTGGAAGATGGAAGACATGAGTCTCGGGCAATCGATCTGGATTGGCGCGTGCCAGATTCTTTCGGCAGTGTTTCCGGGGACGTCGCGATCGATGTCGACGATTGCCGCCGGACAACTGGCGGGCATGTCGCGCGCCTCGGCATTGGAGTTTTCGTTCTTCCTGTCGATTCCAACCATGGTGGTGGCCACCGGCTATACGCTGCTGAAGTCGTTGCGCGGCAAAGGCGAGAACCCGATTGGCGTCTCGCAGATCAGTTCGTCGCAATGGGTGATCCTCGGGATAGGATTCGTGGTCTCCTTCGTGGTGGCTTATGCCAGCGTGGCCTGGTTCATGGCGTGGGTGCGGAAACGCGGGTTTGCGCCCTTCGCGGTTTACCGCATTATTGTGGGAATCGCGGTTCTAGCTTTCGCGGCGAGGCTGGCGGCCTAGTCGCACTCGCACGCCGCTCCTGCCATAAGACCTTCGTGGACAGCCTCATACGAACCCTGTGTTTGCTTGTCCTTCGCCCCTGAAGCTAGTTCGATACGGGCGGCGGATTCCCCGATTGTCGGCTGGATCGATTCTTGGCATAATCGTAAGGCTCTGGCGCGCTTCGGACACTGGCGGCTGCTGTGTCCTCAAACTCAGCCATCGGTGCGGAATACGCCCAAATGAAGTTTTTTTCACGCATTTTCAATCCGACCAGCAACCGCCGGCTCAACGAGCTGATCGGGTTCCTGCTGTGTGTCTCGGCCCTCCTTCTCTGCCTGGCTCTCGCGTCGTATTCGCCGCTCGATCCGTCGTTCAACAGCGCCTCCGTGCTGACCAATGCACGCGCCGCGCGCAACTGGATTGGCATCGTCGGGGCAGTCGTCTCCGACCTGTGTTTGCAGGGTCTGGGGATTGGGGCGTTTCTGTTGCCGGTGTTCCCCGCCCTGCTGGGCTCACGCTGGTTCCGTTCGCGAAAGGTGCAATCCCCGGTTGCGAAGACCATGGGTGGGATCTGGCTCCTGGTGTTCGTGCCGGCCTTCCTGTCGCTGCTGCCGGGGAACCTGCGTTGGCTGCACGTGATACCGATTGAGGGCCTCCTGGGCAGGATTGTGGGGGACGTGCTCATCCACTACTTGAACCTGGCGGGGGCCTACATCGTTTGCGCGACCGTGGTGGCGGTTGCTCTGTATCTTTCTACGGCGTTTTCGTTCTCGAGCGTGCAGGTGTGGCTGCCCACGCGTTTTGCGTTTGTGCTGGCCCTGCGGGACCGCTGGCGCGATTGGCGGGAAGAACGCGCCAAGCGCAAGATGCAGAAGGAACTGGAGTTGCGGCGGGCGACCAAGCCGGTGGTGAATACGCAACTGGTGCCGGGTCGGCTGACGGCCTGTCCCACTGTTGAGTCGCGGGCGGGACGCCCGCGAGACAGCCAGCAGGATGCCGGCGCTGCGGCCGCTGGTCCAGTGCGGACTGGAATTGATCGCATGATGACAGCCGAGCCAGAAAGTGTCGGCGGCGCGAGTACGAACGCTCTGCTGGCTGCGCCAGTTGCCGAGTCGGGAGTGATCGTTCCCGAAGTCACGGCGCGCGCGGATGTCGGCCAGAAGGCCAAGACTACGATGCCGCGGATTGCGGGAGGCTACAAACTTCCGCCTAGTGCCCTGCTCCACCGTCCGGACGGTCAAAATTCGGTCGATGCGGACGAGTTGAAGTTGGTGGCGCAGATGCTTACGGCGAAGTACGCCGAGTTCGACGTACACGGCCAAGTCACCCAGATCAACCCCGGACCAGTCGTCACCACCTTCGAGTTCAAACCAGAGGCAGGGATCAAATACAGCCGCATCACGAACCTGACCGAGGATCTATGCTTGGCGCTGAAGGCCGAAAGCATCCTGGTGGAGCGCATGGCCGGCAAGTCGACAGTCGGCATCCAGGTTCCGAATCGCGAGCGCGAGATCATTTGGCTGCGCGAGAACATTGAAGCGCCGGAGTTCGTCGGCTCGAAGTCCAAGCTAACGCTCGGCCTGGGCAAGGACATCAATGGGCGCATCGCCGTCGCCGACCTGGCAGGCATGCCCCACTTACTCATCGCCGGCTCGACAGGCACGGGCAAGAGCGTGGCCATCAACGCCTTCATCATGTCGATCCTGTACAAGGCGACACCCGAGCAGGTGCGCCTGATCCTTGTGGATCCGAAGCGGCTGGAGTTGGGGAATTACGAAGGCGTGCCGCACCTGTTTACTCCGATCATTACCGAACCGAAGCTGGCCGCGAATGCCTTGCGCAATGCCGTTCGCGAGATGGAGCGGCGGCTGAAGCTGCTGGCAGAAAAAGGCGTGCGCAACATTGACCAGTACAACCGCCTGTTTGACGACGACGGCACGCCCAGCCTGTTCGGGGAAGATTCGGATGAACGTCCGATTCCCTACATCGTGATCATTATCGACGAGTTGGCAGACTTGATGATGCTCGATTCGGGCAACGTCGAGGAGTCGGTCACCCGCCTGGCGCAGATGGCGCGCGCGGTAGGAATCCACCTGGTGCTGGCGACGCAGCGGCCCTCCGTGGATGTGATCACGGGGCTTATCAAGGCGAACTTCCCGGCGCGTATTTCGTTCCGCGTGGCCACGAAGGTGGACTCGCGCACGATTCTGGACTCCAACGGTGCCGAGGCGCTGCTGGGACGCGGCGACTTGTTGTACCTGCCAGCTGGCTCGGCGCGTGTGCATCGGTTGCACGCTCCGTTCGTCACGGAGAAGGAAATCGCGGCGGTCGTCGAGTTCTGGCGCGCGCAGGGTACGGCGGAGTACCAGGAATCGTTCCTGCAGGCACCGCGCGAAGAGCGCGAGCCTGGCGAAGCAGGGGGCGACGCCAGCGGAGAGGGTGGCGAGTTGGACAACGACCCGCTCTTCAACGATGCCGTCCGACTAGTGGTTGAGTTCGGCAAGGCGTCTACTTCCCTGTTGCAACGGCGGCTACGGATTGGTTACGGGCGCGCGGCGCATTTGATCGACTTGATGGAACACGATGGTATCGTGGGCGCGGCCGATGGTCCGAAGCCGCGCGAGGTGTTGAAGCGTCCGGACTGGCTTTCGGAAGTGGAAGAATCGATGCGGTAATGGCCGTCCCCACGCGCCCGGCGTGGTCCGCCGGAACGGCTATTCGTCACAGACCCTGTGGAATTCCCAACCGCTATACTCCTTGCGTGAGTGCTGAGACCGATCTGCTCGCCGCGCTCCATCGCTACTGGGGGTACAGCGCGTTTCGTCCGATGCAAGAACGCATCGTGCGAAGCCTTCTCAGCGGGCACGATACCTGCGTGGTTATGCCCACGGGCGGAGGCAAGTCCCTCTGCTACCAACTGCCCGCCCTGGCCCTGGGCAAGACGGCGGTGGTGGTTTCGCCACTCATCGCGCTGATGCAGGACCAAGCCGCACAGTTGGCGCAGATGGGCATCGCCGCGGCCGTGCTGAACAGCATGGTTGCGGCGAGTGAGCAGGCGCAGGTCATGCGCAAGGCCCGCGAGGGTGAGTACCGGTTGCTGTATCTCTCTCCTGAGCGCCTGGCGCGGCAGGACACGATCGGGTGGCTGCAGCAGGTGCCGGTTGCATTCTTCGCGATTGACGAAGCCCATTGTATTTCAGAGTGGGGGCACGAGTTCCGTCCAGAATACCGGCAGCTGAGCCGCTTACGAACGCACTTTCCGGATCAGCCCATTGCTGCTTTCACAGCGAGCGCAACCCGACGGGTGCGGCACGACATTCTGCATCAACTGCAACTGCGTAACCCTGATAAGTACATTGCCAGCTTCCACAGGCCGAACCTTCGCTATGTGGTGAAGGAGTGCGCCGGGAATTTTCAGCCACAACTGCTGGTGCGGGCGTTGAAGCACGTGCGCGAAGGCAATGTCATCGTCTACGCGCCCACGATCGTCCGGGTGGAGGAGACCGTCGACTTTCTGGAAGAGCAAGGCATTCCCGCGGTTTCTTACCACGGCAAGATGGAAGCGGACGAGCGGCGGCGAAACCAGGAACGCTGGATGTCGGATGAGGTGCGGGTGCTGGTGGGCACGATCGCGTTCGGGCTGGGCATCAACAAAGCGTCGGTGCGCGCTGTGGTCCATCTCTCGCTGCCCAAGTCGATCGAGCAGTATTATCAGGAAGCGGGGCGGGCGGGCCGTGATGGCCAACCGGCCGACTGCATTCTGCTGTGGCAAAGGCGCGACGCGGGGTTGCTTGCCCACTTTATCGAGCAGGTTACTGAACCGGCCGAGAAGGACCGGGCCTGGCAGCGATACCGGAACATTCGCGACTTTGCGGAGGCGAACCGGTGCCGGCACCGGCAGATCTGTTTGCATTTCGGAGAAACCCCGAAGTGGGAGTCGTGTGGCGCTTGCGATGTGTGTGGGTCGAAGCCGGAATGGATGGCGGTACCCGTACAAACCGTGCCACGGCGGCGTGGCCGAGCTTTGTTGCCCACCGTCGCGGTCTCCGAACCATCTCTGGCTGCGCAGGCTCCAGCCACCCGGGGTGTTGACGCGGATCTGCGTGAATATCTTCGCGAATGGCGGCGCGCCACGGCCAAGCGGCAGAGTGTGCCGGCATACGTTGTCATGCACGATACGTCCCTCGAAGAACTGTGCCGGGTGCGTCCACGGTCGGCGCTCGAACTCAGGGCCGTCACAGGGTTCGGGGAGCGCAAGGTGGAGCAGTACGGAGAACAGATACTTCAGGCGCTCGCGGACTTTGGGCGGGGGGCGCGTCCGTCTCCGACCACCACCAAGAGGACCTCGCCAGCCGATGAGACGTTGCGATTGCTCGGGAAGGGAAAAACTCTGGCCGAGATCGCGGGCCTTCGGGAGCGGCAGCTGAGCACCGTGGTGGGCACGGTGGCCAGCCTGGTGGAAGCCGGGGAGGTCGAGTTTGACGAGCGCTGGGTGGACTCTGGCAAGCGGGTGCAGATCGAGTCGGCCTGCGCCCGCCTCGGGACGCAGTGGCTGAAGCCACTGAAAGAGGCTCTGCCTGCAGAGATTACATTTGAAGACGTGCGATTGGTGGTCGCGCGACTTCGTCGGAAGGAATTCCTGGAGAAACAATCCGCAAGCGCCTGAATTGCATTCGTAGCCAAATGATTCTGCAAAAAACCTAATTGCCGGATCCGGGATCGGCACGCAGGCCGCGGACTGCGAGCAGTGTCAGCACGGCCACTGCCGCCAGCATTGCCAGCCAAAGAACCGCTTTGTGGCGCTCGGACCAGGGGCGGTCATCGGCACGACCGGTAAAGGCGGCATTTTGCATGTCGGGGCCCAGTTGCGCCTGCGTCGCGCTCGCATCTTCGTGGAAGAACTTGGCGTAGTCGTAGACGGGAGCTGCGAGTTTTTCGTCACCGTAGTAGAGCTTGAGATTTGCCCTGCCCTGGGGCTCGAAACAGAGGCGCCGCTGTACGGACTGAGGCCGGACGGCGTTAAAGGTCAGGGGCGGGTCGTCGCCGTTATCGACGACGATCGTGAAATTGCCCGCATGATTGCTAAAGACACTGACTGCCACGTCTTCGGAGTCAACGGTCGTTCCGCCACGATTCATCCGGATGTGGCTGATGCTGCCTGCGGCGAATTGAACTCCTTTTTCGTCTGCAACAGTCACGACCCTTCGGAAGTTGACCCTCGCGGTCGAAACATCGAACTGGATCCGGTCGATGGGCGTCTTGGGAGGCACATCGCACGTTATCACAGTGCTGCGCTTTTGCTGGTCGCCGACCCGGCACGTGCCCGCATCCGTCCATACCGCCGTCTTCTCCTCGAGGTGCGCAACCGTGGCCCGTTTTACCTCCGCGGGAAGAATCCCCGGGGAAAGCCGCACGTGGACGTAGCGGAAGCTCCAGGTGGGTAGAGTGATGGTGGAATTCGAGCCTAGGTTCTCACGGGTGAAATCGAACAGTGTGGAAGGACTGGGCCACGGGGCCGCGGTGCCTCCGACAAGCGCGTCGCGGCCTTCCGCGTCGGCCGTCGCGAGGAAGTCTTTGCGGTCCAGAGTCAGGTGGATGCGGTTGTATTCGGTCACAGGCGCGACGTCGAGATCGAACTCGGTCTGGTCGCCCCGACGGGCCAGGTTGAGGATCTTCACTTCGGTTTCCTGGCTGGATCTCCCTGCCAACTCGGTCTTGAGTTCATAAGGCACCTGGTTTGTGCCATCGTAGAGCCGAAGATCGACGAGGTCCGGCCGCGCGTGGGCCCAGACGTCGCGATCGACAACCAGGTAGCTTTGACGGTCCGGGGTGGCGATGGTGACGTCGCGCACGCGGGTGAAATAGGCGATGCTGGGCTCAGGATCGCCCGGGGCAACGAAAACAAGAGCGGACAATAAGACGGAGGCCAAAATCTTCATGCGCTGGGACTCGTCCCTTCGGATTTCTTGGGGCCCCCAGACAGCTGCAGCCAGTCCCGCTGGTAGACGAAAGAAATCGCCAGCAACATGACGCCCAGGACGATGAAGCTCACGATACGGTATCCGCGGTCGAGTTGGGAGACGTCATACACGAAGACCTTGACGGTGGTGGCAGCAATGAGAGCGAGCGCCTGCCATCGGACGAAAGCCGACCGGCGCCAGAAGCCGACGACCATCAGCATGGCGCCATAGGCCATCCAGAGCGCGGAGTAGGTGAAACCCTCGGCGATCCTTATGCTACGCAACGCGGTCCAACTCGGTGAATTGTAGCCACCTTGCAGAGGACCGTTGGCGGCCAACTCCCGCGCGTAGTAGTCCGACACCTCCAGGCTTAGCGCGACCAGCGCCAGGGCATTTAGGGCTATCACTGCGATGGCTGCGCCCAGGCGACCAACTTCATCCGCGCGCCGTATGCCGTACCACGCGCTCCCGCCTAATACTGCGATGGCCACGGCGAAAGTGCTGAGGCGGGCATTGAACACCAGGGTGGTCACCGTGAAGTCATCGAGTTTGGTCAGCAGGCGCATAACCCCGAGGGCGAGCGCAGCGACGGCCAGTCCGCTCATGAAGGTGGAACGGATCCGGTCACCTATCCACAACAGCACGCCCGCTTCTACGAGCCAGCCAATGGTGATCCAGTGACCATCGAGGCGAATGGGTATCGCGATGGTGATAAAGCCGATGGCGACGGCAAGGTGAAGGAAGTGCAGCTTGCGAGCCTTGTCCGGGTCGGGAAAGCGTTCGCCCGCCAGGCGGCTCAGCCCAATGTATACAGCCGCCAGTCCGAGGGCAAACCACGCCATGGTGTGTCGGTCGCTCTCCTCGAACATCCCGTAGATCTGGAGGAAGTAGACGCCCGCGTTCACGAACGCCAAAATCAGGGGGATGCCTGTGAACGGAGCGGCTTCCTGCTCAGGCCGCTGCGCGATCAGAGGGGCGATCGCGAAGATGGCAAAGAACAAGGTGGCGAAGGCCACGGTTGAGCTGATTTGTCTGCGGTTGTAAAACTCTGCGTACCAGCCGACGTAGAGCACGAGAGTGCCGAGGTAGCTGAGGGCCAGCAGGCGGCGCCAAGGCTTGCGAGCGACCATCACGACCGCGGCCAGATCGAGCACCACCAGATACGAAAAAAGCTGCAGTTCGTGATTCTCGCCAGTGGAGAGCAGGAAGGGGGTGGAAAAGCCACCGGTCAACGCGAAAGCGGCGAGAATCTCGGCATCTTCGGCGATCGCCAGCGCGGCGGTGGATGCGGTCAACGCGAGCATCGCAACAAATACCAAGCCGCTGGGGAGGAGGCCGTATACGTGGAAGGCCGCCCACAGCGAAAGGTACATCACTCCGATGCCGACGGCCTTCAAAGAGTACGAGAAGAACTTGTAGCCGTGGGTACGGAAACGCTCGCTCCAGATGACCACGGCGATCCCGGCCAGCAGGCCAATGGTGACGCGTCCAGCGGGACCGATCCAGTTATTGTCGAAGGCAAACTTCAGGAAGTAGGCAACACCGATCAGGACGGCGGCGATGCCAATCCGGTTCAGCCAGTGGGAGCCGATGCGCGATTCGAGATTGGCTTCAACTTCGGGAGATGCGGGAACCGGCCTCGGCGGAATGCTGGGAATTGGCACAGGCTCACCTTGCGGTGGGCGTAAAGACATTGGAGCGGGTGGAGTTGGTGGGGGCGCAACCTTCGGAGCCGGAACTGCCGGAGTCGCAACCGCGGAAAGCTCGCCCGCCTCCAACCGGCGTTCGAGGCGATCCACCCGCGCGACCAGATCACGGACGATCTCGCGGAGCGCTTGCAGATCGTTCTGCGTAGGGTCCACTGGACTCCTTGGGCTGATTTCTACGGCATTATCTGCGAAACTGAGACCGGTTTCACGTCATTTCCTGAGGACGGACCATGAAAGTTCTTACCGAGTACCTGAAGTTCCATACGCGCACGCATCGGGCTTACGTGCACATCACGCCCCAGGTGGAGGAAATTGTGAAAAAGAGCGGCGTGCAGGAAGGCATGGTGCTGGTGTCGGCCATGCACATTACAGCCGGCGTGTATGTGAACGACAACGAAAGCGGATTGATTGAAGACCTCGATCAGTGGCTGGAGGGGCTGGCCCCGTTTCGGAAGAGCTACAAACACCACGACACCGGGGAAGATAACGGCGATTCGCACCTGAAAGCGTTGCTAATTCATCATGAGGTGATCGTGCCCATCACGGCGGGCGAGCTGGACTTTGGGACGTGGCAGCGAATCTTTTATGCCGAATTTGACGGGCAGAGAGATAAGCGTGTCATCGTGAAAGTCATGGGGGAGTGAAGAACCGGTCGTCGGTCGTTGGTCGTCGGCCAAACTACTTGCCGCATTTCTTGCCTGATGCAAGGTGAGTCCGTATGATCTAGCATTCCGTCGCAACCTCGCACGGCGGTGGAGTCTGTTCGTGGGTCACTGTTTGACGGTCCAGGCGTCGATTGCGCAGGAGGGAACATGAGTTCTGATGAGCTTCAGGAACTGCAGGAACACGCTGAGCACGCCCAGCATGACCCGACGCTGGCTCCAGTCTCTCTGACCATGGCGATTCTTGCCGTTCTGGTGGCGGTGGTCTCTCTGCTGGGACACCGGGCCCACACCGAGGAAGTCATCCGGCAGGCACAGGCGTCCGACCAGTGGGCGTATTACCAGGCGAAGAATATCCGGGGGCACGAGGACAAGATCTTTGCCGACCTGACCGCAATCGCCACCAGCAGCAACCCCGAAGCCCTAGCGAAGGTGCGGGAGGAGTTCTTGCAGGAATCCGCGCGCTACAAGGACGACGAGAACGAAATCCAGGGCGAGGCCCGCAAACTGGAGCTGGAGGTGGTCAGCGAGCGAAAACGGGCGGACCGCTACGATCTGGGCGAAGTATTCCTGGAGATCGGACTGGTGGTGACTTCCATTACGCTGCTTTCGGGCCGCCGGATGTTTTGGTATCTGGGCCTGTTAATGGGCATTGTTGGCTTGGCCGTGGCGGTGACGGGGTTCCTGGTGCGTTAGCCGGCGGTGTGGCGGAACGATCTCTTGAGCACTCACTTCTCCTGTCGCAGTCGGGGCGATGCGAGCAAGGTTGGCAACTTCCTACGTCGCCCCGCTGGGCCTTGTGTGTCTCCCCCATCTTTTCCCACGGCTTGCGCCGTGGCTTCATTTTTCTCCGCTCTGCGGCTACACCCCAAAACTTCACTCCCGTGGACTTAGCGGGCGTCTAGTGCTCACGCGAGTTCGTGTTCTGCGCTTGCCCCGGCGGTGTCAGGCGCACCTTCGCACCCGTTCTGGGTCACGCTTCGAAGTGACTCGAATGACAGCAGATCTGGTTGTAGAAGTCGACACTTAGGGACGTAGCCTGCTGAGTTCTGTTACAGCGCTTTTTTCGCAGGAGGCTATGCCAGCGGCCAGTTTGGTAAAGATTTCGCAGGAGAAGAAAGCAATCACGAAGACGACGAAACTGATGATCCTGGTTATGTTGTGATGTTGTCAGGCCGCGCCGGATTTTCTCCAAACCTGCCAGTCCTGCCGCACCGCTGCCGCCATTTGGGTGGCCGCAGCGTGCAGCCAGTTCGACTTCTGCTGGCTCAGGTGCTTGCGAATGTTCTTCACGACCGCGCGATTCCCCAAGTGAATGTTGGCCGTTTCCCATCCCATCGCAAACAGCAAGCGGCATTCCTCACGATCGGTGGGCAGATCCGCCAACTCGATTCGCGAGCAGTGCGGGGAGAGACGATCCAGCGTCCGCGCAACTGAACGAAAGGGTCTAAACAACGAACAGAGCGGGCAAGGATGGCCTGGTACAAAATCTCCACAGGCCCTTCGATGCCTTGCGCCCAATACATCGAAGAGGGTGCCAGCATCTTCGCCTCGCGGGCAACCTTTGCTCCCTGGTATTCGGCGATGGCGACGTAGCGAAGGTGCCCCAGGCTCCCGAGTCCAGCCACGCGACGTGCCAGGCGGTACGGAAGGCCCAGGTGGGGCAAAAGGTGCTCCAGCGCGTCGAGCGCACCAGGAGAAACCTCCCCGCGGATGGTGGGGAGAGCATCCATCTTCTTCCAAAAACGCTCAGGATCCCGCAGTTCATTTAACGCGATTTGTCGCAACCACCTGTTGCCTTCCTCCAGAACAAACGGGTGGCCGTCCTCTGTCAGGCACTTGCTGTAGCCATCGACGATCTCCGCGCAAGCGTCCTTGCCTTTGGCGGCGAGGTGGCCCTCCTCGATGGCCAGCAAGGCGCTCGCGGCCAGGCGGACCAGATCGTTCGTGTAGGCAAGCTCGCAGGCTTCGTCGAAGTCGTTCACGCCCCAGATCAGCCGGCCTTCCACATCCCGCCAGGTACCGAAATTCTCGACATGAAGATCGCCGACGGCAAGGATCGTGGGCGCCTTGGCCAGGTCCAAACAGATCTCGGGCCAAAGCTGTGCCCATCGGTAGAAGGTAGCTCGAAAGAATGGGAAGACGGCCTCTGCCATTCTCCGGTGCTTCAGCTGCAAATCGGGCTTGATCAAGGACGCGTGGGACGCGAGCCAGTGTTCGAATCGAGCTGTGGCTTTGACGACATTCATAGAAACCCGGCAGGCAGGATATCAGGGCCGGGGTTGCGGGTCACACGTAGTTCAGACCGTCATCAGACGTCTGTCGGTTTGCCGGTGGAAAACGTCCAACAGAGACGCATTGTACTGACCCCAGAAAATTGCCCAGCCTCCCTTCCAAGACCCCATCAAGCCGACCTCAGCGGCGGGGCCGGGACTTCTCCAAGTCGTCCGTCGTCGCTCATCCGTTTGACAATTCGTTGACCTCGCATCGTTGAGCATCCGACGGGCCCGACGGTTGTCAGTCCTCGTTCAGTCCCATCTCCCGCAAGAGCGCTTCGTTGTGTCAAATTTGACACGACGTCTGCGGCGAGACACTGTTTCTTGCGCTCCGATACTGCATAAGTACATTTGTATCAATTTCATGGCAACTGGTGCCCGGCCTGCCACTTGAGTTTGTGCGAGACAGCTAGCGGGAGGCAGAGAAATGGCGCGGACAGGCGCGGCCGGCGTGGTCAAGACTCTTGGATGGTTTCTCACCCTTATGGTGACGTCGGCATCCTTCGCACAGAACACGGCACCCGCTCCGGAAGCCTCCGCAGCCCGGCCGAGGCGGCTGGTCATCATCAGCATTCCGGATCGCAAACTCATCGTCATCGAGAAAGGCGCTGTCATCCAAGTCTTTTCCATCGCTGTTGGGGCATCCGCTAGCCCGAGCCCAACTGGAATGTTCACAATCGCCCGCCGTCTGACCTTTCCCACGTACTACCACGCCGGTGTCGTGATCCCGCCCGGAAAGGACAACCCCCTTGGTCCGCGTTGGGTGGGATTGAACAAACAGGGCTACGGGATCCATGGGACAAATGCCCCGACGTCTGTCGGCAAAGCCGCGTCACACGGCTGCATTCGGATGCGCAACCGCGACATCGTGCAGTTTTTTGCGTTGGTCAAAGTCGGCGACCCTGTGGAAATCCATGGCGAGCGGGATGAGCAGATCGCCCAGATCTTCGGCGCCGACAGCAGCACAACGACTGCACTGGCGCAGGTGCAGCCGACAACAACCGCAGCGGTCGGCGGCGGGCAGTAGCGCAATAAAGTCTGTTGGAGAGGAAAGGTCATGCAACTAGCAATCACAGTTATGGCAATCGTGGCCGGGATGGTCTTCTCACTGGCAATCGCACTGTTAGTGGAAGAGTTCATATTCGGAGAAGTGTTCCGCTTGTTCTTTGCCCGGCAGGCGGTACGAGTGAAGGCAGAGCAGAAGCGCTGAGCGCAGAAGGAGAACTACCATGTTGTTCCTGAAGTATGTGCTGATGACGGGCGGCGTCGGGCTGATCCTGATCGGGTTGGGAACCCTGGCGTATGACCTTACGATGGCAATGCGGAATCGGCGTGCACTGGCGGTGGAAGGTTCGGGACCCCTGCCGGCAATCCCAGAGCTGCGCTGGCGCACTGCGGTTGCGGTAGCGATGCTGGCGTGGGTACCGATCCTGGTTGCATTGAGCATTGTCGTGATCCCCAGCGGGACCGCGGGAGTTCGAGTGAGCCAGACACAAGGAACATTGGCCGGAACGCTGTATCCCGGTATCCACTTCGTGGCTCCGTTGCTCGAGAAAGTCGAGCTGTTCGATACGCGTGACCAATTGTTCACCACCGGGTCAATCGAAGATGGAAGGACAGCATCAGGGGCATTGGTGAAAGCTCAGCCACTCAACGTACAGGCCAAGGAAGGGCTTACGCTGGGGCTGGCTATCACCGTGCGGTACCGGGTTGATCCGAAGCGACTGGACTATGTGGAGGCAAACTTGCCCCAGCCGGTGGAGAAAGAGATCGTTCCACCGGTGGTGGCAAGCGTATGGCGGGAACTGGTCCCCAACTACACGGTACGAGATGTCTTCGCAGCCAAACGTGAAGAGGTGAGGACTAGAGCGGCAAACATCATTACGCAGAGACTGGCGGCCGATGGCATCGTGGTGAAGGAAGTGATGCTGCGGGATATCCAGTTGCCGCCGGAATACGCGAAGGGGCTGGAGACACTGCTGCTGAAGGAGCAAGAAAACGACCGGATGGGGGTCGACACCGAGATTCAGCAAAAGCAAGTGAGAATTGCCGAGCTGCAGGCCGAGGCAACCAAGGTCCAACAAGTGAAGCAGGCCGAAGGAGAAGCGCAAGTGCATGTTCTGCAAGCCAAAGGCGAAGCGGATGCGATGCAGTACACCTTGCCATTGAAGGAAAAGCAGATTCAGCAATCGAAACTGGAAGCCGAGGCGCGGAAGGAATCGACCATCAAGAACGCCGAAGCCGCCGCGGAAGCCAAGGTGATCGACAGCAAGGCAGAGATGGAACGACGGAAGTTGCTGGCCGATGCCGAGGCAGACCGCATCCGTGTGACCGCGGCCGCGGACGCCGAAAGGATGAAAGGGGAAGCCGCGATCCTGAAGCAGAATCCGTTGTTGATCAACAAGATCGTTGCCGAACGGCTGTCGGACAAGTTGCAGATCATGATGGTTCCGGCGGACGGCAAGTTTTTCTTTGCCAATGATGTTCTGCGCAGCATGAATGTTGCGAGCCACACCAGTCAGGCAGAAGCACCCGAGGATCCGCAGGCCAAGTAGGTTTTATACAGCTGCAAGTGGGGGCCGCGACCGCCAGGCCATGGCGGCCTCCAGGGGTTCGGAACCGAAGATAACTCTGGTGAGTAGGGACTCCATGATCAGCCCACGGCAACCCGCAGTTTATAATTCGCCCATCGCGGAGATGCTCATCCCCTCACCAGGCTTTTCGAGCCGTGCCTCTTCCCTCTTGCTTGTGCTCTGTTTTTGGCTGACTCCGCTGAGTTACGGCGCCGATTGGTCAACTCCGGAGCAGGAGCTTGCGAGGAAGATCGCTGCGGTCACAGGTCCGGGGACCGTGGCGCTAGAGGTGGTGGATCGTGCGTCGTTGAACAAGAAAGATGTCGACGACATCAGCCGGGGTCTACGGGTGCACCTGGAAACGCTGGGATTGCGCGCTGTAAAGCCGGAGCAGGCAGCTGCGACGGTGCAGGTTTCGCTCTCGGAAAACTTGCAGAGCTCCGTCTGGGTGGCTGAGATTCATCAGGGCGCGGGGGAATTCTCTGTGGTGATGGTCACGGCGCCACGTCTTGATGAAGCAACGTTCGCTGGGGAACCTGCGCCTCTCAACATTCGCAAGATTCCGCTGTGGTCGCAAGAGGAACGCATCCTGGACGTGGCGGTGCTGGAGGAAGGCTCAAGCCCGTCGCATCTGGCGGTTTTGGACCCGGACAAGGTCGCCCTCTATCGCTTCACAGATGGCCGCTGGCAAAGGGAACAGGTCATGGAAGTGATCCATTCGCGGCCCTGGCCACGGGACATGCGCGGGCGGCTCGTGCCGCGCCAGGATCATCTGCTGGACGCGTATCTGCCCGGAGTTATCTGTCAAAGTTCGAACAGTACGCCCATCAGCCTTGCGTGCCGTGCCAGCGATGATCCCTGGCCACTCTCCAGCTCTTTCACACTGGGGGGATTCTTTGCGCCCACGCGAAATTACTTTACGGGTGTGTTTTCGCCGGGGATTGGCAAACTGAGCTCGACCGGAAAGTTCTTTTCGGCCGCGCCAATTCCGCGACAGAATTACACCTTGTGGATGTTTGCCACGGTGGATGGACAGATCCATCTGCTCGATGGCATCACGGATCAGACGACGCGCTGGAACTGGGGTAGTGATCTGACCAGCGTCAAGACGTTGTGCGGATCAGGCTGGCAGATTCTGGCGACGCGTCCGAGCGACAACGTGACGGATTCGGTGCGGGCTTACGAACTGCCGGACCGGGAGCCGGTCCTCGCAAGCCAAGCGGTCGACTTCGCGGGTGGGGTCACGGCATTGTGGACCGAGGCAAAAGGTTCGACGGCAATCGTGGTATCCAGAAACGCGGAAACGGGGAACTATGATGCTTTTCGGCTGGCGATCACTTGTGGTCAGTAGCCTCCTGTTTGGGATGGTGGCGACCGCGGAGACACGTCCACAGTACGGCGGCACGCTTCATGTGGCGACACGTATTGCGCCGGCCTCGTTCGATCCGGCGGACAATTCTCAGCCCGACTCGGTCGCGCGTCGGAATCTTAGCCGTTTGATGTTCGACACGCTCGTCGTCATGGACCATCGAGGGCACCTGCAACCGGCGCTCGCTACTTCGTGGCAGGCCGCGCCCGGGAGCCAGCGTTGGCAGTTCTGGCTAAGACGAGGGGTCAAGTTTCATGATGGTTTGCCATTGACTCCGGAAGCAGTGGCGGCATCGCTGCGGGTGCCGAATCCAGGCTGGAACGTCTCGGCAGGCGTAGACTCCGTGGTTATTGAGCGGGAGGCCGCGGCTCCTGACCTGCCTGCCGAGCTCGCTCGTGCGCGCAATGGGATCGCGAAGCGTGGCGCCGGGGGAAGTGTGATCGGCACGGGTCCTTTTCATGCCTCCGATTGGCAACCCGGAAAGAAGCTGAGTTTGTCGGCTTACGAAGAATACTGGGGCGGGCGGGCGTTCCTGGATGCGATCGAAGTCGAAATGGGCAGAAGCAATCGTGATCAACTCATCGCCTTGGAGCTTGGCAAAACGGATATCGCCGAGGTGGCTACAGAGCAGGCTCAACGTACGATCGGCAATGGCAGGCGCGTGGTGACGTCGGCCCCAGTGGAGTTGATGGCACTGGTCTTTTCGCGAGACAAGCAGTCGTCGGAAGAAGGCAAACAGCGTGACGTGCTCGCTCTCAGCATCGATCGCGCGTCGATCCGGAGCGTCGTGTTGCAGGGTGTCGGGGAGCCCTCAGGGGCACTCCTTCCGAACTGGGTTACGGGTTATGCGTTCGTGTTCTCCAGCGACCAGAACCTGGGACGGGCGCGACAGGAGCGCAGCGAGATCCAGCACGCTCCAGCTTGGACTTTGGGGTACGATGCCGGAGACCCACTCGCACGCGTGATCGCGGAGCGGATCGCTCTGAACGCCCGCGATGCAGGCATCACCGTGCAGACCACCATGTCGGCCAATCCAGATTTGCGCCTTACGCGGCTGGTGTTGTCATCCCCCAATCCGCGCATCGCTCTCCCGGCTGTCGCCGCTGCCGCAGGAGTGGGCGCGCCGAACCTGAACAGCAACTCGATCGACGAACTGTATCAGGCGGAAAATGCGATTTTGCAAACGCAGCGTTTGGTGCCGTTGTTTCAACTGCCCGCCGGTTTTGCGCTGAGTTCTGCCCTGCAGGACTGGAGTGAGGATCGGGACGGCACGTGGCATATGGACGATGTGTGGCTGGGGAGTACCAGGCCTTGACCTTTCGCCGCAAACTGCTGCTGGTATTCGCGCTGACGGTCTTCCTGTCGGTGGCGACAGTGGCGTGGATCGTGTCGTTAGTGACACGACGGGCGTTCGAACGCTCGAATGAAGAACAGACAGCCGCATTGGTGGCTCAGTTTCAGCGCGAATTCAAACGGAACGCCGGCGATGTCGTCCATCGTGTCGAGGCGATCACAGCCAGCGAGGCAACGACGAGGATGGCGCTTGCGGTGAGCCGCGGCACCCGGGAGGGTGGCGGCTACCTGAACGAAGCAGGGCCAATTGCCGAGAGTCACCAGCTGGATTTCCTGGAGTTCGTCGATAGCCACGGCATCATTGTGTCCTCAGCACAATCCCCGGCGAGGTTTGGCTATCCGGAGAATTCGCTTGCAAACTGGCCATCTCTGGTCAGCAAGCCGGCTTTCTTGAAACAGGAGGAGCTTTCGGATGGAACCGTTCTTGGACAGTTTGCGGTGCGTGCGGCCACGGTCGGCGATCAGCCTCTTTACGTGATTGGCGGGCAGCGTATGGACCGGGATTTTCTGGCTGCGCTGGAGTTGCCAGCGGGAATGCGGGCGATGCTCTATCGGAGCACGGGGACGCTCTTTGCCCCACAGCTGCTGATTGACGCTTCGGGCCCGATGAAGCAGGCCGAAAAACTGTCGCCACTCATTGATCAGGTCCAGAAACAAGGACATGACACCACGGTGCTGATGCATTGGTCCCCCGACCTAGTGGACGACGAGACGATCCATGCGATCCCGCTGAACGGGCCGGATGACAAGACTCTGGGAATCCTCTTGATTGGCAGCTCGCGGCGGCCTTACGTAGAGGTGAAGAAACGCATCCAGTCGGCAGCCATGCTGGTCGGAGGTGGCGGGATATTAGCGGCAATTCTGCTTAGTAGCTGGGCCGCCGCTCGCGTGACGCGCCCGGTGGAGCAGTTGGCGGCCGCCGCTCGTGAAGTGGGGGGCGGGAATCTGCATACGGAGGTTGAGGTCACGTCCAATGATGAGGTGGGCGATTTAGCCGAGGCCTTTAACCGCATGACTCGAGAACTTCTGGAGCAGAAGGAACGTCTCATCCAGACCGAGCGAGTGGCGGCTTGGCGGGAATTGGCAAGACGGCTGGCGCACGAATTGAAGAATCCCCTTTTCCCCCTGCAATTGACGGTTGAGAACCTGATTCGGGCGCGCGAGCACAGTCCGGAGATGTTTGAAGAAATCTTTCGCGAAAGTTCGGTGACCCTGCTGGCAGAGATCAACAACCTGAAGCAGATCATTTCCCGCTTCAGTGAATTTTCGAAAATGCCACAACCGCGGCTGCAACGGGTGCAGGTGAATGAGTTGGTCGGGGGTGTCGCACGACTGTTTCAGGCGCAGCTGGAGTCCAGGAACGATGCGGCGATCGCCTGTCAGCTCGATCTGGAAGAAGGTCTGGCTCCTATCGCCGGCGATCCGGAACTGTTGCACCGGGCGCTTTCCAACCTGGTGCTGAACGCCATGGATGCGATGCGGCACGGCGGGACCCTGACGCTTCGTACGCGGCAGGATCTGGACCTTGTGCGCATCGAGGTTGGCGATACTGGGGTGGGCCTTACGCCGGAAGAGTGCGAACGTTTGTTTACACCGTACTACACCAGCAAACAGCACGGGACTGGGCTGGGACTGGCGATCGTGCAGTCGGTAATCAGCGATCACGGCGGGACGATCAACGTGCGGAGCCAGCCCGGCCAGGGTGCCACATTCCTGATTGAACTACCACGGAACTTGGATAAACTGCGCGCGCCGGTTCCGCTCACATCCGACGTCGTGACTCGGAGTCAGTAGAGGAGAACGAATTGCCCCAGAAAGCTCAACTGCTGATTGTGGATGACGAGGCTAATACTCTTGCTTCGTTGTCCCGAGCATTTCGTCTTGCGGGCCACGAGGCGATGGTTTGCGACAATGCGGCGAAGGCACTCGAACTGGCGAAGGTGCGGAAATTTGATTTGATCCTGTCCGATGTTGTCATGCCAGGGAAAGATGGGCTCTCCCTGCTGGAGGATTTGAAGGCCCAAGGAGTATCGGCGCCGGTTGTGATGATGTCGGGCCAGGCGCATATCGAGATGGCGGTGCGCGCAACGCGGCTGGGCGCGCTCGACTTTCTGGAGAAGCCGATTTCGACGGAAAAGCTGTTGCTTACTGTGGACAACGCACTGCGGATACAGCGACTGGAGAGCGAGAACCGGCAACTGCGAGAACGACTGGGAAAGCATGAGATTGTCTGGAAGGGAGAAGCCATGCGCCGGGTCATGGCACAGGTGGAACGGGTGGCCACAAGCGAGACCCGCATTTGCATTCTCGGTGAGACCGGGACTGGCAAAGAGCTGGTGGCGCGTACGCTGCACGAGCGCAGTGCGAGAGCTTCTGGACCGTTCATCACACTAAACTGTGCCGCCGTTCCCGCAGAGCTGATCGAGTCTGAACTGTTTGGGCATGAGAAGGGTTCGTTCACCGGGGCGGCGGGCCGACACGTTGGCAAGTTTGAGCAGGCAGAACATGGGACCATCTTTCTCGATGAAATTGGCGATATGCCGCTGCACATGCAGGCCAAGTTGCTGCGGGTGTTAGAAGAGAACGAGGTGGAACGCGTTGGCGGAGAAAAGCCAGTACCAATCGACGTTCGTGTCCTGGTGGCAACCCACCTTGATCTCGAGGCACAAGTCCGAGAGCGCAAATTTCGACAGGATCTGTTCCACAGAGTCTATGTCTTCCCCTTGACCCTGCCTCCCTTGCGCGACCGGCAAGAGGACATTCCATCGCTGGTCGAGCACTTTGCCGCGCAGGTGACTGCCCAGAATGGGTGGAAGCCGGTGCCTTTCACACCGGAAGCCTTGGCCGGGCTACAGGCACATTCGTGGCCAGGGAATGTTCGCGAGCTACGAAATATGGTGGAGCGGCTGATGCTGTTGGCGCCGGATGAGGAGGTGGATTTGGCCACGGTTCGATTGGCGTTGCCGCAGGGTTCAAGCGTGCCGGCGACCGGGATTCCGGACTCAGGCTCGCTGGCCGATCGGGTACAGACGTTCGAACGCGAGGTACTTCTGGCCGAACTAAAACGTAGTCGCTACAACGTCACGACTGCCGCCAAAGCGCTGAGCCTGGAGCGCAGCCATTTTTACAAGAAGGCGGAGCAATTGGGGGTCGACCTTCGCGCCGTGCGCAAGGAACAGGATCTCCCTTAAGATCGAGCTCGGCATCCGTCCAATCAGAACCACGGAGGAAAATTGAGAACGGCGCGTTTCCTTGTCTTGACATTTGTCATCACGAAGCTGTTTGCGGCCGAACCGCCGTCCCCAGCTGTATACGGAGTCCGTGTGGAGTCGGCATGGATCCCTATGAAGGACGGGGTGCGGCTTGCCGCTACGCTCTACATGCCGGATGGCGCCGAGCCGCGCGACAAGTTTCCGGCGCTATTGGACTACCTGCCTTATCGCAAAGACGATGGTACGGCTGCTAGCGACTATCCGAAAAATGCATATTTTGCCCGTAGGGGCTATGTGGGCGCACGCGTGGATATTCGCGGGTTTGGGGCGAGCGAAGGAAGACCGACGGATCGCGAGTACTCCGAGCAGGAACAGATCGATGGCGAACAGGTCATCCATTGGCTGGCGGCACAGCCTTGGTCGAACGGCAAGGTGGGCATGTACGGAATCTCCTGGGGCGGGTTCAACGCTATTCAGATGGCGATGCGGAATCCTCCCGAGCTAAAGGCGATCATCGCTGCCGATGCGACTGAGGAACTCTTCCACGACGATATCCACTACGTCGATGGGATGATGCACATCGATGAGTTCGAGCTGAACATGGATATGGCGCCTGGCATGACGGGGGCGCCTGATTACACGCTGGACGAGAAGGTCCTCGGGCCCCGCTTCGACGCCGCGCCATGGTCGCTGGAGTATCTCAAACACCAGCGGGACGGAGTGTTTTGGAGAAGCCCGGTACGGCCGCTCAGCGAGGTTAAGGTTCCATGCTTTTTGATCGGCGGATTGGTGGATGGTTACCGGGACAGCATCCCGCGCATGCTGGAGCAGGTCAAGGCACCTGTCCGCGCACTGGTGGGCCCATGGAACCATTCGTACCCGAATGACGCTGATTTTGGACCACGGATCGAGTGGCGCGAGGATGCCGTGCGCTGGTGGGACTACTGGCTAAAGGGGAAGGACACGGGTGTGCTGCAGGATCCGAAAGTCGTGATCTATATGCGTCACTGGTTTCCGCCGAATCCCAATCTGGAATCTGTTCCGGGAGAGTGGCGAGCAGAGAACGGCTGGCCGCCGCAAGGCGTAGCCAATTCGATCTTATACTTACAACCCAACCACACGCTCACCCACACAACATCCGACGCCGAGGTGCATCGCCTGAAATACATCCCCTCGGTGGGCGTGGAGGCTGGGTTCTGGTGGGGTGAATTGCTTTCCGACCAGCGGCCGGTGGACGCGTTCAGCCTCGTGTATGACTCGGCTCCCCTGACCGAGGAACTGGCGATCTTGGGACGGCCACATGCGCTGCTGCAGGCGTCCGCGGATGCACCGCTGGCCAACTGGTTCGCGCGACTGTCGGACGTCGCACCCGATGGCAGCGTCACCCAAATTACGGGTGCGGGTCTCAGTGGGGCCCAGCGCGAATCGATGAGCGCACCGCAGCGGCTGCAACCAGGGAAGCTGTATCCGCTCGATGTCGAGATGCACTTGACCTCCTGGGTCTTTTCGAAGAAACATCGGATTCGATTGTCGGTCTCCAACGCGCTATGGCCCATGGTCCTTTCGACGCCCCATAACATGACCACCAGCCTGCAGCTCGGCGGAGTCAGCGGTTCGCGAATCGCGTTGCCGGTAGTTCCGCTCCATGGAGTGCAACCCCGTGTTTCGCCGCCGCAGCCTTCCGAGGAACGTTCAGACTTGAAGTCCTTCGGTTTTTCGTGGCCAGGCGAATGGGTCGTGACCCGCGATGAAGCCGGGCAGAAGACGACCGTTCTGTGGAAGGGGAAGATGGGTGGGGAGTATCCGTGGGGAAAGGAAACCGATCTTGAACAGCTCACGTATAAGATCGATGACGCCCACCCGGAGATCAGCATGATTCACGGAGAAGCCGAAACCACCTTGGATCTGAAAGACCGAGTGCTGGTGTGGAGCGGGCACCTGTCCGTCACGAGCGACACGAGCAATTTCTTCTACAAGTACACCCGGGAGCTCCGCAAGGACGGGAAAGTGGTCAAAACGAAGACGTGGGAAGAGACGATTCCGAGGGATCTGCAGTAGAGACGGGTGCAGCTAATTCGAGCCGCCCGCAGCCGGCTTCGTTTCTTTGTAGACCTCACCATCTTTCATGACAAAGTCAACGTGCTCCAGCACGGAGATGTCGCGAAGCGGATCGCTGGAAACTGCGATTACGTCGGCGTATTTGCCCGGCTTGATGGATCCGACTTCTTTCGAGTGCCCGAGCAGGTCAGCGGCGTTCGTGGTCGCGGCCTGGATGGCCTGCATGGGCGTCATTCCGTACTTCACCATGAACGCAAACTGTTTCGCACTGGTGCCATAGCGGCAAACGCCGGCATCGGTGCCGAAAGCCATCTTCACTCCGGCTTTCAGCGATTTGCGGAAATTGTCCCGTTGGAGTTGCCCGAGCTCGGCGTCGTGCTCGAGAAAATCCTTAGGTAATGTTCCATTTCTTCCACTCTCTTGAATGCACTCCTCGTCATAGATGTCCATGTCGAAATAAGTTCCGTGTTTCAGAGCCATGGCGATGCCTTCGTCGTCGACTAATTCCGCGTGTTCGACGGAAGCGGCGCCGGCCAAGATCGCGTTCTTGATTCCTTGGGTGGCGTGGGCATGGACGGCAACACGCAATCCGAAGCGGCTAGCTTCATCCACAGCGGCTTGCAATTCTTCCAGTGTGAACTCGAGTGACATCGGATTGCTCCCATGCGTCAGCACGGCTCCGGTATCAAGGACCTTGATGAGGTCTACGCCGTCGTGGGCGAGCTGGCGGATGCGTTGGCGCACTTCCCAAGGACTGTTCGCTTCGCCGTAGTGCAGATCCCAAGGCAATTGAATGTCGGGAGCCTGGCCGGTCATCGCTCCCGCGCCGCCGGTGATAGTGATGTAGGCGCCCGCAACGTACATGTGCGGGCCGGGTACGTCGCCGCGTACGATCGCATCGCGCAGGGCGACATCGTTTAGGGCACGGTAAGTGCCCACGTCGCGCACCGTGGTAAATC
>Ga0210408_10000612_pt1 | contig 43316 bp, 37 predicted proteins | sample IncBWH4MmetaG_FD_155471 | JGI IMG/M metagenome (GOLD analysis project Ga0210408, IMG submission 155471) | Forest soil microbial communities from Barre Woods Harvard Forest LTER site, Petersham, Massachusetts, United States - Inc-BW-H-4-M | ecosystem: Environmental > Terrestrial > Soil >...
TTTGTTGCGCGTTTGCAGTCAATTGCGCTATTCCATCCTGATATTCGCAAACTTTATCACCTTCGCCCACTTCTCGGTCTCGTCGACGATGAATTGACTGAACTCGGCGGGCGTCATCCGCATCGGCGTTACGCCGAGGTCGTCGAGGCGCGCCTTCAAGTCGGGGTCGGTTACGGCGGCGGCGAGCGCCCCGTTGAGGGTCGCAACGACCTCGCCCGGCGGGTCCTTGGGCGCGCACAGCCCGTGCCAGCCGAGCGCCTCGTAACCCGGGACGACTTCCGCGATGGCAGGGACGTCCGGCAACGCGTGCGCGCGTGCTGTCGTCGTCACGCCGAGCGTGCGCAGCCGGCCGTCCTTGATGAACGCGATCGCCTGCGGCAGCGGGCTGAAATAGATGTGCACCTGTCCGGCGAGAAGATCGGGTATCAAATTCACCCGATAGGGCACGTGCAGAAAGCGGATGCCCGTCATCATTTGCAGGAGTTCGCCGCAGATATGCGGCGTGGTGCCGATCCCCTGGGTGGCCATGTTGACCTTGCCGGGATTGGCCTTGGCATAGGCGATGAATTCGCCCAGCGTTTTGGCGGGGAATCCGGGATAGATCAGCAATGCGAACGGCACCGCGCCGATTATTCCGACCGGCGCGAGGTCGCGGATGAAATTATAATTAAGGTGCTCATAGAGCGTGACGTTGACGACGTTGGTCGACACGGCGTGGAGCAGCGTGTAGCCGTCCGGCGCGGCCTTCGCGACCATTTCGGTTCCGAGGTTGCCGCCCGCGCCCGTCCGGTTGTCGACGATGAACTGCTCCCCGAACCGCTCGGAGAGCCATTTGCATATCAGCCGCGCCACGATGTCGGGCGCGCCGCCGGCCGGGTAGGGGACGATCAGGCGCACCGGCCGCGACGGATAGCCCGCAGCCGACGCGCGCCGTGACAACGCGGGGAGAGCCGCAGCGCCGGCGAGGAGGCGGAGGATTTGGCGGCGGGGAAATTTCATGACGGACCCGCGTCATTGCGAGCGAAGCGAAGCAATCCAGGGCAACGAGCACCGGACTTCCGCCCTGGATTGCTTCGGCGCTTCGCGCCTCGCAATGACGTTTAACTCACCAGCGCCGCGGCCGTATTCGGGGAACGCGGTCCAAACAGAATGTCGGGCGTGATCTCCTCGACCGTTTTGGTGCCGCAATAGACCATCGTGTTGTCGAGTTCCTTGCGCAGCACCGAGACGGCTTTGGCGGCGCCCGCCTCGCCGCCGACCGCGGTGCCGTAGAGCGTCGCCCGGCCGATCAGCACCGCCTTGGCGCCGAGCGCGAGCGCCTTGGCGATGTCGGAGCCGCGCCGCACGCCGCTGTCGAGCAGCACGGTTGCCTTCTCGCCCACCGCTTCGGCGATCTCCGGCAGCGCGTCGATCGAAGCGACCGCGCTGTCCATGTTGCGGCCGCCATGGTTCGACACGATGATGCCGTCGCAGCCGTGGCCGACCGCGCGCACCGCGTCGTCCGGGCGGTTGACCCCTTTTATCATCAGGATGCCCGGCCACATCTTGCGGAAGATTTTGATGTCTTCCCACGAGAGGCTGTCGCGGCGCATCACCGCGTGGGCGGCAGGGTCGGTGCGCACCGAATGGCGCAGGTGCGCCGGATAGTTTTCGTAGCGCGGCAGGCCGCCGTTCATGACGTAGCGCGCCATCACCGTAGTGAGCCAGCGCGGCTTGCGCATCATGTCCAAGCTGTTGCGAGCGCCCAGCCGGAACGGCATGTTGAACCCGTTCCTGGGATTGTACTCGCGATTGGGGTTCGCCCCCGTATCGACCGTGACGATCAGCGCCTCGAAGCCGGCGTTCTTCGCCCGCTCGATGATTTCGTAGGAGAGCTTGCGCTCGTGCCAGACGTAGAGCTGCATCCACAGCCGGCCCTTCGCCTTCTCGGCGACCTCCTCCATCGGCGTCATGGCGCCGGTCGCGAGCGTGAAGGGGATGTTCGCGGCCGCCGCCGCTTTCGCCAGCTCCAGTTCGCCGTGGTACCAGCACATGCCGGCGACACCCGTCGGCGCGATCGCCAACGGCATCGACGACGGCTTGCCGAACAGGGTCGTCGTCATGGTGCGATCGGTCATGTCGACGAGGGCGCGGTGCTTGAGCTTGAGCCGCTCGAACGCCGCGCGGTTGTTGCCGAGCGCGACCTCGTCCTCGGTGCCGCGGTCGACGAACTCGAACACACCGCGCGGCAGCCGCTTCTTCGCGGCCGCGCGCAGATCGAAGATGTTGTAGTAGTCGTCAAGCCCGTTCATGGCGCTTCTTCTCCCCGCCCGTCGCGTTTTGTGCGGCGCCGGGCGCCGGTCGGATATTACAACGGGCAGGCGGGGTGCAACAGCGCGGGCCGTGCGGCTTCGCCGCTCCTGCGCCCTACGGCGGCGCCTCTTCGCCGACGCCGGCGAGCCGGAGATCCTCCGCCGACATGCCGGTTGCCGGCCGCCGCCAGTCCTCGATGACGGTGCGATAGATCCAACGGTAGTAAGGCAGGGTGGCGGCGTGGGCGACCACCTGTTCGCGGTCGAAGAACCGGCTTGTCACGTCGATCTCGAGCCAGTTCACCACCAGATGAAGGTAGGTGGAGTGTTCGTCGGGCGCCCCTTCCGGTCCGCTCGTGGGCACCCGCGCATAGCGCCGGCGCAGGTCAGCGAATATGTCGTACCATTGCTCCGTGCGGACCTGCCAATACCAGGTCACGTACCAGTGCATCTGCTCGTGTAGATAACTCGCGAGCAGCGAAAGCTCGTCATTCGCCCAGGTACCGAGCGTTATTTCCGGATGGCTGTAGGGGATTTCGAGCGGCGCGATGCGCACCTTGCGGCAATATTCGAACGGCGCGAGGTCGAACTCCGCGCGCAGGCGGAAAAGCAAGTCGCGCACGCGCTCGGCCGAGCGCTGCACCGAGCCGAAATCGAACGTCACGAGAAAATCGTCGCGATCAGCCATCGCCAAGGGTCCTCGACCGAAGAATATAATCTTGTGTCGTCATCCGCTATCCTGCTCCCGTCGGCCCCCGGGGAGAATTCACATCCGTAGGGTGGGCTAAGGCGGAGCGGAGCGACGCCGTGCCCACGCGCGATAAAATCTATCGCAAACAAAAAATATATGTAGACCTAAGAAGAACAAAATGATAACCTTGAACCATGTCACGGTATCGCCGAGTTTGCATCGAAGGCGGATGGTTCTTCTTCACCGTGACTCTCGCCGACCGTTCGAGCGACCTTCTCGTGCGGCACATCGAACGCCTTCGTGCGGCCTACTCGGCGGCGCGGAGGCGCGATCCGTTCGAGACCATCGCGATCTGCGTGCTGCCCGATCACATGCACGCCATTTGGGCGCTGCCGCCGAACGACGCCGACTTTTCCCGGCGCTGGAACCTGATCAAACATGATTTCTCCTGCGGCTTGCCGGAAAATCCCGAAAGGACCCGGAGCAAGATCGCCCGGCGTGAGAAGGGAATTTGGCAGCGCCGCTATTGGGAGCACGCCATCCGCGGCGATGCCGACCTCTCGCGCCACATCGATTACATTCATTTCAACCCGGTGAAACATCGGTTGGTCACGCGGGCGTGCGATTGGCCGCATAGTTCGTTTCACCGTTACGTGAAGCAGGGATTTCTGCCGATCGATTGGGGCGGCGATGTCGCGCAAATGCCGAGCGGCCGTTTCGGCGAATGATGCGCCGTTCGCCGTAGGGTGGGCTAAGCGCGCCGATGGGCGCGCGTGCCCACCATTTACCGTCATGAGCCATCGTTGGTGGGCACGCCCGCCTTCGCTGCGCTTCGGCGGTCTTAGCACTACTGCGTCACAACCGCTGCGGCGTATGTCGTGGAGTTGCGGCGCCGCAGGTAGGACAGCGCGGCAGGCTATGCACGACGGCTCTGGTTAAGCGCCGCCGCATGGTTGCGATCGAGTTTGGCACGTGGCGTTCAGGCCGCAAGGGCGGATCCTCGGGGTCGATAACCTTGGGGTAGCGGAGCTTTCGCGAACAGCGTGGGGCGACGAGGTCCTGAGGGGGGAATCGTCTCCCGCTCGGAGATCAAGAATCCGTAAGCTGCGATACACATGGTTGCGTGGTGATGGAAGCCAAGCCAGCCGCGGCCCTCGAAGTGCCCGAGCCCGACTTTCCTGCTTGAGTTCCTGGTAGTCGCGCTCGATGCGCCAGCGCAGCTTGGCCAGGCCGACGAGCTTTCGGAAGCTGACATTCTCCGGCAGGCTCGATAGCCAGTATTTGGTCGGCCTAGCTTCGCCCGCGGGCCACTCGATGAGCAGCCATTCCGGCGCGATCAGTTCCGGGAGCAGATAGGGGTGAGAGGCGCGTACGCGCACGCGCGCGAAGCGCGATGAGAGCCAATCGGCTGAGCCTTCCCGCCAGCGGATCGTGCGCCAGGCCTTCTTGGGCAGGCGGAGCGCGAGCTTCTTGACCGAGATCAGGTCGGGCTCGTCGCGCCGCCCGGTGTTGTTGATCGGTTTGCCACGGCGTCGCGGCGAGGTACCGGGCGGCCACACCAGGCAAGTCGATTGAATCCCAGCCACATAGCTCAGGCCAAGCTCGGTTATTCCGGTGCGCAGCCGTGCGTCGCTGCCGTAGGCGGGATCCATCAGCGCGGCACCAACCGGAACGCCAGCTTGCCGTGCCGCGCGCAACTGCTCGAGCGCGATCTGCGGCTTGGTCTTGAACGTCAGCGCCGCGGGCACGTGGGCCTTCTTGCGCCGCGCCCGGTCGTCCGCCCAGCTCTTCGGCAGATAGAGCCGATAGGCTATCGGCAGGCTGGCGTGGTGATTGGCAATCGACAGCGACACCGCGACTTGGCAGTTCGCCTGCTTGCCGAGCTGCCCACAGTATTGGTGCTGCACCCCGACCGAGTGCCGCCCCTGCTTGGGGAACGCAGTATCGTCGATAATCCACGCCTCGATCGGTCCGTGCCGCTCGATCGCCGGCAGCACCATCTCGCGCACCTTCGCCAACACCCGCTCGTCCGACCACTCCGCAACACCGACAAAATGCAGCAAAGACTGGTGCTGCGCCTCCATCCGGTCCGGATCGGTCATTGCCGCCATCGGCTCCACGCTCTTGCGCTCGCCCGGCAACATCAGCCCGGTACAATGATCATGCAGCGGGCCGACCCGATCCGCATGTCCGATCACGCCGGCAAGCCCTTCTACATACTTCTCAAATCGCTTCTCACTCTCATCGTGATCCCGGAGCTTCATCTCAGCCTCCTCGTGCCAAGCCTGAATCTCCACAGATGATTGATTCTCCGCTACATTCAGCTGCGACCTTCTGACTCAGTAAGATTAGCCCACCCTACGTCGCGTCTTGGATCGCCTGCCAAATGCGCGCGGGCGTGAACGGCATGTCGAGATGGATGATGCCGCACGGCTTGAGCGCATCGATCACCGCGTTGGCAATCACCGGAATGGCGCCGGTGGTGCCGGCTTCGCCGGCGCCCTTGGCGCCGAGCGGATTCGTGGGCGTCGGCACCGGGCGATCGAAGAGCGCGATCGCCGGCAGCACGTCGGCGCGCGGCATGTAATAATCCATGAAGGTGCCGGTGAGCAGCTGGCCGGTTTCGGGTTCATAGACGCAGTGTTCGCCCAGCGCCTGGCCGATGCCCTGCATCAGCCCGCCGACCAGCTGTCCCTCGACGATCGTGTGATTGTAGATCTTTCCCGCATCGTCGACCGCGACGTAGTGGGTCAGTTCGAGTGCGCCGGTCGCCGGATCGATTACGACTTCGCACACGTGCGCGCCGCTCGGGAACGTGCCCCTAATATCGACCTTCATCGCGGTGTCGAGCGGATGTTCGCCATCGCCGGCGAGTTTACGCGCCAGTTCGGCAAGGCCGATCGAGACGTCGGTCCCGGCGACCCGATAGCGTCCGTGCTCGAACGTGAGGTCGCCGGCCGCGACTTCGAGTTCGCGTGCCGCAAGCTCCATTCCTTTGCGGATGACCTCGCGCGCGCCGGTCGCCAGCGCCCCGCCGTGGCTGATGAGCGAGCGCGATCCGAAGCTGCCGGTTCCGACCAGAAGCGGCGGCCCGTCGGGGTCGCTCGCCCGCAGCCTCACGCTGTCCGCTGCGACGCCGAGGATATCGGCGATCAGCTCGGGAAACACCGTCTCGTGCCCTTGGCCGGACGGCCCCGACAACGAGAAGAGATCGAGCCCGCCGCCGGCGTTGAAACGAATCGCGATTTCTTCCTGGCCGACGCCGCCGGACGGCTCGATGAACACGGCGCAGCCGATGCCGGCGAGCTTGCCGTCGCGCTTGGCCGCGCGGCGGCGGCGCTCGAACCCTTTCCAATCGGCCGCCTCGACCGCTTGTTTCAACAATCCCGGCGGATCGCCGCTGTCGTAGGTCGAGCCGGTCGGCGTTTTATAAGGAAAGGCCGACTTCGGAATCAGGTTCTTGCGCCGGAGCGCAATGCGGTCGATGCCGCTGATGCGCGCCGCCTCGTCGACCAGCCGTTCGGCCAAATAGGCGACGTTCGGCCGGCCGGCGCCGCGATAGGCGGTGGTCGGCGTCGTGTTGGTGAAGACGAGCCGGTGCGAGCCATAGGCGGCCGGAACGCGATACGCGTTGACGGCCGACGAAGTCGGCGCCGCGGCGGTGTTGATGAACGGGCCGGCGTTCGATGCGTAGGCGCCGAGGTTCACCAGCCACTCGATGCGGATGGCGAGAAAATTCCCCTCGCTGTCGAGCGTGAGCGCGCCGGTGAGTTCCGCGCCGCGTCCGTGATGATCGCTCAGGATGGTCTCGGCGCGCGTGCCGATCCACTTCACCGGCCGGCCGGTGAGACGCGCGGCGAGAAACAGCGCGGCGAACTCCGGATAGACCTCGTTGCGCACCCCGAAGGCGCCGCCGACGTCGTTGGCATGAATGCGGATGTTTTCGAGCGGGACGCCGGTCACGTGCGCAAAGCCGCGGCGCAAATCTCCCATTCCCTGGCTCGGGAGGTAGAGATCGTAAATGCCGGTCGCAGGGTCATGGGCGGCGATACACGCCTTCGGCTCCATTGGATTGCCGGCGATGCGCTGGGCATCGAGCGTGACGCGCGCCACATGCGCGGCCTTGGCGAATGCGGCTTCGACCGGCTCGAGCGCGCCATACTCGTATTCCATCGCAAGGTTGCCGGGCACGTTCTCGTGCAGTTGCGGCGCGCCGGCAGCGAGCGCGTCTTCCGGCGCGGTCACGGGCTTGAGATCCCGGTATTCGATCGCGATTCGCTCGGCCCCGTCCTGCGCCGCGCTTTCCGTCTCCGCGATCACGAGAGCGACCGGCTCGCCGACGAAGCGCACGCGCTCGTGCGCCAGCGCGTGACGCTGCGGCTGCTTGAACGCGCTGCCGCCCTTGCCCTTCATCATCAGAATGGCCGGCGGTGTCTTGAATCCCGCCGCGACCACGTCGGCGCCGGTGAGCACGGCGAGCACGCCGGGAACCGCGCGCGCTTCGCTTAAGTCGATCGCCACGATTTCGGCGTGGGCACGGTCGCTGCGCAGGAAACACGCATGCGCCTGACCGGAGAGATTCCAATCCGTGGTGTAGCGCCCGCCGCCGGTGACGAGGCGAAAGTCTTCACGCCGTCCCCGGCTCGCCGTCGTCACGTTCACTGATCAACTCTCGCTGGCTGCTCGCTGGTCGGCGACGCTAGCAAGAGGTTTCCGGTTCGGCAATCGGCGCAATCATAGGCCGTCGTCGTTGTCCGCCGGAAATTCGAACAGCTTGCGCAGTATTCCGGGGTAGGCGGGCGCAAAGGGATTGATGCGCAAAACGGGAGCCTGTGGCGATCCGGTTATTTGATAGGTCATCGCGTAGAATTCACGAGGGTGGAGAAAAATCGTGGGTTCGCTGGCAAAAGCCGGAACGAGCGCGCCCGTCAGGTTGAGATTGTTGCTTGCGAAATCGATGATGCCCGCGACCGTCGCGCCCAATAACGGCCCATCGGTCACTCCCTCGCCGATTGTCAGCTTGCCGGGCAGCGGTTTGAAACTCAGGTTCAGCCGAGAAATCGCGAGCTGGTTGTCGCCGTTTATGCCCCGCGCGGGATCAAATAATGGCCGCAACGCCGGTTCGCCCACGATGCGGAAATCGTATAACCGGAGACGGCCCTCGCGCGACGCCTGGTCCGGCGGCGAGACATCGAGCGACAGCCGCATCTTTCCTTCCCGGACACGCGGATAAAGATCGAGAAAGCGCAACAAAGTCCCGGCGTCATCCGTCTCGAATACCATTATGCGGCGATCGTCGGGCCGCACCCGTTGGCGTCCGATGAACCGCGCGCCAGGCCCGATCTGCGCGGTCAAGGTGAAGTCGCGGCCGATGCCGGCGTGCCGCCAAACCCTCAGTTCGACATCATGCAGCTCGACGTCGTTGAAGCCCGTGAGAGTCGCGACCTTGAGGTCCAGATCGGAGTCGGGCGCGGTCGCGCCATTTGCCGTCAGACCGGCGAGCACGGTCTTGATGAAGCGACGGCCGTCGCAAGACGCGCCACGCACGGAGACGGTCGATCGTCCGTCTGCTGCAGGAACCAAATCGACGAGACAGCGATCACCGGCCGGAGCGAAGCCGGCCGTCGTCGGATCGATCGCCGTGGACGTTCGCTCCTGCGCTGGAGCGGCCGCGTCGAGTGCGAGGGCCAGCAATGCGACGAGGGCAAAGCCGATGCCTTGCGCCGTCGAGCCTGCGCGCTTCATAGCCAAAGCCGGAATAGACTCGCCCCTATTCGACGATGACGCGCAAACGCGACGGAAACGGGGCGGCGGCAAAGAACGCGGCCGCTACACCTCGGCCGCCAGTGCGTAAGCCTCGTCGATCAGGCGCACCACGCGCGCGCAGTCGTGCACGCTGACCGGCGGCGGCGCCCCGCGCTGCCAATGGTCGAGCGCGTCGCGCACGGTCACGAAATAAGTGCCGACCACGTCGGTGCCCGGGAACGTCTCGTCGCCCTCCGCGGTCGCGAGTTTGAGCACCCCGTCCTTCATGCTCAGGATGCCGTCGCGGCCAGCGAGCTTCCATTCGCCGTCGGTGCCGTTGCGCGGGAAACCGTTGCCGACCTCGATCGTGCCGAGGATGCCGCTCTCGGAGCGCAGCATCACCGAGGCGTAGTCCTCGACCGCGCGGTCGTGCGCGCGCCGGCTCAGCTGGGCGCCGGTGACCTGCGCGTCTTCCCCGGTGAGATGCAGGAACATGTCGAGGCCGTGCGAGCCGAGGTTGCGCAGGGAGCCGCCGCCCGCTTCCTTGGGGTCGAGCATCCAAGCACAATCCCAGGCGATGTAGCGCTCGGGCCCGGGCCGGTTGATGCGCACGTAGATGTGCGAAAGGGGGCCGAGGCGTCCGGCCGAGATCAAACGGCGGCCGCGCGTGGCGAACGGGCCGTAGCGTTGGGCAAGCGGGACGGCGGCGAAGGCGTTGCGTTTTGCCGCCTTGGCGGCCACCCCCTCGATCTCGGCGGCGTTGATGCTCATGGGCTTTTCCATCAGGAACGGAAAGCCGTTGTCGATGAGGTCGTGGGCGATCGCAGCCATCTGGCTGTGCCGCCCGAGCGCCAGGACGAAGTCGGGCCGCATCGCCGCGAGCATCTTGCGGTGGTCGGTGAAAGTCTCCGGGTTGCCCACCTCGGCGGCGCGGCGCGCCACGATCTTGGCATCGGAATCCTGGATCGCTACCAGTTGCACGTCCGGCATGGCGATGAGGTGGCGCAGATAGGCGGCGTCGTTGAGCGCGTGCCAATGGCTCACTTCGATGGCGGCGACGCGAATCGTCATGGTTTCCCCTGCGTGCTGGCGGCCGATGAGTCGCCGTGGCACCGACGGCCTGCCGGCGCACTACGTCGCCTCCCGCCTTCGCGCGGGGCAAAGACTATTGCTCGCTACACGCTATCGGAAGGCGGCCGGATGGTGGACCGGCGGGGGACGGGAGACAAGGTCCGCCGCGTGCGCCCGGCAGCGCCGCTCCGTTTCGTCGGCAATCTCGTCCCAGCGCAGCGCCAAAACGAGCAACTCGGCTCGCACTTCCGGCGAGGTCGTGCCACGCATGGCCTCCATGCACTCCTCGGCGATTTCTCGGTACTCGGCAGGCGTGGTCATGGGACTGGCCTCCGGTTGCGCTCTCCCGTCTATGTGAAAATACATTCAGCTGAGAACGGTTCCCGACAGATCGAAAATCCCTGGCCTGAAACTTACGCTTCTCGCTACTCAAATACCTTGAGCAGCGCCTTTCGTTCGGATGTGGTACATTCCGTTCCAACATAACCAGCAATTTCGAACGGGAGGTCCGCATGACTCATCGCGAGAACCAGCATCTATCGCGGCGCGCATTCCTCGCCGGAACCGCCGTCGCGGCGGCGAGCGGCTGGGCGTGGCCGGCGGCGCACGGGCAGACTGCCAAGGGCAATATCAATTTCCGCGTGACCGGCAGCCAGGATCCGACCCTGGTGTTTGTCCACGGATTCGCCTGCGCCCTCGACGACTGGGACGCTCAGGTCGCGGTGCTTTCGCCACGCTTCCGTTGCGTGGTGCTCGATCTGCCCGGGCACGGCGCTTCCGCCAAGCCGGCGACGGTGTCGATCGCCGCGCTGGGAAGCGCGGTCGCGCAGGTCAAGGAGCAAGTCGGCGCCCGCTCGACGGTGCTCGTCGGCCATAGCATGGGCTGCCGCGTGATCGTCGAGGCGTTGCTCCAGTCGCCGTCCGGCGTCGCCGGCTTGGTGTTCGTCGACGGCAGCATTCTCGGCGGCGACCCGGCAACCGGCGTCCAGCGGGCCAAGGACGCCGTAAGCAAAGGCATCGACCCGCTCACGCAAAAATTGTTCAACGACATGTTCGTGGAAAGCAGCGATCCGAAACTGCGCGAGCGGCTCGTTGCGCGCGCGCAAGCGGTCGATCCGAGCTTCCGCGAGGAATTGTTTGTCGATCTCGTGCGCTGGGATCTCACCAAGGCGAAGGACGCGCTCAAGCAGATCAAGGTGCCGGCGCTGGTGCTGCAATCGACCTTCATCAATCCCGAGCTCAAGCGCGTGCCGATGCAGCCGGGCATGACGACGCCGTTCATGGACGCGGTCGCGGCCGCGGTGCCGAACTCCGAAGCACAGATCGTGACCGGCTCCGGCCATTTCGCCATGATCGAAGCCGCACCCGCCGTCAACGACGCGATCGGCAAATTCGCGACACGATTGGCGGTTACGAAAACGTAGGGTGGGCGTAGGGTGGGCTAAGCGGCGCGCCTTCGCGCCGCGTGCCCACGCGGACTTCAAACAATCCGAGATGTTTAAGAACGCGTGGGCACGGCGTCGCTCCGCTCCGCCTTAGCCCACCCTACGGAATCACGTCTTCCGCACCCCCCAGAACAGCGGGATCGGGCACTGCACGATGCCGGTGATGTTCTTGCGCCAGGCGGCGTAGCGCAGGAAGAAGCCGGTCGGCCCGTAGATCGCGCAGTCGAACGCCGCCCGGTTGACCCGGCGCGCCACCGCCATTTCCTCCTCGCCGCCCTTGGCCTCCATCCACTCGGCGATCGCCGCCTCGAGCTCAGCGTTGCTCGGCCAGCCGAACCAGGCATCGTCGCCGCTCGCGCGCAACGCGATGTAGCTCGCCGGATCGATACAGCCGACGCCGGGATGCACCGTGTGGAACATGTTCCAGCCGCCCTGGCCGGGCGCGGACTTCTGCGCGCGCCGCCCCACCACCGTGCCCCAGTCGGTGGCGACGAAATCGACGTTGACGCCGAGCCGTGTGAGCAGATCGACGGTGATCTCCCCCATCGCCTTGTGCTGCGGCTGGTCCTGCGCCGCCATGCACACGACCGGCTGGCCCGCGTAGCCGGATTGCGCGAGCAGGCGCTTGGCCGCGTCGAGGTTGCGCGGGCCCTTGAGGATCTCGCCGCCCTCTTCGTTGTAGATCGGTGTGCCGGGCGGAAAGAAGCTCGGCATCGGCTTCCACAGCGTGACGTCGTCGCCCACCACCGCGCGCATGTAGTCCTCCTGGCTCATCGCCGTGAGGATCGCGCGCCGCGCCCGCACATCGTTGAACGGCGGATGCAGGTGGTTCATGCGGAAGGTACCGACGTTACCGAGCGGATCGGCGATGTCGATCGTGATGTTGCGATTGCGCTTGAGCAGCGGCGCGAGGTCGGGCAGCGGCTGCTCCCACCAGTCGATCTCGCCATTCTGCAACGCCGCCGCGGACGCGCCCGGATCGGGCATGACGATCCACTCGATCCGGTCGACAAACATTTTCTTGCCGCCGGCGAGCCACGACGCCGGCTCGGCGCGCGGCACGTAATCGGCAAAGCGTTCGAACACGGCGCGCGCGCCCGAGATTTGCTCGGCGGCGACGAACCGCATCGGCCCGCTGCCGGTGTAGTCAGTTATCAGTTTGTACGGGTCGGTCTTGGCCACGCGCTCCGGCATGATCACCGCGAGCGGCGTGCCGGCCTTTCCGAGCGCCGAGGTGAGCCGCGGAAACGGTCTCTTGAGCACCCAGCGGAAGGTGCGGTCGTCGAGCGCGGCAAGCTCGTGCTCGATCGCGCGGATCATCTTGCCGGCGCCGTCGCGCGCCGACCAGCGCTTGAGGCTTGCGACCGCGTCGCGCGCCAGCACCGGCTCGCCGTCGTGAAATTTGAGCCCCTCGCGCAGGCGGAACGTCCAGGTGAGCCCGTCGGCGCTCGTCTCTTCCGCCTCGACCATTTGCCGTTGCGGCTCAAGCTTCGCGTCGAAGCCGTAGAGCATGTCGTAAACGAGCGCGCTCGCGTTGCGCACGATGTTGGCGGTGCCCCAGGTCGGATCGAAATTGGCAAGATCCGCATGCGGCACGAAACGCAGCGTGCGCGCGCTTCCTTGCGCGAGCGCCGGCGCGGCGAAGCGGGGCGAGGCGGCGAGCGCGGCTGCGCTCGCGGCGGATTTGAGGAATTTGCGCCGGTTCATGGCTTCCTCGCTCCGGCGAGGTGTCCGAAAGCCCAGCTTACGGACGCAACACACGCCGCGCCATGGCGAAATCGGCACGCCATCGCGGCCGGAACGGTGTTGCCGTAATGTCACGCCGGCGAAAAAACGACGCGCGCCGTTTTTAATCGAATCGACCGTGCGGCTGATCGGTACTACCGTGGGTTTGACTGGGGAACATGGGGGACATGTCATGAAGCGGCTTCTCTTTGCGGGAGTAGCCCTTGCGGTGAGTTGGGTCGTTCCCGCCGCCGCGGCGGACCTGCCGGTCAAGGCTCCGATGTACAAAGCGCCCCCGGTGGCGCTGTGGGAGTGGACCGGGTGCTACATCGGCGTCGCCGGCGGCGGCAACTGGGGTCGGACCAGCAACTCCGACATCACGGCTCCGTTCGTCGGCCTCGCGGTGACGAATCCCTTCGATCTGCGCGGGGCGCTGGCGGGCGGGACCGTCGGCTGCAACTACCAGACCGGAAAGTTTGTCTTCGGCATCGAGGGCGACATTTCCTGGACCAACAAGGACGGCGTCGCCAACGAGATTCCGCCGTTCAACACGACCGCGACGATCGGGGTGAGGGAGCATTGGATCGATACACTGCGCGGCCGCCTTGGCTACAAGTTCGGCGCGCAGGATCAGTTCCTGCTCTACGTGACCGGCGGCGCCGCGGCGGCCCGCGTCGACGGCAGCACCTGCGGCGCGGTCTGCTTCACGGTAACCAACACGATGACCGGTTGGACCGTGGGCGGCGGCGGCGAGTGGGCGATCTTCCCGTCCGCGCCGGTGCCGCACGGCTGGTTGTCGGTCAAGGTCGAATATCTCTATGTCGACCTGGGATCGAAGGACTTCATATTCGATACCACCGTCCCTGGCTTGACCAGCAAGAACATTGCGGTGATCGACCATATCGGGCGGGTGGGCCTGAACTGGCACTTCTGAGCCGCCACCGCGACGGCACCGAACTGAGCGGGCCCCCGGTAGAGTCGGGGGCTCGTTCTATTGCGCATCCAGTCGTAGGGTTGGGCACGCGGCCGTCCGCCTCCGCGCTGTGCGCTTCGGCGGACCTCAAACCCGCCGTAGCTCGCGCAGTGAGCGAAGGCGGGTCGGCCGCTTTTCCGGCCCTACAGGTCTCATTGCCGTGGGGCGCGGTGACAGAGCCCGGGCATGAGTACGCAGCAGATTCTCGCCGTCCCATCGCGGCTGCCGGCCAAAGGGTCGGCGCGGTCGCCGCGCCGCGGCGGCCTGCGCCGCACGGATTTGATGTGGGGCGTCGCCTTCGTCGCGCCCTATGCCGCGGTGTTCCTTGCCTTCGTGATCTATCCGTTCGGCTATGCGCTGTGGCTCGCCAGCGACCCAGCGCTTTACCCCGAGCTGATCGCCGACCCGCTCTATCTGCCGACCTTGGTCAACACGCTTGTCTTCGTCGGCGTCGGCGTGAACGTGAAAATGTTTCTTGCGCTGCTGCTGTCCGGCTTCTTCCTGCGCCGGCGCTGGTGGATCCGCGCGCTGCTCGCGATTTTCGTTCTGCCGTGGCTGATCGCCGCCGCGCAGGTCGGCATCTCGTTTCATTGGATGCTGATCGGCGAGCAGGGCCTCATCGACGGTCTGATTTCGCAATTCTTCGGCATCGACGGGCCGCTCTGGCTCAACAACCGCGCGCTCGCGGTCGGAGCAAACACCGTCGCCTATATGTGGAAATGGATGCCGTTCTGGACGGTGATCTTCCTCGCCGCCCGCATGACGATCCCGCGCGACATCTACGACGCGGCGAGTATCGACGGCGCGACCGGCGTGCGCCGCTTTGTCCACGTCACCTTTCCGTTGATGGCGAATCTTTATCTGGTCTGCACCCTGCTCTCGGTGCTGTGGGCGCTGGGTGAGTTCACCACCATCTATCTGGTTACTGGAGGCGCGCCCGCCCAGCACAGCCACGTGCTGGCGACGCTCGGCTATCGTTACGCCTTCGACACCGCCCGGCCTTCGCTCGGCGTCGCCGCGGTCATGTCGGTGCTGCCGCTGCTGATCCCGACGACGATCGTGCTGATGCGCCGGTTCCACGTCAGCGAGGTGCGGCTGTGAGCGGAGCCCCCCGTTCGCGCGATCGCCTGCGCCGGGTGCTCACCGAAGCGGGATCGGCGCTGCTCGGCGTCGTTCTGCTGATCTGGTCGCTGCTCCCGGTCTACAACATGTTCCTGATCGCGCTCGATCCGGAAGAGGGCGAGGTCGAATTCACCGGCAATCTATGGACGCCCGAACCGTCGCTGCAGAGCTTCGTCGAGGTCGTGACCCAGGACGCCCGCTACCTCGAGACTTTCTGGCAGATGTTCGGCAACAGCGTCATCATCGGCGCGGCAACGACGGTTCTCACCGTCGCGATCGGGTCCCTGGCGAGCTTCGCGGTGAGCCATCTGCGGCTCGGCAAGGGGCGACTGCTGATCAACACCGCGCTCCTGAGCTATGCGATCCCGGCGTCCTTCCTGATCGTGCCGTACTACCGCATCGTCCACGCCTACGGTCTCTCCAATAACCTCTTGGCCGTCATCGCGGCGCAGGTGACGTTCGCCACCCCGTTCGCCATCCTTATCCTGCAGCTTTACGGGCGGCTGATTCCGGCGCAACTCGACGACGCGGCGCGCGTCGATGGCGCCTCGCCGGTTCAGGTTTATCTGCGCATCTACCTGCCGGTGATGGTTCCGGCGCTCGCGGTCGTCGCGGTCTACGCGCTGCTGCTCGCGTGGAACGATTATCTGTATCAGGCGGTGCTGCTTCTGCCGGACCAGGCGACCGTCGCGATGATGCAAGGCAACCTGTTCGCCGACACCGACGCCGAATGGAACGCCATGATGGCCGCCGGCATGATCTACGCGCTGCCGCCGATCGTGCTGCTGCTCGTGCTGCGGCGGCACGTCATGGCGAGCCTGGCGATGGTCAGCGCCGGGGTCTAGCGCGCCGGTACCCGGAGCCGCGGCCGAAGGGCGAGCCCCATAACGCGGGATCGTGCGGGTTTCTCATGCATTGTCCGCCGCGTCCGTTGACCGCGAGGAGGCACTGCTCCCACGTGTAGTAACCGCAGTTTTCGTACGCGGCCCTGCCGCCGGCGTAAGCGCAGAAAGCATCCGCTTCGGCCCTGCCGGCCGCAACCCACGCAAGAAGGCCGACTGCGACCGTCAGCAGGAATTTGCGCAATGTCGCGGTTTCAGCGGCCCACGTTGCAGGATTCCCAACGGCCATAGCCGAGGTCGACGACGCAGCCGTTGATGTTGCCGTGATAGGCGTAGCCAGGGTCCTCGAACCCGCGGTACTGGCGTGGCACGCGCGCTTGATAGCGATAACGCGGCACCCGCACGTCATAATGGGGCTTACGCTTGGAGGAAGCCGCCAGCGTGACGTCGCTAGCCCCGGCCCTCACGACGCCAGGGTCGGCGCTCGTGAGCGCGCTTGCCGGAATGCTGCTGACGCCGAGGATAGTCGTCGCAGTCGCTGCAATCATGAGCGAACGCATGATCGTCTCCTTTCGCGATCTTGGATTTGTTCGATTTTAAACCAATCCAGGCGGTCCGGAAAGGCGTCGTCGCTGTGAGGATTTGCTGCCGAGTTCGGCTTATTGCGTCTTCGCGGTTTCGCGTGGCGCGATCCGGAATGTCGGCAAACCGCCGCGTTCGATGGCGCCGCGCACAAGACCAGACGCCTTGGCCTCATCGAAGAATTCGTTGAGGTAAGCGAGGCGCCGCGGCGCCCCCTTCGCGATCGCGACGCCGATGTTGTTGACGCCGTAGGCCTCATCGAGCACCCGCGAGCCCGGCAGCGTCGCCGCATAGTCCATGAGCACCTCGCGCGGCGCCGCGAACAGGTGCACCTTTCCGCTGCGCAGCAGGTCGAAAGCCTCATCCGGCAGAACGGTGCCGATTAGTTCCGCCTGCTTGACGATACGGCTCAATGTCATTGTCGAGGCGTGACCGCGCACGACCGCGATGCGAATTCCCGGCTGGTCCGCATCCTTGCTGCTGGCGATCCCCGATCCGGCCGGCACCAGAAACGTGTAGTCGAATTGAACGACCGGCGGGGTAAAGTCGACCTCGGCGACGCGCGAGGGTTCGATTCCCATCAGCGCGAGGTCGCACTCGTGCGCCTTGAGGCCGTCCACCGTCTTCGCAGGCGTCGGATAGCCGAGGACTTGCAGCTCGACGCCGATGCGTGCCGCAAGCGCACGGGCGAGTTCCACCGCGACGAACCCCGTTCCCACGCCACGTATTTCGCCGGTTGCCGGATCTTTGTTGTATTGCGGCAGGAAGATCGCAAGGCGAATTTTGCCGGCCTGCACGAGGTCCGCGACCCGTGCATCGGCGGCCAGCGACGGTGTTCCCGCCAATGGGAGCGCAGCCAGCAACATGGCGGCGCCGATCGCGATCGCGTGATACCCGTTCATGCGCGTCTCCTCCATCTCCGCGGGACGTGAGCCCGCCGACCGCACGGATTATCATTCATTTTCCATGTCAGGTGCGCCAAGTGTCGTGCGTACCGAAACCGAGCGAATCTCCGCGACGATGCGCTGCCGCATCTCGTCGGGCTGCACGCTCACCGCGGTCGCGACCTCGCGCAGCATTTGGCGCAGCCCATGCACCTGGTCGATCAGATCGAGGATGATCGGGATCGCCTCTTCGTTGACGCCCATATCGTGCTGGAGGTCGCGGATCAGCCGGGCGCGCGCCACGTCGGCGTCGGAGAAATCGGCTGCCTCGTCGTCGCGGTGCGGCACGAGCCAGCCGGCCTCGACCCAGGTCTCGAGCACCGTCGCGTCGAGCCGCGCCGCGAGGAGAAACTCGCGTGTGCGCATGGTCATGACCCTGTCGATTGACGCGCGCCCGCCTGCGCGTGGCGCCATTGCGCGATGAGCTTCTCGAGTTCGGGATCGGGCTTCTCCGGCAGCATCACTTTCAGCGTGACGTATTCGTCGCCGTGCGCGCCGCCGCGCCGCGGCGCGCCCTTGCCTTTGAGGCGGAGCACCGTCCCGCTGTTCGACCATTTCGGCACCGTCATGGTGACCGGGCCCGTCGGCGTCGGCACGCTCACGCGGCCGCCCAGCACCGCCTGGTCGAGCGGGATCGAAAGCTCGACGTGAATGTCGTCGCCCTCGCGGGTGAACTGCGGATGCGGCCGCACCGCGATTTCGATAAGCGCGTCGCCGGGTGGACCGCCGCCGATCCCCGGCCGGCCCTTGCCGCGCAGGCGCAGTACCTGGGCCTCGCGCGTGCCCGGCGGAATGCCGACTTCGAGCGCCTCGCCCTCGGGCAGCGTGATCTGGCGCTTGGCGCCGTTGATCGCGTCGAGAAAATCGACCTCGAGCTGATAATGCGCGTCCGCGCCGCGCATGCGCAGGTTGCCGCGCCCGCGCCGGCCGAACAGATCGGCAAACAGATCCTCGTCGGCGAAGTCGGCAAAACCCGCGTCGCTCGAGTAGTTGCGCGAGCCGCCGCTGTCGGCGAAGTCGCGGTAGTAGCGCTGCTGCGGGCGCTCCTGGCCGGAGGCGTCGATCTCGCCGCGGTCGAAGCGGGCGCGCTTCTCGGGGTCGCTCAAAAGCGCGTAGGCCGCGGAAACGTCCTTGAACTCTTCCTCGGACTTCTTGTTGCCGGGGTTGAGGTCGGGATGGAGCTTCTTGGCGAGAGCCCGATAGGCCTTCTGGATGTCGTCCGCGGACGCGTCCTTCTTGACTCCCAAAACCTCATAGGGATCGGCCGGCAAGGTCTTCTCCTCCGTGCCCCTCAACTTGCCATAACGGCCGTAGAATTTCGTGCGCTTTGTGCAGGGGCGGCGCTACCGCGGCGGGCCGACCTTGGTCACGGTCCAGGCGGGCGGATCGCTTGCGGGAAAGCTTTCCCGCGAGCTTTCGTCGACCTTCTCGTCCGGCGACAAGGTCGTTTCGTCGTCCGCCCGGGCGCGCGAGGGTTCACGCTTCCGGCGGCGGCGCACCGGGTCGGACCGCAGCGACAGAGTGACCATGTCGTGCCTCCTTTGCGGGGCACTCGTGCTCCACTTAATGTGGTGCGCGCGGCGCGACGGTTCAAGAATGCGCAATTATCGAACGGGTCGGACCCAACCTTGCCCGCTCGCCCGCTGCGGCCCGAAGCCGCGCGCGCAACAAACACAAACGTCATCCTGAGGAGCGCGCCAAAGGCGCGCGTCTCGAAGGATGGAGGCAAACTCGGTGCGTGCTTCCATCCTTCGAGACAGCCGCTCGCTGACGCGAGCGGCTTCCTCAGGATGACGTCGGTGTTTGTTGCAGCAGCCGCGCGCGCTAATGCGTGGCGGTCTTCAAGTTATCGTAGGAGTAGACGAAGTCCTGCTTCGCCTGCGGCAGGTGACAGCCGAAGCATGCGGCGTAGTTGGCCTTGTCGTTGGGCGTCTTGTCCGCGTTGAAGATCCGGTATTCCCATTCGCCGTTGCGCTTGTCTTCCGGGTAATCCGTGCCCCAGCCCTTTTCCTTTTCCATGACGGCGTAGCGGAGCAAATCGCCTTTGACGAACTTTCCATCGGGGCCTTTGACCGGATTGCCGTCGGCGTCGAGCTTCGCGCTGTAATGAACGCCGACGAACACGGTGCCGTCGGGCATCGGCTCTCCCTTGCGCGCGGCTTCGATCGCCGCGGGCGCGGCATAAAACTCGTGAACCTGCTTGGTCGGCTTGTCGACCGTCAAATAATGCACGCCCTTGGCGTAAGTCTCCGGAAAAGCGACCTTATCGGCGCCGGCCCGTACCTGAACGGCAACGCTCAAGGCCGCAACGGCCCCGACAGCGATTGCGGCCAAAGCGTATTTTCCCGTCGTCATTCGATCCTCCCAGACTTTGCGTTAGACCCCTCGAGCATTTCGCCCGCGCGCGGGGACGATACGCGAGCGTTGTAGCGGACAAAAAGACAATTGATCGTGAACTTACGGGCCCTGCCCCATGCGTCGCTCTCCGGCCTCGTCGCAGGAGCGCGGGCGGCGCCTCGTCCTATGGCTGATCTTTTCCTCCTACTGCTGTACAGTAACAACACCCAAAGCAAATCTACATAGCAAATGCAGGAAAACGCCATGAGCGCACTGGCCCACGACACCTTAGCCGAAGCCCCCCGAACGCTGTCGGAGGAGCTTGCCGGCTTTGCCCTCGCCCTGGGCTACGAGCAGATTCCGGCGGCTGTGCGCGAGCGCGCGAAGCATCTCATGCTGGATTCGGCCGGCATCGCGCTCGCCTCGACGAAATATCCGTTCGCCTCGGTTTCGCTGGCGGCGATGCAGGAACTGGGCAGCGGCACTTCGCCGGTCATCGGCATCGGCCGCAAGCTCGCCTTGCGCGACGCCGTGCTGATGAACGGCATCCTGGTGCACGGCCTCGACTTCGACGATACCCATTCGCGCGGCGTCATCCACGGCACGTCGAGCAGCTTCCCGTGCGCGCTGGCGCTCGGCGACCGCGACGGAACCGACGGCAAGGCCCCGCTCGTCGCCTATGTGGCGGCGATGGAAGTGGCGACCCGGCTCGGCGCGGTCGCCAAGGGTGGCTTCCATCAGGTCGGGTTCCATCCCACCGGGCTGATCGGCGCCTTCGGCTGCACGCTCGCGGCCGCGCGTATCCTCGGGCTCGACGCGGAGCGGGCCGTGATGGCGCAGGGCATCACGCTCTCCATGGCGGCCGGCCGCCTCGAGTTTCTCGAGGACGGCGCGTGGACCAAGCGCATGCATCCGGGCTGGGCCGGCGTGGTCGGGATCACCGCCGCGACGCTCGCCAAGCACGGCTTTGTCGGACCGCGCGGCGCCTACGACGGGCGGTTCGGCCTTTTTGCCAGCCATCTCGGCAAATATTTCGACGCGGCCGACCTCGCGTTGGCGACGGAAGACCTCGGGCGCAGCTGGCAAATCGACGAGGTCGCGGTCAAACCGATCCCGGCCTGTCACTTCACCCACGCGGCCGCGGATGCCGCCGCGCTGCTGCGCAGCGAGCACGGCCTCACCCCCAAAGACATCCGGCGCGTACGCGTGCTGGTGCCGCAGGAGGTGGTGAAAACGGTGTGCGAGCCGGAGGCGAACAAGCGCAACCCCGCGAACAGCTACGATGCGCAGTTCAGCATCCCCTACATCGTGGCGACCGGCCTCACCAAGGGACGTTTCACCCTCGCCGAACTGGAAGAAAGCGCGCTCAACGATCGCGCCGTGCTCGATCTCGCCGCACGCGTCGATTATGAGATCGATCGGGCTTCGACCTTCCCGCGCCATTACACCGGCGAAGTCATCGTCGAGACGGCGGACGGGCGCACCTTGCGGCATCGGGAAGGGATCAACCGCGGTTGCGCCGATCGGCCGCTGACGAACGACGAGATCGTCGCCAAATTCTTCGACAACGCCGAGCGCGCCGTCCCGCGCGGCACGGCCGAACGGATGCGCGACGCCGTTCTCGCGTGCGACCGCGCGAGCGCACGCGCGCTTGCGGATGCGCTCTCGGCGGTGAGCTGACGGGAGGACGGAGTGGACGCGGTCGTTGCAACGTCCGAGGCGGCCGAGCACGAACGGCTCGTGCTCGCCATGGTCGACAAGTTCCTGGAGGCGGAGGTCCGGCCGCACGTCCACGCGCTCGAGCACGGCGACATCTATCCGACGGAGATCGTCGAGAAGATGAAGGAGATGGGGCTGTTCGGCTGCACCATTGCTTCGGAATACGGCGGCCTCGGCCTCTCCACCTCGACCTACGCGAAGATCATCGAGCGCATGTCCGCGGTGTGGATGTCGATCAGCGGCATCGTCAATTCGCACCTGATCATGGCGATGGTCGTGCAGCGCAACGGCACCGACGAGCAGAAGGCGAAATTCCTGCCGCGCTTTGCGACCGGCGAGTTGCGCGGCGGCGTAGGACTGACGGAACCCGACTGCGGCACCGATCTGCAGGCGATCCGCACCGTCGCCAAGCGCGTCGGCAACAACGCTTACGTCGTCAACGGCCGCAAGACCTGGATCACCAACGGCCTCCACGGCAATTGCCTCGCGCTGCTGGTCAAGACCGATCCGAACGCCAAGCCGCGGCACCAGGGCATGAGCCTCCTGATCGCCGAGAAGGGGCCGGGGTTCACGGTCAGCCGCAAGCTCGACAAACTCGGCTACAAGGGCATCGACACCTGCGAGCTAGCCTTCGACGATTACAAGGTATCGATGGATTGTTTGGTCGGCGGCGTCGAGGGCAGGGGACTGCAGCAGATCCTCAATGGCCTGGAACTGGGGCGCATCAACGTGGCGGCGCGCGGGGTCGGCGTCGCCGACGCGGCGCTCAAGGAGGCGGTGGCCTATTCGCAGGTGCGCAAGACTTTCGGCAAGCCGATCTGCGAGCACCAGGCGATCCAGCTCAAGCTCGGCGACATGGCGACCCGCCTCGAAGCCGCGCGCCTGCTCACCTACCGGGCCGCCGAGGCCTACGATCGCGGCGAACGCTGCGACATGGAGGCCGGCATGGCCAAGCTGTTCGCGACCGAGGCCGCCATGGAGAACAGCCTCGAAGCCATGCGCATCCACGGCGCCTACGGGTATTCGACAGAGTTCAATATCGAGCGGCTCTACCGCGACGCCCCGCTTCTCATCATCGGCGAGGGCACCAACGAGATGCAGCGCATCATCATCGCCAAGCAGCTGATCGAACGAAATCGGGTGTAATTATAAGAACCGTAGGGTGGGCTAAGGCCGCAGCGCGAAGCGCAAGGCCGTGCCCACCACAGAGCAGCAACAAGCGACCATCGTTGGTGGGCACGCCGTCGTCGCGTTGCTCCTCCGGCTTAGCCCACCCTACGAATTGGCCAACGTGTAGACCTTGGCCTCCCAGGGAAATATCGCTTCGCGCCCGACGTAGGCTAAGTCAACGTCGCGCGCTTGGGTCAGCGCGGAGGCGACGATTTGGTGGGCAAAGTCGTCATCTGGACTTACGGTGCAGGGCTACCGCCTGAACGCGAATTGAGATTGACCGCGCTCCAAGGCACTGCGTAGCCTCCTAAATGTCGGAGATCATCACGGTTTGCCACCGAAACTAGGACTATTGCGTTGATCTCACAAGAATCGATTTCCACGAATACATCTATGGGCGCTGCGCTCACGTCCGCGGGAGCGACTTTTCGCGCATGGGCGCCCCGGGCAATGGCCGTTCACGTCTGCGGAGAATTTAACAACGTACCCCAATGGGAGGCCTCCGAGGCCAACCTGATGCGTAAAGATGATCGCGGTTATTGGACGGGGTTTGTGTCTGGCGCGAAAGAGGGGGATCCTTACAAGTTCTTTGTGAAAGGAGATGGCACCAGCGGATACAAGCGGGATCCGTACGGGCGCGAACTTTCGCGTGATCCGGCCTTCCCGCACTGCAATTGCATCATACGCGATCCGGGTTCATACATTTGGCACGACAGCGAATTTGTCACGCCCGACCACGCGAATATGATTATTTACCAGCTCCACGTCGGAGCATATGCCCCCACCGTCCCGGGGGCGACTGGAACCTTTCTTGGTGTTCTCGAAAAGATCGAATATTTGACTGATCTCGGTGTTAATGTAGTTCAGTTGCTGCCAATCGACGAGGCCGAAACGAGCCCCACGCTGGGCTACAACGGTTCGGACTATTTCTCGCCTGATCTCGGATATATCGAGTATGACGAGACCAAACTCCAAGGGCACCTTTCTACCATCAACCGACTCCTTGTCGCACGAGGGCATGCTCCCCTGCCTGATATTCGGTTGCTGACTTCGGGCGCGAACCAGCTTAAGGCGTTGATTGATCTCTGTCATTTGAACGGATTGGCTGTGGTTTTCGATGTTGTGTACAACCACGCAGGTGGATTTGTCGGAGACGATGAAGCTTTGTACTTTTTGGATCGATTTTCGAACTCCAACAACAATAACAGCCTGTACTTCACTGATCAATCTTGGTCCGGAGGGTTGTCATTCGCGCTCTGGAATCAAGATGTTCGACAATTCATCATAAACAGTGCCTTGTCTTACCTCGACGAGTATCACATCGATGGACTGCGTTACGATGAGATAAGCGCATTGCTCGCGATGAACCAGACTGCGGGTTGGAGTTTTTGCCACGATATTACGAACACCGTCCGGTGGATTAAACCGAGAGCGTTGCAAAATGCCGAGCATTGGCCGGTCAACTCGGCAATTACCGAACCGCCGCAGAGCGGCGCGGGCTTTGACGTCATGCAGCATGACGGATTGCGAATTAGCTTAAGGGATGCAATTCGGCAAGCATCGTACGGCCAAGGCAGCGATGTAAATCTATTCGCAGTGGCAAATAATATCCAACCCTATGGAGTCTCGGACTCATTGAAAGCCGTCACTTGCATCGAGAATCATGACATCGTCAGGGAAGGCAAAGATTTGCGTATTCCGCAACTGGCGGATGGCTCAAACGCACGCTCATGGTACGCCCGCAGCAGATCCCGCGTTGGGACCGGTCTTTTGCTCTTCTCTCCCGGAATTCCCCAAATCTTTATGGGACAGGAATTTCTGGAGGATAAACAATGGAGCGATGTGCCAAGCGCGCCGCTTCACATTTGGTGGGACGGCTTGGCGCTCGGCGACCAGTCGATGGTCGATCATCTGCGCTTCACAAGAGAAGCGATACGAGCTCGCTGGCGTCATCCGGCGTTGCGCGGCGCAAATGCTCGCGTGTTTTACGTAGATAACGAAGACCGTGTAATAGGAATTCACCGCTGGTTGGAGGGCTTCGGCCGGGACGCGATCATCATTGCAAGCCTGAGCGAGAGAACATACTACAATTATCGAGTAGGCTTTCCGCGTGCCGGAGCGTGGCTCGAAAGCTTCAATTCGGATGTCTATGATCATTGGGTAAATCCTTGGGTTGCCGGCAACGGGGGACAGATCGCGGTTTCGGGACAACCCATGCATAGCTTTATCGCGTCAGCCGCACTTGTGATTCCCGCCAACGGGATTCTTCTGTTTACGACGGACGCCGGCGACTAGATTTTTGCTGCGCGCTCCACGCCGTACGACTGATTTCGCTTGGCGCATAGGTCGGCCGTCCTGAAGCCGCATGCGGCAGCCGCCAACCCGAACAGGCCCGCCAAGCTTGGCGCCGGCCGGAATCGAAACGTGAATGAATTTTGCCAACCCGCGGCGAGATTTAGTTGAGATTAAGTCAGCAATCCGACTCGCGGTTCCAAGGTATTAGGCTATTGATGTGGCGTTTGCGCAACGGCCGACAAAAAATTCGTCGCCGCGCGAGCGCGGCCGATTTTGGCCCACATCGCCGGATAATTTGCGGCGATGCTTGCGTCATTGCACGAGGAGTTCCCAATGCCGAGCGGAAGCCGTTACCGCCAGTATGCGGAAGAATGCCTGCGCAGCGCGCAAGCGGCAACGCCGGTCCAGCGCGCCCATCTGCTGCGCGTCGCCCGCACTTGGTTCGAGATCGCCGATCAGACCGACGCGTCCGCGGGCGAGACCGATCGCGAGTCAACAGAGGTAGCAATGCCTCCTCATGCCCCGCGCGCAATGTAGGGTGGGCCAAGGCGCGAAGCGCCGTGCCCACGCGGACGACGAGTTGTTTGTTGAACGACGGTGGGCACGCGCCTTCGCCGCTTAGTCCACCCTACTGCCGATGTGAGAACGCGGTCTCCGCGCTGGTAATGAACTCGAGCAGGCAGGCGCGCCCTTCGTCCGTCTGCCGCCGCGCGCGCTGGAAGGCGCCGGCGATCTCGCCCGGGTCCTCGACGCGCTCGCTCCAACCGCCCAGTTCGCGCGCCAACGCGGCGTAGTTGCCGCCGAGGTCGCGCGTCTTGAACTTCTCATGGCTGAGCTTCATGTGCGGGATTTCGATCGCCATGGTCGAGTTGTTGAGAACCACGGTGAGGATCGGCACATTGGAGCGCACCGCCGTCTCGAAATCGAGGCCGGTCATGCCGAACGCGGCATCGCCCATGAAATTGACGCAGAATTTGTCGGGCGCCGCGATCTTCGCCCCGATGGTGAGGCCGAGGCCGGTTCCGAGCTGGTGCGACTTGCCCCAGCCGATGTAACCGCGCGGGTGCGTCGCCGTGTAGAACGGCAATATCTGATCGCGCGGACTGCCGGAGTCGTGCGTGACGATGGCGTCCTTGGGATCGACCGCCCGCATGAACTCGCTGATGACGCGGTAGGGGTTGATCGGCCGTTCGTCGGACGTGAGTTTGGGCTTCCATGTTTGCAGCCAATCCTCGCGTAGCCGGGCGATCTCCTGTGCCGCCTGCCGGCTTCTCGTCCGGCCGCCGAGGCGGTCCCGCAAAGCGTCGAGCAACTGCGCCAGCACGAGTTTGGCATCGCCGAGGATCGGCAGGTCGACGGCGTACGTTTTGTAGAGATCGCGCGCATCGTTGGTCGCATGAATGATTTTCTTGCCCGGCGCGATCGACGGGCTGGTGATGCGGTGCGGAGTAAAGCTGCAGCCGATGCCGAGCACGACGTCGGCGTGATCGAGATAATGTCGGCCGTGGCCGGTGTAGACGATGCCGCCGGCGCCGAGCGAGAGCGGGTGATCCTCGGGAAACACGCTCTTGCCGTCGACCGAGGTCATGACCGGCGCCTGCAGCAGATCGGCGAGCGCGCGCAGCTCGGCGTCGGCCTCGGCATAGAGGACGCCCTGGCCGGCATAGATGAGCGGCGACTGCGCCTCGATGAGCAGCTTGGCCGCCTCGTCGACATCGCGCGGATCGCCGCCCGAGCGTGCCGCGCGCACCGGCGCATAGGAGATCGTGTCGGTGCCGAGTTCGGTGCGCACCACGTCGGCCGGCACTTCGAGCATCACCGGTCCCAGCCGCCCGCTTTTCAAATGACTGAACGCGCGGCGCATGGCCGGACCGACCTGGTTCGGCAAGGTCAACTCTTCGACCGACTTCGTCACCGACGCGTAGGTGCGCGTCGACTTGAACATCGGGTAGAGCTGCGCCGTTTCGCGCGGATGGCCGAGCGGCAACAGCAGCACGGGAGCGGAATCCGAGTAGGCGCTGGCGATGCCGGGAAACGCATTTTCGGCGCCCGGGCCGTATTGCATGGCGAAGACCGCGGGCGGGCGGCCGTTGGCGGTGCGGGCAAACCCGCTCGCCATGTCGACGCCGACGCGTTCCTGGCGGCAGATCATGGGCCGCAGGCCCGCCGCCACGGCGGCCTCGATGATGGGCGTGGTGGGAAAGCAGAACAGCGTGGAGATTCCCTCGCGCTTGAGGATTTGCGCGATCGCATCCATCACCAGCATGGCGGCCCCTCGAACTCTGCCCGTTGACTGAGCCTCAGCTCGCCTGCATCGCCGCTTTGACCTTGGCCGGCGTGTAGGGAATCGAGCGCAGCCGCACCCCGGTGGCGTCGAACACCGCGTTGGCGATCGCCGACGGAATTACAGCGGCGCTCGGCTCGCCCGCGCCCCATGGTTTCTCATTCGGCCGGTCGATCAGCTCGATGACGATCTCCGGAACCTGCGGGAATTTGATGATCGGATAGCTCTCCCAGTCGAGGCTCGTCACCTGCGCGCGGTCGAACTTCACTTCCTCCAGCAACGTGCGGCTCACGGTCTGGATCACGTTGCCTTCGATCTGGTTCTTCAAGCCATCGGGATTGATGATCTGGCCGCAGTCGTGCACCACGTAGAATTTCGGCACCCGGATCACGCCGCTCGCGCGGTCGACCTCGACCTCAGCGACCGCGCCGATGTAGGTGCGCACCAGCTCGTATTTGACGTACGAGACGCCGCGCCCTTTCGCCACGTTGCCGTTCCCCGCTTGCTGCGGCGACGGCCGCTTGTCCCATTGGGCGAAAGCCGCGAGGCGCTCGAGCAATTCGAGCCCGCGCTTGTCGTCAAGATATTTGCGGCGGAACTCGAGCGGATCGGTCTTGGCGGCTGCCGCCAGCTCGTCGATGAAGCTTTCGTTGGCGTAGGTATTCTGCATGCGCCCCGGCGTGCGGATCCAGGAGGGACGCAACGGCGTCGTCTCCAGGCGCTTGCACACGGTCTTGATGTTGGGGAATTTGTATTGGATCGCCGAGTTCTGGAAGACGTTGCCCGGGGCGATGTCGTTGCCGGGCGGCAAGCCGGACAAGGTGGCCGCTACCAGCGGCACCAAAAAGCTGCCCGCCGTCTGCTGCGGCATATAGAAGTCGCCTTCCCACGCCGTCACGTTGCCCTGCGCGTCCATGGCGGCGCGCATGTCGATGAGCGTGGGCGGGCCTTTCGGGTCCCAGCCATGCTCATCGGCGCGCGACCATTGCACGCGCACCGGCTTGCCGACGGCCTTCGCCAGCAGCGCCGCGTCGGCGGCGGCATCCTCATGGCCGTTGCGGCCGTAGCAACCGGCGCCTTCCACGTAGATGCAGCGTACCTTCTCGACCGGCAGCGAGAACATCAGCGCGAGCTGCTTGCGCAGCGTATGGGTCGCCTGCGAGGCCGACCAGGACGTGAGCGCGCCGTCCTTGAATTCCGAAATCGCGCAGGACGGCCCGATCGAACCGTGCGTGTGGATGGTGAAGTCGTAGGTCGCCTTGATGAGCTTGGCTCCCTCCTTGCCCATCGCGGCGGCGGTGTCCCCTGTGTTGCCGGTGACCTGATCCTGCACCACCTTGGTCGCGCGCACGTGCTCCCACAGCTTGGCTTGATCGGGCAGCGTCTCCGACTTCGACCACGCGGTCTTGAGCGCGGTGGCGCCGCGGATCGCATCCCATTCGTTGGTCGCAACGACGGCGAGGAAATTGCCCTCGCGCACCGTCTTGACGATGCCGGGAATGCCCTTGAGCGCGCTGTCGTCGACGCTTTCGAGCTTTGCACCGATTGCCGGCGGGCGCACCACCCGGCCGTGCAGCATGCCGGGCACCGTGAAGTCCTGCATGTAAGTGAAGCGGCCGGTGACCTTGTCGGGAATGTCGATGCGCGGCTGTGACTTGCCGACGATTTTGTAATCCTGCGGTGCCTTCTCCTTCACCGGTTGTTTGGGATCGAGCGTGATCGCGAAGTTTTTCCCGCCGATCAGCTCGCCGTAGGAGACCTTTTTGCCGCCGCCGGAGATCACGCCGTCGGCGACGGTGAGATCGCTCGTGCCGAGCTTCTTGGCGGCTTCCGCCAGCAACGCCTGACGCGCGGCCGCGGCGGCTTGGCGCAGCTGCATGCCGCCGACCTGGATGCTCAGACTCCCCCAGGTCGTGCCCTGGTCGGGGGTAAGCCCCGTGTCGCCTTCCACGAGCTCAACGCGCGTGATCGGCACGTCGAGTTCGTCCGCCACGATCTGGCGCAACGCGGTCGAAACGCCGGTGCCGAGGTCGACTTTGCCGGAGTAGACGGTCACCTTGCCGGTCTTGTCGATCGCCAGGAAAGAATCGACTTCGGTCAACGCGACAGGTTTCGATGGCCCCTGCGCCAGCGCGCCGGCCAGTGGACCCACAAGCGAAAAGCCGACGATGAGCGCGCCGGAACCGATGAGCGCGTCGCGGCGGGAAATCTGGATGTTCATGTCCGCCTCCCGTCTCAGGCCTGCGCCGCGGCGCGTTTGACCGCGCGCACGATGCGGGCGTGGGTGCCGCAGCGACAGAGATTTTCGGCGAGCGCGTTTTTGATGTCGTCCGCGCTCGGTTTTTTGTTTTTGGCGAGGAAGGCGGCCGCCTGCATGATCATGCCGTTGATGCAGTAGCCGCATTGCGCGGCCTGTTCGTCGATGAACGCCTTCTGCACCGGATGCGGTTTGCTCGGGGTGCCGAGCCCTTCGAGCGTGACGATCTTCTGCCCGGATTCGACCGTGGAAATCGGTGTTATGCAGGAGCGCACCGCGGCGCCGTCGATGTGGACGGTGCAGGCGCCGCATTGCCCGAGCCCGCAGCCGAAGCGCGGGCCGTGGAGGTGAAGGTCGTCGCGCAAAGCATAGAGCAGCGGCATCTGCGGGTCGTCGTAACCGATCGATACCCGCTTGCCGTTGACGTTGAGCGATTTCGATTTGGCCATGGCTACCTCCCGTCGCGCCGGCCGCGCCGCGTTCTTGTGAAGTATTGCGCTGTGAGGCCGTGCGGAGGCTCAGTCTAAGGCAAAAAACGATCGGCGCCAAACCGGCGGCGCTTCGGGCCTTGAGGCGTGACGAGAGTTCCGCTGTGATGCCGATAATAAACCGAGAGCGGTGCAACGGGAGCCGAGTGATGACGGAAACCGACAAGGTGTTCGCAGGTTCGATTCCCGCGATCTACGACGGCCTGCTCGTGCCGATGATTTTTACCTATTACGCGCGCGATCTCGCGGCGCGGGTGGCGCAGCGCAATCCCTCCCATGTCCTGGAGACGGCGGCCGGAACCGGCGCGCTCACGCGCGAGCTTGCCGCGCGGCTGCCGGCAAATGCCGCGCTCACGGCAACCGACTTGAACCAGCCGATGCTCGACCATAACGCGTCGACGCTGCGCCACGACGCGCGGATTTCCTGGCGGCAGGCGGATGCCCTGGCGCTGCCGTTTGAGGATGAGAAGTTCGACGTGGTGACGTGCCAATTCGGCGTGATGTTCTTTCCCGACCGGGTTCGCGGCTACGCAGAGGCCCGGCGCGTGTTGAAATCCCGGGGGCGCTTTATTTTCAACGTGTGGGATCGCATCGAGGAGAACGACTTCGCCCTGGTGGTGACCGAGGCCGTGGCCTCGGTGTTTCCGGCCGATCCGCCGCGCTTCATGGCGCGCACGCCGCACCGCTATGCGGACCCGGTGCGGATTCGCGACGATCTCGCCGCCGCCAGCTTCGGCTCGACCGCGATCGAGACGCTCGCCACCACCAGCAAGGCCTCATCGCCGCGCGACGTTGCCGTCGCCTTTTGTCAGGGAACGCCGCTGCGCAATGAAATCGAGGCGCGCGACGCCGCGCGTCTCGAAGAGGCGACGCAAGCGGCGGCCGACGCCGTGGCGCGACGCTTCGGCGGCGGCGCGATCGAAGGACGCATCAGCGCCCACGTGATCACCACCGTTAAGTGATAAACGCAACCCGCCAACCGCCGCAACAGACTCCACCGTTATCCTGAGGAAGTCGCGCACATTTGCGCGCGACTGTCTCGAAGGATTACCGCAAAGACCGTTCGCGTGCGGCGGCAGCGCGGTGGCTGGAGCACGGCACGCGATCGTAGGGTGGGCTAAGCGCCGTAGCGAAGCGTAGGCGCGTGCCCACCAACGATGATTGTTTGTTGATAGATGGCGGGCACGGCCGCTCACATGCGCTCGCGTCCTTAGCCCACCCTACGGCCGCTCATCCGGGCTACATCAAACCGCGACCTTCGTGAGGAAGCTCTCGACTTCGCCGCGCAGGTTGCCGGCCGCTTCTTCCACCGATTTCGACGCGGTGAGCACGGTCTGCGCCGATTCCTGCGTCTCGGTGGTGGCGCCGGCGACCTCGCTCAGCACCACGACCACGAGCTTCGCCCCCTCGGCGGCGCCCGTCACGTTCTGCGAAATTTCGCTGGTGGCGGCGGTCTGCTCTTCCACCGACGCGGCCGCCGCGGACGTATACTCGTCGATCTCGCCCATCCGGTGGGCGATCCGGCCGATCGCCCCTACGGCCTTGCCGGTCGAATTCTGCACTTCCAGGATTTGGCTCGAAATATCTTCCGTCGCCTTGGCGGTCGCGACCGCGAGCGATTTGACTTCCGCGGCGACGACCGCGAACCCGCGGCCGACCTCGCCCGCGCGCGCCGCCTCGATCGTCGCATTGAGGGCCAGGAGGTTTGTTTGTTCGGCAATGCCGCGGATCAGCTTGACCACGTCGCCGATCTTCTGCGCCGCCTGCGCCAGCGCGTCGATGTCCCGGTTGGTCGCTTGCGCTTCCTCGACCGTGAGCCGCACCACCTGCGCCGCCCGGTTGAGCTGGTGCCCGATCTCCACGATCGACCCGGACAACTCGGTGGTGGCCGACGCCGCGGTCTCGACGTTGACCGATGCTTCGTTCGACGTGCGCACCGCGCTGTCGGTGCGCTGCGAGGTGTGCCCCGACGCGTCGAACAATCGCGACGCGGTGGCGCGCATCTTGCCGGCGCTCTCCGCCACGATCTGCAGCAGGGTTTCGGCGCGCGTGCGGAAGGCCAAAATCGCGTTCTCGACGACAACCCGGCGCTCCTCCTGCTGGCGTGCGGCGGTGCGCTGTTCCTGCGCTTCCCGCCGCTCGGTGATGTCCTCGTGCGTGCCGATCCAGCCGCCGTCCTTCATCGGATGATTCTTGACCAGCAGCAGGCGCCCTTTATTGGACTTGACCTCGTGCTCGATCGTACGCCCCTGCCGGACCGCCGACACGAAATCCTTGCGATACTGATGGGGGTCGCGATTGAACGTGCCTTTGGCGACCCGTCGCGCCAGCACTTCCGACAGGGTCGAGCCGGGCCTCACGTCGTCCGCGGTCAGCTCATACATCTCGTGATATTGCGTATTGCAGACGACCAGCCGTTCCTGCGCGTCGAACATGCACAGCCCCTGTGCCATGCTGTCGATCGCGAGGTGCATCTGCTCATTCTCCCGGCGCAGATTGCGGGTGAGAGCGGCGTGGGTCACGCTCATCGCCAGCTGGGCGATGAACGCCGCCGTGAGCGCGGTGAGCATGATGCCGGGCACGGCACCAACGGCCCCGGCCCAGTCGGGCGCCAGGACATAGAGGCCCGTGAAACTTACCGCAAAAGCAGCAAGCCCAACCAGTATGACCATCCCGCCGCCCCGGAGCGGGCGAGGGAGATAAGACCTGAACATGATGCCCTCCGTCGGCCTAGAGACGGTAGTCTCCAGCCGATGTTTTTTGGTTAATTTCCGGAGGCGAGTCGTTAATGAATTGTTACTGGCGGGGCTGTACTGGCCGTAGCCCGCATGAGGCCGGTCGCGGGCTGCGGACTGTCATTGCGGGCGCCGCCGCGAAGTAGAGCGATCACGCTCTGGGCCGGCGGACGGCCCTTACCTTGCCGCTTCTTCCGCCGCCGCAAAAGAACCGATCGCCGCCGTCGGATTCGAGCCCGGATACGCCCACGCCAGGCGGCAGGTCGATTTGCTCCAGGACCCTTCCGGTGCGCGGATCGATGCGCCGTAAATCGCTCTCGTCGCCTTCCCAGGTGCCGTGCCACAGCTCGCCGTCGACCCAGGTGACCCCGGTCACGAAGCGGTTCGACTCGATGGTGCGAAGGATGTTTCCTGTTTCGGGATCGATCTGGTGGATCTTGCGCTCCCGGTACTGCCCGACCCACAGCGACCCTTCGGCCCAGGCGAGGCCCGAGTCGCCGCCGCGGCCGGGCGCCGGAATCGTCGCGAGCACCTTGCCGGTCTTCGGATCGATTTTCTGGATGCGGTCTTCGGCGAGCTGAAACAAATGCTCGCCGTCAAAGGCGGTTCCCGCGTGCCCGGCGACATCGAGCGTGCGTCGCGTTGCACCGCTCCCCGGATCGAAGGCGACGAGTTTGTCGCCGGCAGCAAACCAGACCTGCTGACCGTCGAACGTAACTCCATGCACGTGGTCGACGCCCGGAAATGGGCCGTACTCATCGAGGATTTCAGCGGTTGATCGATTCATTTGTTTGACCCGGTTGCCTGATCGATTTCATGCTTTCGACCCTAGTCACCCGGCAGTGGACCGGGGAGTAACAAGATTGTCGGGAATCCCGGCACCGGTGGGGTCATCCAGCGACGCGCGCGGCCGCGACCGAACGACTGCACCTTGCCGGCCGCCGCAAGCTCTTCGAGTGCTCGTTGCACGGTCCGCGCACTCGATGAAAGCGCCAGCGCGAGCGCCGAACTCGACCACGCCTCGCCGTCGGCAAGGAAGGCGAGCACCGCCCCATGCCGGTCTTCGAGCGGCGGCGCCAGCACGACGACTTCGCGGGCGCCGCGGGGTTTAAGCGCAAAGCCGCGCTTCGTCGCGCTGACCTCGGCCAGGGCCGACAGCGCGGCGCGCAGCCGGCCCACTTCGACCCGCAACCGGGCACGATGGGATTCATCGGCGTGCTTTGCCCGAAAGGCGAGGGCGAGCAGCGTGCTCCGCGGGACGTCCGCCGGCCACCCTTCGCCGAGCGCGCGAGCAAGCGCAAATAGAACGGGCCGCGTCGCGAGTGAAACAACGTGTCCCTCGGATCGTACGACATGGCGACAGGCGTCCACGACGAGCGCCTCCGACGCAAGCAGCGCTTCGACATCCGCGAGCAGGAGCGGGCGTTCCTCACCGCGCGCGCTCAGACGCGCCGCGGGCGTGTCCATCACGCGCGACGTGCTTTCGACTTCCGCCGTCAGCGCCGGGATATCCGCCGCCCGCGCGGCGTACTCCGCTCGCGTAAGCGCAGCGCGCGCCGCTTTGCTCTGCAAGCGCCGAATGGCGATTCCGGCGACCGCCAGCTCGTGGACGGCCCGCAAGGGGGGTGGAAACGGCGCGGGATCGAGTTCGGCAAGTGCGCGCTCGGCTTCATCGAGGCGCCCGACCAGGAGAAGGCGGCGCACCTCGAGATGGCGCGCATGCGCGGCGTTCAAAAGGTCGCCGTGGCCTGCGAGCGTTGCCCGCGCTGCGGCGAGATCCTTCGCCGGCCAGGCGAGGTCGCGCGAGACGAGCGCGATTTCGGCCTCGGCAACGACGCAGCGTGCGCGGGCCACGGCCTCTTGCGGACCGAAGGCGCGCGCCGCGCGTCGCAGCAGCGCCTTGGCGCGCGCGAGGTCGCCGAGCTGCGCGATCGCGATGCCGCGCAGCGCCAGCGCCGGCGCGTCGTCGCGCAGGGCAACCCGGTTCAGCGCGCCGAGCGGGTCACCGCGGGCGAGCGCACGCGCCGCGGCCGTGATCAGCGAGTCCATCGGAATCCCGACACACTTGTAACTCTCACCGTTCGCTCCACGCCCCTATCTAGCTCACGAGACGAGAGGACAGGAGCCAAGGAAGATGACGACATACATGGTCGAGACGCGGCAAGAAGGGTTTTTAGCTGGCGGCTTCGGCATACCGCAGTGGATGTGCCTCGCGGCCACGCCGACCTTCGCGTTCATGGCGTTAGTTACAAGCCTTCATGCGGGCGGCGCGCACGACGTGCTCTGCGCGGCCTCGCAAGGTGCCTCACCGCTCAATGGAATGACTTTTATGTACCTACTGATGAGCGCCTTCCATTCGGCGCCTTGGCTCAAGCTGATCTCCGGCCGGCGTACCGCAGGAACTTGAGTTCCGGAGTTCCGGTTACGGAACAGTGCCGGACGCAACATAGCGAACGACCAACAGCATCCGACGAAGGGAGCAACAGACGATGACGACGCAAATGACCGGAACGCAACAACGCGGCATGCGCACCCCACCGATCGTGTCGCCGCAGGCCTGGGAGGCGGCGCGTCAGCAGATGCTGGCGAAGGAAAAGGCACACACCCGCGCCCGCGACGCGCTCGCCGCCGAACGCCGGCGGATGCCGTGGATGGCCGTCGCCAAGGCGTATGAGTTCGAGAGACCGAACGGCAAAGTAACGCTGCTCGATCTGTTCGAGGGCCGCCGGCAACTGATCGTCTATCGCGCCTTCTTCGAGCCTGGGGTGTTCGGCTGGCCCGAGCACGCCTGCCGCGGCTGCTCACTGGGCGCCGATCAGGTCGGCCACCTCGCGCATCTCAACGCCCGCAACACGACACTAGCTTACGCCTCGCGCGCGCCGCAGGCGGACATCGCGCGGCTGAAGGTGCGGATGGGCTGGGAGATGCCTTGGTACACAATCACCGACAGCTTCGATAAGGACTTCGGCGTCGACGAATGGCACGGCCACAATGTGTTCTTCCGTGACGGCGAGCGCGTATTCCACACCTATTTCATTAACAACCGCGGCGACGAGGCGATGGGCACCACGTGGAGCTATCTCGATATCACGCCGCTCGGCCGTCAGGAGACGTGGGAGGACTCGCCGGAGGGGTACCCCCAGACGCCGCCGTACAAATGGTGGAACTGGCACGACAACTACGGCGCCGAGTCCTCGCCTGATCCGAAGTGGGTCGAGGTGTCGGACGCGGGGGAGGCCGCCTTTCGTGCATAGCCCCGCGCGCGAGCTTGGCGGCCGGCGCATTGACGATCCGACTCGGGAACGCGACGGCTAGTCCGATCAGGTTCGACATCACTCAGGCTCAGCAATCGGAGGAGAGAATCATGACTTCGGGATGCGCGTTGTGAGTGATGCATTGAAGGCCGAGACAGGTTCGCAGTAAACTGATCCGCGAAGCTTTTTGCGCGGAGGCGAACATGGACAAGGGTGCTTTGGGTCGGCGTGACGCTCTCAAGCTGATGGCTGCCGCCGGCGCGACGGGGCTGCCCGCCGCCGGCACGCTCTGGCCCGGCGCCGCTCACGCGATCGGCGCGCCCGCCTACGAGCCGAACGCCCAATTCGACCTTGCCGTCACTGAGGTCGAGCTCCGGCGCAACCGTGCCGGCCGAATGCTGATGGCCCGGATCTACCAGCCGAAAGGGGCGGGACCTTTTGCGACCGTGCTCGACCTGCACGGCGGGGCATGGAACTCGAAAAACCGTTTCGCCGAAGAGCCGATGGATCGCGCGCTGGCCGCGAGCGGGTTGCTCGTGGTCGCCGTCGACCTGACGCTTGCGCCCGAAGCGCCCTATCCCGCCTGCGTCGAGGACGCCAACTACGCCGTGCGCTGGTTCAAGACGAAGGCCGCAACCTGGAACGGCGACGTTTCCAAGCTCGGCGTCTACGGATCGTCGAGCGGCGGTCATGTTGCCGAACTCCTGGCGATGCGGCCGCGCGATCCGCGTTACAATGCGATCCCGCTCGACGCCGCGCCCGCGGTCGACGCCACCGTCGCCTACGTCGCCATGCGCTCGCCGGTCAGCAACACCTTTGCGCGCTACGAAAATGCCGAGCGTCACCACCGCGAGAGCATGGTGAAAAACAACAAGACCTTCTTCTCGCCGTGGGAGACGATCCACGAAGCCAATCCGCAGGAGATTCTCGAGCGCGAAGAAAAAATCGCCCTGGTGCCGTTTCTCATTATGCAGGGTGCGCTCGACGACAACGTGTTGCCGGAGATGCAGGAGAAATTCGCCAACAGCTACCGGGCGGCGGGCGGGCCGTGCGACTACCACCTGTTCGAAAACAGCGTCCACGAATGGGTCGCGCAGCCCGGTCCGCAGACGGATAAGGCGCGCGACATGGTCAAGGTGTTCATCGCGCGGCAGCTTAAAGCGTGAGCCGTGCCGCGGCCCCCCGGACGACCTTGGAACCAGCAAGCGCTGAACCGCGCGCCCGAGTCGCGTCATGCCCGGCCTTGTGCCGGGCATCCACGTCTTGAAACAAGTACAGACTCAAAGCCGTGGATGGCCGGGACAAGCCCGGCCATGACGAGGTGGAGAGTCGGCGCAGGGGCCGTTGGCTTTACTCCGCCGCGACCTGCGTCTTGCGCAGGTCGGTCGAATATCTCAGGTGCACCGGCGCGTTGGCCTCGAACGGGCTCTTGAGGTCGAGCTCCTTGGCGATCTCGCGGATTTGCGGAAACACCTCCTCGCCGATCATTTTGATGCACAGGAGCGAGTCTTTCTGGCTGACCTTTCCGTCGTTGCCCCACAGCGCCAGGATGCCCGGCCGGGTCTCCTCCAGTATCTTGCGCAGCTTCGGCACCACGGTTTTCGGCGTGCCGGCGATGATGCGCAAATCCGCCATCTGTTGCTCGAAGCTGGTGATGCCGCGCGGGTTGGGCCGGCGTCCGGCGGAGAATTCGACGAAGGCGCGGCGATTGGTCGGCGACCCGTAGCCCGACGGCGTGCTCCAGACCGGGTGCGCGAGGCCGGTGAACTCGCCCTGCATCCAGCGAAATTCCTTCGCGTTCGCGATCGCCCTCTCTTCGCTGTCGGATACGTGCACCTGGATCAGATAACCGCGATTCTCGGGGCCGGCGGTGTAGCCCGCTTCCTCGGCGACCTTGTCGTAGAGCTGCCAGATACGCTTGGTGTCGGCGATCGACGTGTTGAGCGCGATGTAGGGGTAGCGCTGCTGTGCCGCCCAGATGATGGTCTCTTTGCTGATCACGCCGGGGATCCAGACACGCGGATAGGGCTTCTGCAGCGGCAGCGCCCACGGGTTCACGACGCGGTGCTGATAGTGCGTGCCCTCGAAGCGGAACGGGCCGGGCTGGGTCCACGCCTTGACAATCAACTCGTGCGCCTCCTCGAAGCGCTCGCGGTTGAAGGCGGGGTTCACCCCGGTCGCCAGCTGCTCCTGCCCGCCGCCGCGCACGAAGCCGGAGACCAGGCGACCCTTGGAAATCATGTCGATCATCGCCAGCTCTTCGGCGAGCCGGACCGGGTTTTCCGCCAACGGCAGCGGCTTGCCCAGCATCACGATCTTCACCCGTTGCGTCATGGCGGCGAGGATGGCGGCGAAAATATTCGCCTTCGCCTGCATGCAGAACGGCGCGTTGTGATGCTCGTTGAGCATGATGCCGTCGACGCCGACGGCCTCGGCCAGCTGATACTGCTCGATGTAGTCGTTATAGAGCCGCGAGCCGGCAACCGGATCAAAATGCGTGTTGGGAAACATCAGCGCGGTGGCGCCAAAGTCGCGGCCGGCCTGCTCGGAATAGGCCGACATCGGCTGCTCGGTGAAATACATCAGGTGCATGGGCGGTTGCTCCTGTTGTTTGCCGCACGCTGTGTTACGAAATCCGCGGCTCTATCCGAGGAAGCCTGTTACCAGCGCGGCAAGCTCGTCGGGCTTTTCCATGTCGACGCAGTGACCGCACGCCGCGATGGTCTGCAGCTTCGCGTGGCCAAGCGCTTCGGCATAGCGGCGGCCGGCGCTCAGCGGGACGACTTTATCGTCGGCGCCCCATACCAGCAACGCCGGCGCGCGCACGGCACCGAGGAGATGGGGGAGCGTCTGGCTGTACATGTAGGGCTTCCAGGCGATGCGGAAGCTCATCTCGCGGCATATATCCCAGCCCACCAGCTGATCGTTCGACGGTTCCGCGCCATAGACGCGGTCGAAAGCCCTCTGGTCGTGGAAGCCGGCGCGCGCATAGTCGATGTAGCCGACGATCGCCTGGTCGAGGATGTCGCCCTCCGGCGGCTTGATGCCCATGGCGCCGACCAGCACCAGCCCGGACAAATCGCGCGGCGCCATGCTCGCCATCTCGGCGGCGATCCAGCCGCCGAAGCCCAGCCCGATCAGCGCTGCCTTTTCGACGCCGAGGTCGCCGAGCAGCCCGCGGTAGACGACGGCGATGTCGCGCACGCTGCGCATCCACTCCGGCCGTTCCGACCGGCCGTAACCCGGATGGTGCGGCACCAGCACGTCGTATTTCGCCGCCAGCGCGTCGTAGAAGGGCAGACGGTCCGGTGTGCCGATGTCGTGATGCAGCACCAGCGCCGGGCTGCCGGCGCCGGCGCGCGACAAGTGCAGTTTCCAGCCGGCAAACTCAACCGTTGATGAGGTCCACGCCACGTCGGGCATCGATGTCTTCCTCCCCCGGATCGTAGGATGGGTTGAGCGCAGCGAAACCTATCGCGTGAATGATGGGTTTCCGCCCGCCATCGCGGGCGTCAACCCATCCTACTTCAGCCGCACCTCTTCGAGCGGCGCCGACCATGGGTAGGGATCGATCAGCATCAGCGCCGGCTCGGCGACCCGCGGGCCGATCCCGCTCGGCCAGATGTATTGCCAGATCGGCGCGATCCGGACCCGCTCGTGAACGAGCCGCTGGATCTGGTGCAGGATCGCCTCGCGTTTCGCGTGGTCGGTCTCGCGCGCCTGCTGCGCATAGAGCGCGTCGATGTCGGGATAGCCGCCGTAGGCGTAAGTGCCGGTCGAAGGCACGACCTCGGCCAAGCGCGAGGCGGCGTTGCCGTAAAGCGCCGACGAGCAGACGCACAGCCCCTTGAGCTTCTTTGCTCCCAGGGCGGAAAAGTACGCGGCGCGCTCCATCGGCCGCATCTGCGTCCGGATGCCGACCGCTTGCAGGTACCCCTGGATCGTTTCTCCCATCGAGAAATACGGCGGCAACTGGTGCAATTCGCCGCCGTCGAACCCGTTGGGGTATCCGGCCGCGGCGAGCAGTTGCTTCGCCTTAGCCGGGTCGTAAGCATCCGGCTCGATCGGCAGCGCGAACTCGAAGGTGGGCGGGACGAAGTTGCCTGCGGGTTTGGAGGCGCCAAGCGTTTCCGCTTCCGAGAGCGCCTGGCGGTCGATCGCGTAGCTCGCGGCGCGCCGCACGCGCGGGTCGGCCCATGGCGACTTCGGATCCCATTGGTCGAGGAAGTCCAAAAAGAAAATCGCGATGCCGCCGGAGAAGGCCAGTCGGAAGCCGGGATTATTTTTCAGCTCCTGGGCATCGGGGGGATCGAGCAGATAGGCGATGTCCACTTCGCCGCGTTTGAGCATGGCGTAGCGCGTGGTCGCGTCCGGCACGCTCTTGAACACGAGGCGCTTGACCGACGGCATCTTGCGCCAGTAACCCTCGTACGCTTCCATCACCAGTTCGACACCCGGGGTATGGCTCACGAATTTGTAGGGCCCGAGCCCGACGGGATGCTTCTTGAAGCCGGCGTCGCCCACCTCTTCGACGTATTTCTTCGGCACGACCCAACTCGCCGCCGACACGATGGTCCCATAGTAGGCCATGAAATCGGGCCACGGCTCGCGCAGGCGGAAGCGCACCCTATGGGAATCGACGACGACGACCTCCTCGACCTTTTCGTGCAGCAGCTTGTTGCCTTTGGAACGGTAGAAGCTGAACTTCACGTCCTCGCCCGTGAGCGGATCGCCATTGTGGAAGCGCACCCCTTCGCGCAGCTTGAACTCATACTCGCGCTGATCCTCGCTCACGGTCCAAGATTCGGCGAGGCTCGGCGCCATGAGGTTGCCCGGCATCGGTTTCACTAGCGCGTCGTGGATCGCGTAGAGGAACCAGAACGGCGTGAGCTGGCCCGAGGCCTCGCCCGGGTCGAGCCAGGCGGTCGACGGCGTCACGTAGAGCGCCCAGCGCATCTCGCCTTCCGGTTTCACCTGGGCCCGCGCCTTCGTGCAACCGCCCGCGAGCGCGGCAAGAGCCGCAAGGGCGAAGACGAAACGCCGTGGAAACTTCATGCCGTCCTCCCCGGCTAAAGCAATTTATTCTGCCGTTTTGTCGAGAGTATCGCGCTTTGCGCGCCCTTGCGAGTGTGCGATCGGCCACGCCCCGAAGGCGCGGAGGAAAGCAATCCCTAGAACGCAGGGGAGGTGAGTCCCGGGACGAAGTACCCGGTGGCGTGCCTGCCGGGCATGACGGAGTAGAATCAGTGGCCGCTGGTATTAGTCTTGCTCACGCCCACATGAGCTTATCGATCGTGATCGGCAGGTCGCGCACGCGCTTGCCGGTGGCGTGATAGATCGCGTTGGCGATCGCGGCGGCGGTGCCGACGATGCCGATTTCGCCCACGCCCTTGACGCCGAGCGGGTTGATCTCGTCGTCCTTCTCCTCGACGAAGATCACCTCGATCCCGTGCACGTCGGCATTAACCGGCACGTGATAGTCGGCGAAGTTATGCACCATGAAGCGGCCGAAGCGGTGGTCGGTGGCGGTCTCCTCATGCAGCGCCATGCCGATGCCGCCGACCACGGCCCCGAGGATCTGGCTCCCGGCGATCTTCGGATTGAGGATGCGGCCGGCCGCGACCGCGCTCGCGATGCGCGTGACCCGGATGACGCCGAGCTCTTCGTCGATCTTGACCTCGGCGAACACCGCCGAATGGGTGTAGTGGGCGTATTTGCTCTTGTGGTTCGGCGCGGCGCTCGCCTCTTTCTCGATGCGGTCGACCTTGCCGACCCGCATGGCGTCGGCGAACGAGACCTCGGCGCCGCCGTCCTTGCGGCGAATCCAGCCGTCGGCAAACTCCACGTCGTCGAGCTTGGCGCCCTTGAGCGGGGAAGCAGCGGTCTTCTGCGCGAGCCGCAGCAGGTCCTTCTGCACGGCGCGGCACGCGGCCGCGACGGCGCTGCCGACGGAGGCGGTGGTGAACGATCCGCCTTCGACCGGCGCCTGCGGCAAATCGGAATCGCCGAGCTTGACCGTCACGTTGTCGAGCGGCACGCCCATGAGGTCGGCGCCGAGCTGCGCCATCATGGTGTAGGTGCCGGGCCCGATGTCGGCGGTGGCGCTGGCGATTTCGAGGCTGCCGTTGGCGCCGAGCACCGCCCGCGCGCACGCCTCGAGCTGCATCGCTTCCCAGATGCCGCTCGCCATGCCTAAGCCGACGAGCTCGTTGCCGTCCTTCATCGAACGCGGCTGCGGGTTGCGCCGCGACCAGCCGAACCGCTCCGTCCCTTGCCGATAGCACTCGCGCAGTTCTTTGCTGCTGTAGGGCTTGTCCTCCATCTGATCGCGGTCGGAATAATTGATGAGGCGCAGCTCGAGCGGATCTACGTTGGCCGCGGCGGCCAGCTCGTCCATGGCGCATTCGATGGCGTAGAGCCCTTCGGCGCCGCCCGGCGCGCGCATGTCGCACGGCGAATTCTGGTCGAGCCTGACGAGTTTCTGAACGAGGTCGGTGTTGGCGCATTTGTAGAGCTGGCTCGACCAGGCGACGTAGGTCCGCTGGAACGCCTCGAATCGCGATGTCATGCCGATGAACTCGTGGCCGAACGAAACCAGGCGGCCGTCGCGTTCGGCGCCGAGCTTGAGCGACTGGATGTTACCCGCGCGATAGCCGAGGCCGAACATTTGCTGGCGCGTCAAGGTCACGCGCACCGAGCGCTTGAGCGCGCGCGCGGCGAGCACCGCGAGCGGCAGCTCGTATTGCGGGCGCAGGCCCGAGCCGAATCCGCCACCCATGTAAGGAACGAGCACGCGCACCTCGTCGGGCTCCATCCCGAATATGTTGGCGACATAGTTGCGGGCGTTCACCGGCCCTTGCGTCTTGTCGTAGACGGTGATGCGGCCGTCGCCCTCCCACACCGCGGTCGCGCCGAACATTTCCATCGGATTGTGATGCTCGACCGCCATGCGGTATTCGACGTCGACCTTCAGCGGCGCGTCGGCGAAGGCCTTTCCGGCGTTACCGCGCTTGTGTGAATGAGTCTCGCCGTCACCCTTGGCGATGAAGGCGTGGCCGCGCTGCTTTTCGAAGTCGGTTTCGTGCGGCTCTTGTTGATACTCGATGCGCAGCAGCAAAGCAGAGAAGCGCGCGATCTCCGGCTCTTCCGCCACCACCAGCGCGACCGGCTGGAAGCTGAAGCGGATGCGGTCGTCATAGAGCGGGCGGAACGGCTTGCCGGCGGGCGCGACATCGTCGCAGTATTTTTCGTGCGACGCCGCCATTTTCGGCCGGTTGGCGTGGGTGAAAACGGCGATGACGCCATCGACCGCAAGCGCGTCGGCCGTGTCGATGCGCGCGATGCGG